>Ga0265313_10000087_pt1 | contig 91132 bp, 86 predicted proteins | sample 4123metaG_FD_203122 | JGI IMG/M metagenome (GOLD analysis project Ga0265313, IMG submission 203122) | Rhizosphere microbial communities from Carex aquatilis grown in University of Washington, Seatle, WA, United States - 4-1-23 metaG | ecosystem: Host-associated > Plants > Roots > Rhizosphere >... | reverse complement strand
ACCGGCGGACCTCGATTTGTGTCCACCGTTTACTCGGCCGCAGCCTCCGTCATCGGAACAACCGATACGATTTTGCGGCCTTTGGCTTTGGTATTGAACTGAACCTTTCCGTCGATGAGCGCGAACAAAGTGTGATCCTTGCCGAGGCCGACATTATTGCCGGGGTGCCACTTGGTGCCGCGCTGACGCGCAAGGATGTTGCCGGCGAGCACGGACTCGCCGCCATACATCTTCAAGCCAAGGCGACGGCCCGCGGAGTCGCGGCCGTTGCGTGAAGATCCGCCTGCTTTCTTGTGTGCCATCGTAACTCTCTCGAATTCGTCGGTTTACTTACACTGATTCCGTGAAAGAATCATCTCACTTCTTCTTACCTTTTGCGGCAGGCTTTTTGGTCCTGGCCGCGGAGGTTTTGTTGCCCTTGGCCGTACCGGACTTGGCCTTGGCGCCTTTCGCCGGGGCCGCATCGGTCTCGTCGCTGGCGGCGTCAGCCGTGGCTTCCGGCTTCGGCTTGCCGGCGCGTTTTGGACGCGGCGGCGGCGTGTCCGAAGGCTTCTTGCCGTCGGTGAGAATCTCGGTAATGCGCACCAGCGAGAACTCATGGCGGTAACCGCGCTTGCGGCGCGAATTCTTGCGGCGGCGCTTCTTAAAAGCGATCACCTTGTCGCCGCGCTCATGGGCCAGCACTTCGCCGGCGACCGAGGCACCCGACACCATCGGCAATCCGAGCAGCGGCGTCTCGCCGCCGACCACCAGCACTTCGCCGAACGACACCACGTCGCCGGGATTGGCCTCGAGCCGGTCGATCCGAATTACGTCTTCGGCGGCAACCCGGTATTGCTTGCCGCCGGTTTTGATCACTGCGAACATCGTCTATCCCTCGGGCGCCAGCCATATCGTCGGGGCGAGCCCCGGAGCGCCTAAAACCGAAATTTGCTTTGTATTTAAGGGCGTTAAACGCCGCTTCAACAAGCACGCGGGCCAATCTTCAAAATGGGCCCGCGCCGGCAGGTTTATGGCGTCGGGGGGCGGCGCTGTCAAGAAACCCGCCCAATTCCGGACTACGGCGCGGCCGGCCCCGATCGGTCCTTAAGGGTGAGTTCCGCTGGGTCAGCCGCTACCGCCCAAACGGTGAAATTGGGGGCGCATTATAATAAACGGGCCAAACGGGAGCCGCGAGGCCGACAAAGGCGATCATCCCGTCGCCACCGGGATTGAGCAGAAGGTCATTCACAAAGTCCGGCTTCCAGTTGTTTGTCACCCATAGATTGCCGGCAGCATCGGGGTGAGCCGTCGTCGGCCGCATCAGCGGCTGAAACGACTTGCGGGTCAGTGGAAAATAAAGCGGCTTGCCATTGTGCAGGCGAACTTCCGCTCCGCCTGAAGGTAATGTGTAGCCGGTTGGAGGACCGATCAGGTCGCCCAGTTTTTTGCCGGCGGGACATTTGCTTTCTGTCGCTCCGCAAAGCGCCGCGACGCTATATTTTCTGCTTTCGGGGCGCAGTTCGCCGAAATTGGCCGCCCATACAATGTCATCGGCATCGGTCGAGACACCCCACGGGCCGGCCACACCAGCGCCAACGAAACGGCCGAGTGAATTGCCGTCTTTATCGAATGCGTAGACGGAGTTATCGCCGCCCGCGGCGATCCAGGCGTTGCCCTTGGAGTCGACGGCGACGCCTTTCGGTTGAGCGCCCGTGCCGATCGGTCTGGTGAACTTTAACGACAAGCGGGAATCGCCCATGACAAATTTCGATACCGTCGAGCTGCCGCTGTAGCTGACCCATGCGGCTCCGTCCCTGTCGAGCCGAATGTCGAACGGATGCCGATTGCTATCGTGGTAATAAGGGTAGGACGAGTTTGCGTTTCCGCGCGGCAGAATTTGAATCCGGCTGTCGTCGTATCCCGCCAGCCAAATGTCGCCGTACCTGTCGGATACCGTGCCCTGAACGCGATAGACGTTGCTGGTGTAGCCGGTCGGCGGCGATAGCGGCTTGCCGTCGCGCGTGAATCGCGACACGCTGCCTCCGGGATTGCCGTCTTTGTCGGTTGGGAAAACATTGCCCCAACCGAAATTTCCGGACCACATGGTGCCGGATGGATCGAAGCCCAGACCAAATCCCTGACCGAGGACGCCGCCGCCGGTGACCGGTGATGACGGGGTGCCGTTCTCGCCATCCGCCGGCTGTCCGTTGGGCTTCAGCACGATCATGCAGGTTGCTGAATTTGGCGTGCCCTGCACGACGTTGTTGGTGATCCACATGTAACCAGCTTGGTCGAAAACAAAATTGCCGGGCCCGCCAAATGGACAAAGCTCTTTACCTTCGGCATCGACGCGGCCGGTGGCATTGAATTTGATCGCCAGTGTGAATGCGTCGAGCCGCATGAACTTGTCCGACGCATCGGGGCCGTGCTCGGCGTCGAGACTTGGCGCAAACGCCTGGACTGCGTTGCCAAGCGCAAACAGCTTGCGGACATTCTGGGCCGGATGGCGCGCAATATTGGTGATCGCCTCGAGCGTGGTCGTCGGCGGTTGGCCGCCTGGTGGAGTCGCGAAAGCGAACAATTTGCCGCATGCCGCAGGCGCGTTGCGAACGCAGCCGGCGAGAATGTTCGACAGCGTTCCCAACTCCTGCCACGCATTGGTTTCGTAGGCGTTCGGCGGCGTGCGAATGACGCTGGAGGGCTGACCTGAAACCGCGGACACCAGGTTCGCCGCCATGTCCGCTGCAATCGCCGCAGGCAATGCCGGATGTGCCGGAATTTCGTCGTTGTGGAGAAGGCGAGCGAAAGCGTAAGCCGAGGCGACGGTCGTCATCTCGTTGATGATGAGCGTTTCGGGAATTGCGTTGCCCAAGACGCTCATAAGCACGACGTGCGAACCCTTGCGTGCGACCGCATAGAAAATCCCGCCGTCGTCGGCGACGAAGGTAACGCGGAACTTGCCGGCCTGGTTTGACCTGGATACGGCAACGATCCGACGACTGTCGTCATGCGCCTGCAATATCGTTATCTCCGCACCGGAGATCGGGCGCCTATTCGCGGCGACTCCGGACAGCACGGTGCCATTGAGCGTTATTGTTTCGGCTGCAAACGACGCTGGGGCGGTTGCGACAGAAATTGTCGCCACAGCCAACGCCGTCCGCAGCGCCGCGATGACCTGTTTCATATGTTCCTTGTCAGGGCGCCGGGGACCCGCACCCGCGCGAACGGTAAAGCAGGGGGTCAGCTAACGCAAACTCGCCGGTACGCCGAAGTGCGTCAATCGGCCTTTGTCGTCATCTGTGTCGCGGTTCCCGGAGCGCCGGCCCAGCCGGGCTGGTCCAGTTCGCCGGGCTGCGCCAGCCGGTAGCCGACGCCGAGCTCGGTGACCAGGATGCGCGGCGCATTCGGATCGGGCTCGATCTTCTGGCGCAGCTTGCGTACGAAAATCCTCAGATAATGGGTGTCGTGGACGTGAATGGTGCCCCAGACCTCCTTGAGCAGGTGCTGATGGGTGACGACATTGCCGGCGTGCTGTGCCAGCACCTGCAGCAGGCGGTATTCCTTCGGCGTCAGCGTCAGCCTGGTGCCATTGAGCAGCACGGCGCGGGCGGCGAGGTCGATGGTGAGCGGGCCGACCTTGACCCGCGGCTCGCCGCTCGCCGCGCGCATCTGGCGTCGCAAGGCGACGCGCACCCGCGCCAGCAGCTCGGCCATGCCGAACGGCTTGACCACATAGTCGTCGGCACCGAGTTCGAGCAGGCGGACCTTTTCCGATTCGTTCGAGCGCACCGACAAGACGATGATCGGCACGGTCGACCAGGCGCGGATGCGTTCGACGACTTCGGAGCCGTCCATGTCGGGCATGGCGAGATCCACGATAACGAGGTCGATCGGCTGCAGCGTGGCGTTGCGGACCGCGTCGGCGCCGCTGCCGGCTTCAACGACTGAAAATCCGTTGAGCTCGAAGCCGGTGCGCAGGAACCGGCGAATCTGGATCTCATCATCGACGATGAGGACAATCTGGGCGGGGTCATTCATCGGCTTCGGTTTCCATTTGGCTGATGGCGGCCTGTACGACCGGGAGTTCGACTGAAATCTTGGTGCCGGTGCCGGGGCCGGCGCTTGCCGCCGTCACCGCGCCTTCGTTCGCTGCGATGAAGGCGTTGGCAATCCACAGCCCGAGGCCGGATCCGCTCGTTGTTGCGGCATGGCGCTCGCCGCGAGAAAAGCGGTTCCACATATTCAGCTTCTCATCGGCGGTCAGCCCGGCGCCATTGTCGCTAACCGAGATGGTCAGGCGGCCGTCGTGGGCCTGCGCGGCGACTTCGATCTTGGAGTCGGCCGGCGAATATTTCGCGGCATTGTCGAAGATCTGCACCAGCGCCTGCTGCACCAGCACGGCGTCGACCCGCACCAATGGCAATTCGGGTGCCAAAGCCAGCGAGACGCGGCGCTCGTTGAAACGCCGGCGGCAGCGGTCGAGCGCGGAATGGATGATGTCGGCCGGGTCGGCCCATTCCAGGCGGGGATTGAGGCCTTCGCTGCTGATGCGGCTGGCGTCGAGCAGGTTCTGGATGTCGTGATTGAGTCGCACCGCCTCGTCGTGAACATCGTGGACGAGTGCCTTGAGCCGCGGCTCGCCGGCGAGCGCCGGAGCGGCGCCGAGCACGGTGGCGGCGCCCATGATCGAAGCCAGAGGCGTGCGCAGCTCGTGCGATACCGAGCCAATCAGGGCTTCGCGCAGACGATCAGTGCGCGAGCGCATATGCGCCTCACTGATCGCGTGCGCGACGCCCAGTCGCTCGAGAGTGGCGGTGGCGTCGGCGAGCACCGCCCCGACGCGGACACGCAGATCGTCGGCGCTCTCTCGCGATTCGCGACCGAGATTGATTGCGATCACGCCGAATTCCAGATTCTTCGGCGATACCGCCTGCACCAGCCAGATTTCGCTGACCTCGCTGCGCAGGCTCACGGCATTGGCGCTGTCGCGCCGGCCAGAGGCGATGTCGAGCACTGCGGCATTGACCGGTGCGGGCAAACTGAAGCCGGTTCGCCGCGCGCCGCTGGTGAGTCCATCGCGTGGCGCGGCGACGAGAACGACATTACGTTGGATCATCGAGGCCAGGTGGTCCTCGATCGCGGCATGAATTTCCGCAACGTCAAAGGCGACCGCCAGCCGCCGCGAAAACGCGTAGAGGTCGCGCATGTCGATCTCGCGCTGGTGGGCGAGATCGAGCTGATGGCGGAGGCGGGTTGCGAGCTGGCCGGTGATGATGGCGACGAAAATAAACAGAGCGAGGTTGATGATCTCCTGCGGGTCGCGGATGCGGAAGGTATAAAGCGGGGGATAGAAGAAGAAAGCGGAGGCCGCGACGCCGCAGATTGCCGCGATCAGCGCCGGAACGATGCCCCACCGCGCGGCCGCGATCACCACCGGAATAAGATAGATAACGGCGCCGTGGGTAAGGCCGGTCTCGAGTTGGAACGGGATCAGCACTGCGGTGGTCAACGCGACCAGGCCAAGCGTGAGCAGGACACTACGCAGTTGCTTAAGCAGATTGGCGCGGGTCGAGAGATGCTGCATCGACTTTGGCCGGAACTTGATACCGAGGATGGCAGCCTAGCACGGAAATCTCGGCGGTGTGCTGGGCCTTGTCGGGCTTTGGTGGCTTCGCTAGAAGCGGTCCGATCAAGGGCGTCCGGCGGGCTTTTTTGACCTCCGGAGCAAGCAGACCGAATATCCAATGAACCGCAGGCAGCGCCGCGCCGCGCAAAGTCAAAATCCGTCGGCGGGGCTCGGCCCGGGCACTGAGTCGAGCGATTCGGTGATGGCGCTGTTCCAGCGCGCGGTACACCAGCAAAGTCTCGGCGAGTTGGGCCCAGCGGCGCTTCTCTACAAGAAGATTTTGACGCAACGGCCCGATCACGCGGCCGCCTGCGACCGACTCGCCTTCGTCTATCTGGCGCAGGGCAAGCTCGATAGGGCCGCCTCGCAATATGCCGCGCTGGCGCGGATTGCGCCGCAGACCCTGGCGCAGCTCACCACGGTCGTCGACACGCTCAAGAAGCTGATGCCGGCGCTCGCTGCGGCGCTTGCGGATCCGTCCGCCGTTGCCCCGGATATCGCGCCGCCCGCAAATTCGCCGGCCGGGGGGGTCATCGCCTCGGTCACCGTCAATCCGTATTTTCGGCTGGTGCTTGAATCGGCGATGCTGTCCGACGTTGCGCTTGAACGTTGGCTGACGTCGATGCGCGCATCGATTCTGCGGGCCGCGCTCGCCGACAGCCCGGCTGTGGACGAGGATGCGCTCGCGTTCTGCAGCGCATTGGCGCGGCAGTGCTTCATCAATGAGTATGTCTTCGCCGTAACGCCGGGCGAGCAGGAGCAGCTGGAGCGGCTCAAGGCCATTGTCGGCGAAGCATTGTCGAGTGATGCGCCGATTCATCCGCTGCGGTTGATCGCAGCCGCCATGTATCAGGCGCTGAATGAACTTCCAGGCGCGGACGTGATTGCAAAGCGCGCATGGCCGCCGCCGGCCGCCGCGGTCGTCGCCCAGCAAATCAGCGAGCCACGCGAAGAACAGCGGCTACGCGGCACGATTCCGCAACTCACGCAGATCAGCGACGGCGTTACTGCGCAGGTTCGCCAGCAATATGAAGAGAACCCCTATCCGCGCTGGGCGAGCCTCGCCGCACCGCCCAGCCCGCTGCTCGAGTTCGACGATTATGTCCGGGTGCTGTTTCCGACCGCTTCGTTTCGCCCGACCGGCCGGCCCGACACGCTCGACATTCTCGTGGCCGGCTGCGGCACCGGCCGGCACGTGCTTGAACTTGCGCAATCCTACCGTGGCGCGCGCGTCCTTGGCGTTGATCTCAGCCTTGCCAGTCTCGCCAGCGCGAAACGCAGGATACCGGCGAGACTATCCGGCGCGGTCGAGTTCGCGCAGGCCGACATTCTCGCGCTCGGCTCGATCGAGCGCCGCTTCGACCTGATCAATGTCGGCGGCGTACTGCACCATATGCCCGATCCGATGGCGGGCTGGCGCGAACTGATCAAGCTGATGAAGCCGAATGGGCTGATGCAGGTCGGGCTGTACAGTGCTTATGCACGCCGCGATGTGGTCGCCGCCCGCAAGATGATCGCCGGCCGCGGCTATCGGCCGACGCCCGACGATATCCGGCGCTGCCGGCAGGATCTGCTCAACGGGCCGGACAAACTGGACATCGCCAAATTTACCGACTTCTTTACCGTCAGCGCTTGCCGCGATCTGCTGTTTCACGTTCACGAGCTGCAGATGACGATCCCGCAGATCAAGGCGTTTCTCGCCGAAAACGATCTCAAATTCCTCGGCTTCGATTTCGGTGCGCCGGAAGGCCAGGAGCACTATCGCAAGCTCTTTGCCAGGTCCGGCTGGTCGATCGGCGATCTCGACCGCTGGGATGCCTTCGAGCAGGCCAATCCGGCGGCGTTTGCCGGCATGTATATCTTCTGGATTCAGAAGAACTGAGCCGGGCCGGGCTTGCAGCTCTTCGGCCCTTGTCGCCCTTTGACCGCTTCGCTAGATAGCTTGCTCCGAACGGCCTTCGACGACGGTTCGGCTTCGGAGAGGTGGCAGAGTGGTTGAATGCACCGCACTCGAAATGCGGCATACGGGCAACCGTATCGGGGGTTCGAATCCCTCCCTCTCCGCCACTGCCCTTTCCAACAGGTGTCTCTCGGAATGGTTGGACGGCACAGATTTCGGCCGAATGGCCTATGTTGCGGGGTAGGCTCTGTACTGGCGATCGTGCCGTTTCAGGGCTGAGGTGTTCTCTGAGGCCCGAATTCTCCAAAGCTCTGGACTCTGAATTTTCAGTACTGAGCTTTTTGTTCAGGAGAATAGCGTCCCGTCCGATGCAGAGTTCGAATCTCTCTCCCTGACCCAAAAGGGGCACCCGATTTCACAGAGCAACCGCAGGACTGCTACAGTCACCTGCGCCATTTGCAGCCGGGACGACGACGAAAAGCTATAGCCGGTACGAAAATCCGTTGGACTTCGAGCCCCCACACGCTCCAATTTGGAGGCGCCCGTGGCTGACAATAAGGACGATAGCAGAAACCCGAACTCGGAATTTCTGCAGCAATTGGACGCCGCACTCGCCGCCAAAGTAGGAGTGGACGGCGATCTCCGAAAGATTCTCTCAACTCACATTTTGCAAACCGTGCCATCAGGCGACTGCGTGGCTCACGCTCGCAAGGCGATTGCGGACCTGGCAATCGCCCGCGCCTCAAGCAAAACAGAGGCGTAGCTGTGCCCGGTTCGCCAATCCAGATTGAGTCGCTCACCCTTACTGGTTTCCGGGCCTACCTGGAACTCAAGCAATTCGATTTTTCTAAGAAACGCAATCTTGCTGTTTTCGCTCCAAACGGCAGCGGCAAGTCCGGATTCGTCGACGGTTTTGAATTCATTCTTTCTCCGGACGGCACCATTGCCAGACTAGGTGTACGCGCCATTCACAACAAAGCCGGCGTTGTTGCGCTGGCGCACAATCTCGCGGAGGAGAAGGGAGTCACCTCGGAAGTGCGGATTGTCTTGAAGCAAGGCAAGACCACGCACGACGGTAGCCGGCTAACCTCGGGATCGCGATCCAGACCGCCTGCTGCTGATGCTCTCGCAGCGTCGTTACACGTCGACCCCATCGTTCGAGGCTACGAGCTTCGGCGCTTTGTGGAGGTACAGACGCCGGAGGAGCGCTACGCCGAAGTCGGGCAATGGCTTCAGCTGACGCCGCTTGTAGAAGTCCAGCGCAACCTTCGGTCTCTCCGGCAATTGGTGAAGTCGGATCTGGAAGACATCGCACCGAAGAAAGCCATCGACGCGCGTCTCTCAAAGGCTACGGCAAGGACGATTACAGAATGGGATGAATCGGCTGTGCTGACTTACGCGAATAGCATTCTCTCTCCTCTGGACCCGAAATTGCAGCTGAGCAAACTAAGGGAGGACGATCCCCACTTCTCCGCTCTCCTCATGCGTGCGCAGGACGAGGAGCAGCAGATCGGTATTGCGGCTCTGAAGCAGATCAAGGTCGCGATCGAAGTCGTCTATTCAGAACCTTCCGGAAGTGCCGGCGCGACTGGCGCGATTGCGGAGTTTGAATCGGCACTGCAAAAGCGGGCTGCCGCCGAGGCGTCGGAACAGGCCGAGCGGGGTAAGGCGGCTAATGCGGTTTTTGCCAAAGTCTGGGACGCGGCCGAACCGCTATTTGCCGAGGGAGCGGCAGAGTTCGAGGTCTGCCCGGTCTGCGATACTCCGATTTCCGCCACAGCCCGCGGGACACGTGAAGGAATTCGGGAGCATATCCGATTGCACCGCGCGCAATTGGCTTCCTATGCTGCCTCGCGGCAGGCGTTGGAAGATGCCCAACGCGCACTGAGCGGTGTACAGAAGGGCCTCGCGGCCAAACTCTCCGTGCTTGTTCCCCTGATTCCTGACAGCGAAGCCAAGTTGAGGAGTGGTCTTACAACATACGCTAATGCTGTTGAGCAATGGACGGCCGGCGATGCGCCAGATGCATCGGCCATCAAGCCATTGTTGGTCGCTTTACTCGCGGCGACGGTCGGCAAAATTAATGAAATTGAGCAGCGGCAAGGTGAGCACACCTATGCGAGGGCGAAGTCGCGGCTCGAATCTTTGCTGGAGATCAAAGCTGACGATGAAATGCGAGCGCGGGCAGCAGAGGAGCTCGGCAAGATTCAGACGAGCCTGAATGAGCAGGCAACGTTCATTTCCTCGGAAATCCGGAACAAGATTCAAACCCTGCTGGACATGATCCGGGAGCCCACCAATCGGCTTTTCAAGAGCATCCAAGGGAAAGACGCCACCCTTGTGCGGCTTGAGTTACCCGCCGAGGACGACACAAATCAGCAGCGGCTTTCACTCCTCGTAGACTTCGCCGAGAACAGGATGGGAGTATCCCCATCGGGTTATCTCAGCGACTCCCAAGTGCATTCGCTCGCTTTGTCACTGAGGCTGGCGGCGATTGCTGCCTTTAACGCAGAAGCGCCGTTCGCCGTTCTGGACGACATAGTCACGTCATATGACGCCGATCACAGGAGGACGATTGCCAGCATGCTCGCGGAGGAGGTGCCGAAGCTGCAAATCTTCGTGACGACCCACGATCAGCGTTTCTTCAGCTACATGAAGGATCAGCTGCCTGCCGCTGGTTGGGCTTTTACGCAAATCACCCGGCTCGATCGTGACTATGGCCCCAGATTTGCCGACCACAAGGTGACGGACGAAGTCATCGAAGCCCGCTGGACCGACGGAAAATCAGCGGCAAATGAGATGCGGCAAGCGGAAGAAGAATGGCTTCTGGAGTGCTGCAGGAGCTTCGGTGTCGATATTCGTATCAGGGATGTGCACCGCGCCTACAGCTATGAGCGATCCGAACTGGCCATGGCCCTCGCAGCATTTCTAAAACACACAGGCCTAACGCCGCCGGACGTACCCGGCGTTAAGAACAAATTTCTGTTGAGCCTGCAAAAGGGCGAAATCGAAAACTTCGGGAGCCATTTTCAGGATGTCCCCTATGGTGACGGCTCAATCGGAGACGAGAAAGCTCGTTGGGCCGAGTTTGTGTTTTTTCGAAATCATTTTGTTTGCGCTGTGTGCAATCGAAGCAAGTTTAAGCGCCCGCTGGGTCTCAAGAAACCCGTGTGCGCACATGACAAATGCGAAACTCCGTTCCAATTTTCGGCAACTTCCGCCGCCGGCCATGTCGCGGGGGCAGCAACCAAGTAGATTTTATGACCGATGCACCTCTCTCAGCTCCAACCATATTGTCAGCAAGCGGAAATTACCCGCTGCATCTGCTGGGATGGAAATCGTTTCAAGACCTTTGCATAGCGGTTGCAGAAGAATGTCTTAGACGCCCGGTCCAAAACTTCCTTCCGACTAATGATGCCGGCCGCGACGGAGCGTTCGTCGGGCGCTGGGAAGGTACGGACCCGGCGGCTGGCGAATCCACGATTCAATGCAAGTTCACGTCCCATCCTCAAGAGAATTTGTCCTTATCAAAATTGCAAGATGAGCTTGAGAAAGCGCGTGCGCTTGCCAGCAAAGGTCTCGCGACCGACTACATCATTCTAACCAACCATCCGATCACCGGAGCGAGCGAGCTCAGTATCAAATCAGCTTTCGAGGCTGTAGGCGTCGGCCGATGCCGGGTATTCGCCTATGACTGGATTGTTCGTCAGATACGCTCATCCGCACGCCTGCGCATGTTGGCACCGAGGTTGTATGGCCTGGGCGACTTGAGCGATCTCCTGGACGCAAGAGCCTACGCACAAGCCCAAATCATTCTCAGCGCCATGGGCGATGACTTAAAGCGTCTTGTTATTACTGACGCCCATCGCAACAGCGTGAGAGCTATCAGCGCTCACAATCTCGTTCTGCTTCTTGGGGCTCCCGCGGCGGGCAAATCAACGATTGGCGCGAGCCTGGCGATCGGTGCAGCGGATATTTGGCAGTGCGGAACGATAAGGGCGACATCTCCTGAGGACATTCAAAGGCATCTGAATCCCGGAACGCCTCAGTTCTTTTGGATCGACGACGCGTGGGGCAATACGCAGTACCAACGTCAACGGGCTGAATCGTGGAATCAAGTCTTCCCGTTGATGCAAGGAGCCATCAAGGCCGGAACGCGGTTCCTGATTACTTCGCGAGACTATATCTGGCGAGCCGCCAGGGAAGACCTGAAGATCCAAGCCTTGCCTATTCTCAACCGAAGCCAAGTCATCATCAATGTTCAGGCCTTATCCACGCAGGAAAAGGCGCAAATTCTTTACAACCATTTGAAGCTTGGAGATCAGCCGACGGCGTTCAAGAACGAAGTCAAGCCGTTCTTGCCGCAAATTGCAGAACGTAAAGATTTCCTGCCAGAAACGGCACGCCGTTTCGCCACCACTTTTTTTTCTGGAGGGCTCGCGCGCACGAGAGAGAGCGTTACCGCTTTCTTTGCAAAGCCTGAGTCGTTTTTGCTGGACACCATCAGCAATCTCGCGCCGGATTGCCGCGCGGCGATCGCAGTTATTTTTATGAACGGGGGCAAGGTGCGTTCGCCGGTATCGCCAGCGGAATTGAACCCCGCAGCAGGCAGTTTTGGGACGAGCAGCGCCGCGGTGCGTCAGCAACTGGAGGCCCTGAATGGCAGTCTGCTCCTATTGGCGCTGGACGAAGTCAGCGCCTATTGGACCTACAAACATCCAACGGTGAGTGATGCGTTTGCACGCTACGTTGCGGGAAGTCCGGAACTGGTGGAAGTCTATCTGAAAGGCGCAAAGCCCGATTCAATTGCCTACGAAGTTGTTTGTGCAGGTGCGCATGTTTATGGCGCGCCAGTCATTGTTCCGGATAGCCTCCATCAATTGCTGGCCGATCGTATCGACAAACTGGACAGCCATGATCTGGCTAGTTTCCTATCATACCGCTCAAACGGAAAATTCTCGGCAGTCATGCTGCAAAGGCGTCCCGATATTTGGGAACGCATGAAGCATTTTTCTTTTCCAATGAAGGATGACACCGACGCGAGTCTCCTGGCAAAGCTCCACAGTCAGGGATTGTTGCCGGAAGAGCGGCGCGTCAATTTTGTGAGTCGTGTCAAAGAGGCTGCATCGGAACTGGCAGATGCAAGCTTCCTGGATGATTACAATATCGGAGACGTGCTCACCGAAGCGGAGAAGGACGAAATCCTCTCCGAGGCCGAAGAAAAGGTCTTAAAGCGCATTCCATTTCATATTGATCGGTTGGAAAGCGAGTGGGATTCGGAGTTCCCTCCGGAGGATTACTTCGACGAATTTCAGAAGTTCGTAAAGCTATTTGCTGACGCCGTAGCATGGCGTGCAGATCATAAGGCTTCGCTGGTTTCGGCAACAGTCGGAGTGAGCAGAGCCGTTCAGAGAATGAATGAAAACTATGATACGGGATCGCCCACTTCGGCACCCACGGCACTGTCAACGCCGATGTCGGCGCCGCTAGCAAATCTTTTTCGAGACGTTGATGAGTGAGCCGACAGCTGCGGACAAAGCAAACTTGTTCTAAGGGATAGGGCATATAGCGCTGCCGGCAGAAAAAAGCGTTGGCTCAGCAGGAAATTGAATGTTTCGGCGCGGGGAAATTCCTATCTCAACACAGCCGGCTTCAACATCACGGTCTTTCCAAAGGACGATGGAAGCTGGGGAGGGCGCGTGGAAGATCGAGCCACCGGGGAATACATCCTGTCGCGGCGACCGTAGGCCCGCTCATAGTCTGGGAAATGCGGCTAACGAAATGGCGACGGATTTCGTGAGAAAAGCTATCGCGGCGGGTAAGCTAAAGTCCTAGCTCTTCAAGGAAGCTGCAAGGTTGATCGCTGCACTATCCAGTTTGTCGCGATCGGCTTAACCAACTCTTCGACTGTGAAATTCCCTATACGCCGATCCAGAATCTTTTCCACGATGTCGGGGGCGAGCAGCGTCAGCCGCATGATGCGGCAGACGTAGGACTGGTTGATCTTTTCGGCTTCCGCAAGTTCTGCGATCGAAGCGTAGGTGCCGTCCTCGATCCTGGATCGCCAACGGTGAGCGCGTGCGAGCGCCTTGGCGATGGAGTCGTCGAAACGGGTGTGCGTTGCCGGCTGCGGCATTTGCGGCCTCTGTCCTATGATGGTCTTGCGTCCGCCGCGGATCGTGAATGTGAGCGGCACATGGACAGTGATGGTGGACGGCAGTCCCTTGGCTGATGCGGTCATGCCGCGTCCTCCTGGTGTAGGGCTGAGGGCTTCAGGTCCTGCATCAGCGTGGCGAGGCCGTCGGTGCGTAGGGTGATGTCGGCCCCTGTGGGCGTGACCTCGACCCGTGCCACGAGGAGCTGAATAATCCGCGTTTGCTCGGCGGGGAACAGCTCCGTCCAGATTTCCTCGAAGCTGTGCAGGTGCTCACGAACCTGGCGCTCGGTCAGGCTATTGTTGTGCAACTTCGCTGCACGCCAAGTAGCAACGATGATCTCCGGGCACTGCACCATGACCTTGATTTGCCCGACCACGGCGGCCTCGATCTCGATAGCCGGGATGCGCCGGATTGAGCAGGTGTTCTGAAGGCCTGACCGGAGCACGCTAGCCGCAACGTAGTAGTGGTAGAGCCTGCCGCGTTTCCTGGTGTGGGTTGGCGTCATCGGCAACCCGCCGGGGCCGAAAATCAGACCCTTGAGAAGAGCTGGTGCGCGTGCCCTATGACTGGAGGCGCGTTTGCGCGGGCTTTCCTTGAGGATGCTGTGGACGTTGTCCCAGAGGGCACGATCGATGATGGCTTGGTGTTCGCCGGGGTAAGACGTGCCCTTGTGAACCGCTTCGCCGACATACACTCGATTGCTGACCAGCTTGTAGATCGCACCCTTATCGATCAATTTGCCGTAGCGGTTGCGGATATCCTCGGCGGCGAGCTCCTGAGCCAGTTTCGTGGCCGAGCCGAGCTTGACGAAGCGGCGGAAGATCGACCGGACCGTTGCAGCCTCCGCTTCGTTGATCACAAGCTTGCGGTCCTTGACCGCGTAGCCCATCGGCACGAAGCCGCCCATCCACATCCCCTTCTTCCGGGAGGCCGCGAACTTGTCGCGGATGCGTTCTCCGATCACCTCACGCTCGAACTGGGCGAAGGACAAAAGGACGTTGAGCGTCAGCCGTCCCATGGAGGTGGTGGTGTTGAACGACTGGGTCACGCTCACGAAGGTGACGCTGGTGCGGTCGAACACCTCGACCAGTCTGGCGAAGTCCATCAGCGAGCGACTGAGTCGGTCGATCTTGTAAACCACCACGATGTCGACCCGCCGGGCCTCGATGTCGGCCATGAGTCGCTTGAGCGCCGGCCGCTCCAGCGTGCCGCCCGAGAATCCACCGTCGTCATACTGGTCACCCAGCAGGAGCCAACCTTCGGCTCTCTGGCTTGCGACATACGCCTCACAGGACTCACGCTGCGCATCGAGGCTGTTGAATTCCTGCTCCAATCCTTCCTCGGACGACTTGCGGGTATAAACGGCGCAACGGAGTTTGCGTTTAGTGGGCAACGTCGTCTCCTTGGCCATCATGACTTCCTCTGACTTTTCAAGCCGAAGAACACCAGCCCGTTCCACCGCGTGCCGGTGATCGCCCGCGCGATGGCCGACAGCGACTGATATGGCCGCCCCTGGTATTCGAAATCCTCGTCACGCACCGTCACGCAGTGCTCAATGCCTTGGTACTCGCGGATAAGCCGCGTGCCGGCGATCGGGCGGTCCTTCGTCGATTTGCGTCGTTCAGCGGGGTCGCGTCGCTCAAGCCGTTCGGCAATGGCGCGGAGCCGGTCGAGCGTCTCAGGCTTTAGCCCGCCATATGCCAATTCTTGAATCCGATAGGCCAGTCGGTGTTCGAGGAAGCGCCGGTTGTATGGTGGCGGCTCTCGTTCGAACAGATCGCGCCATTTCTGCTTCAGCGCCAAGATGGGCGCAGCTTTTAGAGCAGCCAGTTGGGCCAATACCGAGTCGGTCAATCCAGGCCTCCATGAGTCTTGAGAACGTCGGCATGACCGCTCTGGCGGCCGGCGCAGTCGAGCGAACTTTCTCCGCTGTGCGGAGATAAAGGACTGGACTGTCGGGCATGGAGCCGCATGAGGCCTGCCGCCAGGATTTCGGCGATTTCCACAAGCCGCTCGTTGGCCGAAAGAGAATCGGGTTTAATCGCAGAGGTCATAACTCGCGAGGGTGCCCGCGCAAATCCGCGCAGTCACGGAGTCTACCATCCGCGTTTTGCCCCTGGTTTCTTACCTTGGCATGGAGCCGACCGATGCCTCATCCGAAGTCAGAAGATCCGCCGCGATGGACGTCCATCACTCCCGAATCGACTCGCGATCCAAAGGGGCCGGAGCGATGCTTGTTACAAGCGGTAGAGCGGTTGGGTCCTTTCAAATACAAAACTCAGGAAGAGGCAGATAAATCTGTTTCACACCACCATTTGAAACTGCATCTTTCCCTGCAGTTGGCCCTGGAACAGGTCCGTATCCTTGCACGCGATTACAACGGGCATAGGAATCAGAACTCCGACGCACCGAGAACCAAGCAGGTCATTGAACGTATCAGCAAGCTAGAAAGCCTGACCGGCGAACTGGCGCGCTACCTTGAGGGCCTGGATGACATGACTCGGTTCTATCTGCAGACGGCGGGCACCGCTTATGTCGGATACTGTCCTCCGTCCCAGATAGAAAAAGCAGAATATTCCAGACTGCCCCATCCCGCGCCCGCTACCAACGAAGTTAGAGAGATTAGCTGGGTCACCAAACTGGATGCGTTGTCCTGTTACGCGAATTTATGTTTGAAGAATTTTCAGGAACGCATGGGCATCGACGATATCGATCATCCTGACAAAGGCGGTAATACAAATCTGATCAAGGAGATGGCGGGATCACCCGAGTGGGGCTTAGTGTCTGCCGGTTGGTTGGTGTTTGATATGTTCAAGCACGGCGAAGCCACGACGACGGAAGGCGGCGCTTTCCACTCCTTCCTGATGAGCGTGTTCGAGTTCGCCACTGGCAGTGATCCAGAACAATCAAAATTGATGCCCAGCATCAAGGATATTGTCCTCAAACGTCGACGGTACATGGAAATCGTTATACGTGAGGAAGCCCTCGGAAACGAATTGGATTCTCTGGAAGACGACCATGGCCGTTGTATTAACCCAACCCGAGCGGACGAAATCGGATTGGAGCAACTCGAGCTCAACCGGGAGCGGCTGGAACTTGCCGCTTGGTTCACCCATCCTGGGGGCCGAAAACGCTTAGGGCAGATACCCCGCGCTTTAACCTAAGGTACTTGCCGTGAACATCTCTGTTCGACGCGCTACGCAGATTTTCTGCTAGTCGCGCGCATCTCCGCAGGCGCGACAAAACAGAGGGTCGCGCCGTGGACGATTGTCGTCACCTTACTCAGAAGCAACTGGCCTCGCGCTGGCGGATCAGTCAACGAACTCTCGAAGCCTGGCGCTGGCGGGGTTATGGCCCCCCACATCTCAAAATAGGCGGGCGCTGCATCTACAGACTGGAGGACGTGGAATCGTTTGAGGCGTCAAGTCTCAGAACGCGTACTGGCAAGGGTGTTGACGCGACAGCAGACACTCTGCCGGCAAGGTCTGAGACGGGGCGGTAACAATGACCAACCACACCCCGCCGATTGATCTTGAGCGAATACGCCGGGACCGCCTCGCCGCCGGTGAAGCAAGACCAATCAAGAAAGCGGAACAGGGCGAGGTGGGTAAGTTCCCGAGGCCATCTTTATTGGCTCGGGATCCGGAGGATGACCCGAGGCTTGACGTCTCGCAGCCCGCCGCGCCCGAGACCACTCCTCTCAGACGATCGGACGGCCCTGCCTGCGCTGATTCTGACCTCCCGTTCGGATACGTCATGACAACTCGCGGGTTGGTTTGGTCGGATGCGAACAATGATGATGATCGGCCGGAGCTGTTGCTCGCGGGCTCGTTCGAGATAGTCGCCGAGACCCGGGACCGTGACGGCACATCCTGGGGCGTGCTGCTGCGCTGGAAGGATCATGACGGCCGCGAGCATCATTTCGCTGTTCCTCGCGCCATGCTGGCAGGCGATGGCGCAGATGCAAGGCGTGTATTGCTAGATGGTGGTCTCTATGTTGCCCCAAGCCGGGCCGCCCGAGACCGTTTGACAGCTTTTCTTGCGCTGGTTCGTTCGACCGGCCGGTTCACCGCCACCACCCGAATCGGCTGGCATGGGGTGGCCTTCGTGCTGCCTGAGGGGAGCGTCGGAGGAAAAGGTGGAGAACACCACCTTCTGCAGGGTCTCGGTGCAGGCGAGCATGTTTTGCATCAAAGCGGCACTCTTAAGGATTGGCAGGACAACATCGCGCGCTATGCGGTTGGCAACAGCAGGCTCCTCGTCGCGCTCTCGACTGCTTTTGCCGCTGCCCTGATTGAACCGTGTGGGGCAGAGAGCGGGGGCATTCATCTTCGTGGTCCGTCGTCGACTGGCAAGAGCACCGCACTGGCGGTGGCCGGCTCGGTCTGGGGCGGAGGAGAAACCGGGGGATACGTCCGGTCCTGGCGCGCAACAGCCAACGGGCTTGAGGGTGTTGCGATGGGACACTGCGACGCCCTTTTGTGTCTGGACGAACTGGCAGAGCTGGGACCACGTGATGCAGCCGAAGTTGCCTATATGCTCGCAAATGGTTTCGGCAAATCGCGCAGCGCTCGTGATGGCTCGGCGCGAAAACCCGCTCGTTGGCGCGTGCTGTTCCTGTCGTCTGGTGAGATCAGTCTGGCCGACAAGGTCGCGGAGAATGGCGCCAGGCGGTTGGCTGCGGGGCAGCAGGTTCGGATTCTGGACCTGCCGGCCGACGCCGGAGCAGGCCTCGGTGTTTTCGAAGAGCTCCATGAGTTTCCATCTGCCGAACCTTTTGCGCGGCATCTGAAGGCTGCTTCGCTCAGCTGCTACGGGGCCGCGGCCCGCGAATTCCTGCGCTACGTGGTGGAGGATCTCGACGCCGTGCGACTATCGGTGTCCGCACGTTGTCGGGAGTTCTTCGATCGTTACGTGCCGGCGCAGGCGGACGGCCAGGTGCAGCGGGCGGCAAATCGCTTCGCGTTGATAGCGGCCGCCGGAGAGGTCGCGGTTGACGCCGGAGTGCTGCCGTGGCCGACCGGTGTCGCCACCGACGCTGCGGGTCGATGTTTCACGGATTGGCTGCAATCCCGAGGCGGAATCGAGCCCCCCGAGGTTCGCGATGGCATTGAGCAGGTCCGCGCCTTTCTGGTCGCTCACGGAATGTCGCGCTTCGTCCCTGCCTGGGCAGAATCGTCAGATGGCGCAGTTTCAACGTCTGAGATCTGCGGCTTTCGCAAGCAGGAAGGCGATGAGTGGGACTACTACGTCACCACGGGGGCTTGGCGCCAAATCTGCGTTGGCTTCAACCCGCATCTGATCAGCGCGGTCCTTGCCGAACGCGGCATGTTGGTGGTGCCCGACGCCCGGCACAGGGCAAAGTCCATCAAGGTCCCCGGTCACAACAAGCTGCGCCTCTATCACCTGCGGGCGGCATTTCTCGAAGGTGAAAGTGATTGAGGCCACGACGGCGTTTCTGAAACGAGGTTCTGGGGGATCAAGGGGTTCTGCGGCAAGAACTCGCGACATTGCGCTAGTTGGGATGGTGGCAACGAGAACCCGTACCGCAAAGCCACGGGTTCCTTTGCCCCCTACCTCACGGTGACGACACCCCTTGCAACCCCTACGCATTGGCACCGGGGTTCCAGCGCGGGACACAGCGCGCGCGCTTTTTGTGTCTCCCCGTCGCCATGGAGAACCCGGTGAACCCCTAGAACCCGGCGCGGCAATGCCGCCTGGCAGTGACGGGTGCGCAAGGCCAATTGACCTCCGCGTGATCAACAAAAGAAGAAGATCGAAAAGCATAGAAATCAACGGTCATTTCGCCGCTTCGGATTATCGCGCATCTTGCAGAGATGCAGACAGAAGACCAAACCTGATGCCACTTAGACCGCCTCTTCATCGTGGTGCTGGATTCGCAAGCGCTGCCGATCGCCGGCGTGAATTTGATCGGCGACGCGATTCCTCTCGTGAGCGCGGCTACACCGTCGCATGGCAGAAGGCGAGCAGCGTACCTGGCACAGCATCCACTGTGCGTGTTCTGCGAACGCGAAGGTGTGGTGACGGCCGCCGCCGTTGTTGATCACGTCGTAGCTCATCAGGGGGATCACGACAGGTTCTGGGACTCCGACAACTGGCAGTCGCTATGCAAGCGACACCACGACAGCGCCAAACAGCGCCAGGAGAAAGGTCGTCCAGAGGGGGCGGGGGGTCAAAAAGTCTGGGTTCTTTCCCTCGGGACCGGTGCCCTCGGAAAAGTTCTACGCCCGCGAAATTCGAACCGGGGGGTCTGATGAGTGAATGGCCGGCCGACAAGGTAGAGCGCTGGCCGGTAGAGCGGCTGATTCCGTACGCCAGGAATGCGCGCACTCACAGCGAGGCCCAGGTGGCGCAATTGGCTGCCTCGATCAGGGAGTGGGGCTGGACGGTCCCGGTTCTGGTCGACGAGCAGGGCTCGATCATCGCTGGCCACGGCCGCGTCATGGCGGCGCGCCAGCTCGGCATCACCGAGGTGCCGGTGATGATTGCGCGGGGTTGGAGCGAGGCGCAGCGCCGGGCATACGTCCTCGCCGACAACAAGCTGGCCGAGAACGCTGGATGGGACAAGGAACTGCTCAGGCTGGAGGTGAGCGATTTGAAGGAGCTCGGCCTCGACCTACTGCTGACCGGCTTCTCGGACGTCGAGCTGGCAGCACTGTCGATGGGGGTGCGCCCGGGGCTGACGGATCCCGACGACGTTCCCGTGGTCCCAGCCAATCCGGTCAGCGTTGTTGGCGATGTTTGGATCCTCGGCCAGCACCGGTTGATCTGCGGCGACGCCACCGACGCCGCCGTCGTCGCGAAGGCGCTCAACAACGTGTTGCCGCACCTGATGGTGACCGACCCGCCGTACGGGGTGGAGTACGATCCCGCTTGGCGTGCAAGGGCCGGCATCAATAAGAACAAAGGGAAGCTCGGCAAGGTCGCCAACGACGACCGCGCCGACTGGCGCGAAGCCTGGGCGCTCTTCCCCGGCGATGTTGCCTACGTCTGGCACGGTGCGCTCCATGCGGCCGAGGTGGCGGAGAGTCTGAGCTCCGCGGGTTTTGACGTTCGGGCCCAAGCGATATGGGCAAAGGACCGTCTTGTGTTGGGGCGCGGCCATTATCACTGGCAGCACGAACCTTGCTGGTATGCCGTAAGGGCTGGTGCAACAGGGCATTGGGGCGGCGACCGAAAACAAACAACCCTCTGGAGCATCCCGTCGCGCGACGACTCCGGCCACGGCCACGGCACCCAGAAACCCGTGGAGTGCATGAAGCGGCCGATCGAGAACAATTCGTCGCGGGGGCAGGCAGTCTACGAACCCTTCTGCGGCTCCGGCACCACCATCATCGCTGCCGAGATGACCGGCCGTGCCTGCCACGCGATCGAACTCAATCCTGCGTACGTCGACGTGGCTGTGGAGCGCTGGGAGGCCTTCACCGGTACGACGGCCAAACTTGAAGGCAGCGGCGCGTCCTTCGCCGCTGTGGCGGAGAAGCGTCAACCGGTTGTTTCCGAGAGCGGGGCTTAAGCAATGCGCGGCCGAAAGCCCAAGCCCACCTACCTGAAGCTGCTCAACGGCAATCCCGGCAAGCGGCCGCTCAATGAGCACGAACCCAAGCCGGAACCAACAATCCCGGCTGCGCCGACCGAGCTCAGCGCCGACGCCCGTATCGAATGGGACCGGGTTGCAAGCGAGCTCAGCCGTATCGGCACGCTGACTGTGGTCGATCGCGCGGCGCTCGCCGCCTACAGCCAAGCGTATGGGCGCTGGGTGCAAGCCGAACGGGGCATCGCCCAGATGGCCGAGCGCGACCAGCTCACCCATGGGCTGATGATTAAGACCACCAACGGCAACGCTATACAAAATCCTCTGGTTGGCATGGCCAATCGCGCCATGGCCGACATGGTCCGCTACGCGACCGAGTTCGGCATGACGCCCAGTTCGCGCAGCCGTATTGCCGGCAATATCGATCCAAACCAGAGCACCTTCGACGAGTTCTGGTGACATGGTGAGGAACAAGCCTTCACCGTTGGCCAGAGCGTTGCGCTACGCCGAACAGGTAGCCATCGGCAAGATCCCGGCCTGCATCTATGTGCGCCAGGCTTGCGAGCGGCAGTTGCGTGACCTGGCCCGTCGCCGCTTTCCATATCGCTTCGATCCGCTGCTGGCCGAGCGAATCTGTCGCTTTGCCGAGTTGCTTCCGCACGTCAAAGGCCCCAAGGCTGGGGAGCGTCTCGAGCTGTCGCCTTGGCAAGCCTTCATCCTCACCACGGCCTTCGGGTGGGTCCGCGAGGACAACGGCAAGCGGCGTTTTCGGCGGGTTTATATCGAGGTGCCGCGGGGCAATGGCAAGACAACCATGTCGGATGCGCCCGCCCTCTACATGCTGGCTGCCGACAAGGAGGGCGGCGCGGAGGTCTACAGTGCCGCGCGCTCGCGTGAGCAAGCCAAGATCGCATTCTGGACTGCCCAGCAAATGGTCCGCCGCTTGCCGGACCTCCGACGGTCGCTCGGCGTCGAAGTCCTTGCCCACCGGATCGTGCAGGCGAGATCGGCCAGCTTCTTCGAGGCGGTATCAGCTGACGCCGACAGCCTGGACGGCAAGAACGTGCACTTTGGCCTGATCGACGAACTGCACGCGCATCGCAGCCGTGATGTCTATGACGCGATCGAAACCGGCGCTGGCAAGCGCGACCAATCGATGCTCTGGGCCATCACCACCGCGGGCTCCGATAAGACTGGCATCTGCTTCGAGCAGCGCGCCTACGTCCTCAACATCCTCAAGGGCACCGTCAAAGACGAAAACTATTTCGGCATCGTCTACACCATCGATGACGGAGACGATTGGACCGCGGAAGCAACCTGGCGCAAGGCCAATCCGAACTTCGGCATCTCCGTCGAGCCCGAGCATCTGCTGCTGCAATGCCGCAAGGCCATGCAATCGCCGGCGTCCAAGTCATCCTTCATGACGAAGCACCTGAACGTCTGGATCCAGACCGACCAGGCGTTGTTCGATATGCCGGCATGGGAGCGCTGTTCGGGCCCCAGTCTGAAGATGGAACAATTCGAAGGCGAACCCTGCGTCATCGCCGTGGACCTGGCGTCGAAGACAGACCTCGCGGCCGTGATCGTGCTCTTTGAACGCCAGGGCAAAATCATTCCGTTCGGGCGTTTCTATCTCCCCCAGAGCGCGATCGACGGGTCGCGTCACACCGCCTACCGCGGCTGGGCCGCGAAAGGATGGATCACGCCTACGCCCGGCGACATCATCGATTTCTCTGTGATCGAGGCCGATCTGATGAGTTTCAAGTCACGGTTTCAGGTCCGTAACATCGCCTATGATCCCTGGCAGGCCACCCAACTCGCCACGCGTCTCAAGGACCAGGGCGCCAGCGTCATCGAGTTCCGCCAAACTGTCGCTAATTTCTCCGAACCCACGAAGGAGCTCGACGGCTTGATGCGGTCCGGCAGGATCGCGCATGACGGCAATCCCGCGCTCTCTTGGATGATTGGAAATGTCGTTGGCCACTACGACGCCAAGGACAACGTCTATCCGCGCAAAGAGCGAGCCGAAAACAAAATCGACGGAGCTATCGCGCTCATCATGGCCATCGGCCTGAATATGGTTCCAGACGAGCGCGGAAACTTGGATGATTTTCTTGCCAATGCGGTGATGCGATGATGGTTTCGTCGAGGCGTAAACCCTCTGTCTCGAGAAACTCATCGACTGGAAGATCGCCGGGTGCAGTCTTTTGTTTTATCCAGTCTTCGAAACTTGTGTTTGCAGCCCCTTGTCGAGGCCTTCGACCACGCGCTGGAAGCGGCGCGTTGCCACCTTGTTGGGCGAAATTCTGATTGCTGAACAGCTTCAGTATCAGAGGACGGCGCTGGATCGGAAAGAAGGCCTTATCGTGCAGGCCGGATCTTCGCCAGACCTCCGAATTGACGCCACGCTCGTGGCTAACACGTCGTGGCTTCGCGCTGTTCTGTGGAGCTTTGTCTTCGCGCTTCGTGAGGAGGCGGTGGAACACTTCGGCGCGGATAAGCGAGAAATTGAAAAGATTCCCGCGATCCGGCTCTAGTGCAGTCTATTGACGCTTTGCGCGACGCGCTATTTAAGAGGCGCACAATGATATTTAACGACCTTTCACTGGTAGATTTCACGGGAAACCTCACAATTTCACGGTGGTAAATGGACGACCGGGTCACGATCAAAGACGGCAAGGAGCGGTTGATCGAGTATGATTTGGCTCCCGACTGCATTACTGCACGCCACAACGGGAAAGTGATCGGGGATTTCACATTGGATGTTGTGGGTCAGGAGCATGGGCCCGATGAAGTGCACGCGGACACCATCAACATCAATGAAGATTATCAAAGAGCAGGCATCGGTAGCGAAATGGTCCGGCTCGCATCTGAATATCACGACCAACCATTGATTCCCCCGCAGACGCATTATGTACACAGAGAGACAAGGAACACGATGACCGGCGGCGGTCGGGCCCTGATGGAAGCCGGCCAGAGGAAAGGTTGGGTCAGCGAGTTTCCCGATGTCGCGGCAGAGCGTACGCGCGAGGACGAAGGATAAGCTGCCAACGTTTGGCACCAGGCTCTATTTACAAAGGGTCTTTCGACTGCCGGTCTGATACCAGCGCGTCTGGCGCGCCTCCGATCAACGGACTTGGCGGTATACCTGGATTATAGTGGGAGCGTTCAATTTTTGGCCAGCGCGAACAACAATCGCGCAGGTCCTTATGGTATCGCTGTGATCGATCCAGCACTGACGAAGTTATTGAGGTAACCCGAAAAGCGAAGCGCCCGTCGACGAATAGATAGGAGTGGTGACGAGCTAGTAGTCTGACCCCCATGAGCCTGATCAAGTCAAAGAAACGCGTCGCCGACCACGGGGAAGTGTTTACTCCTCCTTGGATGGTCGAATCGATGCTCGACCTCGTCAAAGGCGAGACCGAGCGTATCGATTCTCGTTTCCTGGAGCCGGCATGCGGAAGCGGTAACTTCCTCGTCCGTATCTTACAGCGCAAGCTTGCCGCCGTTGAACTCAAGTTCGGGAAGTCCGAGTTTGAAAAGCGCCACTACGCGCTGCTCGCGCTGATGTGCATCTATGGTATCGAACTGCTCGCGGACAATATTGCCCAGTGCCGCCCGAACGTACTGGAGATCGTGGCCGAGTACCTGAGCCTCAATGAGTCGGAGGATTGTTACCGCGCCGCGTCCTACGTGCTGTCGCAGAACCTCGTGCACGGCGACGCGTTGACAATGCGCACGCATGACGGTCAGCCCATTACCTTTGCCGAGTGGGGCTATCTCGGCAAGGGCAAGTTCCAGCGCCGCGACTTCCGCTTTGACGTTCTTACTGGCTCGTCGGCTTTTAGCGCGGAGGGCTCGCTTTTCGCTCATTTGGGCAAGCACGAGATATTCACGCCGACCAAGACCTACCCGCCGTTGACGGTGAGCGAACTGGCCACTGCCGCGAACGGAGGGACCCCAAAGGAGGCCGCATGAGTGCGCAGGTTGGCTTTGCGCTACGCGCGCGTAATCCGGATGTGTTGACGTGCATCGCGAACCTCTCGAATGACGAGGTGTTCACGCCACCCGAGTTTGCGAACCGGATGCTGGACACGCTGGCCGAGGTATGGGCGGCCGACCACAAGGGCGCGAACCTCTGGGCCGACAAGGCGGTGAAGTTCCTGGACCCGTGTACGAAGTCGGGCGTGTTTCTGCGCGAGATTACCAGCCGCCTGACTAAGGGGTTGGCGGACGAGATGCCGAACCTCGATGAGCGCGTCAATTACATCGTGACGAAGCAGGTGTTCGGCATTGGTATCACGTATCTCACCAGCCTGCTGGCGCGGCGCAGCTTGTATTGCTCGAAGCACGCCCAAGGGAAGCACTCGATAGCCAGCAGCTTCGACAACGACGATGGCAACATCTGGTTCGAGCGCACGGAGCACACCTGGATAGATGGTAAGTGTGCATATTGCGGCGCGAGCCAGAAGACGTTGGATCGCGGCAAAGGGCTCGAAACGCACGCCTACGCGTTCATCCACGCCGACGACGTGAAGGCGCGAATAGGCAAGATATTTGGAGGCGATATGCAGTTCGACGTGATCATCGGTAACCCACCGTACCAATTGGACGACGGCGGCTATGGCACGAGCGCGGCGCCTATCTACCAGTTGTTCGTGGAAAAGGCGCTCGACCTGGATCCGCGCTACGCAGTGTTCGTAACGCCGTCGCGCTGGATGGCGGGTGGCAAGGGACTCGACAAATACCGCGAGCGGATGCTGTCCGACAAGCGGATGAGGCGCATCGTTGACTACCCGAAGCTCTACGAGGGCTTTCCCGGGGTAAAAATTCGAGGTGGCATCTCGTACGTCCTGTGGGACCGTGACCACAAGGGGACCTGCGAGGTGCAAACAATCTGGGACGGACAACCGACCGGACCGGCAGTTGCGCGCCATGAAACGATGTGTATCGGCGGCGGACAAAGGACTTGCGGCAATCTTTGAGCGCTGTCACGTTCTGCGCGAGGCCTATCCCCGTCATTCTGCGACCTTGCGATTGGCACGACGCGCCGTTTGGGGGGCTCCTCGCGGCGCCGAAAGACGGCAAGCCTGTTACGCAATGGCCCGATATTGACGCAGCCTTCCTCGATGTCACGACAGCCATCAAGCGCGCGGTTCGCGAGCGGGGACCTACCGCTCCCGGAAACCCGGCAAATTCCTCCCCCTCGCGCACGTCCCCATCGGGCGCTCCCGCGCCAATGGCCGCGCGCTCCAGCAACCTTCGTGTCGCCAAGCGATTTACGCAACACGACAAAGAAGTGTTTTTGCAGGACGCGTTCGAATTTATCGCAAAGTATTTCGAGAACTCGCTCCATGAATTGGCAGCACGCAATCCCGGCGTCGAGGGCAGGTTCAGACGAATTGATGCCAACCGCTTCACGGCCGTAGCATATCGCGAGGGCGACGCTCTCGCGCGCTGCAGCATTTCTCTTGGTGGCGGGTCCGGGTTTACGGCTAGCATTACCTATTCGCACAACGATTCCGCCTCGACCACTAGCTTCAACGAAAGCCTGTCGGTTGAGAATGATGATCAAGCAATCTACCTGAAGGCCATGGGAATGAGTTCGTTCGGACGAGGTCCAGATGAAAAGATCAAGCTGACGCCCGAGGGCGGCGCCGAATTCTATTGGGATATATTCATTGAGGTATGCGGGCGGCATCGCGGCTCTGTCCGCGCGCCGTTATGACGCGCTACATCTTCTATTGGCAACACCTGTTCAGGCAAATCAGGCGATGTCCGGCTCTGGTGAAAAGCCAATCGTCCTTCCTGTCCTCACAGCAATCACCGAAACCGGTGGCGCGTTCAAGTTGCTTCCTGGCCGCGAGCGGGACCATGTGCCGCGAAGAGAGCATTTGTTTTTGCATTTGCACCCCAGCCTCGATAGCGCGCTTTTCTTGGGAAGGAGTTATGAGCCGTTATTTGACCGTTTCGAGCTCCTTCTGGTCCTGACATTCGTCGACCTCCGTGATCCTGCTGGCGGAGGCGACGTTTGGGCCCCTCCGGGGAGGTTCTCATGGAAACATAGGCACTCGGAAAGTCCAATGGCGCTGCTGATCGCAGAAGCTACAGAGCAGGGAAACCGCTGGCTTCCCTTGGCGAACGGGTTTTTCGGGGGGAATTCCGATAGACTTCTCAAAGTAGCAAACAGCTACAAACAACTGCTATCGCCAAGGCCGGTGGTAACGCGCGCACCCGGTTGACCGAAGTGCGGCGCGGCCTGATCCCGGCTGACCAGCTCATGCCTTCGGCGAACCAAGTGATGTTCCGCATGACCAGGAGCCGAGCTGGCGGGCGAAGTGATGCACACGGAAGTAGGCCCCGTCCGCGCTGATGCAACGGTGCCTTGGACGGAGCTTGTGGGGTCGGCCGGGAGATTGAGAGCTGCGATATGAAATCGAGCGTCATTGATTAGTGCGAGCTGATCAAAATAATTGCAGCCAACGTGGTTTGAACGAAGGCCCCGCGACCAATATGCACGACGGACCAGACGCCATGCGCTTCAGGTCGCTAGAAAGGATGAAACAATGTCCGACGATGATCTGAAAGCTGAACTTGAGCGCCTCCGTCAAGAAAACGCAGCTCTTAAAAAAGGGGCGGCCTCGGGGCTCCGTATGAAGGTAAGCGAAAAGGGAGCGGTCTCGGTCTACGGCATGGGCCGTTTCCCTGTGACTCTATATAAGGAACAGTGGCTCAGGTTGCTGGATGTCTCCGACGACATTCGCGCGTTCATTGCTGCGAATGACGGGCAATTGAAGACCAAGAGCCAAGACCAATAACGGGAGAGCGGCGATCGTACGTTACGAGAATCTAGGCATGACAACATCGCGTATTCCGGTTTTCCTAATTACTGGTTTTTTAGGCTCCGGGAAGACCCGGCTGATGAGGCAGCTTGCACGACATTTCGCCGGCACGGGTGCCAGCTTTCTTGTAAGTGAATTTGGGGTGGGTGGTATTGATCGAGAGGTTATTGGCCCTGCTGTGGTTGGAGGACTCGTCAGCGGCTGCATCTGCTGCAAGGGTTACGAAGAGGCCATCCTCGAACTCGATCGTCTAAGCAGAGGCAAAAACAGCGGCAAGCTTCCGATAGAGATATTTATCGAAACGTCAGGCGCATCCGATCTATGGGGCATCCTGTGTGAGCTTCGCTCAGATCTTCGCTTCCTCCGCTCATTCGATCTGCAGTGTGTCCTTACGCTCGTTGACTGTGCCACGGGGGTCGACAGCCGTTTGAGTATTCCGGAGTGGGAGAGTCAGCTTCGATATGCCGATCTTGTCGCGCTGACACATATCGACGAGATTCGTCCTCAAGAAGTCAGCGAACGTATTGAAAGGACGCGGAGCGTTGTCCAGACCTTAGCCGGCGATGGTGTAACGATACTTGTCGCGCCGGATATGGCGGAGGTACTTCAAGCGATGCGTTCGACACGGCATCGGGAGAAGAAAAATCTTGATGAAGCCATACAAACCGAACAGCTTGACAGGGGCGGCACTCACAACGCTCTGTCACTTCGCCACGGAGAGCTGCGCTATACATCAATTCCTGTCAGCGGCCGCCACGATCTCAATAGCTTACTTGGATTGGCGCGTGCGTTGACGTGCTTTAATCCCTCGATGATGCGGTTGAAAATGCTTGTCGCAGCAGAGGAGGGAAACGACTGTTATCTTGTACAGGTTGTTTCCGGCAGGCTCCAACCGCCAGAGCGCATTGCGCAACGGGGCAGCCGGGCGGCCCAAGGCACCGTATATGCCATCGATTCTTTGGCTGGTCCGGACCAGATTCGTCCTCTTGTGGAGCTATTTTTGCCTGACGTAGTGCCCGTGAAGTAGGTCTGCGGATACCTTCTCTTTCGCTATTTGATACGGGACCTGACCTCGAATTGAGTGAAGATCGGATCGGCCTTTAGGAATGGCCGCAGGATCGGAACTGCTCGATCCATTAGGCCCCCTGGACCCCGCTTATTTGTTCGTTCAACGTGCTCCCTGCTTTGCCAAAAGCTTATCGAGACAGCTCGATCCGTATTGGAATCCACCAGCAAGAGAGATTCAATAAATCCCGGCTCGAGTCTCGAAAGCTCCATGGTCTTTTCCCACGCGCGAATTGCTTCCGGCTTGTTGCTGTCGACAAACTCAAGTTGCGTCGTTCTTGCGTGCAAACTGCGTCTCCTATTGCGGTGATACAATAATCGTCTACGCGGCTGCTTTGACCTAACTCACGAGCCGCTTGTCACTTTCCGTGCCGTAGGCGGTCGCGGACGCCATGCCCGCCTACGCGATTCACTCGGCCGCCAATCTTGCCATGCGCTCTTCCATTGCCTTTTCTTCTAAAATCTCCATCGACAAATCGCCAAACACCTTCGGTAACCAAATGGTTGGAACGCCGGCAGGCGAATTAAGATCATTTTCCGTCAACGCCACACCGTTCTCGTTCTCAGGCTGAACTCCGGCAGCGACGAGCTCTTTGAAGCAAAGTTTGATATTCTCGGAGGTGAAGCAGAATCGATAAATTGTGCCGGGGCCTTTTTTGTCCATTAGGTCCTTTAGGTTTCCGGTCAGTGGCTTCACGAAATAGAACCTCTGTGTGCCCTTGAACAAAACGACGTATTCCACGTGAAAATCGCCACGCTTCCAGGTCTGCTTTTTCGACGGCTTAAAGCCAAGTACCCGTTGGTAATAACTGACAGCCTGCTCGAGGTCAGGGACCAGGATGTCTACATGGCTATATTTTAAGTCCATTTATTGCTCCTTGATTTCGTTTTGGATGCTGCATCTATTAATCTTCGAGAGGCACGGTCGTTTTCGCGTCCCAGCCAAGTCTCAGAGTGCTGTTGAGCTCCGGTGCGGACTCCCCTCCAGCGCGATGTAATCGAACAAGAAGGACGCCGAGTTCGGTTTCAACTTCGAGCATTACCTCGCGGCCCAGAAAGCGCAGCTGAACCACTCGCCCTTTGACAACGCTTTGGTCGGGACGGACTCTGCCATGAGGAGACAACACGCCAATCAATTCTGGTCGCAGTGCTACAGCCTTGGCTAGTCCGATTTGATTCGAGATGCCATCTACGGACCGATGGAGCAAAACACCGGAAGCCGCGTGCTGGATTCCGGCCGTCGTTACATGGCCCTTGATGAGGTTACAGTCGCCTAGAAAGCCCGCGACAAAGCTTGTGCGCGGACGATCATAAAGCGCCATCGGGGCGCCTTGTTGCTGGATTTGCCCAGCTTGCATGACAACGACCATATCGGCCATCGTCATTGCCTCATCTTGGTCGTGCGTGACAAAAACGAAGGTAATTCCCAGGCGGCGATGCAGAGCCTTGAGCTCGAGCTGCATCGAATCTCTCAGCCGCCGGTCAAGCGCTCCAAATGGCTCGTCGAGAAGGAGGATTGGTGGTTCATAAATGAGCGCTCGTCCCAATGCGACGCGCTGCTGTTGACCCCCGCTGAGTTGGTCGGGACGCCTCCCACCCAGGTCATCAAGCCGGACCAGATTCAACGCGGTTTCTACGCGTGCTTTGATTTCTGCGCGCTGCATGCCGCGGACTTCGAGCGGGAACGCCAAATTCTCAGCAACGCTCATGTGTGGAAATAGCGCGTAGTCCTGGAAAACGACGCCGACGCCGCGTTCATGAGGCGGCACTCCCCGCACAGAGCGACCATTGATGAAGATGTCGCCTCGATCTGGCGCAGCGAATCCAGCGACTAGATTGAGTAGGGTCGTTTTTCCGCAGCCGCTGGGGCCGAGAAGCGCGACGAACTGTCCGGCATTAATATCCAAAGAGAGATTGTTTACGGCTTGGACCGGTCCGTAACTCTTTGCGGCGTCAACAAAGCGGACTGCGATCGCCGACGGAGTGGGCGCGCCATTGTTGTGCTTTTTCGGGCTCGTTGCTGCGGCTGGCCTGCGCTGAAGCCTTGCAACTGGGCTTATTTTCTTGGCTTGGCTTCTTTGCATTAAGGTCATGGCCGAACCGAACTAGTTGCATATGAGGAGAGCATAAAACGGCCCAAAAGTGCTCCTCCCACAACGAGCACGATCAAAAGAGTTCCGACCACGGCGAGCTCGGGACTGAGGTCCTGGATTGCCGCGCCATACATCACGATTGGTAGCGTCTGTACGTCGCCGCCAGAGACAAAGAGAGTAATAACAAGTTCGTCGAGCGAGGTTAGAGCCGCAAAGGCAGCAGCTGTGGCAATCGACGGCAGCAACAATGGCAATTTTACGCGGCGCATAATGGTCCAGCCACGAGCCCCAAGACTTGCCGCAGCCGCATCAAGTCGCGAATTGTAGCGAGCGAGCCCGTTCAACACATTTACGAAGACATACGGTACGGCTACGGAAGCGTGGGCAATAGCAACCGCGGCCCAACTTCCTACCCAACCGAGTCGGATAAAGACCCCGTAGATTCCGACCGCTAGAACAATGAGTGGAAGAATTTGCGGGCCGAGAAAAAGAACGCAAAGTGCGCTCCTCATGCCGTGAGGTGCGCGTCTCGTCAGTACCGCCGCTGTATAGCCCACGATCAGTGCTATCGATGCGGCAAGTACGGCGATCTGAAGCGTTATTGCGGCTGCATCGATCCAGCGTGTGCTTGATAGGACGACTTCGTACCAACGAAGTGACAGGCCGTGTAGCGGCAGCGCAATTAGCCGCTGCGGTTGAAACGATACCCCGACCACAAAGATCAAAGGCGACAATAAAATAGTCAGCGTAAGAAGGAGCACTCCCGTCGGGATCCGGCTTGGCTTAGAGCCAAGAAGGCCATGTTTGGCAGCCGCTCTGGCCAAACGCGCGAGCGCGTTCACGATTGGTCGCGTGGAATTGTCGCGCTGACGTTTATTTGGTGAGGCGGGTAAACCGTACGCTTTCCATAAATCGGTGGCGCGAGCTGCGAGCGCCAGCATGGCAAGGACCACTACAAGCAAGATGACCGCAAGACTGGCGGCGCGCCCCCAATCGAATAGCTCAGTTATGTAGATGTATATGACCATGGCGAGCGTGGTTTCTCGCAGGCCTCCGATCATCGCGGGCGTTATAAAAAAGCCAAGCGCAACCACAAATACGAGAACAAAGCCCGCGATCACCCCGGATACTGTTTGCGGCACGAAGACCTTGAGAAAAGCTTCGGCTGGTACCGCTCCAAGACTTTGTGCGGCAGCAATTTGACTCGTTGGGATCGTTCGCATCGCCGCAAATATCGGAAGGATCATGAGGGGCAACAACATATGCACCATCGCGAGAATGAGCCCCGGAAAGGTTCCCACCAGACTGCCGCTTTCGATGCCTGAGAGGCGTAGAACAGATGAGAATGGTCCATTCGCTCCGAGCAGTGCCATCCAACCGTAGGTGCGCACCACGTATGGCGTGACGGTAGGTAATAGTATGAGGAGTAATACTAGGCCTCTTAAGCGAGGCGATAGTCGCGTCAACGCGAGTGCGCTCGGATAGGCTAAGATTAGACAAAAAAGCGAAACGATTGTGGCCATTCGGATTGTCCGCCACAGGATGACGAGAACCGAGGCCGTCTCAAAATTAGCTGCGTAGTGTTGCCAAGGCGGGGATCCGAGGCTGCTCGCGATCACAATGAAAAGCGGCCATAGGAAGACAACTACGAAAAAGCCGGCAAAGGCCAATGCGGCGCACGCAATTGCAGCGCGGCGAACGAAGTGAGGCGTCGTGAATCGATTTCTTGAGGATACGATATCAATCGCGGCCATGTCCGATGCTCCTTCGATACTTCAAAGAAGTAAATCGGTCATCGAACAAAGGCCGCGAATGATCGTCGTTTCTAAGGGCCGTGGCTATTGGGCGAGCCACTGCACCCATCGCTTCAATAGAGTCTCGCGGTTCTTTGCCCAGAAATCGACGTTGACCTGTACTGCAGTCGCGGTGTTTTCTGGAGAGGTCGGCATTAGCGGTCTGCGAGCGTCTGACACTTTCAATGCTGCTTCCTTGTATGCAGGCGCCAAGCCGGTGCGTTCTGCAAATTTTGCGAGTACCTCAGGCCTATAGTGGAAACGAAGAAAGGCTACTGCGGCATCTACGTTTTTGGCGCCCTTAAGGATCGCGCCGCCATTGCCGACCTGCAAGCTCTGACCGTAGCTGTAGCCGAGCTTGATGTTCTCATTTGCCGCTAAAACCATGCGGTTGCTGAACACCATCGAGTATTTAGTTTCGCCAGTTGCAAGGAAGTTGATTTGCTCTGCGCCTGTCGCGGCGAAAAGCACTTTGGTCTTTTTGCGGAGGGCATCGAGCTCATTGAAGGCCTTGTCAGCATCGAGCGGATAAAGTTTGTTCGCTGGTGTGCCGGCCGCTAGCAACGCAGCTTCCAACTGCGGCGAAGGTTCACCTCTAATTAGGCCGCGCGTCCCAGGAAATTTTGTGGTGTCCCAGAACTCGGCCCAGGTCTGAGGCATCGGCGCTTTTGGATCACTGCCTGCCATGATGTAGGCGTATACGTGCAACACGAGCATCCCAGGCGTGCGGAAGGATTCAGGCGCGCCATTAGAAGCCGCAGCCTCTTCCAAACGCTTGTCGGGAATCAAATATCCTTGCTTTTGTTCATTGAGCAGGGTGCCAAAGTCTTGCCCGAGGACTACGTCGCCGACGTATTGTCCCGCCGCCATCGCTGCACCGAGCTTCGAGCAACAGCCATCATCAACTGTCACCTTGACCCCGGTCTCGGCCTCAAATGGTTTGATGACGAATTCCTGAACGGCTTCGAGATAGGTCCCGCCGTATGTGTAAAGCCGTAATGTCTGTCCGGAGAGATTCTGTGCTTGCACAGGACCGCTGGGGCTGAATACGACCATTGCAGCAGCGGCTATGCCGCAGATCAACCCAAGCCTACTGATACCAATCTGATCGAAAAGGCTGTTCCCTTTTGCGTGGATCATTGTCCGCTTCCCCTTGTATTGGCCTTGCTTCGCACAGGCCCTGAGATGTTCACCGGCGGCTTGTATTAGTAGCCTATCTTGTATCAATAAATCATATTTGTATGATTACAACGAGTCAACGATACATACGCCTGCACGGCTACGTCTTGGGGAGCATTGAAATGTCTGAGTTCGACCTTGTGATAACGGGAGCCGAATTGGTCGACGGCACAGGCTCCAAAAAGCGCTTAGCCGATGTGGCTGTTGCAAAAAATAAAATTGCCGCAATTGCCGCGCCGGGTGAACTGAGCGGGCATTCTTCAATTGATGCGCGGGGGCAAATACTGTCACCCGGATTTGTCGATATTCATTCGCATGCTGACTACACAATCTTGCTGGATGGGCGCGGCCATAGCTCGGTATTGCAAGGTGTAACAAGCCTCGCGGTCGGAAATTGCGGCTCGGGTGTCGCACCTGTTTCAGAGCTTTCGGAAGACCTTGTGCCTATGAACGCCTTCGGTTGGCGCAAGGATAGTGAGATGCCTTTGGTATGGAGAAAGTTCTCTGACTACATTGCCCTTCTGCGTGATCGCGGTGTCGGTCCAAATGTCTTTCCATTTGTTGCGCACGGGCCACTGAGATTGGCTGTTGCGGGGAGCGATGATCGGGCGCTTACACGATCTGAATCGATCGCCATGGGAAACTATCTTCACGAGGCGATGAGTGCAGGCGCGGTAGGCTTTTCTACTGGGCTAGAGTATTCGCCGGGAATTTCTGCGCCGCAAAGCGAGCTCGTCGAGTTAGCGTCAGCCGCAAGGGATTTTCACGGCGTTTACGCCACGCATTGCCGCAATCGGAGCGATGCGATGGATAAGGCTGCCGAAGAAGCCGTAACCATTGCACTTGCAGGCAATCTGCGTCTCCAAATGTCGCATTTCATTAAACGGCCTTACGCGTCAGCAGACGTAGCAGAGCGGAGCTGGCGCGTTCTCGATAGCGCCCGCGACGCTGGTCTCTCGGTATTTGCCGATGTCTTTCCATTCGATTATGGGCCGACTCCATTGTCAGTGCTTATTCCTCCTGGACTGCGCGCGAGCTCACGCCAAGAAATGGCGACCCGCCTACGCGAACCCAAGTTTCGCGAGCAAATCTTTGCAGGCCTCGGGGGAATGTTTGAAGCCGCAGTGAAGGCGGACATGGTGCGAACAATGTTTGTCGCCGACGATGGCGCCGACAGCAGCATGGTTGGGCTGTCGCTGGCAGACGTTGCCAAGCATCGCGATTCGTCGGCCGCAGAAGCGGCCTATTGGCTGCTTGAAAACGCCGGCGAGAATTTTGGTTGTGTGACGATTGTAGAAAACTGGGTTCGCTGGGATGACCTCTTGTCGGCGCTCGCCGACAGACGATTTCTGATCATGGGGGATGGCGTAAGCGGCACTCTCGATGGCCCCGGTGCTGGACATCAGTTTGCCCTCGCCGACTGGGGTTATGCACCGCGTTTCTTGTCCCAATTTGTACGTGATCTAAAAATTGTGACACTTGAGGACGCGATTCATCGAATGACCGACCTTCCCGCCCATCAGCTTGGTCTTTCCGACCGGGGTTCAATTGAAGTGGGTAAAGCAGCCGATCTGGTGGTTTTTGATTTGGCGGCGATTGGAACGGCCGTTAGTCCCAGCCGACTTAAGGAGCTCCCGACGGGGATTTCCCATGTGCTAATAAATGGCTCAGCTGTTGTAAGTAATGGCAGGGCCACAAATGCCTGCCCTGGAGTAGTAGGCCTTCATTGAAGAATCCGTCATAAGGCATAAAGAACACAAATCCATCGGATCAGATAGTTTATGAAGAAGAAGCCAGCCTTCGATTTCGTTCAACTCGATCGAAACAGTGAAGTCCCCATCTATATTCAAATCCAGAATGCATTGTTGTTGGCAATCGCGGGCGGGCAATTGAACGTCGGAGATCGCCTGCCACCGGTTCGCGCGCTTGCTGAAAATCTCGACGTCAATACGATGACGGTGGCGCGAGTCTACAAGGAGTTGACCAACAAAGGCGCATTAGCCGGCCGTGGCGCACTCGGCACCTTCGTTATGGATGCTGGTGGCTCACGGAAGGGTGCAGGATTTTTGTCGCCCGACCCGTCTATGGCATTTCAGGAACAAGACAGCGACCAACCCGGCGATACATTCCGCCGAATGCTCGAAATCAGTGACATTCCCGGAATTATTCCGTTCACACGCGCATATCCCGACGGCCATGTCATCGATGTCGGCGCATTTGAAGACGCTGCGCGTGCCGTTTTGGACGAGCGGCCTGATCATTTATATTCGTATTGCTCGCCAGACGGATTGCCGGTTCTGAAAGAGGCATTTTGCAAATTACTGTCTGACACCGGCATCGACAAAGCTCGATCCTCGGACATTGTGGTGACGACCGGCGGTCAACAGGGAATAAATCTAGTCGTAAATGCACTGCTACGGCCTGGCGATGTCGTAATTACCGAACGGCCTACATATTTCGGGGCGCTCGATCTCTTTCGATCGAGAGGAATTCGTACGGTAGGGGTCGATCTCGAATTAGATGGGCCTAATATAGAGCAACTCGAGCGCGCTCTGAGCAGCGTTCGCCCGAAGCTAATGTTTCTGATGCCTACGTTTCATAACCCGACCGGTATTACGACGTCGATCGAGAAACGTAAGAGAATTGTGGAGTTGAGCCGTAAGCACGGCGTTCCAATAATTGAGGACGACCATTGCCCGGAGATTCGCTTTAAGAGCTCTCATTTGCCGTCGCTAAAGGCGTTGGCCGACCCAAATGACAATATCTACTATGTTCGTGGCTTGGGAAAAGCCTATGTCCCGGGCGTAAGGCTGGGATTTGTGCTTTCGCCGCGCAATAAAACGAGCGGCATCATTGCGCAGAAAGTTATTTCTGACCTCCACACGTCGCCGATCTTACAAGAAGCGATGGCTCGATATCTAGTGAGTGGCGCTTCAAGTCAAAATCTCAAGAAGATGCAGACATTTTACAAGAAGGTGCAGCAAGTTCTGGAATCGGAATTGCCATCAAATGGAAAAAATCAGTGCGAGATAGTGTTTCCAGACGGCGGCTTTAATTTATGGATCAAGTTGCCAAAGGGCTGCGACGCGACCGAGCTTTATTTCAATGCCGCACAGAATGGTGTTGCTGTGTTGGTGGGCACGCCGCTATTTCCAGACGACTCGCGTACCCAGGCGATCAGAGTAAGTTATGGCGTTGGAAATTTGGATCTCGCACGATCAGGAGCTAAGCGGCTTAGCGCTGCAATTAAAGACACGATCACAAGTCGACCGCGTCGCGTGCCGGTCGTCGTTTAGGAGACGCCCTAGACCGACGCCCGCCTCCAGTCTTGACTCTGTGATTTCGTTCTGTTGTCATAATACAACCATGACAACGCGGCTTCCTTAATACAATGGTCAAAGATTCGGGTCGGCCCTCGTTGCGCGGTGGCCATACAAAGGAACATTCCAACGGCTTTCCGCGGCAGTTCGGCCGGCCTCTCAATATGACAACAGGACCGGTTGAGGTCTCCGAGAGGGTGCTGGATGCACAGCGAGCATCGATATCCTCGCCGCATGTTGGCGATTTTTGGCACCTACACGACGACACGCTCAAGCGTCTTGGCCGAATAGTTGAAACCAGCGGCACTGTGTTGGCATTTCCCGGATCCATCCGATCCGCCCTGTCGGTCGCGATTGGAAACCTGGCGCGACCCGGAACCCGAGTTCTCGCAGTCAGCAATGGCTACTGGGGGACTTTGATCGGCGAGATGTTTCGTGAGTGTGGTGCGGAGGTCATCGACCTATTGTTGCCTCCACTTGTTCCAGTTGATCCCGATATTGTCGAACAAAAGATTCGATCTTGTGGTCGGCTCGATATTGTAACGATCGTACATGTCGAAACGAACACTGGCGTAACAAATCCGGTTTCCGACATTGGCTCAATCGTTGCCAAAGCAGGTGGTCTTTATTTTGTCGACACAGCCTGTTCGGCAGGATCGATGCCTGTTCGGACAGATCATTGGGCGATCGATATTGGCGTTACCGGGTCCCATAAATGTTTTGGCGGATTGCCGGGACTTGGGATCGTAACTTTGTCGGAAAAGGCCTGGCGTCACATGCGGGCGTTACCGCCATGGCCCGGTTATTTCAACTTCGACTCATTACGGCAACAAACAATAGAGCGCGTTAAAACTCCACCGTATACGCAGCCCGCGGGACTATTCGCGGCGCTTAACGCGGCGGTGACTGAAATAGACGAGATCGGGATTTCAAACTGGTTTGAAATTCATCGTCAGGCGGCCCAGACGTTTCGAACGCGCATCCGAGAGATGGGTCTATCGATGATTACTGATGCAGAGACACGATCGTACCAGTCCCAAGGATATGATTCGGAAACTGTTCTTGCGGTTGCCTATAGCGACGGCATTGACGATGAACTGTTTCGACAGGAACTGCGGCAAACATACGGAATTCTCGTCATTGGTAACATCGGTCAATGGGCCGGAAAGTCTTTCCGGGTTGGGTTGATGAGCTCTCCTCAACTCGAAGCACGAAATTTCTTCGGAACGCTGCAGGCAATCGAAAATACCAGTCGAAAGCTCAAGAGCTAGCAAACGATCGAGTAACTCGACCGAGTAGCAAGGCAATCAGCACATGACGAACGATAAGACCCGTAGCCAATGGCTGCATCAAAAGACGCAAGCCGAAGCCAACGGCGGCATGGTCGCGGCACGTCATCCTCTGGCGGCCGAAGCCGGCGTCGAGATTCTCAAGGCTGGCGGCAATGCAGCTGATGCAGTTGTTGCCGCGTCTTTTGCTGAAAGCGTCGTGCAACCAGTCGCAAGCACCATCGGCGGCGGCGGAATGATTTGCTATGGCGGCCAGAATTCCAAACCACAAACAATCAATTATCTCTACGAAGCACCCCAACGGGCTCGGGCGGACATGTTTCCGCTGGAAACCGGCGCGGGTCCTGGATTGTTTGGTTGGACCGGCGTCAAGGATTCGCTCAATGAAATTGGGGCGCTTGCGGCGGCCGTCCCCGGGTCGGTCGCGGGCTTGACGGAGGCGGTCGCAAAATTTGGCCGTCTATCACTCAACGACGTGATGAAGCCTGCAATCAGACTGGCGGATGCTGGCTTCGAGATGGATTGGTACGGAAGCTTAATGGCCGGAATCCACCTCGATATACTTCGTCGCTACAAACACACCGCGGCAACGCTTCTTAGGGACAAACAATACCCGTACCGCCCTCGAATGTTAGGGACGGGGGACATTCATCGCCAGCCTGAGTTGGCCGCAACCTTGCGCGCTATTTCACGCGGCGGGGCGAAAGAATTTTATCAGGGGGAAGTTGCCACCTCAATTGAGCGCGCGGTGCGTGAAGAAGGCGGCATTCTGCGCGCAGACGATTTAGCCTCATATAAGACGATCAGTGGGCCGGCCCGTGAAATCGAGTACCGCGGCTACAAGATCTATGGCCAACCTCACGCGATGATGCTGTACGCATTGTTTATAAATGTCCTGAGCGAATTCGATTGGTCCGGCTTGTCTCCGGACGACCCTCGCAGGCTACATCTACTGATAGAGATTACTCGTCGATGCTGGCATGACCGGTATCGCTATAATGGCGACGCCCGGTTCTTCAAAGGGCCCTGGGAAGCTCTCGCGTCGCGGGAATATGCCGCGCTTGTCGCTGATACTGTTGATAAGAAAAAGCGGACATCTCTCGATCGGCACCCTGACCCGACGGCTCTAACGCCGGCAGCCGCCAAAGCCAAAGTTTCTCCGGTCAAAGTCGGCGACAGCCGAACAGTTCATATTTCGGCAATTGATTCAAGCGGTGGCATGGCAAGCCTGACCGAGACGGTCTTGGGCAATTACGGCTGCTATGTCACGAGCGATACCGGCGTGCTTTTGAACAACGGCATGATGGCTTTTACGCCGATGCCGGGACATCCAGGCTCTATCGAACCAGGCAAACGGCCCGCAACAAATATGGGCCCTATGCTGGTTTTTGATCCAAAAGGTCAGCCCTTTATGACGTTGGGCGCATCTGGTGGCCGCAAGATTGTATCGGCGGTCTTGCAAATCCTGAATCTCGTTATCGACCACAAATTGGATATTCAGGCGGCAGTCGCGTATCCGCGAGTCGAATGGGAAGGCGACAAAGTGATCCTCGATGCGAGATTCCCTCACACTGTCGTCAATGATTTGATTTCTATGGGCCATGATGTCGAGACTCGCGCCGAAGATTTGTCGACATTTGAGTTTGGAAACGCGTGCGGCATCACGCGTGATCCATCCGGATTGCTAAAGGGAGGGGTCAACCCTTACCAAGCGACGGCCGCCATTGGATTTAACTTGTAGCGGTAACAGTGCGTGGCAGCACACGGCGGTTTCATTTTTCTAAAGCGGCCTTCTCACTATTTGATCATTCCTATTCAAGCAAATTTCGGATTTGAAGATTTCGTCAGCCGGCACATCGTAGCTGAAACGGTCGAGGTCAATCCTTGACTCGATATGTCTGTCTTGTTAGCGTACAAGATGATACAAGAGCCTTCGACGCATGATGGCCTCTTGATGTACGCGGCGCCGAGCGAGGAGACGTGTCGCCATGGATTTCAAATTCAGCCACGTCGCTATACTTATCGCCGACCTAGACAAGGCCGTTAGTTACTACCAACGAGTTTTGGGTTGTAAGCCGGCTAAGAAGCAAACTTGGCAACGCGGAGAATTCCACGTCGAATATGTTGTCATGTTCAAAGACGCTCAGCGCTTCTATTTGGTTTACCCTCACTCGGGAAATCTCAAAGCTCTCTTGGAAGCAAAAGGCTCCGGTACGATTTACCGGTTCTGCCATACGACAAAAGACATCAAGGCCTGCATAGAAGAGTTGGTTGCCGCTGGCGTTCGGCCCGTCACTGAAAGCGACGAGCCAATTACTGAACAGAATCTTGTCGCGCCGACCGGCGTTCCGACCATCTTTTTACCGAAAGTATTCGGTGGCCTTTCCATAGAAATTCTAGAAGAGAAGGCCATGGAGGCGCGCGTGGCTAACGTGCGCCTTACCGCGGCTGATTGATCCGCCCGCAGTCGTTCGTCGCTCTGTGATGAGAATTCCAGTCGCGCCTGCCAGACTTTTGAAATCGTGTATGAGGATTAGAAGATGAGAAACCAACTCGCTATTCCGCCACGAAGTAAAAATCAGTCTGAGCGGGTAAAGCGTTCCCAAGAGTTAATCCCAGGGGGATCAACTAACTCGTTGCTTGCTCCAGATGGGATCGAATTTTTGATTGCGAAAGGCGAGGGCAAGTACGTTTACGACATCGACGGACGTCGATTTCTCGATTTTATGTTGGGGGCTGGACCCCTCATCCTCGGTCACGCTCATCCGCGTATCGTTAAGACTATCGCTGCTCAAGCAGCTTCAGGCACGCAATACTTCGGCTTGAGTCAGCGCGCGGTCGATCTTGCTGAACGCTTTGTTCGCTATGTTCCGTGCGCCGAAATGGTGCGCTACACATCAAGCGGAACAGAGGCCACTTTTCACGCCCTTAGATTGGCCCGCGCGGTGACCGGCCGCCAAGGCGTCATAAAGTTCGATGGCGCATGGCATGGTCACCATGATCTCGCGGTGTGGTCGATGGAGCTCTCGCCCACCAAGATCCCAGAGCCATATCCGGTCTCAGCCGGCATTCAACACGGCGTTCGCGAAGATCTGATCGTACTGCCGTTTAACGACATCAAGCAGTTTCGTGCCACCATGAAAGAGCACGGGCATCGCCTCGCGGCCGTGATCTGCGAACCAGTGCAGCGTACGATTAGCCCGATACCAGGATTCCTGGAGGCGCTGCGCGATGAATGTAACCGCTCAGGCACGGTCCTGATTTTTGACGAGGTGGTTAGTGGGTTCCGGCTTGCGCCGGGTGGAGCACAAGAAAAATACCGTGTTACGCCCGACCTAACGACACTCGGCAAAGCAGTTTCTGGCGGCGTCCCGTTGTCGGCCATCGTTGGAAAAAAGGCACTGATGGAGCATCTCGATCCCCGGAGCGACCCGAAAACCTATGACTTCCACTGCGGCACATACAATGCGAACGCCCTCGGCATCGAATCTGCCCACACAACACTTGATATATTGATCGAAGAAAATGGCCTGAAACAGCTCGGAGAACTCGGTGATTTCGCAAGAGAGCGTCTCCGCGCCACGCTAGCTGACCTCAACCAAGACGCCGCCGTGACCGGTGAAGGGCCGCTATTCCATTTCTATTTGACCAAAGAACCGATTCACGACCACGCAGCAGTAAGGCGATCTAACCTAGCTCTGTCCGACGCCGTTCATCGCAAGATGTACGAGGCCGGAATCTACAAGCAGTTCTCTAAGGGCTACCTCAGTCTCGTGCATTCGCGAGACGATATTGAAGCGCTTTGTGACGCCTTGGTGTGGGGTTTTGAAACCGTCCGGCAGTAACGCCGAAACGAGTTAGTCGCGATCCGTTGGGGACGATTCAATGGACCTGAAATATAGCCATGTCGACATTCTGGTGTCCGATCTGGACAAGGCGGTTGCCTACTATTCGAAAACGTTGGGATTCAAGCCATCGAAGCGTCAAACCTGGCAACGGGGCGATTTTCGCGTCGACTACGTCATCATGTTCAATGCCAATCAGCGTTTTTATTTTGTCCAGCCTTCGTCCGGAAACTTGAAAAAGTTGCTGGACGAGAAGGGCGAGGGAACTATCTATCGGCTTTGTTTTACCGCGAAAGATTTGAAAGACAGCTACCGGCAACTTGTATCGGCGGGGGTTCAACCTGAGAACGAAAACGGGGTGCCACTTGCTGAAGATAATCTTAAATCTCCTAGCGGCACTCCTATTATCTGGCTGCCGAAAAAGTTCGGCGATCTTTCCATCGAGATCCTGGAAGAGGATTCAATGGAAGCGCGTATGGAAAAGTTACGAGCCGAAGCAGGAATATAGCCGCGACTGTTTCTGACCGTTCGTGCGAACCAAACGACGAACACTAGGTCTGCTAATCCACGCGGCGATCCGGTATGCCAATCGGTTCAATTCCATCATTTCGGGACTTCCAGAGGCCGGGTAAATCTGAGGCATTTGGGGTCAACGGGATGGCTGCGACCTCGCATCCTTATGCCACGCTTGCCGCAGTCGATGCCTTGCGCGAAGGAGGGAATGCAGTCGACGCCGCAGTTTGCGCAGCCGCCGTCCAAGGAGTTGTCGAGCCAACTCAGACGGGAATCGGCGGGGATTGCTTTGCTCTAGTGATGAGAAAAGATGACGGTTACCCGATCGCAGTAAATGGCTCGGGTTGGTCACCTAAAGCCTTGAATCATTCGTACCTCGAAGAAAAATTAGAAGGTCGGATCGACCCTGCTACGCCGCATTCTGTTACAATTCCTGGCGCGATTGCGGCGTGGGACAACCTCATTGCGGACTACGGGCGTATGTCCTGGGATCGAGTGCTTGCGCCGGCGATCCATTTGGCGGAATGCGGTTTCTGCGTCACCGAAAGAGTCTCGCGCGATTGGAACTTGCAGATTGACAAATTGAGCGCCAATCGAGCGGCCAAGGCAGCTTTCCTCCGCGATGGGCAGGGCCCCCGTCCAGGTGCGATCTATCGTCATCCACTCCTTGCCACCACGTTGCGTGCGATTTCTCATCGTGGAGGGCGAGCTTTTTATGAGGGACAGATTGCGGAGGGGATGGTTGCAACACTCAATGAATCGGGAGGTATTCATACCGTAGCGGACTTTTCAGAATTCTCGGCTGAATATGTTGCGCCAATTTCCGCTCTCTACCGCGGGCATAGATTGTGGGAGTGCCCTCCGAATGGACAAGGAGCAATTCCGCTTCTGATGGGTCGTATGTTGGAAGGTTACCCGCTTTCGCAATGGACATCACTGAGCGTGGAACGCTTCCATATCCAAGCGGAAGTAAGTCGATTGGCGTATGCCGAACGCGATCTTCTTATCGGCGACCCGCGCATGAGTTGCGACCCGGTCAAAGACCTTTTATCTGATCAGAATATCTGCGAGTTGCGAGACTCCATATCGCCAACAAGGCGCATATCGGACGTCGTGGGCGTCACCTCGAAACCGCACAAAGACACCGTTTTTATTAGCGTGGTGGATCGGGATCGCACCGTTGTAGCGCTTATAAATTCGATCTTTGACGATTTTGGAAGTGGAATTGCTTGCCCCAGAACTGGAGTCATTTTTCACAATCGCGGTTCTTCTTTCTCGTTTGAAACCGACCACCCCAACGAGATTGCCGGCCGAAAGCGGCCGATGAACACGATAATTCCGGCGATATTGGCCCGCGAAGATAAGCCGATCATGTCGTTCGGCGTGACCGGCGGGCACTTTCAGCCCGCCGGCCAGCTTCAAATTTTGACGAATATTGTTGACTACGGCATGTCGGTCCAATCCGCCATCGATCATCCGCGTATGTTTGCAATTGGGGACGCCTTCCAAATCGAACAGACTGTTCCGGAAGAGACCGCCATTGGCCTTCGAAAGTTGGGGCATGTCGTCACACGCGCTTCCGCTCCGCTTGGGACATGTCAAGCTATATGGATCGATGAAACGCGAGGCGTTCTATGTGGCGGCGCGGACGGTCGACGAGACGGCATGGCGCTCGGGTACTAGATGCAGCGCGCTACCAATTGACGTGAAAGGACCAGTACGCGGAATATTGGCGCCTGCGCGGTGCGCATTTTGTGCCGCTGATCAATTCTAGGACGTTCTAAGGTATTTCAACGAGATTCTTAGTTCCGCGCTTCCCACGGCTGATTACTGCACGCATCTTTCGAGTGTGCGACCATTTTTGTCAGCGCAACTGCGAGAATCGACCGTTCCAACTTGTCTCACGGTCCGGAGTGCCCGTCGGCTGGGAAGTGTTCGATCTTGACAGGGCAGCACGCTTTGGCACAATCTCAATACTAGATATTGTATCGCAATACAGAGCCATGGACCAGTTTATCCTACGCAGTCAAACGGGTCCGGTTGGAATTATCACTCTAAACCGGCCGGAAGTCCTGAACGCTTGGCACGCCCCAATGCGGCAAGCGCTTTTGTTGGCGCTGCAAGATTTCAATGCCGACGAAAAAATTGGTGCGATCGTCGTTACGGGCTGCGGAGATCACGCGTTTTGCGCAGGCCAGGACCTCAACGAAGCAAAGACTTTTGACGCCGAGCGCGGGGGTGAGTGGATTCGAGAATGGGAGCTTCTCTACGGGACAATACGAGGGCTTTCTAAACCGATTATCGCCGCACTTAATGGTCTTGCCGCCGGTTCTGCGTTTCAAGTCGCGCTCCTAATGGACTTTCGCATTGGGCACCCTGAAGTTCGGATGGGACAGCCGGAAATAAATTCAGGACTCGCAAGCGTCACTGGCCCCTGGATCATGAAAGAGATTATTGGGCTGGCTCGGACAATCGATCTCACCCTGAGTGGGCGCATGATGTCTGCGCAAGAATGCGAGTCGCTCGGCCTGATCAATCGTATAGTGCCTAGGGAGCAAGTACTGGAGACGGCGCTGCTTCTAGCCAGCGACTTGGCTGCGAAGCCCCGGGTCGCGATGCGCCTCGACAAACAGTATATGCGAGAGATGACCGAGACAGGGTTTCGAGATTGCATCGAGGCGGCTGTTCGGATCCACCGCGAGTCATTTGGCTCGGGCGAGCCTGCAGAAGTAATTGACAAATTTCTTAGCCGTCACGCCAAGAAAAGAGACTGAAGATCACTGCGTCAAGGAGTTTCGACCTCGCCTCCGAAGCCGATCATGATCGCAGACCAAACCTTTATTCAATCTTTCACACGCAAAGCGGTTATGGAGCCGCAAAAAGTTTTCGCGCGCTTTGATGGTCTGCCGATAGCATTCTCGACAATCAACTCCATGTCAGATTCGTTTGCGGCAGGTCTGCGGGCTTTGGGCGTACGCGCCGGCGATCGCATTGCGGTCATGATGCGAAATTCACCGACGACGCTGGCGGTCCTCTTTGGCCTCGCAAAAGCACGCGCCGTTTGGGTGCCAATCAATATTCAATTGCGTGGAGCAGGCCTCCGCCACCTCATTGATCATTGTGATCCACGGCTGTTCATCTACGACAATGACGTCAAGGCCATTGTAAGCGACAGTGGAATAGGCATTGACCCAGGACAGCGCCTTGTATCCGGTGATGAAACCGCAAAGTGTAGCGTTGAAACGATTCTTTCCAATCGTGTCGGCTTCTCTGAACAAAGTCCCCGGTGCGATGAGACTTTTGCAATTATGTACACCTCGGGAACAAGTGGTCCGCCCAAAGGTGTTCTCGTTTCTTATGAAATGATGCGCTTTGCTGCTGAAGGAGCGGCTAGGGTCTCGGCCATTCAACCGGGCGACGTCATGTTTGTTTGGGAGCCGCTCTATCATATTGGCGGCGCTCAACTGATACTTCTGCCGATTGTCTATAATGTAACGCTCGCCATGACGCGCGGCTTTAGTGCCAGTCGCTTCTGGTCGGAAGCGCGCCAGTGGGGCGCCACTCACATTCATTACCTCGGCGGCATTCTTCAGATTTTGCTCAAGCAGCCGCCAAGCGCACTAGACCGGCAGCATTCAGTACGAATCGCGTGGGGAGGGGGATGCCTTAAAGATATTTGGTCGCCCTTCCAGGAGCGCTTTGGCGTTACAATTCGTGAATGTTATGGATTGACGGAAGCCTCGAGCATCTCGACCTGCAATGACTCTGGCGCCATTGGCCTTGTGGGACGCGAGTTGCCCTGGTTCAGCGTGTCCGTATTGGATGATGAAGGGCGATCGGTGCCGGCTGGCGAAAAGGGCGAGATCGTCCTTCGCGCGCGAAAATCTGGCGCGTTGTTTTCCGGCTACTTCCGAAATGCGCACGCCACGGAGCGAGTGCTTCGAGGTGGCAGCCTATATACCGGTGATTTGGGATCGTTCAACGCGAATATGTATCTGACCTATCACGGCCGCCTCAGCGACAGCGTGCGCTGCAAGGGAGAAAACGTTTCAGCCTGGGAGGTCGAGCACGTAGTTCTCAGACACCCAGCTGTTGAAGAATGCGCAATCGTTGGGGTGCGTGCCGAGGTGGGCGAACAAGACATCAAACTGTTCGTAAGGCTGAGAACAGGCGCGACGATTACGCCTCCGCAGTTATCGGACTGGCTGACAGGGCAACTCGGGTCCTATCAGAACCCCCGCTACATTAAGATTATTGAACAATTCGACCGTACGCCGAGCCACCGTATTATACGACAGGAGCTATCGCGCGATCTGGCTGACTGTTGGGATCGATATGCTGTGTCAGCAGTTTCGTAAATTATCGCTACAAATGCACGGGACGAGGCTGAAAACACAAAGAAAGCACAGATGACGGCGGTCGAATTTCGAAATGTGACCAAATCTTATGGCGAAATAGTCGCACTCGATAACGTCACTCTTTCGGTCGCGTCCGGCGAATTCCTGACACTACTAGGTCCCAGCGGCTCCGGAAAATCTACGCTGCTAAATGTCCTATCTGGAATGATGACGCCGTCGAGCGGATCAATATTGATCGATGGGCAGGACGTCACTGGCATCCCGGCGCGGTTACGCGGCCTCGGAATGGTCTTTCAAAATTACGCTCTATTTCCGCATATGACAGTATTCGAGAATATCGCGTTCCCTTTGCAGGTTCGCAAACTGCCGCGCTCAAGCATTAACACGCGTGTTTCACAGGCTCTGGAAGTTGTAAGGCTCTCTGACTTCGCCAAACGAAAGCCCGCTGAACTATCTGGTGGTCAGCAACAGCGCGTCTCTATTGCGCGGTGTCTCGTCTACGACCCCAAACTCATACTGATGGACGAACCCTTAGGGGCTCTGGACAAGAAACTACGCGCTGAATTGCAGTTGGAAATCAAAAAAATTCACGACGACGTCAAAGTGACCATAATCTATGTGACGCACGATCAAGAAGAGGCCCTCGTTATGTCAAATCGGATTTGCGTGATGAATAAGGGTTGCATAGAGCAACTCGGCCCGCCCCAAGACCTTTATTTCGCTCCCCATAATCAATTCGTGGCCGACTTTATCGGCGAATCAAATCTACTTGTCGCAAGAATCGAACGCATTACAGACGGAATTGCAGAGTTGCGCACCGCGGGCGGGATGACCGTTCGTGCCACGGCAACCGGCGAATTCGAGGTTGGCGCGTTGGTCAAAATATTGGTCCGACCAGAGGCCGTGACTATCTCTCGTTCAGGTCAACCAAACGCAGCCGGGCTGAGTGCTGTGATTGTGAACGCGATCTTCATTGGCCAATCGACAAGATACATTCTCAGAATGGAAGATGTTCGTTTCACAGTCCAAGTCATGAACAAGTCATATGAAAATCATTTGTCGGTCGGTGATTCGGTATGGATTGATTGGTCGGTCAAAGACGCGATCGTTCTTGAGTAAGTACGGGATCTGACGGTACTTATATTTGTCAATATACGGTTGCCCATCCAACCGTTTTGACCAGCAACTTGCGCAATAACGCGTCCAACGTTCGCAGTTCATGCTTACTAAGGATCGAAAGCATTTCTGTTTCCCGCTTGTAAAAGATCTGCAGCATCTTCTTGTGCAGCTCAGCGCCCCCTTGGGTCAATTCCAGGAGGCCGCGTCTTCTGTCCTTTAGTTCAGGGCTACGCACAATTAATTTCCTTTTGAGTGCACTCTTGACCGCGCGGCTAATCGTATTTTTCTGGCGACCCGTAATTTCGCAAATGTCTGTTGCGGTCAGACCGGGCGCGAGCGCTGCAGTGAAAACGACTGCGCATTCGGCGTCGCTGATATCGAATGTCTTCTGAATTGTGTCAAAGCTCGGCCCACTAAGCCAGTGGTGGATCACGGCAAAGTAATAGCCAAATTTTACCTGGCTCTCACTTAGGAGATCGATGTGCTTGAGGTTAGGCATCGCGTGGGTTGCACCTGAGTCAGATTCATCACCGCTTACGTAGATCATAGCGACGGCGGCAGGATCAAGTTCAGTCGGCCATCAGTACCATTTGGTACGAGAGGAGATCGCAGAATGCCCTGCTAAACGGCACATTTATGAATAAACTCGAACCATCATTGACAGATAGTACCAAATGGAAGTAGTTAGCCGAGGCTCAATTTGGGAGGCGTTATGCAGATCGGCATTTTCCACTTGATGCAAAAAAGAGATCCCTCGATAGCGCCGGAGACTGTACTCGCGTCAACCCTTGATCAGACCATCTTGGCCGAAGAAATCGGGATGGATACTGCGTGGCTCGCAGAGCACCATTTCTCAAGCTATTCTTTGTGCCCCTCCCCACTGTTGGCTGCTGTTTGGCTCGCCGCGCATACTAAACGCATCCGCATGGCGCCAGGTATCCTGGTGCTGCCGCTTTATGAACCTCTGCGCCTGATCGAGGAGTTCGGATTCGCAGATTTGATTACTGGCGGACGAGTCGACCTCGGTTTCGGCGCAGGCTACCAGAATTATGAATTTGAACGATTTCGGATACCGTTGTCGGAAGCGTTTGAGCGCTCCTCTGAAATCATCGACATCATCGAGCAGGCTCTAGAGCACCAGGCTATCGAATACAAAGGTAAGCATTTCAGCATACCTGCCTGCAAGATTGCAGCACCAGCTCTGAGGCGCCCGACGATCTATTCCGCCGGCGGGCTTGGCCAAGGCGCATCGTTTGCGCGCCGTGCTTTGAGGCGTGGACATGTGCCCTTCGCGCATTCGGGCAGCCGCCCATTCTCCCAAGTTATCGTTCAACGCGAAGCCTATGACCGGGTCGCCAAAGAGGAAGATCTGGACCCCATGAAGATTCCGCTCGGGGTCGTAAGGTTCGTATTCGTAACCGATTCTAAAGACGAGGCCAAAGAGGCCGCGGCCAATTTGCTCTATTCTCACCGTTCTGCGACGTCGTTGCGACTGGACACGGCGCAGTTCAACGGAACAACTCCAAAGGACTTACCGGTAGCAGATGAGCCGAGTATTGAAGACATCATTAGAGACGCTGTGATTGGTTCACCTGAACATTGTGCCGAGCGTATGATTGATGAAATTCGTACGGCACGTCTCAGTCATTACGCCTGCATGACTAGTGTTGGGTCGCTCGATCCCACAAAAGTGAGCCGTTCAATGGAGCGGCTGGGAAGTAGAGTTCTGCCCGTTGTACGAAAAGAAGTGGGAAGACCTTTACAGGACCGACAGTTGATCGCCGCGTCTGCGTAAGTTCTCACTTCGCTAGTCGACCCGGAAGCTGGACCTCCGCTGGATCTGACCCGTTGAAACAAGAACCAGAAATCAGCTTTCGTCGGACTATGCGGAGGCTTGGGTCTACCGTTTGCGTCATCGCGACGGCCGCGCAAGGTCAGCGTTTCGGTTTTACCGCAACTTCGGTTTGTCCATTAGCAATGGAACCGCCCAGTATTTTGATTTGTGCAAATCAAAATAGTACCTCGTACGAGCGTTTCGCTGAATCAATTTGTTTCTCAGTAAATATATTGGCGGCTCATCAGTGTGAGATCGCTGATGCCTTCGGGGGCAAGCGTCAGGAGTTATCACAGTCGCAAAAATTTGCACTCGGTCGGGCGACCTGGGTGAGCGGCAGCAAAGATGTTCCGCTTCTAACGGACGGTATCGCCACCTTGCTTTGCGAGCGTTCCCGTAGCATTACGTACGGCACTCATGGCATTCTTATTGGCCACGTCTTGAGCGTTCAACACGAGCGTTTTGAAGCACTGCCGTTGATGTATTCAAACGGCCGTTATTTGTCCCTCCGAAGTGGCGCCGAAGCTCTCGCGATCAGCGTGGAGTAATCGGAGACGTCTGCCGCTCTGACAATGCGAGCATCACCTCACCAAGGGCGGGTAATGCCAGGGAGCAAGAGTGGACGGCAATCCCACTCGCTAATTGGAGGATCTCGACAACGTCCCGCGCCGTCGCACCAGCTTTAAGAGCCAGGCGCATGTGGGTAACGATCCCATTTTCGTTGAGGGTCGCCGGCGATGCATTGATCGCGACGGCGATCAACTCGCGTGTCTTAGCGGGCAAAACCTTTGAGCTCCAGGGCGCGTGGACAAAATTTCGGTATGCCGCGGCGTAGCCAGGGTCGATCTGTTCCAAGATCGCTAAGTGCCGTGGGTAGCCTGAATTTGACGCTCCAAATTCGTCATTTGCGGCATTGATTTCCCTGCTCGGAATTACAACACCTATTGCAGCCAATTGTTCTGGCGCTTCATCGACGAGTGCCTTGAGGCCCAAGGCGAAGGTTTGGTCAGCAAGTGAGGTTGCTAGTTGAATAACCTCAATTATTTCGGAGACGGTAGACCCGTTGCTTAAGGCCAGTTCGATGTGTCGCCGCATACCTTGAACGTACATGTGAGCAACTGACGCATTGAGTGCGATGTAGACCAAGTCACGGTCCTTTGCGCTCAATGCCCCGTTTTTTTCCGGCGCGCCAACAAAGTCAACGTAGGCGCTAAGATACTGGGGATTGTGTTGCAAAAGCACATCGTGAAACGGGTGCCAAAATCCTCGTTCCGTTAGGACCCTTTCCTTAAGTGCATCTCGATCAATCTCTTCCACCTTCATGACGTCTCCCGAGCTACCCAGTAGTGAATTTGATTGAGGAATTATATACCGACGATAACGTCCCCGCCGTTCGGACTAATAACTTGGCCCGTGATGAAATCTGCCTCGCCGGAAGCCAAAAACGCCACGGCGAAAGAAATCTCTTCCGGCTCCGCGTAGCGTTGCATGGGGACGAGCTTCGCTTTCTCACGAATTTTTTCAATGCCATCCATTTGCAGCGTCATCGGCGTTAGCACGGCACCTGGCGCCACGGCATTGACGCAAATATTGTACGAAACGAACTCCTTCGCCCAACCCTTGGTCAGTGCCAATAACGCGGCTTTGGCGCCTGAGTAATGGTGGCCATATGTCAAACCATTAAGGGCCATCGTCGACGAAATATTGACAATCTTGCCATAGCGCCGAGCCTTCATGCCTCGAACAATCGCCTGCGTAAGAAAAAAAGCTGCCTTCACATGTTGATCGAATATTCGGTCGAAGGCCGCTTCGTCGACCGAATCCAGTCCGCCTCGTCCGCCGCTTTGGCCAGCGTTGTTTACTAGGATGTCGATATGTCCGAACTCCTGCTCTGCGTGCGAGACTCCTTGAAGGAGTGCAGGTAGGTTCGTTACGTCAGTGACGATTGCGGTCGCCTTTCGGCCCAACTTCTGTACCAATGCGCAACTCTCTCTCGCTTCATTCTCGAGTGAATCAACCACGATGATGTCGGCGCCTCGTTCCGCCATAAGAAGCGCGTGGCTTCGTCCCATCCCTCGTCCGGATCCGGTAATCAGTGCGACTCGTCCATCGAGTCGAGCACTTCGTCTGCTCTCTTTATCGGTTGAAGGAATCATGACTTCTGACCTTGTCGTTTGAACCGCCCGCGGAAATTAGAGCAAAACTGGCTTGCAATATCAAATATTGATATACAATATTGGCAGCCAAGCATGAAATATTGATTGCGCTGGCATAGGCCGAATTTTGAGTTCAAGTTTGCTTCGTTCGAGGGAAGACAATTGCAAAAAAGAATCCTCTCACGCGTCGGGAACGCAAAGCGGCAAGGTTCGCAGAGCCCGCTTATGGTCAACTCGGTCGAAAAAGCCTTCCAGGTATTAACGGCCTTTGACGCCGCCCATCCGAACCTCAGTTTGACACAGCTTTGTGCGGTCACGGGTTTGCCCAAAAGCGCCGCACAGCGATTCGCGCATACGCTCACAACGCTCGGTTATTTGGACAAGGATCCGGATAGCAAGCGATTTGCGCTAAGTATCAAAATACTGGGCCTTGGCTACAGTTACATGCGGACCAATAACATTATTGAACAGGCCGCGCCGTACATGGCTGACCTAAGCAAAAGGACAGGAGAGACTGTCAGTCTTACGGTGCGCGACGACACGGAAATCATCTTCGTGTCCCGTCTGCTCAGCCAGCATGTCCTAAACGTGGACGTTATCGTTGGGACACGATTACCGGCCTATTGCACAGCGCCGGGGATTGCAATTTTGTCGCGGTTACCACGCGCAGAGGCTCGAAAGATCATCGAGCGCTCGGATCTGCGAGCATTCACTCCGAGTACCACGTTTCAAGCTGAAAGACTTTTTGAAAAAATCGACCAAACCCGAGTGCGCGGCTACGCCACCGCTTTCGAGGAGTATTATCACGGTGATCTTTCGGTGGCTGCAGCGGTTGTGAATTCCCGCGATGAACCGATTTGCGCCATCAACATTGCGGTTTCACGGGCTCGGTTTACGCCGGCGAAGGCGGAATCACAATTTGCGCCGCTCGTTGTTGCCGCCGCTTCCGCCATTTCCCATAAGGCTCCTTAGAAATGACGCGGCATCACGAACCGACGTCGCGACCGGTCACGTGAACGGTGACGCGTGACGAATCTAATCCGTCCCACTTGATTTGCTAAGAACAGTTAGGCCGCCCGCGTTTCTAAAAGCGAGCGCTGCCAGGCAGATCAGTAATGACAACAATGATAACAGCGTCGAAACCGCGGCTAGAATCGGAGAGATCTCCCACTGAATGCTACTAAACATCTGAACTGGTAATGTCTTCGTCGAGGGTCCGACCAAGAACCAGGCGATAATTACTTCGTCAAATGACATCAGGAATGCGAACAGGGCGCCGGCTAGAATGGATGGAGCCAAAAGTGGAAGCACCAAACGATGCAATATGGTTGCTGTACCCGCGCCCATGACTGTCGCCGCTGCCTCCAGGTTCGGGTTGATTTGTTGAAGGCCAGCACTGACCGTTATGATGACGAAGGGCGTCACGTACATGCTGTGTGCAAGAACAAGGCCCGCGGTTGTACCTGACAGGTGCAGCCAAGAAAAATAGAGATAAAGCCCCAAAGCCGTAACTACCGAGGGTATTAAGATCGGCGCTAACAGAATGGCTTTCAATATATCTCGGCCGACGAAATGAGCTCTGCTGAGCGCATATGCGGCCAAGGTCCCAATGGATACCGCGAGCGTGGCACTGAGGATCGCGACTATGGCGCTCTGGACCAGCGTTCCAGTCCACTGCGGCGAGTTGAAAAAAATCCGGTAGAGCTGCAGCGAAAACTCTGAAGGCGGAAAAGATAAGCCTTTAGCCCCCGAAAAAGACACCAACATCACGATGATTGTTGGCCCAAAAAGAAATGCGTAAACAGCCCAAGCGATAACCGAGCTCATGCCTCGATATATGCGTTCCGCCAAGCCAGGAATTTCGTCGAGCTGGTTATTCATGCAGAAGCATCCGTTTGCTGCTGCAGCCGGGACAACACAGTGATGAATAAGCCGGAGGCAATCAGTAGAACAACTGCGATCGCGGATGCCATCGGCCAGTTCAAGGATTCTCTCGTATAAAAATCGATCAGGTTCGCAATCATGATGTCTTGACGACCGCCGAGGAGCGCCGGCGTAACCAACATTCCAAAAGAAAGAACAATCGCCATCACGAAAGATGCCAGCACTCCTGGTAAGCTCAATGGAAAGGTAATCCGAGCGAAGATTAGGAACGGGCCACTGCCCATGACCTTTGCGGCGTGTTTGAGCTTCTGATCTTGTGCCAATAGATTGGTCAGAATTGGAAATACAGCGAAGGGAATAAGATAGTGGATGATCCCGATCACGACTCCTGTGCGATTAAATAGCAGCTGTACCTCGGGTAGACCGAACGCCCGAAGCATCTCATTTAGCAATCCGCCGTGGCCTAATAGCACGGTAAAGGCGTAGCTTTTGACCAAGATGCTAGTCCAAAGTGGAAGCAGCACCAGTGTCAAAAGTAAAGCGCGGCGCTGAGGCGGTTGGCGGGCGAGATGCGCCGCAACAGGATACGCGAGCGCGACCGCAAGGGCGCTCGACAACATCGCGATCTGCAGAGTCGTAAGTAGGACACGACGGAACAGCACGCTCGTCAGGAGCGCGAAATAGGCGTCAAAGCTCAAGCCATCCCGGTAAAGACTCGTCTCGAACATCAGCAGAATTGGAAATAGAAAAACAAGTGCCATCAACGCGAGGATTGGGGCGAGACAAAAAATTGCGGATCGAGGCGGCAGCTGAGCTTTCATGGCTCCTCACATTATTAGTCCCCACCAATTACGCACGCTTTTGCAAAAATCAGAGAAAGATCGTAGCGCGACAAGGCTCCGGCACAACGAACAGTCCAAGGGTCTCAATCTCTTGGAGCCGGCCCTACTTCGGTATCATAATGCGATAACTCGTATTGACTAACGTTATCGCCGTTGCCTAGCATTTATCAAGAACGCCCCATTGTGCTGATAGGGTCGGCCGAGGACTGCATACTTTGGGCGGACGGCCGTTGATAATTCCAGCTTAGAGCGCGGCCGCACTAACATCGGCTAAGCGATTAATGAGGGGAGGAAAAGCTATGGATAACCGGAAAGACCGAGAGGTAGGTCGGAGCAAAGGTGCGGAACATAATCGGCGAGATGTGCTCCTAGGAGCCACTTCGCTGATCGCAGCATCTGTCGTAAGCGCACCGGCGCTGATCATTCCTGGCAGAGCTAACGCGGCAGAATCCCTTGTTGTGACATTATGGGGTGGCCAGTTCACGGAATTTTTCCGCAAGGCCTATCTTGATCCATTCACTAAGGAAACGGGCATTGAGATCATCGACGGTGGAGCCCCCGATCTCGCCAAAGTGAAGGCGATGGTGCAGACCCGAAATATTGAGTGGGACGTCGTGCTGCCAACCATGGCTTGGATGACAGCCGGGGAACGCGACGGTCTGTGGGAGCCAATTGACTATTCAATAGTCGACATGACGGATGCCGTTCCCGGCCTCAAGCGGGAATACGGGATGTGTTATGAAATGGTGGCGGGCAGCATTTGTTGGAATACCGAAAGGAATGGCAAGCCTGATCAGCACCCGAAATCATGGGTTGAATTTTTCGATGCTAACAAGGTACCTGGCCGCCGTGGGTTACGTTCGCGTGTTTCAGAAACCCTAGAACTTGCCTTGTTGGGCGACGGCGTTAATCCGAAAAACTTGTATCCGCTTGACGTTGATAGGGCCTTTAAGGCGCTTGATCGCATCAAGCCACATGTTTCCCATTGGATCAGCGCGACCCCGCAAACAATTACGCTGGTTCAACGAAACGAATGCGATTTCACTTACGCTTATAATGGTCGAGTCTATGCAGCGCAGGCTGAGTCGCCGATCGATATGGCACGGGATAACTACCTAATCTATGTGGACTATGCGACGGTCGTCAAAGGCACGAAAAAGAAGAACGCTGCGATGCGCCTGTTATCATTCATCATGCGCGCAGATCGTCAGGCTGCCTTTGCGGATCTGATGCCGTATGGTCCGGTTAATGTGAAAGCGGCTGCCCTTACCAATCCGAAAGTGCAGCCGTGGTTCGCCAATCCCAAGGCACCGAATTCGGTCATCCTGAATCCCGATTTTTGGGCGGATAAGGAAGAGAAGCTAACTGTTCGATTCAAAGAATGGTTGGCGACCTCATAACTGTCGATCCGTAGTCTGACGGGCCGATATTCGCGGCACCCGGAAGAACACGTCCCGCCGAGGGCGACATAGGCCGACTCGGCGGGCGCCAAATACTAAGGGACGGGCGCTCACATACTCTCACGTTCGCTGGAGTGCGCTGCACTACTATGCCTTGCGAATAGAGAAGTTGTTTTTCAGTCTCACTCCCTCCGCCATACGCTCGTGTTCGCTGGAATACGCTGGGTTACGAGGAGAACGTTGGATCCCAGTTCCTCTCCCTCCGCCACGATTCACTCAAGTCGTTAGACGCCCGCAGGCATGGCGCTTGCTCTGTCACGAGATTCGCAATTTGCTGAGCCCACGCCAGACCCCCTAGGTTTGCAACACTTGAGGAGGAACGGTGACATGGCTTCGATATCGACCTACTCGCTGATGAACTCCGCCATGATGGCGCTGTTGGGGTCTCTGCTTGCGGCGCCGCTCGCGCGGGCGGATACGTTGCAGATTTCCGGAGCCGGTCTCGTCCGACACTGTCCTTGCGATGTCGATCCCGCCGATGATGCGCTGGTTGAGCAGGGGGTGCTGAAGCCGCAGGCCACCAACGGCCGCTATTTCGCGGCGGTCGTGTTTCCGCGCGACGGCGAGACGGTCTGTCGATTCAGCATGGTCTATCGCGACGTGAACGCCGCCGACACCGTGACTGCTCAATTGCTCCGAAAGCGATTCACGGCCGGGGGGAGCGCAGCAATCGAACCGGTCGTCATGGCCAAGGTGAAGAGCGCTGGCGGCACGCCAAATACCGTCCGCATCGCGACCGACAGCACGATCAGATCCGGGCAAATTAACACCAATACTTCGTTTTATTTCATCGAAGTGCAAGTTCCGACAGTCAATCTGGAGATTCTCGGCTTTCAGATTGAAGTTGCGCCGACCTGCGGGTGATTTGAACGCTTCGCATCTTGATCACGCAATGCCGTCCGGCTTCATCATGACCCGCTTGCACGGGGAGTTTTGTGGGGCTTAGCTACCAGAGTCTGGCGGTGACCGGAGCGAGCAACCATCCCGCGATCCGCTCTAACGTGGAGGATGATATGCGGAGTCGGACATTGTTGTGCGCCCTCGGCGCTGCGTCGCTCGGCCTCTTCGCCACCCAGGCATCGAGCCAGGAAATTTTCGGGGCCAAATTCACCCATCAGCTGACGCCTCCTGAATATTGCACGACCAACAAGGGCAAGATTTGCAGCTGGGTCCTGATGGAGGCTCAAGGCAATGCCGGCAAGACCAAAGCGCCGCGCGACGGAACGATAAGCAAGATCCGTCTGGTAGCGTGCGCTCCCAGTGGCTCGTTCGTCCTTCAGACCGTACGGGTCAAACAGGGCCCGGAAAGCGCGAGGGTGATCAGCACCGGTCCTGTGATCAACTACCAGGGCACCAAAAGGAATTGCAGGGCCTCCAACAAATTCGACATCGAAGAATTCGATGTGAAGGTCCCGGTCAAGCGCGGCGACTCGCTGGCGGTCATCGCGACCCAGGTCCGGTTTTTGTACAATTCAAGCAGCGGCCCCTCGATCATGTTCGATCCGCCGCTCGCTGAAGGGGACGCATTTGCCACCACCGACCTCGCCTCCGGTTTCTTGATGCTGCAGGCTGAGCTCGCGCCTCCCTGAGCCGCGTTGGCGCGAGGCCTATCTGTTTTAGTCTTCCTCTCCGCCAACTGATTGGTCTGCGCTTTTTGACTCCGGCGTGCGGAAGCCTGACGTGCTGTCGCTTTGATCCAATCGGCTTGCCGCCCGGTCACGCGAATCTCCGCGGCACTGCAGTAGCGGCATCTTTGCGGTTTGAAACAATCAAACTGTTATGATGATTTATGATACAAATGTTGCAAAGGCCGCCGCAGCTGGGTTATCCTCGGGAGAATGCAAAAGCTTTCCAGTTTCGATTCACGGCTAAAAGCCGGCTTTGATTCCCTGTCGCCGCAACTGAGAGAAGCGGCGCGCTGGGTGATCGACCATCCCGCCGACGTTGCGCTGCTGTCGATGCGGGAACAGGCGCGCCGCGCCGGAATTCCGCCGGCGACCCTGACCCGGCTGGCGCAGCGCCTCGGCCTCCAAGGTTATGACAGCGTGCGCAAGTTGTACGCCGAGGCCGTTCGCCAGCGGCCGCAGGACTATCGCGGCCGCGCCGAGGAACTGCTGGAGCGGCGCGATAGCGAGGGCGACCCGGCGCTGGTGCAGGATATTTTTGCCTCGCTCGCCGAGCATCTCCAGAATCTTTCGGAGCCGGCTGCGGTTGAGCGGTTCACCGCGGCTGCCGACCTGATCGCGTCCGCAAATCGGGTGTTCTGCCTCGGCCAGCGTTCAAGTTTCTCGGTCGCCTATATTTTTCATTATGTCCGCTCGCTGTTCGGGTCGAATTCGGTGCTGATCGACAGTCCGGGTGGCATCGGCATCGATGCGTTACGTGCCATCGGCCCGAAAGATGTCCTGCTGGCGATTTCGGTCAACCGCTACGTTCGCCACACCGTTGAAGCGGCGAAATTCGCCAAGGACCAAGGGGCGCGTGTTGTCGCATTGACCGACAGCGAGATATCGCCGCTGATCGCTTTCGCGGACGAGGCCATTCTCGTCCGCACCGAAACCCCATCGTTCTTTCATACCATGGCTCCCGCCTTTGCCGCGGTTGAATGCCTGGCAGCGCTCGTGGCGGCCCGCCGCGGACGCGAGACATTGGCCGCGCTCGACGAGAGCGAGCGACAACTGGCGGCCTTCGGCACCTATGTCATGCCGCGATCGAAAGGACGCAGCCGAAAATGACTCATGTTTTGCATCGCGCGATTGCGCATCGCTATCCGACGGCAGTATCGGGCGAAGGAATCGTCATTCGCGACGAATCCGGCAAGGAATATATCGATGCGTCGAGTGGCGCGGCGGTGTCCTGCCTCGGCCATTCGCATCCCGATGTTCTCGCCGCCATGCGGGCGCAGCTCGAGACTCTTGAATACGCCCACACCAGCTTTTTTACCTCCCAGGCGGCGGAAGATCTCGCCGACGACCTTGTGGCGCACGCGCCGCAGGGGCTCGGTCATGTCTTTTTTGTCAGCGGCGGGTCGGAAGCCATCGAGGCTGCGCTTAAGCTCGCGCGGCAGTATTTCGTCGAGCGCGGTGAGCCGCAGCGCCGCTATCTGATCGCGCGGCGCCAGAGCTACCACGGCATCACGCTGGGGGCTCTCGCGGTCGGCGGGCGCGCCAAGCAGCGCCAGCAATTCGCGCCGCTGCTGATCGAGACCCATCATGTTTCGCCGGTCTATGAGTACCGCGAACGCCGTGCCGACGAGACGCCGGAGGCGTATGGCGCACGGCTCGCGCAGGAACTCGAAGCCAAGATCGCGGAACTGGGCGGCGACAACGTTATTGCGTTCATTGCCGAAACCGTGGTCGGCGCCACATTAGGCGCGGTTCCCGCGGTGCCCGGCTATTTCAAACGCGTCCGCGAAGTCTGTGACCGGCACGGCATATTGCTGATTCTGGATGAAGTGATGTGCGGCATGGGCCGCACCGGGACCCTGCACGCCTGTGAGCAGGAAGGCGTCAAGCCCGATATCATCGCCATCGCCAAGGGCCTAGGCGGCGGGTATATGCCGATCGGCGCGATGCTGCTGCACGAAAAGCTCTTCAAGACGATTGCCGACGGCTCGGGCGCGCTGCAACACAGCCATACCTATACCGGGCATCCGCTCGCCTGCGCCGCGGCGCTCGCCGTGCAACAGGTCATTCGCCGCGATGACTTGCTCGGCAATGTCCGCAAGCAAGGCGCGCATCTGGCGCGGCGGCTGCAGGAGCGGTTCGGCAACCATCCCTTTGTCGGCGATGTGCGTGGACGCGGCCTGTTTCAAGGCGTTGAGATCGTGGCCGACCGCGGAACCAAGGAGCCATTCGACCCGGAGCGCAAGCTTCATGCGCGGGTCAAGCGCGAGGCGATGGCGCGCGGCCTGCTGGTCTATCCGATGGGTGGAACGCTTGACGGCACGCGCGGCGATCATGTGCTGTTGGCGCCGCCCTTTATCATCGACAGCGGCGCGGTCGACGCAATCGTCGAGCGGCTGGGAGACGCCATCGATGCCGCCATCGATGCGTGAGAAGCTCGACTTGGATCGCAGCAGCTGCCGCGACACGCTGCGATCCGCACGAACATCGCGGTATCGACCAACAAGAACCGGAGGGACAAGCACATGAAATACCGGACAAGATCATTAAGCGTGGCTGCGGCGCTGTTTGCCGCAGTAGCATTCGTGGTGCCAGCCAAGGCACAGCAGAAGTTCGTCACTATCGGCACCGGCGGCGTGACCGGGGTGTATTACGCCGTCGGCGGCGCGGTCTGCCGGCTGATGAACAAGAACCGGGCGGAGACCGGCTTGCGTTGCTCGGTTGAATCGACCGGCGGCTCGGTGTTTAACGTCAACGCCATCAAATCGGGCGAGCTCGATTTCGGCCTCACCCAGTCGGACATTCAATACAATGCCGCCAAGGGTGAAACCCAGTTTAAGGGCAAGGCCGATCCCGATCTGCGTGCCGTGTTCTCTGTGCATCCCGAGCCGTTCACGGTCCTGGCGCGCAAAGATTCCGGCGTGACCAAGTTCACCGACTTCAAGGGCAAGCGCTTCAATATCGGCAATCCCGGCTCCGGCACGCTGGCCTCGATGGAAGAACTGCTGGCCCAGATGGGCTGGACCAAGGGCGATTTCTCGCTCGCCGCCGAGCTCAAGGCGGACGAGCAGGGCACTGCTCTCTGCGACAACAAGATCGACGGATTTTTCTACGGCGTCGGCCATCCGTCTGCCGCGATCCAGGATCCGACCATCGCCTGCGGCGCCAAGCTGATTTCGTTGACCGGCCCCGCGGTCGATGCGCTGATCAAGAATCATCCGTATTACGCCAAGGCGACGATCCCTGGCGGCATGTACGCCAACAATCCCAACCCGACGGAAACCTATGGCGTGCTGGCGACTGTCGTGACTTCGGCGAAGGTCGCGGACACCACCGTTTATGCGATGGTGAAGGCGGTGTTCGACAATTTCGACGAGTTCAAGAAACTGCACCCGGCCTTCGCCAATCTTGATCCGAAAGACATGGTCAAGAACGGCCTGTCGGCGCCGCTGCATCCCGGTGCGATCAAATACTTCAAAGAGAAGGGCTGGATGTAGCCAAGAGGGGCGGCGACGAGCCGCCCCTTTTTTGGGTGACGCGCTTTGTTGGGGGATGCGATGACGGACAGCGTTCAGGCAGCGCCGACGCGCGAGGCGCTCGAAACCATGGTTGCCGAAGCCGATACCGGCGGACGCAAGCCGACCGGCTTCAGCAAGACCTACATCTTCGTGATTTCGCTGTCGTGGGCGCTATTCCAGCTCTGGTACGCCTCGCCCCTGCCTTACAAGCTCAATTTTGGCGTGATCAATGATGGACACGCTCGCATTATTCACCTGAGCTTCGCATTTCTGCTCGCCTTCGCCACGTTCCCGGCGCTGAAATCGTCGCCACGCAATCGAATTCCAATCACCGACTGGATCCTCGCCGCGCTCGGCGTCGGCGCCTCGGTGTATCTTCTGATTTTCTACACCGAGATATCGTCGCGTCCCGGTCTGCCGACGACGGCCGATGTTGTGGCTTCGGTCATCGGTGTGGTTCTGCTGCTCGAAGCGGCGCGGCGCGCGGTCGGGCCGGCGCTCGCAATCATCGCCGGCCTGATGCTGCTTTACATTTTCGCCGGACCGTTGCTGCCCGGCATGATGGGGCACAAGGGCGCGTCGCTGTCGCGCGTCGCATCGCAGATGTGGCTGACGTCTGAGGGCATCTTTGGCGTCGCGCTCGGCGTATCGACCAATGTGGTCTTCTTCTTCGTGCTGTTCGGCAGCCTGCTGGAAAAGGCCGGTGCCGGAAACTATTTCATTCAGCTAGCCTTTGCGATGCTCGGCACGTTTCGCGGCGGCCCGGCAAAAGCCGGCGTCGTCGCCTCCGGCATGACCGGGATGATCTCGGGCTCGTCCGTCGCCAACACGGTAATGACCGGCACCTTCACCATCCCGCTGATGAAGCGCGTCGGCTATTCGGCGGTGAAAGCCGGCGCGATCGAAGCGGCGGCCGGCGTCAACGGCCAATTGATGCCTCCGGTGATGGGCGCGGCGGCATTCCTGATCGCGGAATATGTCGGCATCAGCTATGCCGAAGTCGTCAAGCACGCTTTCGTGCCGGCGTTTCTCACTTACGGCGCGCTGTTCTATATCGTCGACATTGAAGCGGCGAAATTGGGCCTTCGCGGCCTGCCGCGCTCGTCGACCGTTCCGATCCGGCTCTCGCTGCTTCGCTCGCTGATGACGATCTGCGGCATCATCGTCTTTAGCGGCATTGTCTATTGGGGCATCGGCTGGACCAAGGTCGTTTTTGGCGAAGCGGCGAGCTGGGTTCTCGGCGCTGTGCTGCTCGCCGCTTACATCGCGCTGACGCGCTACAAGGCGGGCCATCCTGATTTGCCGCCCGACGATCTGTCAAAAGCGATCATCAAGGTCCCGGATTTTTTTGAGACTGCACGCACCGGGCTCCATTTTTTGTTGCCGGTCATCGTTCTGGTCTGGTGCCTGATGGTCGAGGAAATGTCGCCCGGCCTGTCGGCGTTCTGGGGCACGATGTTCCTCATCTTCATCATGCTGACCCAGCGCCCTTTGGTCGCGGCATTTCGTGGCGAGCATACCTTCGTGGAGCGGCTGTCCGAAGGCTTCGGCGACCTGATTACCGCCTTGCAGAGCGCATCGCGCAATATGACCTCCGTCGGCATCGCGACCGCATCCGCCGGGATCATTGTCGGGGCTGTTTCGTTGACCGGCATTGGGCTTGTCATGACCGAAATCGTCGAGACTGCGTCCGGCGGCAACCTCATGATCATGTTGCTGCTGACGGCGCTGGTGTGCCTGATTCTCGGCATCGGCATGCCGACAACGGCGAATTATGTCGTGGTTGCGACCCTGATGGCTCCGGTTCTGGTCGAGGTCGCGCAGCAAAACGATCTGGCGGTGCCGCTCGTCGCTGTTCACCTGTTCGTGTTCTACTTCGGCTTGATGGCGGACGTGCATCCGCCGGCGGGACTGGCGGCTTATGCCGCGGCGGCGATCTCGGGCGCCGATCCGATCAAGACCGGGCTGCAGGGCTTTTGGTATGAAATCCGGACCGGCCTGTTGCCGTTCATCTTCATTTTCAATTCCGAACTATTGCTGATCGACATTGGCGGCGTGGGCCATTTTATCGTTGTCGTCGGCTGCGCCATCATCGCCATGGGCTGTTTCGTGGCGGCGACGCAATCCTGGCTGCTGACGCGCAACCGATGGTACGAGACGGTGCTGCTGCTGTTGATTTGCTTCACGCTGTTCCGGCCGGGTTACTGGCTCGACCGGCTGCAGACACCGTTTGATGTCCGGCCAGCCTCCGACCTTACCAGTGTCGCTCAGTCGATACCGCAGGGCCTGACCTTGCGCTTCCGCGTCATGAGCCAGTCGAGGGCCGGGGACGACGTCGAAAAGCTCGTGCGGTTGACGATGCGATCCGGGACGTCTGGTGCAGAGCGACTGCAAAAAGCCGGCCTCAGGCTGACGACGCTTGGCGGCAAGGTGACAGTGCAGTCCGTAAGCTTCGGCAGTGAAGCGTCGAAATACGGTCTCGCAGCGGGCGATGAAGTTCTTGCGGTGCTGGTGCCGGCGCATCGGCCAAGCCGCTATTGGTTCGCGATTCCGGCTTTGTTGCTGCTGGGCGGGATTGTGCTGCTTCAACTCAGGCGGAAAAGGTCCAATCGCGCTGTCGTCCTGCCGGCGGTTTCCAGCGCATAAGGCCGGCGTGTGAACTCCGCGTCCTACCGACTCAGTTTTGAGTGTCCGCGGAGATTGCACGCCGCTTTTAAATTTGCCAAGTTCGATCAACAGCGCTCGAATTGCTTTTGATTGGGCGCAGCGCGCCCAAACAAAAAATAGCAAACGCGGCTGGGGGGAGGACTCGGCATGGGACGCGAACGCGTCGGTTATATCGGCGTCGGCCTGATGGGCCATGGCGCGGCGCGCAATATCCTCAAGGGCGGCTATCCGCTGACGATCCTCGGCCATCGCAACCGCGTGCCGGTCAAAGACCTGGTCGCGGCCGGCGCCACTGAGGCCAAGTCGCCCGCCGACGTCGCCCGCCAGGCCGACGTCGTGTTCACCTGCCTGCCGTCGAGCGTCGAAGTCGAACGCACTGTGTTCGGACCGGAGGGGCTGCTCGAGGGGGCTCACGCCGGCATGATCCATGTCGATTCGACGACAGCGGATCCGGTATCGACCCGCCGCATCGGCGAGGAATTGCAAAAGCGCGGATGTGCCATGGTGGATGCCCCGGTCGGCCGCACGCCGCGCGAGGCCGAAATGGGCAAGCTCAATACCTTCCTCGGTGGCGATCCGGCGACCGTGGCGAAGGTCAAGCCGATCATTTCCTGCTACGCCGATACCATCATCGAAGCGGGTACGCTCGGCAGCGGCCACACGCTCAAGCTCCTCAATAATTTCATCTCGATCGGCAACAGCGCAATCATCGCCGAAGCGGTGGCGACGGCGGCCAAGCTCGGCGTCGACCTTCGCAAGTTTTACGAGGTGGTGTCGTCCGGCGGCGCCAATAGCGCGATGTTCCAGATGGTGATGCCGTGGGTGCTGGAAGGTGACGACAGCCGGCTCAAGGGTCCGATCAGGATTGCCGGAAAGGACATGCGATTTTATTGCCGCATGGCCGAGGCGGCGCCGGCGCCGGCCTTCATCGCGCAGGCGGTCAACCAGATCTATCAACTGGCGAACGCGCGCGGCCACGGCGAGCGCTTTATGCCGACGCTGTCCGGCATACTGGCCGAGCTGATCGGCGCCAAGTTTCGCCCCCTGCCGTGACAAGCGGGCCACACCATGTCTGAGCTTCGCCCCAATCGAGTGCGCGCAAAGCTGATGGCGGGCGACGCCGCCTTTGGCTTCATGGCATTCGAGTTCTTCACTCCGGGCCTGTTCTCGATCGCCGGACAGGCGGGGGCGGATTTCATCGTTCTCGACACCGAGCATAGCGGCGTCGGCATTGAAACAATGAAGCAGCAGTTCGCCTTTGCCCGCGGCACCGGGGTTGCGCCATTGGTCCGTGTTCCCGGCCTCGCCCATCATCTGATCGCGCCGATGCTGGACGCCGGCGCAATGGGCATCATGGTGCCGCTGGTCGAGACCGCGGAGCAGGCACGGGCGATTGTCGATGCATGCCGCTATCGGCCGCAGGGCAAGCGCGGGCTGGGGTTTTCGATGGCGCATGACGATTACGCAGCTGGCGCCGTCGGCCCGAAGATCGAGGCCGCCAATCGCCGCACGCTGGTGATTGCGTTGATCGAGTCCGCCAAAGGCATCGCCAATGCCGATGCCATCATGGCTACCCCGGGAATCGATGTCGGCTGGCTCGGCCATTACGACCTGACCGACAGCATGGGCTTTGCAGGAGATTTTTCGAGGCCAGAATTTCATGGCGCCGTCGACGCGCTGGTTGCTGCGTGCGACAAATATGGCAAAGCCGCGGGCTATCTCGCGGGCGACGTCGCGACCGCCATTGCCTGGCGCGGCAAGGGCTTCCGCTGTTTGGCCTACGGCACCGATATCGCGCTGTTCCGCGACGCGCTGGCGCAGGGCATGACTGCGCTGCGCGGCAACGAGAAGGAGACGCGCAAGCCGCGATGATTTCCAAAACTCGCCGCGGGCAATCGGCTCGACCAGGCGATTAGCAATAAGGGCCGAATGAAGGGAAGGAACATGAAACGATTGCTACTGACATGGGCGCTCGCCGCCGTCATGGCGGCCGGGACCATCATGACGGCGAACGCGCAATCCGCGCTCGACCGCATCATCAAGGACAAGAAGATCCGAATCACTGCCGAAGTGACGTCGCCGCCGTTCGGCATTCTCGACAAGGATGGCAAGCCGGACGGCTCGGAAATCGCCACGGCACGGCAACTCGCCAAGGATCTTGGCGTCGAGCTCGAACTGGTCCAGGTCACCGCGCCGCAACGCATTCCGGCGCTACTGGCCGGCCGCGCCGACGTGGCGATATCGTCGCTGAGCATTACCATCGACCGCGCCAAGACCGTGATGTTCGCCAATCCGCACGGCGCGCTCTCGATCGTCGTGACCGCGCCGGCCGGAACCAAGATCGCGTCCGCCGCCGATCTCGCCGGTAAAAGCATCGGCATCACGCGCGCGACGCTTGAGGAGGCCACCGTGCCCAAGGTCGCGCCGAAGGATGCCAAACTGGTTTTCTTCGATGACATCGGCGCAACAATCCAGGCATTGCTGTCGGGGCAGGTCGACTGCGCGAGCTTCTCGGCGTTCGCCGCAAAATCGGTGGCGGACCGCAATCCCGACAAGAAGCTGGAGAACAAGTTCACCGTGACCACGGCGTTCTACGCGGCCGCGGTCAAGCCGGGAGATTTCGATCTGCTGCGATTCCTCAACACCTGGGTGTGGCTGCGCACCAGCGACGGAACACTGGCGCAGATTTATCAAAAATATACCGGCGTCGAGCTGATTCCGCTTCCGACGTTCTGAAACATTCGGGCACCGCGTCACGCGGTGCCCGTTTTTCCGGTCGCGAATGCGCTACGTCTTTCAGTTTGGAATCGTCGCCGACCGCACCGACGAGCTGGTGCACGGTGCGCTGTCGACCTTGTGGCTGACGGCGTGTGGCGCATTGGGCGGCCTTGCGTTGGCGACGTTGTGCGTTTTCCTCCGCACCGCGGGCCCAAGGCCGGTCCGCTGGGCGGTGATTTCCTATGTCGAGGTGATCAGAAACACGCCGTTTCTGGTGCAATTATTCGTGCTGTATTTTTCGCTGCCGGCGCTCGGCATACGTCTGTATGCCGACCAGGCGGCTATTCTCGGCCTTGCCATCAGCTTCGGCGGTTATGCGACGGAGATCCTGCGGTCCGGAATCGAGGCGGTGCCCCGCGGCCAGATCGAGGCAGCCCGCGCGCTTGGCCTGCGGCCGTTCAAGATCTTTCGCCGCATCATCGTGTTTCAGGCCTTCAAGATCGTCTATCCGGCGCTGGCGAGCCAGATCGTCATTCTGCTGCTCGGCTCGAGCGTCGTTTCCGCGATTTCCGCCACGGAACTGACCGCGATCACGAATTCCCTGCAGTCACAGACTTTCCGGGCGTTCGAGTTTTACTTCGTCGCCGCGGCAATTTACCTCGGCTTGGCATTTGCCACCAAAGTGTTGCTGGCGTCGCTGTATTGGCTGGTGTTCGTGCGCGGTCGGGAGGCTTGAGGTGCGAACCTTCGGGCCATCCGAATTCGCTTTTCTGCTCGCGGCCGTGCGCTGGACGCTGCTGCTGTCGCTGGTCGCGTTCTGCGGCGGCATCGCCTTCGGCTTTCTGATCGCGCTGGCGCGGGTCAGCCGATTCTTCGTTCTGCGTGGGCTGGCGCAGGCCTACATTCAAGTGTTTCAAGGCACACCCGTGCTCATTCAATTGTTCATCGCCTATTACGGCTTCGCCGTGCTGTTCGATCTCAGGATCGAAGCCTGGACCGCCGTCTCGCTTGCCTTCACTGCCTACTCGGCGGCGTTCCTTGGCGAGATCTGGCGCGGCGCGATTCAAGCCATTCCGCGACAGCAATGGGAATCCGCGGAATGCATCTCGCTGAGTTATTTTGCGCAACTGCGCTACGTCATCCTGCCGCAGGCATTCCGCATTTCGATCCCGCCCACGGTCGGCTTCCTGGTGCAGTTGGTGAAGGCAACCTCGGTTGCCGCGATCATCGGCTTTATCGAGCTGACGCGGGCCGGGCAGTTGATGACCAATGTCACGTTTCAGCCGATGATCATCTATCCTATCGTTGCCGCGCTTTATTTTGTCATTTGCTGGCCGCTCTCGCAATTCAGCCGGCTGCTTGAAAGGCGGTTCGATGCCAGTCGTGGCATTACGCAAGGTCTCTAAAAAGTTCGGCAAGCACGTCGTGCTCGACAATGTCGACCTTGAAGTCGCCAAAGGCGAAGTCGTGGCGATCGTCGGCCGCAGCGGTTCCGGCAAGAGTACCTTGCTTCGCTGCATCAACGGACTGGAGTTCATCGACTCCGGTGAGATTGCCGTCAACGGCCGGCGCGTCACCCGCAATCTCGCCGATCTGCGCAGATTGCATCGTGAGGTCGGAATTGTGTTCCAGAGTTACAATCTGTTTCCGCATCTCACGGTCGAGCGCAACGTCGAGCTGGGGCCAACCAAAGGCAAAGGCATCCCGCTCGGCGCGGCTCGCAAGCTGGCGCATGATGCGCTCGCCGCGGTCCATCTCACCGACAAGCTCAACGACTATCCGGCGCGGCTGTCCGGCGGCCAGCAGCAGCGGGTGGCGATCGCGCGCGCTCTGGCAATGGAGCCGGTGCTGCTGCTGTTCGACGAGATTACGTCTGCGCTCGACCCGCAACTGACCGGCGAGGTCGTGCGGGTGCTCGAGGAGCTTGCCGCGCAAGGCCGCACGATGATCCTGGTCACGCATGAGATGGGCTTCGCCCGTCGCGCCGCGAGCCAAATCGTCTTCATGCACAATTCACGGATATGGGAGCACGGGCCGCCGCAACAGGTTCTGGAAAATCCAAAAAACCCGGAATTCCAGACGTTTCTGTCCGCGATTTTACGGAATTAATTGCGTCCACCGCTCGGCGCGAAAATATTGGTCGAAGCGCCCTCGAATCCGATATAGAGAAAGCGTCGAGACCACGGAGGACCAGCTAGCCCTATCCGATACTATGGCCGCGCGGGAGAGATCGGTTCGCCGACGCCGAAGGAGCAACCGCCCCGGAAACTCTCAGGCCCACGAACCGCGATGGCCACGAACTCTGGAAAGAGGCGCACACCGCGCCCGCCGACGGGATAACGTTCTCAGGCAAAGCAGACAGAGGGGGCGCCGACGAGCAGCGGTTGGCTGGCTCAGGAGGTGCTCCGTTGATTCCCGATACGTCAGAGCTGCGCCGCACACCGCTCCATGATCTGCACCTGGAGCTTGGCGGCCGTATGGTGCCGTTCGCCGGCTATTCGATGCCAGTGCAATATCCGGCCGGGATTCTCAAAGAGCATCTTCATACCCGCGCCGCCGCCGGACTGTTTGACGTTTCGCATATGGGGCAGATCACGCTGCGTCCGCGCTCCGGCGCGATTGCGGATGCTGCGCGTGCGCTGGAACAGGTGGTTCCGGCCGATGTCCTCGACCTTGCAGCCGGTCGGCAGCGCTACGCCCTCTTCACCACCGAGTCCGGCGGCATCATTGACGACCTGATGGTCGCCAATCGCGGCAATCATCTTGCGCTGGTGGTCAATGCGTCCCGCAAGGACATCGACGAGACGCATTTGCGCTCGCGCCTTTCGCAAGTCTGCGACGTCGAACGAATTGACGACCGGGCGCTGCTTGCCTTGCAGGGGCCGGCGGCGGAAGCGGTGCTGACGCGGCTCGGCGCCGCGGTCGCCGCCATGAAATTTATGGAGGTCGCGACGGTGTCGTTGCTCGGCGCCCAATGCGAAATCTCACGTTCCGGCTACACCGGCGAGGACGGTTTTGAGATCAGCATCACGGCTCAAGACGCGGAACGCGTGGCGCGTGCATTACTGAAGGATACTCAGGTCGCTCCGATCGGACTGGGTGCGCGCGACAGTCTGCGGCTCGAAGCCGGACTTTGCCTCTACGGATCGGACCTGGATGAGAACACCAGCCCGGTTGAAGCCGCGCTGGAGTGGTCCATTCAGAAAAGCCGCCGCAGTGGCGGCGCGCGGGCCGGCGGCTTTCCCGGCGCCGCGGCGATTCTCGCTCAATTGGAAAACGGTGCGTCGCGTCGTCGCGTCGGCCTGCGTCCGCATGGGCGCGCTCCGGTTCGCGGCGGCGCACCGCTGTTTCACGCTGCAGACCCGCACGTCGCGGTCGGCGCGGTGACATCGGGCGGCTTCGGGCCGAGCCTCGAAGTGCCGGTCGCGATGGGCTACGTGCCGGTCGCCCACGCTGCGCTCGGCGCTGCGCTGGAGGCCGAAGTCCGCGGTAACCGGATTCCGGTGACGGTGTGCAAATTGCCGTTCGTCGCCGCGCGCTACAAGCGAAATTAGGGAGGACGACGTCATGCTCAAATTCACCAAGGATCACGAGTGGCTCCGCGTCGACGGCGACGTCGTCACCTTCGGCATCACCGACCATGCGCAGGAACAGCTTGGCGATATCGTGTTCGTTGATTTGCCGAAAGTCGGCGCCAATTTTGCGCAAGGCGCCGCTGCCGCCGTCGTTGAATCGGTCAAGGCGGCGTCGGACGTTTACGCGCCGATTGGCGGCGACGTGGTCGAGATCAACAGCACGATCATCGATAACCCCAAGTTGATCAACGAAGACCCGATGGGGAAGGGCTGGTTTGCGAAAATAAAGGTGGCCGATGCGGCGCAGATCGAGGGCCTGATGGACGAGCAGGCCTATCGGGCGCTGATCGGTTGAGCGGCAAACGGGGACAAGGCATGCAGAGACAGATTCAAGCGCCCGGAACCGGGATTGCCGCGGCCGACGAGTTCTGCCGCCGCCATATCGGTGTGTCGGATGCCGACGCGGCGGACATGCTGAAAATCATGGGTGCCGCCGACATTGCAGAACTGATCGCCCAGACGATTCCGCAAGCGATCCGCCAGCGCGACGCGCTGCACTTCGAACCGGCGCTGTCCGAACTCGAGGCGCTCGAAAAGCTCCGGCAGGTCGCGTCGAAGAACCGAATATTCACGTCGCTGATCGGCCAAGGCTATTACGGCACGATTCTGCCGCCGGTCATCCAGCGCAACATCCTGGAAAATCCGGCCTGGTACACGGCCTACACGCCGTACCAGGCCGAAATCAGCCAGGGCCGGTTGGAAGCGCTGCTCAATTTCCAGACCATGATTGGCGACCTCACCGGGCTGGACATCGCCAATGCCTCGCTGCTGGATGAGGGCACCGCCGCCGCCGAGGCGATGGCGATGGCGCAGCGGATTTCGCGGAATGGCAAATCCGCATTCTTTGTCGATGCCGATTGCCATCCGCAAACCATCGCTGTTGTGCGGACCCGGGCGGAGCCGTTCGGCTGGCAAATCCTTGTTGGCGATCCGGACAAGGACCTCGACGCCGCGCAGGTGTTCGGCGCGCTGCTGCAATATCCCGGCTCATCGGGCGAAATTCGCGATTTCTCGGAGGCGATCGCCAGGCTGCACGCGGCCGGCGCGCTCGCCGTCATGGCCGCCGATCCGCTGGCGCTGACCTTGCTGACGCCGCCGGGCGAGCTTGGCGCCGACATTGCCGTCGGCTCGACGCAGCGCTTCGGCGTGCCGGTCGGCTATGGCGGGCCGCACGCCGCCTATATTGCGACCAAAGACGAGCACAAGCGAGCCTTGCCCGGCCGCATTGTCGGCGTCTCGGTCGACAGCCGCGGCAACCGCGCCTACCGGCTGGCATTGCAGACTCGCGAGCAGCACATCCGCCGCGAGAAAGCGACCTCGAATATCTGCACCGCACAGGTGCTGCTCGCCGTGATCGCGTCGATGTACGGCGTCTATCACGGGCCCGACGGCTTGACCTCTATCGCGGCACGCATTCATCGCCTCGCCGCAGTTCTTGCGGCGGGACTTGGTGCGCTCGGCTGGCGGGTGCGGACGAAGAACGTCTTCGACACGATCGCGATCGAAGTCGGCGACCGGCAGGCCGCGATTCTAGCCGCAGCCGCGGAGGCTGGCATCAATCTGCGCGCTGTTGCGAGGCGAGGAGGCGACCCGGCCTTGATCGGAATCAGTTGCGATGAAACGACGACACCGCAAGTGATCGAGACGCTTTGGCGGATGTTCGATAGTCTTAAGGGCAGCGATCCAAAGGATGAGCTTTCCTTCGACACGGTCGCGCGGCAGGTGGACCACCGCATCAACAAGGAATTTGCCCGCCAAAGCGCATTCATGACCCACCCGGTCTTTCACCGCCATCGCTCTGAGACCGAACTGCTGCGCTACATGCGCAGGCTCGCCGACCGCGACCTTGCGCTCGACCGATCGATGATTCCGCTCGGTTCCTGCACGATGAAGCTCAACGCCACCGCCGAAATGATCCCGGTTACCTGGCCGGAGTTTTCCTCGCTGCATCCGTTCGCACCGGCGAGCCAGGCCGCAGGCTACGCCGAGTTAGTCGGCGAGCTCAGCGCACGGCTGTGCGACATCACGGGCTACGATGCATTTTCGCTGCAGCCGAATTCCGGCGCTCAGGGCGAATTTGCCGGTCTGCTGGCGATCCGCGCCTATCATCGCAGCCGCGGCCAACAGCACCGGAAAGCTTGTCTGATCCCGTCATCGGCGCATGGCACCAACGCCGCGTCGGCGCACCTCGCCGGCATGGACGTCGTAGTGGTGAATTGCACGCCGTCCGGCGACGTCGATCTCGCCGATCTGCGGACGAAAGCGGCGAAACATGCCGCCGACCTTGCCGCCGTGATGATCACCTATCCGTCGACCCACGGCGTATTTGAAGAGCAAGTTCGCGAGATCTGCGAATTGGTCCACGGCCATGGCGGGCAGGTCTATCTCGATGGCGCCAACCTGAATGCGCAGGTCGGGCTGTGCCGGCCCGGCGATTACGGCGCCGATGTCAGCCACATCAATCTGCACAAGACGTTCTGCATTCCGCACGGCGGCGGTGGTCCGGGCGTCGGGCCGATTGGAGTCAAGGCGCACCTTGCGCCGTTTTTGCCCGGCCATCCCGAGCGCCCCGATCTGCCTTCCGTGGTCGGTCCGGTGTCGGCGGCGCCGTTCGGCTCGGCGTCGATCCTGCCGATCTCCTGGGCCTATATCCTGATGATGGGCGGTGACGGCCTGGCGAAGGCGACCAGCGTCGCGATTCTCAACGCCAACTACATTGCCGCGCGGCTTACGGATCATTTCCCTCTATTGTTCAGCGGTCGTCATGGCCGCGTCGCCCATGAATGCATTCTCGACATGCGGCCCTTCAAGGAGACGGCCGGCATCAGCGTCGAGGACATCGCCAAGCGCCTGATCGATTACGGCTTCCACGCTCCGACCATGAGCTTTCCGGTCCCTGGTACTTTGATGATCGAGCCGACCGAGTCGGAATCCAAAGCCGAGCTCGATCGTTTCTGCGATGCCATGATCGCCGTTCGCGGCGAGATTGCCGCCATCGAATCCGCCGCGATGGATCGCGACAATAACGCGCTGCGCAACGCGCCGCACACCGTGCTCGATCTGATCGAGGATGAATGGCGGCGGCCCTATAGCAAGGCCCAAGCCTGTTTTCCACTGGCATCGCTGCGGCACGACAAATACTGGTCGCCGGTCAACCGGGTCGACAATGTCTATGGCGATCGCAATTTGATCTGCTCGTGCCAGATCTCGGACTTTGCCCAGGAGGCTGCGGAATAGCGGTGAGCCGTGGCTTCAACGTTTGCGTATCCGGTAGGTCAGCACGCCCCTGGCCTCGGCCTTGTCCTCCAACACATCGCCGGTCTGCCGAAGCAGATTTGGGATGTCGATCGCCGTCAGCGGATCGGTACATTCGATCGTCAACAGGTCGCCGGCAGCCAGGCCTGACAGCGCCTTTTTGGCCCGCAGCGCCGGCAGCGGGCATTTCAGGCCGCGCAAGTTGAGCGTCTTTTCCGCCATGGTCCCCTGTCACCGGTTGGCGCCAGACTGGACAATCGCCGCGCGCCGAGGTCAAGGGCCGCGCGTGCCGGGGCCGGCGACAAGATGCCCGCGCCGCCGAAACCTGATGCTATAACCCCGCGCATGCGTATCATTGGTCTCGCCGGCTGGAGCGGCTCGGGTAAAACCACTCTGATCACCAAGGTTCTGCCGGTGCTGATCGCGCGCGGCCGCACGCTGTCGACGCTCAAGCACGCCCATCACGGCTTCGATCTCGACAAACCGGGCAAGGATAGCTTCATGCATCGCGTCTCCGGCGCGACCGAGGTCATCATCAGCTCGGAGCGGCGCTGGGCGGTGCTGCATGAACTGCGCGGCGAGCCGGAATGGGATCTGCCGGGTTTGCTGAGCAAGGCCTCGCCGGTCGATCTCGTTTTGGTCGAGGGCTTCAAGCGCGATCCGTTTCCCAAGCTCGAAATTTTCCGCAGGGAGAACGGCAAACCGCTGCTGCACCCCGATGATCCCCACATCGTTGCGGTGGCATCGGACGCGCCGGTGCCGGACGCGCGCGTACCGGTGATCGACCTCAACGACATCGGTGCTGTCGCGGATATATTGCTGAAGTTCGCAGTGCCGCTTTCCGATTTGCCGGTGGGTAACAAATAATGGCGCAGCTGACCGACGACTGCTTCGCCTTTTCCGGCCCCTTGATGCCGCTCGACGCGATGGAGCGGCTGATCGCCGAACGCATCACGCCGGTTGCCGAATCAGAGCGCGTGCCTCTTGCCGCCGCGCGCAGCCGCGTCGTGGCGGCCGACGTCAAGGCGCCGGTCAACCTGCCGCCGTTCGATAATTCGGCGGTCGATGGCTACGCCGTCCGGCACGCCGATTTGAACGCCGGCGGGGAAACGCGACTGAAGGTCGCCGGTCGTCTGATGGCTGGCCAAGGCGCAGAAAATGCCGTCGGCAAGGCTGAGGCGGTGCGTATTTTCACCGGCGCGCCAATGCCGCAGGGTGCCGACACCGTGTTCATGCAGGAAGACGTGCGCGTCGAAGCCGATACGGTGCTTGTGCCGAGCGGGCTGAAGGCCGGCGCCAATCGACGGCTGGCCGGCGAGGACCTGCGGGCCGGAGCGGTGGCGCTCGCCGGCGGCACCATTCTCGATGCGGCGCAAATCGCGCTGGCCGCTGCACTCGGCCTCACCGAGATCGAGGTGCGGCGGCGGCTGCGCGTCGCGATCTTTTCGACCGGCGATGAGGTTGTCGAACCGGGCGGTGCGCGCGGCGCGGCGGCGATCTTCGACGCCAACCGTTTCCTGCTGGCGCAATTGCTCGGCCATATGGGCGCGCTGGTGACCGATCTCGGCATTTTGCCGGACGATCCGGATACGCTGGCGCGTGCGCTTGGCGAAGCCGCAACCCGCCACGATCTGGTGCTCACCACGGGCGGCGTCTCGACCGGTGAGGCGGACTATGTGCGCGACGCCGTCGAGCGGGTCGGCAAGCTGGTGTTCTGGCGCATCGCCATCAAGCCAGGCCGGCCGGTGGCAATGGGCGTGCTGCCCGGTGCCAAAAGCGGCGAGGCCGCCGTGTTCATGGGGTTGCCCGGCAATCCGGTCGCGGTGTTCGTGACCTTCGTGCGGGTGGTGCGGCCGCTGCTGCTGCGGCTCGCCGGCGCCCTGCCTCGGCCTCTGATGCCGCTGCCGGTTCGCACCGCCTTCGCCTATAGGAAGAAGAGAGGCCGCCGCGAATATGTGCGCGTTGCGTTACGGCGGCGCGCCGACGGCGAGATCGAGGCGGTCAAGCATCCGCAGGATGGCGCCGGTGTGCTGACATCACTGACCGAAACCGACGGTCTGCTTGAATTTGCCGACGACGTCACCGACATCGCGCCGGGCGACCGCGCCGGCTTCCTGTCTTACGCCGTATTAATGGGCTGATTCAGCCACCGGCCATTTGCGCAGCGAGTTGTTGCGCGCGCTTGGCGTCGTCCGGGGTGTTCACGTTAAAGAACGGATCGATCGGTTGATCCGGCCAGTCGGCGACGGCGATGCCGTGGCGTGCGGTCCAGACCTCGATCTTGCGCAGGCTCTCATGCACCAGCGCGTGACGCAGATCGCCGCGCAGCGCGAGCGGCCACAAGCCGACGACCGGATGCCGCCATTCGCCCGAGCGGGCGCAGGCGAGCGGCACGCCGGCGCCCATCTTGCGCCGCGCCGCGTGCAACCGTTCGACCAAATCGTCCGGCAGGAATGGGCAATCGCCCGGCACGCTCATCAGCCATTCGATGCCGTTGTCCTGCCCAGCCAGCCAGTCGAGTCCGGCCAGAATGCCGGCCAGCGGCCCGACAAATCCAGGCACATTATCGGGGATCACAGTGAGACCGGTATCGGCGAAGCGCTTCGGATCGCCATTGGCATTGATGACGATGCCGACGCATTGCGCCGACAATGTCGCCAGCACGCGATCAAGGATGCTGACGCCGCCGATCTCGATCTTGGCCTTGTCGCCGCCGCCCATTCGCCGCGCCTGGCCGCCCGCGAGAACGAGCCCGAAGGTCGGGGGAGCGTTACTCATCATGCACGGCCGCCTTGCGGCGGTGCTTGGCGCTTTCCTCCTCGACGAAAGCCAGATCCTGATCGAACACGATGCGCTGCTCGCCGGCCAGCGCGATGAAGCGTTTGCCCCGCGCCCGGCCGATCAAGGTCAGATTGGCCTTGCGCGCCAATTCGACGCCCCAGGCGGTGAAGCCGGACCGCGATATGAGAATCGGAATGCCCATGCGCACGGTCTTGATCACCATTTCCGAGGTGAGGCGGCCGGTGGTGTAGAAAATCTTGCCTTCGGGCGAGATCTTTTCCTTGAACATCCAGCCGGCGATCTTGTCGACCGCGTTATGACGACCGACGTCTTCCATATAAACCAGTGGCTGGTCCTGCTCGGCCAGCACACAGCCATGGATGGCGCCGGCTTCGAGATAGAGCGACGGCGTCGTATTGATCTCATGCGCCAGTCTGTACAGCCATGAGGTGCGCAGTTCAGCGTCCGGAAGCGTCACGGTCTCCAGCGCTTCCATCAAATCGCCGAACACGGTACCTTGCGCACAGCCGGAGGTCTGGACTTTCTTCTTCAGCTTCTTCTCGTAGTTGGTTTTGCGCTTGGTGCGCACCACGACGACCGAGAGTTCCTCGTCGTAATCGACGCCGGTGACGACGTCGTCCGGCAGCAGCATGTTCTGATTGAGCAGATAGCCGATCGCCAGGTATTCCGGATAATCGTTGATCGTCATCGCGGTGACGATCTCCTGCGCATTGAGGAAAATCGTCAGCGCGCGCTCGACCGTGACCGAGGTCTCGATCTTCGCGCCGGTCTGGTCAACGCCGCCGACGCGCTCGGTCAGCCGCGGATCGGCGGGATTGGGCCGGATGAGATAGGGGTCTTTTGCCATGGCTCTATGTATAGGCTCCCGGCAGAAATTTCACTGGTCACCGCTCATTCTGCCGGCACGATTGCCAGAAAAAGCGAATTGGCGGTAACCCCGCTGAATTGCAGAATCATCGGCTCGGCGGCGAGAACAAGACGGATGCTCTTGCGCAACCCGGGGCAGTCTCCGCGCCCGGTGCTTCCAGCCGAGCGGACAAAACGATCGTTCTGAATGACATCAACCCAGGCATCTAGCGACAGTGTGATTTGGTAGAGGCCAGGTTTCGGCGGCGCTGACAGCGACAGCGCGCCGCCGAACCAATGTTCGATCCGCGGCATGCGCTCCGGCGGCTTGGCGAATTGGGCCTCGCCGTTTGGCTTGAGATGAACAAGCAACGCCCGCTGCGGCACCGCCGCCAATGTGTCACCGGCGCTCGCCTCGACGTTTCCCGACATGGCAAACCATCCGCGCTCGCGGGCGATCGGCCAGGCGAATTTCTGGCAACCCTCGACGTCCTGGGCCCCAGCCGCTGCCGTCTGCAGCAGCAGCAGCGCCACACTCAGGGTCACACCGCGCATCATCTATCCCCATCATGGTGGTGAGAAGCCGTGCGCCACCAGTATTGTCTGTCCGGGCGGCGACAAAATAAATTGTGCGAGATACTGCGCCGTTGCCGGTGCGCCCTTGATCACCGTCAAGCCGTAATCTGCTCCGACCGCGAGCGTGCCCGGCAACGCGACCACCTGCTGGCTGGGATTCTGCTTTTGCGCCTCGGTCGCGTTGGTGCAGTAAGTGAGGAAAATGTCGGCGTGACCCTCCGCGACATGCCAGCCATAGGTGTTGCGGTCGGGCGGCGCCTTGGCGCTGTCGGCGGCGCCGGTCAATTTGAGCGCCTTGCCCTCGAGCGTGGCGCGTGCCCCCGGTTTCACGGCATCTGCCCTGGCAAACACCTCGAACGCATAATCGCCGGATGGATCCGACCTCGGGGTTGAGGTGCCGATTTTGACGTTCGGATCGAGCATATGCGCGAGCAGGCCGGTGCTGTCCACGGCAAGCCCCGGTCTCACCAGCGCACACAGTTTGTTGCGCGCGAATATCGTCACCGGACCACTTTTGCCGGCACCTGCCAGCGCTTGAGGATGCTCGGTATTGGCGGACGCGAAAACGTGCGCAGTGGCCCCGGCAACGATGTCCTCGTGCAGCAGCCCCGAGGCGCCGAATTTCGCTTCGACCTGACCGCCGTTCGTTCGCTCGAAGGCCTGGCGACTTCAGTGAGCGCGGCCTTGAGGCTGCCCGCGGCATAAAGTTGCACGGTTTCTGCGGCCATGGGATGCGCCATCATCAACAGCGACGCCAGGCTAAGCGCCGCTAGGCGCATCACGCGCCGGGATCGCTGGCGTTGGGGTAAAACAACTGCTGACCGTCGATCTTGTAGTTGGCGATGACCCGTTGCCCTTCCGGCGACACCAGCCAGTCGATGAATTGCTGGCCGAGGTCTTTCTTCACGTTGGGATGCTTGTCCGGGTTCACCAGCATGACGCCATATTGGTTGAACATGCGCTTGTCGCCTTCGACCAGGATTTGCAGGTCGCCCTTGTTCTTGAAGTGGATCCAGGTGCCGCGGTCGGACAGCACATAGGCATTGCTGGCTCCGGCGGTGTTGAGCGCGGCGCCCATGCCCTGGCCGATCGACTTGTACCAGGGCCCCTTGTCCTTCTCGATGTCGATGCCGGAATCCTGCCAGAGCTTAAGCTCGGCAATATGCGTGCCGGAGCGATCGCCGCGCGAGATGAACGACGCCTGCTTGTCCTTGATAGCCTGAAACGCCTGACCGACGTCCTTCATGCCCTTGACCCCGGCGGGATCGCCCTTCGGGCCGATCAGCACGAAGTCATTGTACATCACCGGGAAGCGCTTCACGCCCTGGCCCTCAGCGAGGAATTTTTCTTCCGCGGATTTGGCATGCACGAACACGACGTCGGCATCACCGCGCCGGCCGGTGTCGAGTGCCTGGCCGGTGCCCTGCGCGACGACTTTCACGGTGATGCCGGTCTTCTGCTTGAAGATCGGCAACAAATACTCGAACAGGCCGGAATCCTGCGTCGAGGTGGTGGACGCCACCACGATCGACTTGTCCTGCGCCATTGCGGGTGTTGCCATGAGCAGGGCGCCGATGGCGGCAGCGAACAGATATCGGCGTGTTAGCATGAGATTGCTCCAAGTGTTTTCCCAGCATATCAGATTTTCGCAACCGGTTCGGGCGGGGTCAAATCACGCCAGCAAATTGATCAATTGGCGGGCTCTATGTGAGTTGTATGCCGGCCGACATTGGCTATATTCGCGGCGCCTGCAAGGGCGGCCGAGCAGTGGAAGCCCGCTTCAGGCATCTTGCATCGTGGAGAGGTGGCCGAGTGGCTGAAGGCGCACGCTTGGAAAGCGTGTTTACGGGAAACCGTAACGTGGGTTCGAATCCCACTCTCTCCGCCAGCTTGTTTCCTGATCGGTTCTCTAATCCAATGGGCGAACCGTAAAGAGCGCCGATTTGGCGCGGACCTTTAGTCTGACCTCTGGACTTCGGGGCCAGCAGTCCGTGGCCATTTCGCTCTCTTTGGCCCAAACTTCTCGAAGGCTCTGTACTTTGACCGAAGAGTACGGAATTTTTTGAGCCGATAAACTCGGGTCTTTTCACAGCCTTTCCTAGCCCGAGTTTGAATATCTGACGCTTGGGTGATCGTTTCCCGTCAGCCACAAAATGAGACGCGCAAAAGACGTCTATATTTGCTACTCTGGGTAGCAGGTGATCTTTGGGGAGAGGTTGTGACAGAAGGTCAACGTGAAAACGACACAGAAGCGACCGCGAATCCCGAGCGATTTGAAAATCGCGGAGCACCCCGCGGCACCTATATCTCCGAAACGATTCACAACCCGGATCGCTACATGGTCGATTTGCGTCAAATTTTGTCGCAAGGGAGGAAACGTATCGGCTTGCTGTTAGGTGCTGGCGCACCAGCTGCTGTCAAAATTGGGGCAGATGGAAAGATTGATAACGAAGGTGCTCCGCTTATTCCGGACGTCGCGCGTCTTACGACGTTTGTCATCGAAGCACTTAAAGAAGGTAATTCAGTTGTAGTCCAGGCCATCCGCAGAGATCTGGAGCCTAAATATGGGCCATCTCCAAACATCGAGGCCGTGCTCTCTCGAATCCGACTACTTTCTCAGGCCATAGGAAATGAAACGGTCCATGGCCTAGACGCCGGGGGGTACGATGCGCTTGGAAAGACGATTGCGGACCTCATAGGTTCGAAAGTCGGGGCAAGACTTCCTAACGAACCGACCCCATTTTCAGAGCTTGTGGCGTGGGTGGGCGGGACGAATCGAGACTGCCCGGTCGAAATTTTCACCCCCAACTATGATCTTCTGCTCGAAGAGGCCTTTGAACGTGCAACGTTTCCATATTTTGACGGCTTTTCTGGCGGACACGAACCGTTTTTTGATCCCCCTAGTGTAGCAAGTAGTGACACGTTTCCATCACGGTGGTCTAGGCTGTGGAAATTACACGGTTCATTGGGATGGGAAGTTCGCGGAGATAGAATTGTTCGAACAGGATCACGCGTCGCAACGCAGCTGATCTATCCAGACCATTTAAAGTACGATTCAATTCAACGTCTGCCGTACTCCGCTCTCTTCGAAAGGCTGAGAGCCTTTTTAATGACGCCAGACTGCTTGCTTTTGTGTTCTGGATTCTCGTTTTTTGATGCTCACATTTGCTCGATAATAGAAGAGTCCCTTGTAGCCAATCCTCATGCGGCCGTGTTCGCATTTCAGTATCAAGAGCTCGCAAAAGAAAAACTTGCGGTTGATCTAGCGCGAATGCGCCCCAACCTTAGCGTCTACGCCAAGGACGGAGCGGTGATTTCCGGAGTCCGTGGCGACTGGAGGCCGGGACAATCGCCTACAAAAGACTGGCCAGAAATACGCAACACGTTTTGGGGGCTTCGGAACGGAGAAACGCAGCCACATTTCTTGCTAGGTGACTTTGTTCGCCTAGCGCGCTTCTGCTCTATGGCTCAATCGATTCAACTCGCCACATCAACGGGCACAGACGCCGGCGGCACGTCAACGACTACGGAAACAGAGGCCGTATGCTAGTGCGCGATCCAACTTACCTTGGACGCGTGGAAGCAGTTACCGGCTCAGCAGTTAGCGTTCGCGTGGCAAAGTCGGTTGCCTCAGGCTTGTCGATAATAAAAGGCGCAACTTACCGCGTGGGACAAGTTGGCAGCTTTGTCCGAATTCCGCAGGGATACCAAGACCTGTTTGGAGTTGTGTCGGAAGTTGGGGCGAATGCCGCGCCGATTAACATCCAAGCGGAAAATGTAGATACGACTCGTTGGCTTCGCGCTCAGCTCGTTGGCGAAGCGATCGGCAACTCATTTGAACGCGGGATAAGCCAATATCCCAACATAGGAGATGGAGTTCATTTAGTTGTCGAAGATGACCTCAGGCGAATCTACGGTGTGGGATCCGCAGGTCATGTTGCGATCGGAAGGCTCGCTAGTGCTGAAAATATTGAGGTTAAGCTGTCACTCGACGCCCTTATAACGCGTCATTCAGCAGTGCTTGGATCCACGGGTTCCGGGAAGTCTACCACTATTGCGAGTTTGCTCCGGTCTATCACCGCGCCGGAAGAAGGGCAGCCACATTACTCGAGCGCAAGAATCCTAATGCTCGACGTTCACGGCGAGTATGCCAACGCCCTGTCGGACGTCGCACAAGTGTTTAGTGTGAATGCTCCGCCCGGAGAAAGCGAACTGCAAGTTCCCTATTGGGCGCTCGATACACGCGATCTCTTAGATTTTCTAGTCGGAGGGGTAAAGGACAATCAGGAGACAGCTTTTCTTGATAAAATATTTCAACTCAAAGCCATGAGTCACAAGTTAGCGAATTTTGCAGGCGTTGACGAAGAGTCGATCACAGTCGATACGCCGATCCCATTTAGTCTAAAACAGCTTTGGTACGACTTGATTGACTTTGAAACTTCGACTTTCGAGGGAAAAGATCGAGATCAATCCACCCGTTTCGATAAAGGCAATCCTGACAAGCTTATACCACCAAAATATAAGCCTCACGCGATGGGATCAGCTGGTCCATTTACTAATCAGCAAGCGTTCGGAGTGCGACGACAATTGAATCTCCTTCGGTCCAGGATGCTTGATCGACGGTATGATTTTCTATTGCATCCTGGAAAATGGGAGCCCGCTCTCTCGGGAACAACGGAGGATGACCTCGATAAACTCCTCGCCGGATGGTTGGGAGGACCGAGACCAATAACTATACTTGATCTTTCTGGTGTTCCGAGCGCCGTCTTGGAACGATTGATCGGCTCGATCCTCAAAATTATCTACGAATCCTTATTCTGGAGTCGTGAAAAAACGGAAGGCGGAATTTTGCGTCCGCTTCTGGTCGTTATGGAGGAAGCTCACAGGTATTTGTATAGCGAGGCAGACAATCTCGCTGCCGCGACCGTGCAAAAAATTGCCAAAGAGGGTCGAAAATATGGAATTGGAGCTATGGTTATTAGCCAGCGACCATCAGAAGTAGATGAGACAATTCTTTCGCAGTGTGGGACCATATTCGCCCTCCGCTTATCCAACCCGGTCGACAGAGCCCGCGTCCAAGGGACTCTTCCTGATGGACTAACTTCGCTGTTAGATACCCTTCCAGTTCTGAGAACAGGCGAGGCGATTATAACTGGGGAGGCAGCAAGTATGCCAATGCGCTGCCGAGTGACTTTGCCAGAAAAGAAATTTCAACCACGTAGTCGCGACCCCGATGTCAGCGAGCAATGGTCCTTAAAAAGGAGGCCAGAAGGGTACGACCGTGTCGTCGCATCTTGGCGCTCTCAACGTCCAACAGCAACAGTAAAGCCATTCGCCACGACACGTAGAAAGATTAACGAGTCTGAGGCTTAGTGAAATGGACAGAGAGACTATTCAATCATCCAACGTTTCATCCATTGGATATGATGATGCCTCTTCAACTCTGGAAGTCGAGTTTCAATCTGGTTCTATCTACCAGTACTTTGGCGTTCCATCGAACGTATATGAACAGTTGATGCAAGCGCCCTCGAAGGGGCAATTCATAAACACATATATTAAAAATGCTTACGCCTATTCCCGCGTCGGATAGGCGCAGTGAAAACCGACCGACCATTTACCCGAATATATCCGGCCGCTTTTTGAATTGATCGATGCACGTTTGACCGATTGGAAAGTGACGGTGAGGAGCACCTGCTCTCGGCCGCTCCTCGTGAAAGAGTTTGTTGCTTCGGTAAGCAACGATGGGAACAAGACGAATTTTCTGAAAAGCCTTGTTTGGGCGCTAGCAGCGATATGCGGGCTGACCTAGCGGGTCTTTTCGCAAAAATATCGCCATCCGATAGCAATGGCTGAAAGAACTATTCGAGTTAGAATAATGAGAACTGTGATCTGAAACCAAATGAATCCACCAAGCTCTCGCAAAACGATCTCTATACGATCTCCCCAAGGATATGGGATCCAAGTGCTGGCCGATTCCATTCCGTGGGCTCCTGTACGTAGGGCCCACGTTATCCATTCCGGTCGGAAATAGAATGCTCCACCAATCGAAACCCATACTAGGACAGCAGTGGCGAATCGAAACGTGTGAACCTTGGCGTGTTTTTTAAGCGACGCAAAAAAATTGCCTTCGCTTGACGCTTGCATCATGTCCCGGGCCCTAAAGCGGATAATCAATACTTTAAAATCTATATTGTTGTCGGCAAGATTGTATTTGACCGAACGTGCCGGCGGACTAATGCGCGCCGCTTCAGGCCAGCGTATCGCGCACCAATGGAATAACTCGGCGCCCGTAAAGCTCGATGCTGTGCATCATTTTGTCATGCGAAAGCGGACCTGCGCTGTATTTCATATCAAAGCGGGCAGCACCGAACGCTCTAACGGTTGTCGCGATTTTGCGCGCTACCGTCTCCGGTGACCCGACATAGAGAGAGCCGTGCTCTATCTCACGCTCAAAATCGGTGCGGCTCATTGGGGACCATCCGCGTTCGGCGCCGATCTTGTCACGCATACGCTTGTAGTCTGCGAACAGAGTTTCCGCAGCCAGTGCGTCGGTCTCGCCGACAAACCCATGTGAATGCACCCCCACCGGCAGTTCCGCCTTACCCATCTCCTTGAGCGAACGACGGTAAAGATCGGCGAAAGGTAGAAATCGACGCGGGTCACCACCAATGATCGCCAGCATCATCGGCATGCCGTAATGCGCAGCGCGCATCACCGATTGGGGCGTGCCGCCGACACCAATCCAGGTTGCTAGCCGGCCTGATTCGATCTTCGGATAGACGCTCTGGTTTTTTAGTGGCGGCCGGGTGGTGCCATTCCATGTGACGGCCTCCTGGTTGAGCAGTGCGGCAAACAGATCGAGCTTCTCATTAAACAGTTCCTCGTACTGGTTGAGGTCAAAGCCGAACAATGGAAATGATTCAATGAATGAGCCCCGCCCGAGTATGACCTCGGCGCGCCCATTGGATATTGCATTCAAGGTCGAAAATCGCTGAAACACGCGGATAGGATCGTCTGACGATAGAACCGTTACCGCAGACCCGAGCCTGATGCGTTTCGTGCGAGACGCGATCGCCGCCAACACCATTTCGGGGGAGGAGACAGCGAAATCCGCGCGATGATGCTCGCCAACGCCAATAAAATCTACGCCAACCTGGTCTGCCAGGACGGCCTCCTCGACAAGATTCCGGATAACCTGCGCTGCATGCAGCGGCTTTCCATCCGGGCCGTCGGTGACGTCACCGAAGCTGTCGAGACCGAGTTCAATCGTTCTGCTCATCCCGACTTTATATCAACTTCATATGAGGAAAGCCTTCCTGGATCCTCTCGCAGCGTACAAGGCCTTTTGTTGTTGGTCCCATTTTGGCGGGAAAGGTCTCATCACGTTCATAAGCATGAGGTCCGACCTCTGGTGACCGTCTAATATCTCATTGACGATCGCGGGCGCTAGCAGCGTCAAACGAAGCAGGCGGCAGGCATAAGACTCGTTCACGCCCCGGGCCTTCGCTAATTCTGAAATTGACGCATATTCGCCGGCTTCGATTTGTTTGCGCCAGCGGTGCGCCTTAGCGAGTGCCTTGAGAAGTGCATTGTCGGTCCTTGCCTGGGATGGCGACAATATGCTGTCAGACAGCACGCTCCTGCGTCCACCGCGGCTCCTGAATGCCAGCGGCACATGGACCGTTACGCTCGTGCCGGAGGTCTCGACCGCCTGTCTCATGCTGCTGCCTGGTTCGAAGGTTTTGATTGCATTTGATCGAGCACGCTGGTGAGGCCCTCGAGCCGCAAGGTGATGTCGGCGCCTGTATCCGAGATGACAACGCGCTCAACGAGAAGTCGAATGATCCGAGCCTGCTCGGCGGGGAATAGCTCGGCCCAGAGGTCGTCGAAGCGGCGAAGAGCATCCGCGACCTCGCGTTCCTTGATCCCTGACATTGTTTCACGGGCCTTGCGCCAGGTCGCGACGATGATCTCGGGGCTTTCGAGAATCGATCTTATTTGCGCGATGACGGCAGCTTCGATCTGGCCTGCCGGAATTCGTTGGATCGGGCTTGCGGTCGTGCCGATTCTAATCAGGGCATTTGCCACGTAGTAGCGATAGAGGCGTCCGTTCTTGCGGGTGTAGGTCGGGGTCAGGGCAGAACCGTCAGCAGTAAAGAGCAGCCCCTTTAGGAGCGCGGGCGTTTCACCCTGGCGTCGTTTGCCGCGGGCGCGATGGTTGGGGACGATCAGCTCATGGACCCGGTCCCAAAGTGCGGGCGCTATGATCGGCTGGTGTTCACCGGGGAAGGCATTGCCCTTATGGACGGCTTCGCCGAGATACACCCGGTTGTTCAGGACGCGATAGAGATAGCCCTTGTCGATCGGCTTGCCCCGCTTGTTGCAGGCACCTTCCCGGTGTAACTGAGCGATCAGTCGCTGGGGCTGCTGACCCCGGCCAAAGCGCTCGAAAATCGACTGGACGAGGCGAGCCTCGGTCTCATTGACGATCAGCTTGCGGTCCTTGATGTCATAGCCGAGCGGTGCCCAGCCGCCCATCCACATGCCCTTGCGGCGGGAGGCGGCGAACTTGTCGCGGATCCGCTCGCCAATGACCTCGCGTTCGAACTGGGCAAACGACAGCAGGACATTGAGGGTCAACCGACCCATCGAGGTCGTGGTATTGAATGACTGGGTGACGCTGACGAAAGTAACGCCCTTGCGGTCAAAGACCTCGACCAGTCTGGCAAAGTCCATCAGCGAGCGGCTCAATCGGTCGATCTTGTAGACGACGATGACATCGATCCGGCTGGCCTCGATGTCCGCCAGCAATCTCTTCAGGGCCGGCCGCTCCAGCGTGCCGCCGGAAAAGCCGCCATCGTCATACCGGTCCGGCACCAGCAGCCAGCCCTCCGCCTTCTGGCTCTGGACGTAGGCCTCACAGGCCTCGCGCTGGGCATCGAGGCTGTTGAATTCCTGTTCGAGACCTTCCTCGCTCGACTTACGGGTATAGACCGCGCATCGCAGTTTCCGGGGCGCGAGGAGGGCGGCCTGCTTCACGCGCGCCGTCCCTGATTCTTCAGGCCGAAGAACACCAGGCCGTTCCAGTTGGTGCCGGTGATGTGGCGCGCAACGGCGCTTAGCGACCGGTACGGCCGGCCCTGATATTCGAAATCGTCCTGCCGGACCGTGACGCAGTGCTCGACGCCCCTCCATTCACGAACCAGCCGTGTCCCGGCAATTGGACGGCTGTTAAAGGCGCTGCCGCGTCTTGGCCTCTTGCCTTCGAGCTCATCGGCGATTGCATCGAGCTGGTCGAGGGTCTCCTGACTGAGGCCGCCATAGGCCAGTTCCTGGATCCGGTAGGCGAGGCGGCTTTCCAGGAAGCGCCGGTTATAGGGCGGCGGCTCGGTCTCGAAGAGATCGCGCCATTTCTGCTTGAGGTCACCGACTGGTGCGGCCTTCAGGGCCGACAATTGCGCCAAAACACGATCAGTCACGCGATTTTCTCCGGTTAGCCTGGGCCGGATGACCGCTCTTGGGTGGCGACAAGTCGAGTGAACTTTCTCCGCGGTCCAAAGATATGGGACTGGACTTCCGGGCCTGAAGACGCATGAGGCCGGTCGCGAGAATTGACGCCAACTCCTCCCTTGGGATCTGGACTGACTTGATCGAAGCCATTGATGACTAGCTTTCGTGTTCGGGCGGCGTTTTGCTTCGCTCAGCGCTGCTACACGTCATTTCCCATGTCTCAATGTCGCAGACCCGGTAGACGATGCGGCCGCCCAACTTCAGGTAGACAGGCCCGTGTCCATCCTGGCGCCAGCGCTGCAGCGTTCGCGGTGACATGGACCAGCGTGCGGCCAATGCCCGTTCATCGAGATGTGGTTGCATTTGCGAAAGGCTCCGAAACTCCGCGCAGAATTGCGAGCGTCAGAGTTGCCGATTCTTAAAGTCCTGTCGGCGGCATGGCAGCGGTATCGGAGGGGGTGCCAAAGATGCGACGTCAATCAGGTCTTGAAGGATGGGAGCCGCAGCCGGTACATGCCTTTGCCATCAGATTCGATAAGCACGTTCCAATTGTCTTGGGTTTTGAAAACGTCACCCATTTTAATTTGTTCGGACCCGGCTTGTTCAAGAATGGCTTTGCCGTTCTGCCAAGGTTTTCCCTTTAATAAAGCGGCGTTCAGGAGCTCGACAATCTTGGCCTGAAGCGGCCCAAGCGTGAAGTCCACTCGAACGCTCAGGTGCTGGAAGTCACTGTCAGTCTTGAATGGCGGTCCAATTTCGGAGCTCGTCGGCACGACCGGCTGCGCCCTGGCGACATTTTGTGGAATTTCATTCGGCGCAAAAAACTCAAGCTTTTCATAGTGCCGATCGTCACCGCCCGCATCGGCGTGCCACCCAAAGCCGATTTCTAGAACTTCCCACAAAGACGGATCAATCAGTTCCCGGCTTCTCCCATGTTTCGGTATTCCGCTCCCGATGATCGATCCATTGATCAGTTCTTGCATGAAGGCTAGTTCGAGAGCGCGCCGTTCCTTCTGGTATTTCTTTCTGCTTTCGAAATCGCGGATGCACTCATCTGCCTCCTCTTCTAGGGGCAGATCGGCCTGTCCGGCAAGAGCGACCAAAGATTGATATGCGGTTTGATCCGACCACCGTCTAAGTGCCGCTTCGGGATCTAGCCCTCGTTTGAAACTTGAGGGAGTTTCCGGCATTCCAAAAATCTCCATCGTGTCTTTCAAGCTTGTCTTTTTTGTTCATCGTTAGATGTTTCACGAGAAACCGATCCTACGCGATAGATTGCGATACGCCTCGCATAAATGCGATCCTGAATTTTTACATTCTAGTCGTCGATTCGAAGCAAACGCAAAACCCCAGATTAGCGTGCTTGTTGTTCGGGGGTTTTCCACACGTCATTTGTGCGATCGCCTACTTCGATCTGCGATACGTAACCGCGACGTAGAATCGACGCTTGAGAGAGCACATAATTTCTCTCTAATGGCCGCATGCCTTATGCGCCCCGAACTCCCATCGCTAAGATGGTCGAAAAATTGCAGCACGAGCGTGCCGACCAGTCGACAATCCTGCGGGCTATCGAAGCTGCGGAATTAATTCACTCGGTGACGGGTCAACCCCCAGTCGCGAAGCGGGGAACCCGTATTCCCTTCGACTGGCATCCCTCGCCTGGGCTTGTCTCATACGCGGAACGATCGGGTCTTGATCAAAGCCGGATCCGGCTCGAGGTCGAGAAGTTCAAAAACTATTGGACTGCAAAAGCAGGAGCGGGCGCGGTCAAGCGCGATTGGAGCGCGACGTGGCGCAACTGGATCCTGACAGCGACGGAGAGCCGACATGCTCCCAGTCACAATCGCTTCACCGCCGTTGGAGCCTCTCCAACTTCCAGACCTACGAAATCCGGGGCGGACGCCGTATTGGCCGGCATGGGTCGCCTCGCGAATAGACTCTCTCAAGGACGAACACCAGCGCGATGCACAGAGCGGGAAACGGTCGACGATGCCGACATTGCCCGCGACCTTGATGTTGACGGAGGCGGAACGTGAAGAGGTATCGCGCCATCTGCGCAAGCTTCACGCACTCTGCGGTCAGACGCCGGAAGCAAGCGCTGAATACCAGCAAGCGACATTGGTCGCTGTTACGCAAATGATGCTTGCTTTACCTTCGGCTACGCAGAATGAACTCAGTGCTGAGGCGCGGGGCGAAGCATTCTTGGACGCACTCGACGATTTGCCGACCTGGTCGGTCCGGTCAGCAATCCGAAAATGGCATCGCGGCGAATGCGGCTTGTCTGAAAGCGGACAGGTTTACAACTATCACTGGTGTCCTGCTCCTGCTGAGCTTCGTCGCGCCGCCATGCGCGAGTGCCTCGGTTTGAAAGCGCAGGCAATGCTGTTTGATCGGATGCTCAAGGCACAGCCGCTTATTGAGTACAGCGAAAAGCATTGCAGCTACATGCGCCGCAGTCTCTCTGAACTGTTTCGGTTTCGAAATCCGCCGGTCGGTAGACACGGCAGCGGCGGATCGGTCAGCGAAAACCTGGTCGATGGTGCCCACTGTGGGACGCAGCCAAAGCACAACCCGGCCTCGAGCGTGAGGGTGGCTGCCGGCGACGTGGATATCGCCGCTAAGTAGACGCGACCGCTGCGCGACCACGAGCAGCAACGGGTCCGAAGCGACGGGGGCCTGGCTCCGCCGGCATGCGATCGCTGAGGGCATGGGAAGGACCTCGCTCGGTTGCGGGGACTCCTCGCCTATGTCCTTCGCTCCGAGAACCTTCACCACCGGCACGCTAGCCGTAAGCATCAAGATGAAGACGGATATGAAGAGACTCTTTAGCTTCCCAACCTGTCAACTTCGCCGGACAGGTATCCGGGGGCGGGTCAAAACTCTGGCGTTCCTTGATCCGGGACCGGTGCTGCCCGTTCGCTCGCAAAAAGTCGAAATTAAAAAGAAAAAGCCCATCGGTGGGGGGTACCAAAATGTTTACGACCTTTGATCGCCTCCGACCGGCGGCTCTCTCATCCGCGGATTTTTTATCCTCGAGCCCGAATTTTCAGGGCCGCTGCTTTTCGGCCAGGCCGGAAATACAGGCACTTCTGGCCGACCGGCCTCGCGTTTTGCCTATTTATTTTCGCAGCCAGGGGGCGGGGGGAATCAAGACTTTGTCCGCTTGC
>Ga0265313_10000086_pt1 | contig 91279 bp, 78 predicted proteins | sample 4123metaG_FD_203122 | JGI IMG/M metagenome (GOLD analysis project Ga0265313, IMG submission 203122) | Rhizosphere microbial communities from Carex aquatilis grown in University of Washington, Seatle, WA, United States - 4-1-23 metaG | ecosystem: Host-associated > Plants > Roots > Rhizosphere >... | reverse complement strand
AGCCCCTCGGCATCGCTGGAAGGGATCGCGTCGCTTCCGTACTCGTCCGCGAACTTGAGGAGGATCGGCTCGGCGTCGGCCCGCCGGCCGGCGCGGACGAGCAGCTCGCCGAGCTCGAGCCGCACGCGACGGCCGCCGACTCCAGGCGCGTCCTTCTCCGGTTCGAGGAGCGGAATGGCGTCGTCGATCTTCCCTTCTGCCGCGAGGATCTCGCCCCGCAAGCCGAGCGCGACCAGCCTCTGGGCTCCGCCCGCCGCGACCGCCTGCTGCGCGAACCGATCCGCGTCCCCGAAGCGACCCTGCTCGAGCATGATCCGCGCAAGGGCGACGAGGGCGCTTGGTCGTTCGGCTCCGACCACGGCGCGAAGCGCTTTCTCGGCGGCCGGGTAGTCGCTCGAGCGTGCCGCCTCGAGTGCGCCGGCCAGCGTTGTGCTCGGCGGGGCAGCGCCGTGCGCAGGTTGGCCCTGCAGCGGGTCGGAGAGTGAGCCGAGGACCACGAGCGTGGACACGAAGAGTGCGTACTTCATGGACTGCTTCTCGTAGGTGGTAGCACCCGGATCGGCGGCGCGCCTCGGCTGGACGGGGCTACTCGATTTTCAACTCGTCTTCGCGTTCGATCACCTCGCCGGTGCTGGCGTCGAAGAGCGCGACCATCTCTACCGCGTCCTCGTCGTCCGGATAGTACCGAGCGCGCACACCGGTCGCGAAAAAGCCGATGCTCCGGTAAAGGGCGAGCGCCCCGTGATTCGAGCGCCGCACCTCGAGGAGCGCGTGTTTCACGCGCTTCTCGCGCGCGTACGCCATGGCCGCGCTCATCAGGGCGCGGCCGATTCCCCGGCGGCGTCGGTCGGCGCGGGTCGTGACGTTGAGCACGTGCAGCTCGTCGGCCACGTGCCAGGCCGTGAGAAACCCGACGACCTGTTCTCCCCCTTCGCGCCGCTCGCGCGCGACCCACATGCGTGACCACGACCGCCCGAGCTCCTCGCGAAGGGACGCCTCTTCGACGTTCGACGACGGATCGATCGCCGCGACCGCTCGAAGGTCGGCGTCGGTCATCGCATCGATCTGAATCTTGGCGCGCATCGGATCAGCGCGGGCCCGGTGTGGATTGCTCGCTGGAGTGAGCGGCCGCGAAGGCGCGAGCCCGCGGCGCGATCGCCCACGGGTCGATCGCGAGCCGCAGGGAGCCGTCTCCGCGGACGATCGCTCCCGCGAAGGGACCTAGGCCTGCGACGAGCGGCCCGAGCCTGCGCACGAGGAGCTCTTCCGTGCGCTTCACCGCGTCGACACCGATCGCCACAGGCGCCTGCGGTTGCTCGTCCCCTTGCAGGTCGAGGTCCACGGCATACGCCGCCCGTGTGCTTGCCGCCAAGTCGAAGCACGCGAGCAGGTGCGGCACCCGCGCGGCATCTGGCCCGTCGTTCTTCCGGGCTCGGCGCGCATTGGCGGCGGGGAGCGCGAACTCGGTGCCCCCCGCGATCACCCACAAGACCGTGACCAGCCCGCTCTCGATAGGCACCTCGATTCGTGCGCTGAACCCCTCGCCCGCCCGGCTCGAAAGACGAATCGCGCCCCCCATCCGTTGGGTGACACTGCGCGCAATCTCGAGACCGATGCCGCGGCCCGCGAGCAGATCGCTCGACTCGCGCGTCGAAAATCCCGGAACGAAGAGGAGCGACAGGAGCGTGTCGTCGTCCGCCGCGTCGGCGATGGCTGGAGTCACCAGGCCGGCCGAGACCGCTCGGGCGCGAACGTCCGCCACGTCGACGCCGGCCCCGTCGTCCTCGATGGTGATGCTCAAGCGATTGCCCAGCTTGCGCGCGCCCAGAGCGATCGTTCCGCTGGGCGGTTTGCCCAGCGCCGCGCGCACCGCGGGCGGCTCGCTGCCGTGCGCGACCGCATTGCGCACCAGTTGAAGACAGGGCTCGACCAGGTGCTCGGCGATGCGCCGGTCGATCGTCTCGTCGGCCCCGCGCGTACGCACGATGATCGCTCGGCCGTTGCGGCGGGCTTCGGACTCAATCGCGGTCGTCAAACGAGCGAAGATCCGCCCCACGGTGGTTTGCCGCATGGTCGAGAGTTGCTTTCTCGCGTCGGCGATATCGTCGCGCAGCGTGTGCTCGGCGGTGTGGAGTCGCGCGGAGGCGCCGTCGATGTCTTCACCGAGGGCGTCGAGCGTGCCGACGACGCGCTCGATGCGCCGAATGGCTGCCGCCGGGGCTCCCCACGGTCGGGGCGGGCCGATTAGGCGCAACGCTTCGATGAGCGAAGAGCGCAAGTCGCGCAAGGCGACGGCCGTCTCGCGCGTGCGCTCTGCGCGCGATGTGATTCCCTCGCGCACCAGGTCGATGGAGTCGAAGCGCTCGAGGAGGCGGTCGACGTTCACCGATGCCACCCGGATGGTCGGCCCTACCTCGTCGAACGAACGCGGCGGCTCCGACTCGAGCGGACGCAGCGTGGACGCGCCGGGCGCCGTCAGCCCCGGTATCGGAGAAAGCCGGACGTCGCCGCGCAGCGTGGCAAGGGCTGTCTCGGGGTCGTCGAGCAACCATCCCAAGACCACGCGCCACCTGGCGACCTCTCCGATGGCCATCCGCGCCGCGTCCTCCGAGCTCGCCGCGTTGAGCTTCTCCTCGAGCCCGTGGCAAAACCAGGTCATCGGCTCGTCTCCGACCGCGCTCGCCGCCCCCTTCATCGTGTGCAGATGTCCGTATACGGTGCGCGTGGCGGCGATCGGGTCCCGCCCCGGGGCGAGGGCCTCGTCGATGCGCGCGAGCCGGTCCGACACTTCTGCGGCATACTGCGCGCGCACCAGGGGATCGAGCGGGGGGACCACGAGGTCGTCGGGAGGAACCGGCCACCGCGCCACGACCGCGGTCTCACCCGCGGCGAGTCGGGTGATGGCGGTGCGTACGAGCGCCGCGGCCTGCTCGATGGCGCTCTCGTCCCCATCGGTCATCCGCCGGTGCAATCGCTCGAGCGCCGCGGCGAGCTCTGGCTCACCGGCGAGCCCGGCGCTGCCCTTGATCGCGTGCACGGCACGCCGCGCTTCACTCGCGACAGGCGGGTGGCCGTCGAGGGCCACGACATGGCGCTCGAGCTCGTCGAGGAGCAGCCGGAGTAGCTCGGGATCCGACTCCGTCGCGCGAGAGCTCAAACCGGCCCCTCCTCCTGCTCCGGCTCGTCCTCTCCGAGCAGGCGCGCCAGTGGCTCGAGCGCCGGACGCAGCGCTGCCGCGAGCAAAGGGCGAGGTACCTTGCTGCTCAACGTGCTCAAGGCGGACACCAGCGCGCGCACCCGCTCGCTGGCTTCGGCGATCTCGCGCACCGTCTCGGGATCGCTTCCCGTTGCCTTCCGCACGCGCTCGCCGATGTCGGCCAGCGCCGACTCTGCATCGCTCGCGGCGCCGAGTGCGCGCGCAGAGTCTTGCGTGACCTCGGCCACGACGCCTTGCGCTTGCGCGACGTTGGAATCGAGCTGCACCAGCTCGGCGACTAGCTGCGAGAGCCCTGACCCCAGCTCGCGTGCGGCCTCTGCGCCACGCGCCGAGTGGGCGCGCACCTCGTCGCTCACGAGGCCGAGCTGCCGCCCTTCGGTCTCGCCTCGCCGCGCGCCCTCGAGCCCGGCATTGAGGGCCACGAGGGCGAGGCGCTCGAACGAATCGATCACGCGAGCGAAGCCGGCATGCACTTCGCCCGCGCGCGACGAGAGCGCCCGCATGCGGTCGGCGACGGCGTCGATCGATGCCCGCTGCCGTGCCGCGCTCGAAGCGATTCGCTGGGCGGCCGCGCCGGCATCGCGCGTCCGAACGATGGCGCGCTCGTGCGCGCTCCAGAGGGAGCCGACGTCGGAGGTCGATCGGCTGCCTACGGCGCGAGCGCCTTTGGGCGTTCGGCGAAGCAAACGAAGCAGCCGCTGCTTGGGGGGATCGGCGGACATGGGGATGGACCAAGATACAGCCGATTGCCCAGGTCAATCGCTTCGAAATCCGGGCGCTCGAAGCCTGGGGATCGGGTCCGCTGCTCCGACGTCGGTCACATCGGCGGGCGCATGAGAGCGTCGTCTACGGTCGCGTCGACGACCAGCGTGCCGAACTCGATGAGCGTGTGATCTCTGGGCCCCTCGACGAGCAGCGCGCGGGTGGGGCGCGCCAGATCCGGGCCCAGAGAAAACCGAAGACGCCGAAGGCGAGCGCCCGCGACCGCGCGCGGCGTCGCCTCGATCTCCGCGCCGCTCGCATCGTCTCGGTTGACGCGAAGGTCCCAGCGCTCGCGCAGATTGGCGAGGTCACCGCCGAGAAGCGTGCGGAGGTCCTCGAGCTCGGCACCCAGGCCGGGGTTCGCGCTGCGAAGGCTCCCCTGCCCGTGCGCGCTCTTGAACGCGAGCCCTTCCGGACCAACCCAGAACGTCACGTCGTCGGGCGGGGCCAGCGCCCACCGCAGCCGGTCCGGACGCACGAGCACGAGAGTGCCGCGCGAACGTACTTCGGTGGTCATCAGCCCGATGGTTCGCGTTTGCTCGAACGGGCCTTGCAGCGTTCGAACTTTGGCACGCGCCCGCCCGACGCGCGCCACGAGGTCGCCGGCGTCTTCCGAAGGACTGGCGTCGCGAGACCCGAACAGGACCGCCGAGCCCACGACGAACCGACGACGCGGAATGCTCATTGGAGCTGCGATCGTGTCGTGTGCATCTTTGCGTCCACGTACCGGCCGTCGCGCAAAATGGGATCTTCCGGCATCGTCTCGGGCTCCGGATCGGTGGACGGATCATGGTCCGGCGCGAGCAGCGCGCGCAAGTCGACCCGGGCAAACGCACCCGACAGATGCGGCCCCGTGCTCACCCAAAGCACTCGATCGGTCGCGTCCGCGACGACGCCGTGCGTGGCGATCAGGGCGTCGATGGACCTTCGGTCTCCGAGCTCGCATGCCGCGTCCCGCGAACAACCATGATCGCGAAGAATGTCGAGCGCGGCACGCGGCGATCCCGCGTGGGAAGGGAGACGAGCGAGCAGCTGCTCGATGCGCTCGGCGCGTGCCACGCTGGTCGTGCTGGCCCGAACTCGGAGGTTTTTCGGATCGTCCGCCAGGGGCCCTTCGAACTGGTTCGTGACCACGGCCATGCCTCCCGTCTCGCGTACGTGCGCCGGCACTCCGGGAGCGCGCTCGACGACGGCGAAGCGTCCGCGGCCGTCCGCGACAAAGACGATATGCGAGACCATGACCTCCTGGTCGCGCAGGATGTCGACGGCCTCCTGCGTATCGTGCGCATGCTCGAGCACTTCCCGGAGCGAGAAGGCAACAGGCATCCCTTCCGCGCGCGGCTCGCCGGCACGTCCCCCGTGCACCACGACGAACACCCCCTCCAAGTTCATCCCGGTCACGACGCCCACGAACCCGGGCCACGCTACGCTCGCGAACGGGACCGCGCCGTCTTCGCGCACCAGAAACACCGCTTTGTCGCGGTCGAGCACGTCATCGGTCTCCATGTCGAAGGCGCGGGCGACGACGACGTGCCCGTCGCCGGTCATCGCGGGCCCGAGGGCGAAGGTCGAGCACCCGATGAGGGGCGAGCGCTCGAACGAAAGGGCGATGTCGTAGAGCGCATGCAGAAAGACCATGCGATGGTACGTGGGCATTCGCCGCGTGAACGGGTCGGGCTCGAACGCGAGCGACTGGGCGGCGAGCTCACGACGCCGGGCATCCGGGATCCCCCGGTCGACGTGGCGGTAGCGAATGCGGCTGAGATCTTGAATGCCGGCGCGGGCGATCCAGAACGGGACGTAGAGCTCGAAGTCGCTCCAGAGGCGCGACTCGTCGGCGATCATGCGATCGTGGAGCAGGTGCGACTGCGCGGCACCGATGGCCTCGGGCGACCCTTGCAAGAACACCTCGCGAAGTCCGCCACGGATCCTCGTCCACGACCGGCTGTCGCTCGGCGCGGGAAGCACCACCGCCGGCGGCTCAATGCGCGTCGCGGCGGCGACGAGCCCGTGCAGCGCGGGCGGCAGCGCGACGATCAGCGCCCCCGCAGTCGCCACGCGCCGAAGTCCAGCGCTAGCTTTCACGACGCACCAAAGCGCAACTCCAGCACGGTCTTCAGGACGACGCCGACGATTCGGGCCGGGTCGCGCACGTTGCGAAAGTGCGAGCGCCGCAGGTTTGCGGGTGGATAGTACACCCGCACCGGTACTTCGACGATGGGGAGGCCAGCGGCGATCGCGCGCAGGACCACCTCCGCCTCGAAGGCATACCCGTTCGCATGAACGCCGAGAGCGAGCGTCTCGGCCACGGGGTACCGTCGCAGGCCGCACTGCGTGTCGCGAAGCGGCCTCCGTGCGAACACCGAAAGAAAGAAGTTCGAGACCCCATTGCCGACGCGGTTGGACTTGGGCGCGCCATCGTGGACCAGGTCGCGCACGCCCAGAACGAGCGCGCGGCGATCGTCGCTTCCGTCGAGAACGCTGCGCGCCGAGGTGCCAGGATGCTGTCCGTCGGCGTCCGCGGTCACAATCACGTCGAACCCGAGCCGCGCGGCCTCCACAAGACCCGAGCGGATCGCGGCTCCTTTGCCCCGGTTGGTCGTGTGCCGCACGAGGATTGCGCCGCGGGCTCGGGCGATATCGCCTGTGGCGTCGCGCGAGCCGTCGTCCACGACGATGACGGGTACTTGCAGGCGACCGCGGAGGTCGTCTACGACGTTGCCAATCGTCTCGGCGGCGTCGAATGCCGGCACGACCCCACATGTTTTCTCCACGGAATCTCTTTACACCGGCTGGCGACGAGGCGCGCCCGCGAAGGCTCTTCCCCCGGGATGGCGTGACGACGCTCGTCGACCCGCTCGCGGCCGCATCCTCTTCGGTGATCGGGTGACCGTGCGCCTCATCGTCGAGGGGGGGCCCTACGCCGGGGTGTCCCGTGCCAGGGTAGTGCGCCGGGCTCAGGCAATGCTCGATGCCCTACAAACACCCGACTCGGAGCTTTCGGTCCTATTGACGGGCGACGACCAAATCAAGCTGTTGAACCGAACCTATCGCAAGAAGAATCGGTCGACCGACGTACTCGCTTTCGCGCAGCGTGAGGGTCGCCTCGGCGACCGCGCGGGACCCCTGCTCGGCGATCTCGTGCTGAGCGTTCCTACCGCGGCCCGTCAGGCCGGCGAACGCGGCGTCGACCTGACTTCCGAGTTGACGATGCTCCTGGCACACGGGCTTCTGCACCTCGTCGGCTGGGACCATGATACGGACTCGAAAGATCGGCGCATGCGCCGGGAGACGGAGCGGTTGTGCGTCGCAGCAGGCGCGGCGGATCGCCCTCGGGCAAGGCCCGCGGGCGTCAAGCGGAGGTGAGAGGCTCCTGCCCGCGACCGCTCTGCCGAAGGGGGACGCCGCGAGCTGCCTTCTTTCGCACCCTGTCAAGCGCGCCGGCCAGCGTGCGCTCGTCCGCGCGCGACCGCGTCGTATGAGACGAAATCGCCAAAACCCGCTGTTTTTCCCTTGCGGAGCGCGAAATCGGGATGCTAGTCGTTCTCGCGTCCAAGCCGCCCCGGCGGCCGGCGCGGTGCCGCTCGGAGCGCTTCGACGCTCTCACCGAATCTCGGGAAGGGCGGAACGAGCTCGGTCGATTGGAGTCGACAGGAGGAACTGAAATGTCTGCTAAGCGTTTGACGAAGGCGCAGGTCATTGCCGAGATCGCGGAGGCTTCCGAGCTCGATAAAAAGAGCGTCGGTCGCGTGTTCGATGGTCTGACGGAGCTGATCAAGAAGGAGCTGCGCAAGCCAAGCGGCGAGTTCGTGATCCCCGGCCTGCTGAAGCTGCGCGCGATCAAGAAGCCGGCGACCAAAGACCGCCCGGGCGTCAACCCGTTCACGAAGGAGCCCATCACCATCAAAGGAAAGCCCGCGCAGAAGAAGGTTCGCGCGACGGCACTCAAGGCTCTCAAGGATCTCATCCAATAGGACGAGAAAACAAACGTCTCAGCCGCGCGGCTCCCCGCCGTACATCTTCTCGGCGATTGAGAAGGTCATCGCCTCGAGTTTTTGGTACGCGTCCCGGATCTGGGCGAGGACGGCGTTCGTTTCGAGGAGCCTACGAAGCTCGCGCGCGAGGATACTCGTGTCGTCGAGCATCTTGGCCTCGACGAGGTCCGCGTAGCCATCGAGCGCGGTTTCGGTCGTGTAAAGCAGAGTCTCTGCCTGGTTGCGCAGCTCGGCCAACTCCCGCCGGAGCTCATCGGCAAGCTTGAACTGGTCCCCCTCGCGCACGAGCCCGTCGACCTCTTCTTGAGAGAGCCCGCTCGTCGGCTTCACTTTGATCGATTGCGCCTTGCCGGTGCCCAGGTCCTTCGCTTCGACGCTCACGATTCCGTCGGCGTCGATGCGAAAAGCGACCTGGATCTTGGGAACGCCCCTCGGCGCAGGCGGGATACCCGTCAGCTCGAAGCGCGCCAAGCTGCGATTGTCTGCCGACATCTGCCGCTCGCCTTGCAGCACGTGCACGGGAACGAACGTCTGGTTGTCCACGCTCGTGGTGAACACCTCGCTCTTCTCCGTGGGGACGGTGGTGTTGCGGGGAATCAGCGCCGTGAACACTCCGCCTCCCGTCTCGACGCCGAGCGACAGCGGGGTCACGTCGAGCAGGAGTACCTCGACCTGCTCGTTGCCCAGCGCGGCCCCCTGCAGGGCAGCGCCCGCGGCGACGACCTCGTCGGGGTTGACCCCTTTGTGCGGATCCTTCCCGAAGAACTGTTTCACGGCCTTCTGCACCGAAGGCATGCGCGTCATCCCGCCAACGAGGATGACGCTGTGGATGTCGGCGGGGGTGAGCTTCGCGTCGGCCAGCGCCTTCTCGCAGGGCTCCAGCGTCTTCTCGACGAGGTCGAACGTCAGGAGCTCGAGCTCCGTCCGGGTCATGGTCTTGACGATGTGGAGCGGCGCGCCGCCCGCGCTCTGCGCGATGAACGGGAGATTGATTTCCGTCTCCAGCGACGAGGAGAGCTCGTGTTTGGCCTTCTCGGCCGCCTCCTTCAGCCGTTGCAGCGCCAGCTTGTCCTTTCGTAGGTCGAGCTGGTGCTCCTCGCGGAAGTGATCGGCGAGACTGTCCAGAATGCGCCGGTCGAAGTCCTCCCCGCCGAGGTGGGTGTCGCCGTTCGTGGCCTTGACGCTGAACACGCCGCCTCGAATCTCGAGGATCGAGATGTCGAACGTGCCTCCGCCGAGGTCGTAGATGGCGATCCGCTCCGCGTCTCTCCTGTCGAGTCCGTACGCGAGCGCAGCGGCGGTGGGCTCGTTGATGATGCGCTTGACGTCGAGACCCGCGATCTTGCCGGCGTCTTTCGTCGCCTGGCGCTGCGCGTCGTCGAAGTAGGCGGGGACGGTGACGACGGCCTCCGTCACTTTCTCGCCGAGGAACGCCTCTGCGACTTCGCGCATCTTGCCGAGGATGATGGCGCTCACCTCCGGGGGCGACATGTCGCGGCCCCCGGCTTGGACCCAGGCGTCTCCGTTCGGGGCCTCGAGGATCCGGTAGGGCACCGCGGCGGCCTGCCGTTGCACTTCGACGTGCGTGTACTTCTGTCCCATCAATCGCTTGACGGCGTAAACGGTGTTCGACGCGTTGGTGACAGCCTGCCGCTTCGCGGCCTGACCGACGAGGCGCTCGCCCCCGGTCGTGAATCCGACGACCGACGGCGTCGTGCGCGCCCCTTCCGCGTTCGGAATGATGCGCACGTCGAGCTTGCCATTCGCGTTCATTTCAGCGACGGCGACGCAAGAGTTCGTCGTCCCCAGATCGATCCCGATGATCTTCCCCATCGGCTCCCCTGTGTGCGTCAGCTCGCGGTGTCGCCGGAGTTCGGCCCCGCGCCGTCCCCCGACTTGGGCTTGGCCACGACGACCATGGCCGCCCGCACGAGCCGGTCGCCTTGGGTGTACCCCGGCTGGACCTCGGCAATCACCGTTCCGGGAGCGTGGTCGGCGGTCTCTACCTGCTGGATCGCCTCATGAACCGCCGGGTCGAACGGGCGTCCGACCGTCGGTACGCGCGCGATGCCCTCGCGTGTGAGCGCGTCCACGAACTGCCGCTGGACCATCGAGAGACCATCGGCGACCGCCTTCACGTCGGCCGCGCGCTGCGCGCTCTGGATGGCGCGTTCGAGGTTGTCGAAGACCGGCATCAAGGCCTTGAGCAAGTCCTCTCGGCCCCCGCGTCGTGCCTCTTCGAGCTCTCGGCGTGTCCGCTTGCGGAAGTTGTCGAAGTCGGCCGCGGAGCGCAACCATGCGTCCTTCAGGCGCGCCGCCTCGGCCTGGGCGGCCGCGAGGGAATCGGGCGGGCCGGCGGACGGGTCAGGGGCCACCGAGATCCGGCCCTTGGCGCTCGTTTCGCTGGACGGCTCTGCCTCGCCCGCGTCCGAGCCGCTCTCGTCGTCCTCACGACCGCCGGTCTGTCTCGATTCTCCCTGCATCGGCCGCAATATAAATCGTTCGCTCAGGAAGACTAGCTGAGCGAGCGCGGCTTGCCCGGCCGCCCGCGCCTACGGTGAATCCGCGGAGCGGAGGGCGACTCGCCCCCCTCATTCAAGACTCGGAGCGAAGCGCCGTTTTCCGATCCAGCAGGGCTGCCGAGATGAACGCCAACCGACGAAGCGCGCCGAGCCGAGGTCCTGTGCACCGTTCGTCGGCAGGATCCCCCGGCGCACTTGCGCTGCCGGAGGCGGGGGATGTCGTGGCGGGCAAGTACCGGATCGAGAAAGTCGTGGGCGAGGGGGGGATGGGCATCGTCTATGCGGCCCACCACTTGGCCTTGGATCAACGCGTCGCGATCAAGCTCCTCCTGGTCGACTCGCCCACCGGTGAGGACACGGTGGAGCGCTTCGTTCGCGAAGCGCAGGCCGCGGCGCGCCTCCGAAGCGAGCACGTCGTCCGCGTCACCGACGCAGGGGCGCTCGACAATGGGGTCCCGTTCCTGGTCATGGAGTACTTGCAAGGGTGCGACCTTGCGGAGCTCGCCGACCTCGACGGGCCGCTGCCGCCTGCCGACGTGGCGGACTACATGCTCCAAGTCCTCGCCGCGCTCGCACAGGCGCACATGGCGGGAATCGTGCACCGCGACCTCAAACCAGCGAATCTGTTTCTGGCGCTCCGAGACGACGGTTCGAATATCATCAAGATTCTGGACTTCGGGATTTCGAAGCAACGATCCGAGCGGACTCGCTCGAAGGAACTCACGGGCAAAGCCGTTCTGGGCACTCCGGCCTATATGTCTCCCGAGCAACTCCGGTCGAGCAAGACCGTCGATGCGCGCGCCGACATCTGGTCTTTGGGTGTCGTCATGTACGAGCTGCTGGCCGGAACGCTCCCTTTCGATGGCGAAAGCCCAGGTGAGGTCTTCGCGGCCGTCCTCGAAAAGACGCCGGCGTCGTTACGGGTCCACCGGCCCGACTTGCGCCCAGCTTGGGACGACGTCGTGATGCGGTGCCTCGAGCGCGCGCCGGACGCGCGCTTCGCGGACGTTGGCGAGATGGCCCGCGCACTCGTGCCCCTCGGATCCGGTCGGTGGGCGCAAACCGTCCCGGCGATCGAGCGGGTCCTCGCTCGGGCGCACCGCGCGTGCGCAGCGACGAACGCGGCGCACGTGGACGCGGCGGTGGCCGCGGCGATCAAGTCGTTGCCGCCTCCGATGCTCCTGGCGCCAGCCGTTCGGTTCGACGCGGACGGTAGGGGCAACGTCGCAAGTCACCCCGTGACTCTGGGGACTGGCAAGACCCTCGTCGCCGACCTCCTGCCGGCACGACCGGAGGTGTCTCGCCGTCTCTCCGTCGTTGGGGCTGCCGCGGTGACGATCGGCGTCCTCTTGTTCGCCGGCATCGGTTTCACCAGTCGCACGGCGCTCCACCGAGTTAGGGAGGACGCTCGCGCCATGTCGCAGAAGCGCTCTCCAGGCGGCCCCGCGCCGGCCCCGGAGCGATCCCCTGGCGACGCGCCCGCGGCCCGCGCCGGCAGTGCGGCCGAAGACCCGGCGGCCATCCGGGTCCCCTCGGCTGCCCCTCCGGAACCCACCGCGCCGCCGCCCATCGCAAATCGGAGGCCCGCGGCCGTTCCGGGGAAGAAACCAGCACGCGATCCGCGACCGACGTTTCTCAAATCGTGGCGGTGAGACGACGCCCCATGCCTGCGCCCATCATTCCGAGAACGAGGCGATCGCGGCGGGTTGCGGCCGCGCTTGCGGTTGTTGCCGGGCTCGCGGGCCCGCTGGCGCACGCCGGGCCTCCGGCGCCGACGCCGACGGGCAACGAAGCCCTTGCGGAGACCCGCTTTCGCGAAGCTTCCGAAGCCTTCGATGCGGGGCGTGTGGATGAGGCCTGCACTGCGTTCGACGCAAGCCTGCGCCTCTTTCCCACTCTCGGCACGTTGCTCAATCTGGCCCTTTGCCGCGAGAAGCAGGGCAAGACGGCGAGCGCTTGGATCGACTTCACTTATGCCGCGGCGTGGGCGAACGACGCTGCACAGCACGACAGGCGCGAATTCGCCCGGCAGCACGCCGCCCGGCTCGAGCGCGGGCTCGTACGGGTGCAGATCGACTGTCCTTCCGGCCCGCCCGTCCACCTGGACATCGACGGCCAACCGCTGCTCGACGCGAGCCGCGCGCTGCCGATCTTTCTCGACCCGGGCCGCCACGTCATCACCGCGAGCGCACCGGGTCGACTGCGCTTCGAGTCGACCGTTACCGTCGGCGCGCGGCCCTCCGAGGCGCCGGTCGTGAAGATCCCGCCTTTGAAGGAAGACGCGAACAAGGACTCCGTGACCGGTCCGGGGCGCGATCCGTCCGCGTTCGCGCGCGGCCCGAGACGCACTCTCGGATGGATCCTCGGTGGCCTCGGGATCGCGTCGGCGAGTGCGGCCATCTATTTCGGGGTCGATGGCCTGTCCAGAGTGCGCAGCGATCCCGCGCAGGCCACGACCTCCGAGGCTCTCTCGATGGTCCTGTTCGGTACGGGGTTGACTGCGGCGGCTGCCGGGGCGTGGCTCGCACTGTGGCCGCTGCCGGTTGCGGCTTCGGGGACTGCTCGGGTCTACGTCGTTCCGCAGGTAGCACCGCGGAGCGGCGGCGCAGGCCTCGTCGGCCTCTGGTGAGACCTGGGGCGCACCTGGCGTAGACTGCGCCCCTATGCCGGAGAGAAATGCCGATCGCGCGCAACGCCTCGCCGGTTTCGTTGCGTCGCTGCTCCTCGCGGCTTGCGGAGCCCGCTCATCGCTTCACGTGTGCCGCGAGCCGGGCGAAACGCGCGCGTGCGACAACGCATGCGGCGTCGGCACGCAGACATGCATGGACGACCGCTGGGGGGAATGCATCGTCGCGGTGACGAACCGCAACTGCTCGAACGATTGCGGACAAGGTACGCAGAGCTGCACGGGCGGCGCCTGGTCGACGTGTGACGTTCCGCAAGCCGCACGCGGCTGCTCGAGCCCATGCGGTCAAGGTCACCAGCAATGCGTCGACGGCGGATGGCGGGCGTGCGATGCGCCCCAGCCTGGCCCACCCACGCTCACCGCGACCATTCGGGACTTCGACGACACCGATCCGGACTTCGAGCCGGACGCTGGCGCCGGGCTCGATCCGGGCATCGTGGCGATGGACCTGGGACCTGACGACAAGCCGGTGTACGCGGGTGGAGCCTCCACCGCGTCGACCCACGGCGCCGCGTACTTCGACGAGTGGTATCGCGACGTGCCCTGTGAAGCCGGGGCGACGTGCGCAAGCGTGCTCTGTCCAGCATCTGCAACGTGCAATCTGACGACGACCCTGTCGCTCGCTTTCGCTCCGCTTCCCCAGGATCCCGGTGTCTACGCGTACGACAACGACGCGCTTTTTCCCATCGACAATAGGCTATTGGGAAATCAGAACCGGGCTCACAACTACGACTTCACGCTGGAAGTCGCGACGCGCTTCCACTACACGGGTGGAGAGACGTTTCGCTTCCGGAGTGACGACGATTCGTGGGTGTTCCTGAACCGGAAGCTCGCTGTCGATCTGGGCGGGGTGCACCAGGCCGCGAGCGGGTCGGTCGACCTCGACCTCGAGAGCCAAAAGCTCGGGATCGTGAAAGGGGGAACCTACCCGATGAATCTATTCTACGCAGAGCGGCACGTGGTCGGCGCGGTGCTCCACATCGAGCTGACCGCGGCCGACGTCGCCGTGTGTCCCTGAACGAATCGCCTCGTTCATCGGATTCGCTTCCCTGGTCGATGTTGTATGGACGGCAGCGGACGCGCGGCTCATTTCGCCGTTCGCTGCACCCATGCGGCCACCTCGGACGCGAACGCCTCGAGGTCGTCGACCCCACGCGAAGCGGCCGCGAAGACGATTGCGACGTCGACGCCCGCGTACCCGTGCGCCACGACGTTGCGAAGGCCGGCCGCCTTCGCCATGGTCGCGGCTGTTGCGCTCCCGATCACCGCGTTCTCGGCCAGGCAGTCGAAGACGCCCGCGAGCGTCAGTGCCGGGCGCCAGCCCTCGTCTGCGATCACGTGACTCGCGATGTCGGCCGCGGACTGCACGCAAAGCATCAGGTTGAAGGATACGATCTCGAGCGCGTCTTGATTGGCGCGAAGCTCTCCTGCGGTGGCCGGCACACGCGCGCGCACGCGGGCGATTCGCGCGCCGAGCTCCGCGAGCTTCGCGGCCACGAGGTCGACGTCGACCATCAGCGCGGCACGCCTCGGGCGAGCTTGGCCAAGTACCCATCGCGCATGCGCCTATACATCGGGCGATCGAGCTCGAGCTCCGAGAGCACGCGCGACAGCCATCGTCCGTAGGCCGACCGAACGCCCTCGTGGACGAGGAGTCCGTCTTGGACGATGGCCGACAGAAGCGGGTACCCCCCGGCCGCCAAGTCGACCACGTCCACTTCGTGCCCTATCGCTCGGGAGAGGTCGGCGGCGAGCGCGAGGCGGTCCACGGCGCCGGCGACCGCGAGGTCGACATCGGAGTTGGGGCGCGCGTCCCCCCGCGCGCGCGATCCGAAGAGAATTGCGACCTCGATGTCTGCGCGATCGGCGAGCGCTCGACCCATCGCCTGAACCACTTCAGCGACGGCCATGTCGGGCACCATTCGAAGGTAGCACGCGAGGGCGAGCCAGCGGTTGAAAGAGGTCTGTGCAGACGTCGCGCCCCGCATTCCAAGGCGCTACGGCGCCGGGCGCGTCGCGTCGAGAATGGCCTTCACCTCGCTGACGACCAGATCGGGGCGCTCCTCGACGATGACGTGCCCGCTGCCCGTCGCGACGACGAATCGACTTTTCGTCGACCGCGCGGCAACACCGTTCGGTGGCAATCGCCAGGACGAGCAGGGCAAGCACGCACGAGAGCGCGCCGACGATCCGCCGGCCGACCACGATCGAGGGCTCCGTCCTGCCCGAACGATCGCCTCGTTCATCGGATTCGCTTCCGCGGGCTCTCCCCCAACCAGTGCCACGCGGGTTCGGGGCGGCTCCCCTTGCTGAGCAGGAACGCGTCGATCTCGGCACTGACGGGGACGTGTCGGTCGGGGAGCTTCGCGCCAGCGCCGAGGAGCGCGTCGATGATCGCGATGTAGCGATTCGGGTCGCCGCCGTGCGCCGCCGACCAGAGCGTCTGACCGAGCACCGTTCCGCCATAGGCGTTCTCTTGCTCAAGGGGAGGGTCGTGCGCGAACAACATCTTCAGCGTCTCGAGGTGGCCTCCGATGACCGCCATGTGCGCGGGGGTCTGACCGTCGCCGGTTCCGTCGGCGAGATCGGCGCCGCGTTCCGTGAGGAGTCTTGCAACCTCCGTGCGCCCGTAAACGCAAGCGTACCGGAGCCCCAAGTTCAATTGCGACGGCGAGTGGCTTGCCTGTGCGAGAAGGCGCTCCACCGCGCCACGCCGCCCGAGCCCTGCCGCCTCAGCGATCTGGACCGGAGCACCCCAGTCGGCCAGGTAGGCAGCAGCCTCTGGGCATCCGTTGCCGAGGCAAGCCAGCACGATTCCCGTCCCGTTGCCGGCGGTCTCGCCGTCCAAGTGCGCGCCCCGATCGAGAAGCAGATGGAGCAGCGGGAGCTGGACTCCGGCGACGCGCGGATGACTGCTCGTGGCGGCCAGGCCCAGGGTAGTGCAGTGGCCGCTATAGACGTCCGCTGTGGCTTCGGTGTCGGCGCCCGCGTCCAGCAAGATCTCGGCGATGCGCACGATGTTCGCAGGCGTGCGCTGGCGGTATCCCTCGACGCCGTTCGCTGAGGTGTAAACGAGCAGCGTGGCACCGTGCTCCCGGTCTGACTTCGCGCGGGCGAGTCCCGGATTGGCGGCGAGCCACTCGCGCAGCGCGGCTTCGTCACCCGCCACCACGGCATCAGCCGCCGCCTCGAACGCGAAGCCGCCGCGCGCGAGGCGACCGATGTGCTCCATGAAACGCGCCCACGTGAGAAACCCATGCGATCGCGCCAGGACGAACTGCGCCTCGCCGAGGGTGCACTCGACCGCAAGGTGACGACGGGCAAAGTCCTCGACCTGGCCGGCGGCTCGCTCCGCAGCGCGCGGGTCCTGGTCTGTCCCGCTGGCCCGCAGGAGCGATGCGATCCAGCGGTCCGCGAACGCGGCGAGTGCGCCGGGGTCGGCCGAACGAACGGCCTTCGCGAGGTCTTTGGCCAGCGTGCGGTACTGCTCGACACTCGGCCGAGGAGGTAGCGGGAGCGCGTCCTGCGGATTGGGAAACATACGAGCCTCCTTTCGGCGTGCGCCTGAATGTCCGCCACGCCAGGCAAAGGAGCTCGTGGCTATTCGAAGGACGGCGGGTAGGCACAGCCCGTTTCGCGGACAGAACGCGCCCCGGAAAGCGCATTCAGCGTATGGAGCCCGCCCGTCCCTCGTCAAGGCGCAGCCAATCCGTCGTCCGTGGTCGCTGTGGCCCAGGGACGATGCGTGCGCCCTTGATGTGCTGGCCATTGGGTCCGGCGATCATCGCGGCCTCTGTCGCCCATCAGGATGCCGGCAAGGCATGCGCGGCCTCTAAGGCCGGCCCGCCCTCCCACGCTCTGCTCTCGCGAGACGTTCGCTCAGCCGGGGACGTATGACGGTGTCGTGCTCGTCATCCGATTCGAATCGCCACGGCATCGGTCGCGCGATGGGCGATCTTCCCTCGGGAGGCAGCGCCGGCAATCGGCCGCGCCAGATCTGGGTCGGATGTTCGTCGGGCCCCGCCGGCGACTGCAATGGGCCAGGCCAGAAGGCTTCGACGCCGAGCCCGACATAATGTCTATCCGATCCGTCGCGCAGAGACCGCAAGTCGCGCTGGAACTCGGCGGCCGACGCATACCGATCGGCCCGATTGCGCGCCATCGCCTTCGCAATGATGGCGTCGAAACCGACAGGAAGGGCCCGTCGCAAGTCGCGCGCCGGCTGCGGTGTTGCGTTCAAGATGGCGCGGAGCAAGTCGGCGTGATTCGGTGCTGCGAATGGCCTCTGGCCGGTCAGCGCCTCGTAGAGAATGACGCCGCACGCGTAGAGGTCGACGCGCGCGTCGAGATCGCGATCTCCGCGCGCCTGTTCGGGCGAAAGGTAGTTCGGGGTTCCCATCACCATGCCGCGCCGAGTGAGGTCAACCTCATCGTCTTTCGAGCCCCACGGGGTCGCCGTTGCCTTCGAAACGCCGAAGTCGAGCAGCTTGGCGAGCGGTGCGCATCCGGACCGTTCCGTGAGAAACACGTTCTCCGGCTTGATGTCTCGGTGGACAATCCCTTTCCGGTGCGCCGCGGTCAGCGCCGACAGCACTTGCACGAGGATGTGCACGACGTCGCACGGAGGCAGCTTTCCCTCCGCCGCGAGCCGCCCCGCGAGCGTCTCGCCGACGAGCCTCTCCATGACGAGAAACGGTCGGCCGTCACTCAACCTATCCAGGTCGTAGACGTCGCAAACGTTCGGGTGACCGATGCATCCGGCGGCGCGAGCCTCGCGATAAAAGCGGACGCTCGCCTCTTTTCCGCAGGCGTGAATCGGATGGAGAACTTTGATGGCCACAAGACGACCTATCTCGATGTGCTCGGCCTCGTACACGGTTCCCATTCCTCCGCTGCCGAGGACCCGAGTGATCGCGTATTTGCCGCCTATCGTCTTTCCTACCAACGCGCGCTCGGGCGGTGGCCAAGGGGGAGCGCGGATGGGCACTAGGCCGGGGCCCGGAGCTTTGCTGCGCATCGGCGCGTTTCCCCCGGGCGGGCAGAGGGACTGACGGGCGTCGTGGGGCATGCGGCAGTCGGGGCATCGAAAGAATCGCTGGCTCATGATCGGTTGCGGAAAGGCCAAGCAACGCTCGGACCCACCCAACGCCGAACGCAAAACCGGTGCGGGCCCGCGGAAGAACGAGCCCAATGCCCTGTCGGGGACAGGGGCGGGGACTGTCCGAGACAGGAGCACGGACGCCCCGCGCCGAGATATGCGCGAAGGGGGCGCCGGGTACGCCGTGTGCTCGTCGCTCCCGGGGCGCGCGATGAAGCCTCCGGCCACCCCTAGTGTCGACCCGGTGCTGCTCGGCGCCGCCGGGCTCGTTGCCGGCGGCCTGCTCCCTTCGGCGCCGTGCGAGGTGACCTCCGCGGCCGCGGCCATCCTCGCCCTGACTGTGTTCTCCCGCCGTTGCACCGGCCTCGTGGCGGTCGTCGCGGTGATTTGCATGGGCGTAGGCGCACTGCGAGCGCGGCGTGCGGTCGGGCGCTACGAGGCGGAGCGCGCGAGGGCGGACGCCGCGCTCGGGCTGCCCACTCGATGCAGCGCCCATGCCCGCGTGGACTCCTCTCCCGTGCGCGTGCGCGGGGGTCTACGTTGGGACGCCGAGCTCAGTCGAGTCGTGTGCGCGGAGGCGACGGTTGCCTGGCAAGGGCGCGCGACCCTCTATGGCGGCCAAGACGACTTGGCGCGGGGTGATGAAGTCGATGTCGTCGCAACGCTCGCAGCGCCCCAACGCTTTTGGAATGCTTCGACGGGTGATCCTCGACCCGCAGAGGCGCGCCGCGGGATCGTCCGCTCGGGCGGTGTGCTCGACGCTCGCCCGACACGGCGCGGATCGAGCCTCCTCGCGTGGATCGATCGCGCCCGCGCCAGGGTGCGCGCTCGCATCGACGCGACCTTCGCTCCGGACGTGGCGCCGATGGCGCGCGCGCTCGTGCTGGGCGAGAGCGATCTTGCGCCGGATGAAGATCACGCATTCCGTGCAAGCGGGCTGTCGCATTTGCTCGCCGTGTCGGGGATGCATCTCGTGATCGTCTTGGCGTTTGCCGTGAGCGCCATCGAGGGGCTCCTTTCACGGGTCGAACAGGTTGCCGCGCGATGGGACGTTGGTCGAATCGCAGCGGCGGTCGGCTTGCCCGTGACGTGGATCTACTCGGAGCTCGCGGGTGCCGGCGGCTCGACCGTGCGCGCCGCTTGGATGATGACCGCGGCTCTCCTCGCGCGCGCCGCCGGGCGTCGTACGGACGCCAACCGCGCGTTCGGCATTTCCCTCGGTCTCATGGCCGTCGACGATTCGCTCGTCGCCTTCGATCTGTCGTTCGCGCTCTCCGTGGGAGCCACGGCCGGGCTTCTCGCCTTCGCAAAGCCGCTCACCGAAAGGTTCGCGTCCGGCGCTCCGAAGCTCGTCTCGCCGGTCGCGAGCGCCGCAGCGACCACCATCGCCGCATCGCTCCCCTGTGTGCCGATCCTCGCCCGTTTCTCGCCGACCGTTCCGATGGGTGGGGTCATCGCGAACCTCGTCGCGGTGCCATTGGGCGAATGGGCCGCGTTGCCGCTCTGCCTCGCCCACGCCCTCCTGTCATGCTGGCCGGCGGCGGAGAGGGGTTGCGCGATCCTGGCAACGGGCGCGCTCGTGATCGTGCGATCGATCGCCCGCGGCTTCGCTTCCCCCGGCCTGACCGCTGCGGTACCTCAGCCGACGGCGTGGCAGCTCGGGGTGCTCGCGGTGGCGCTCGCCGCCTTGTTCCTGCGCGCACGCCTTCTTGCGCCGCTGGTCGGCGCCTCGGCCATCGCCGTCTTGGCGCTGGAGGTCGAAGCGCGTCGGGCGGGCGCGCCGGTCGGGGTTCTGCGCGTTACCTTTCTCGACGTGGGACAGGGGGACGCCGCCGTCGTCGACTTGCCCAGCGGAGAGGCCCTCCTCATCGACGGTGGGGGCCTGGTCGCAAGCCCGATTGACGTGGGCACCCGCGTGCTGGCGTCCGAATTGCGCGCGCGCCGCCGAACGGCCCTCGCGGCCGTGGTCCTCACCCATCCGCACCCCGACCATTTCGGCGGCCTCGCCACTGGGCTCGACGCGGTGCGTGTCGGTGCCTTCTGGGACACGGGCCAGGGGGAGCGCGAGCAAGTGGGAGGTGCCTATGCGGCCATTCTCGACCGCACGCGATCGCTCGGCATCCCCGTCGTGCGCCCGGATCGCCTTTGCGGCAGCCAGCGGCTCGGGGGCGCGCTCGTCGAAGTCCTCGCCCCCTGTCCTGCGTTTTCTTCCGACCGTGGCCCCAACGACAATTCGTTCGTCCTGCGCATCTCGTACGGCGCGCGCGCGCTGCTCTTCGTCGGTGACGCGGAGCAAGAAGAAGAAGCGACGCTTCTTGCCGCCTCGCCCCACAGACTGCGAGCCGACGTGTTGAAGGTGGGCCACCACGGAAGTCGGACGTCGTCGTCCCCCACCTTCTTGGCCGCCGTCGCTCCGCGCGAAGCGATCGTTTCGGTGGGTTGCCGCAATCGTTTTGGTCACCCCGACCCGGTCACGTTGGCCGCGCTCGACCGAGAGGGGGCGCGCGTCTGGCGCACCGATCGCGAAGGAGCGATCACCGTCACGACCGACGGCCGCTCGCTCGAGGTTTCGGCCCTCGCGACCGACCGTTGAGGCGCTCTTGCGGCGTCGCTTGAATCCGCGTTTTCGTTTCGCGATAGTCTACGTCAGCCATGACCGAGCGCCTTGTCACGATGCTGACCGCCGAGCAGGTTGCGTTGCGCGTACGCGAGCTCGGAGCGGCAATCACCCGCGACTACGCCGGGCGGAGCCTGGTGGTCGTCTGCGTTCTCAAAGGCAGTTTCGTATTCGCGGCCGACCTCACCCGGGCAATCGACCTACCCTTGCGCGTCGATTTTCTGGGCGTGCGATCCTACGGCGAGGACACCGAGTCGAGCGGCGTCGTGCAGATCACCCAAGATTTGTCGCGTCCTATCGAGCACGATGACGTGCTTCTCGTGGAAGACATCGTCGACACCGGGTTGACCGTCGCGCACCTGACGGACCTCCTGCGCACGCGTGCGCCCGCGAGCGTCAAAGTTTGCGCCCTCTTGCACAAGCCGGCCCGATCGCGGGTTCATGCGTCCATCGACTACGTCGGCTTCACCATCGCCGACCGATTCGTCGTCGGGTACGGGCTCGACTTCGCCGAGCGATACCGCAATCTGCCCTACATCGGCGTCCTCGAGCAGGGTGACTCGGCTTAAGAGCGCCGTGCTCTCCCGCACGGAGATCTTGCGGATGCCGCACGCGGGCATCCTCGTCTCGCTCGCACTCCTCGCGATGGCGATGCGAGCCCCTCACGCGGTCTGGGGCGACACATGGTTCAACCTCGTGCTCGGCCGCGAGATCGCGGCTGGAGGCCTGGTCGTCCGCAATACGTTGACCGAGCAGGGCTTCGGGGTGCCTTGCGTGGATCAGCAGTGGCTCGCACACGCGACTTACTACGCCATTGCGACGCACTTCGGACTCGAGGGCGTCGTGGTCGTTGCCTCGATCGCGACCGCGGGAGCGTTCGTCGCGGCCGTGGGGTTCGCTCTGACCGGCGGCGCAACCCCCGGACGCACGCTCGCCCTCGGAGTGGTCGCCCTCGGGGTCATCATGTCGCAGACCGTGGCCCGCGCCCAAACGCTCGCCGTGTCCTTTCTGATCGCGTTTCCCGTCGTGCTGGCGAGAGATGCTCGCTCCCCCAGTCGCCGGACGTGGTGGCTCGTTCCCTGCGCGGTGGTCTGGGCCAATCTGCACGGCTCGGTCCTGCTGGCGCCCGCGATGGGATGGTTGCTGCTCGTCGGGCGTGCGGTCGATGCGAAGCGGCGGCGCGAGCCCATCGCGCGACGCGTGCTTGTCCGAGATGCGCTCCTCACCGCATCGTTCGCCGCCGCGGTGTTCGCCAGCCCCTACGGCGCGCGGCTTCCGGCGTATTACCAGTCGACGGTCACGAATCCCGCCTTTCGCGCGTACATTTCCGAGTGGCAGCCGCCTTCTCCGACGGAAGCCCCGGGGGCGCTCCTTCTCTGCGCCATCGTCTTCTCCGTGGTCGTGGCGAGCGTCCGAGTGATGCCCACGTTCGAGTCCTCGCTCGCGGTGCTGCTCGCGATAGCCACGCTGAACGGAGAGCGTTACGCGACCCCGCTTGCCCTGGTGGCTGCCGCGCTCTTGCCGCGCTGGGCAGACTCCGCCCTCGGTACCCACTTTCGTGTCGAGTCCGATCGCGTCCTCCAGATTGTCTCGCGCGCACTCTTGCCGGTCTCGGTGATCGCGTTCGCGGGCATCCCGTTCATCGCGGCTCACGCGGTCCACAGCCAGTTCTCCGCCGATTTCACCGATCGCGTCGCTATGGCGGCCGATGGCCACGGACACATCCTGGCCGACGAGGCCCACGCCGACCGGTTGCTATGGTTTCATCCCGAGCTCAAGGGACGGGTCTCCCATGATGCTCGCGTCGAGACGCTTGGGGTCGACTTTCTGCGCGCTCTCGCACGCGCGTACGACTCGCCCGACGCTCCGGCTTCGCGCACGCTGCGCGACAGCTACGGCGTCGTCGTCGTCGATCGAAAGCTCCACCGGCGGCTGTTCGAATCGATGAGCCGCGACCCAGGATGGGCTCCGCTTGCGGCCGACGGGTACGCCTCGGCGTTCGTTGCGCGCGCCGCTGACGAGCCGGCGCGTTGATTGGCTCGTGCTCTCTTTCTGACCGCCGTCGGGAAACGCTCTACCATTGGGAGAATCGTGCCGAGTCCTTACGCCGACGAGAATTTCTTTCGCGCTGTTCTGTCGCGGGCCGTCGCCGGAAAGGCGAGCGACGTGCATATCAAGGTCGGCCAACCGCCGGGCGCGCGCATCCACGGCGACATGGTCTACTTTCGCACCGAGCGGGTCGTGCCCGAGGACACCGAGGCGGTGGCCCGTTTCGTCATCGCCAACCCGCATGTCCTCGCGAATCTGCACGACCTCAAAGAGTACGACTCGTCGTACTCCGCGGAGGGCATCGGTCGCTTCCGCGTCAACGTCTACCGGCAGCGCGGCAGTCTCGCGGTCGTGATGCGCTTCATCCCGACGGACATTCCGACGATGGAGTCACTGGGCTTGCCGATGCCGGTCGCGCGCGAGCTCGCGGAGAAGCAGAACGGAGTCGTGCTCGTCGTGGGCGCCGCGGGAAACGGAAAGAGCACGTCGATCGCCAGTATGATTGCTCATCTGAATGCGACGCGTGCGCTGCACATCGTCACCGTCGAGGACCCTGTCGAGTTCCTGCACAACGACGCACTCTCGAGCATCAGTCAGCGCGAAGTGGGCCTCGACACCGCGAGCTTCACGTCCGCGCTTCGCGCCGCTCTTCGCCAGGACCCCGACGTCATTTTCGTCGGCGAGATCCGCGACGAGGAGACGATGGAGATCGTCCTCAAAGCAGGCGAGACCGGGCACCTCGTCCTGGCCACGCTCCATACGAGCGATGCGGTGCGCACCGTGAACCGAATGCTCGCCATGATGCGAGGCGACCCGGCGGAGAACCGAATCCGCATCGCGAGCTGCCTGCAAGGCATCATCGCGCAGCGCATCGTGCCGCGCCGCGATGGCAGCGGGCTCGTGCTCGTCGCGGAGGTGCTCGTCGCCTCGCACTTGGTCCGGGAAAGCATCTGCCGCCCCGAGAACAGCCCGCCGCTCAAGTCGCTAATGGAGAAGGGCCAGCATCCCTACGGAATGCAGACGTTTCAAATGTCGATGGCGCGGCTCGCCGCGCAAGGACTGATCGACGACGAGGAGTCGGAGGCGTAACCGGACGAGCGGGTTGGGCTGTTACTGGGAAGTCTCGAGAGGAGTCGGTCGGTTGGATGGTTTCGGTCGCTGGTAGTGAACCGGCTTTTTTTCGATCGTGAAGCTCTGTTCGAGAACGACGAAGTCGTCGTAATCCTTCGCGACGAACGTAAGAATCGGATTCTGAGGGCGAAGCTGTTCGGCGCTCTTCTCGGCGGTGCTCAGCGTCACGGCGACCTGCTCGGAAGGCTTGACCTTGGTAGTAAAGAGAGCCGCGCCCGACCCATCCGTCCGCGCCACGGTCCGACCCAGATACATCACGGGCAGGTTGGGCCCTTTCTCGACGCGCAGCCCGACAACGACCGTGCGCAATGTGGGCGAGCAGCGCGCTTCGAACCTCGGGGCCTGCGAGCCCGGCGCGAGCCGACGAAGCGCGATCAGCAGGGGAGTGGCCGGTGATTCGTAGTCGGCAGGACACCGGACGGCGATTTCCACTTGGTCGCCGTCTTTGCCCGCGAAACGAACTTTCGCGGTGCCGGTGGCGTCGGTCTTGGCGACCACTCTCGTGCCGCTCAAGAGCTCGGCCCCGGGCAGCCCGAGACCCGGATCGCTCGTTACGTTGACCTGCACCTCGAACGGATCCTGCGTGGGCTCCTCGAAGGCGATCGTGGAACATGCGCTGGCGACCAGCAGCCCGACAACGAGCGACCCTCTCGCCCGTGACGCGCGGCCGAAGGTCCGCCCGGTGTCGGGAGGGCGAGCGACACGCGACGGAACGCGCGCGCTTCGAGCACGCTCTAAGGTGGCGAAACCACGTGTCTTCGCCGCGATCGGTCCCTCGGTTGGGCGGGAACCCCGCGCGGAGCGGGAAGACCAGAGCGGCGGACGCATGCGCGTGCGCCAATGTACTCAGTTTGGGCGACATGCAAACCAGCGCGCATCGACTACGTTGGGCTTCGTCACGGAAGTGCGGTCAAGGAAAAGGGTGCCTTGACGGGGTCGAAGACGTAAGGCACCCTCCGCTGGTGTAGGACATCGGGTAACGCGGGAGAGGCCGTTGAAGTTGGGAGGCCTTGGGTCGATCGTTCAAGATCAGCGGGGCGCGCTGATGACGGAGCACGTCGTCCTCACCGGCTTCATCGCCCTCGGGTCGTCGGTGGCGGTTCTCTACTGCGCCTACGTACTTGCCGAGAACTTTGCCGCCGTTCGCGACTACCTGCTCCTTCCATTTCCGTGACGCGGTCGTAACCAGAAGAAGTCTCGAGAAAACCACTGCTCTCAGTACGTCAGGAGAAAGTCATGAAGCTCGTTCGATGGACCACATTCGTCAAGGATACGCGCGGCGCAAACATGGTCGAGTACATCATTCTCGTCGGCGTCATCGCCATCCTCGCGATGGCCGGGTTCAGCGTGTTCGGCTCCAACGTCAAGTCGAAGATCAACGATCAGGCCAACGTCGTGAGCAACATCACGAGCTCGTCGTAGTCACGGCTCTCGAGGCTCGTCGCTGCGTGGGGGGGGCGGGGCGTGCCCAAAGAAAGGGGTCGTCATGCCTTCCCGGCGTTGGGTGACTCGCCTCGGGAATCGCAAGGGCGCCGAGGAAGGCATATGGCGTACTTCGTGATCTTCGCAGCCGCTGTGTCCGCCGTCGCAGCATGGACGGATAGCCGCTCGGGGCAAATTCCGAATTGGCTCACGTTCGGCGCCATGGTGCTTGGAATCGTGGCCCACGTCTCTTTCGGTTGGATGATGGGAGACGGGTGGCGTGGCGCCCTTTCCGAGGGGGGGCATTCGATGGCCGGCATGCTGCTCTGCGGCCTCGTTCCCGGTTTCATGTATTGGAGGGGCGCGATTGGCGGCGGCGACGTCAAGCTCTTTGCGGCTCTGGGAGCGCTCTGCCTCCCGATGATCGGTCTCGAGTTGGAGACCTATTCGTTCGTCGCCGCGGCTCTGATTGCGCCGGCGAAGCTCGCCTACGAAGGTGTGCTCCTCAAGACGCTGGGCCGCTCACTCGCCCTCATCGCGAATCCTTTGCGGCAGCCCGAGCGCCGTCGGGAGATCCCTGCCGAGATGATGACGTGGTTTCGCCTCGGACCGGCCATCTTCCTAGGCGCCGCGGCCACCGCCGTCGTGCACTGGGATCTGCATTGACGGCACCCGGCGCAAAGGTCGACCGCGGGCCCCGTCCGGCCGCCATCGAGGCGCTGGCCGCTGTCGTTCTCGAGAAGCTCTGAGCGGTCGTCCGCCATCAGCGCCCTCCCGCACTCCGTTTTCGTGTCTCGTGCCCGGTACCACGGCTCCGACCGTGGGGAGAGCTCGTTTGAAACATCCCGCCGCCAGCTCGCCGCTTCAGGGCGAATCGGGGCCTCGGATCTACCGCGGCAAGGCCGCGGTCCGAGCGGCGGAGGCAGCGCGTGAAGGCCCGTCACCGCTGCGCGACATGCGGGGGGCCGTCTATGTCGAGTTTCTCATTGCGTTCCTTCCGTTCCTTACGTTCTTTCTCTGCCTCTGGCAGGTCAGCATCCTCTATTACACGAAGCTGGTCGTCGACCATGCCGCCTTCGCCGCTGCGCGCGCCGCAGCGGTCGTCGTGGCGGAGAATCCGACCCGCGTCGACCCGAACGGGGGGCCCTCCTCGGTCAACAAGCTCACGCAATCGCGAGACGACTACGTTCGTACTGCCGCGGAGATAGCGCTCGCTCCGCTCATCCTGGACGGGACCGTGCTTTCGGTCGACGTCGTCTACCCGACGCCCGATCAGCCGGGCAGCGACGACGCGATGCGCGGCAAGACCTATCCCGGGATGGGAAATTCGAACGTCACCTTGATCCGCGTTCGGGTCGAGACGGTGATGAACTGCAAGATAGGGCTGGCCAACGCGATCTTGTGCCCGCCTCGCACGCTGCTCGGGCTTTTTCTCAAAGGCCTCGGCACGTTCGTCCTCCCGGTCCGGTCCGAAGCGGTTTTCCCCTATCAGGGAGCTTCGTACCAGTACAACGCCAAGGACGACAGCGGTCGGTCAGGCTCCGATGCCCTCGCGACGAGCGGCTGGATGGGCATGTGCTTCGCCGCGGGGACCCCGGTCGAGACGCCCTCAGGCTTGCGTCCGATCGAGCAGATTCGCGAAGGCGACCTCGTGATGTCGCGCGACGAAGCGGGCGGCGACGTTCGCGCAGAGCGGGTGCTGCGGACATCGGTGCGGCCGAACCAACCGGTCGTGAATCTTCGGCTCGACGAATCCGAGACTATCCGCGTCACCCCGGGCCACCGGTTTGGAACGGTGGACCGAGGCTGGATCGGCGCCGAGGATCTCGCCCCGGGCGAGCCTCTCGCCACCGCGACGGGGGAGGTCGCGCACGTCTGCGGCGTCGAGCGACTCGACGCGCACGAGACGGTCTACAACTTCGAGGTCGAGCATACCCATACGTACTTCGTCGGCCGCGCCGAAACGTGGGTGCACAACATCAACTGCATGGCCGCGATTCCCGGTGGCGGCGGCGGTGGCCTCCCGAGCTTGCCAGGCGCGGGCGGCGGTGGGGGTGGCGGCGCGGCCAGCGGCGGCGGCGGAGGCAGCGGCGTCCCGCCGACGACCGACAAGGCGTGGAACAAAGCCCAAGCCGCCAAGTTCGGCTACACGACGCGCGTTCCGCCTCAAAAGGCTCCCTTCAATTCGCACGGTCAAGAGGTGTATACGAACGGCAACACCTACATCACTCGCGATTGGGACAGCCATAGTGGCGGCGTCTGGAAAATGTTCGACCGGAACTTCCAGCGTATTGGAACCTTCGACTCCAACATGAACAGGATCGGTCCGTGATGGAGGAGGTATTCGACATCCGCTTCGTCGACGACCAGGGCGCCCCGGAGAACACACGGTTCAGCGAGATCGTGATCGGCGAATTTCGCGAACGATTCTTGACGGACCTCAGTTTCTGGAGCGAAGCCGATTACGAGCGACAATGGCGCGAAGCCGTATCGCAAGTCATGACGCTCGACCGTGCTGCATTGATGGCATCGATGACGGATCCGTCGAACGCGAACTTCGTTCGCTGGTGGGTGATGTACCGGGAAGGCGAGACGGTGATGTTTCAGGATCAGCTGTTTTTCATGAGCGAGGCAAAGGAGCCGTTCATCCCCAGCGCAACGACTCGATTCATTCACGACCGGGGAACGGTGTCCGACACGGGTTATCCCGTCTCCGAGTGGTCGACGACGACGTCCGCTCTGCGGGCGTTTCTCCGGAAGACCGAGGCCCCATGATGCAGCACGAACCTGGGCCTCGACGGCCGCATCGCGCGATCGCCGACGAGCGCGGCGCGATCATCGTGATGGGCGTCTTCATGTGCATCTTCCTCGTCGGCGGGCTCTGGTACATCGCCGGCGTCGGTGACGCGATCGTGTATCGCGAGCGGATGCAGGAGGCCTCCGACGCCGTTGCGTTCAGCACGGCGGTTCTCGAGGCCCGCGGGATGAACATCCTCGTCCTGATCAATCTGCTGATGGCCGCGATTCTCGGGGTTCTCGTGGCCCTCAACCTCGCCATATTCGCGGTACTGGCCACGGCCGCGGTGCTTTTCGGCATCGGGACGGCATTGGAGTGGTTCGGTGGGGCAGGAACGCCGTTCTTGGTTGCGAGCGGCGACCTCACGCTCTTCGAAAAGGAGACCCTTCAGCCGCTGCACGACAACGTCGTCAAACCGCTCGTCACGGACGCGCTCGAAGCGCTCCACGACGTGGAGCAGGGGATACCGACGGCCGTTCCACCGGTTGCACAGGCCGCCGCATTCGAAATCAACGCCCTCTACGGTCCGACCGTAAACCCCTACGTGAGCACCGCGACCATCTTCATGAGCGGCGGCGCTCCCGTGGCCGGGGTCCGCCTTCCGGTGAAGCCGGGGACGACGCACACGCTCTGCATGAAGTCGTTCGACGCGGTCAAGGGGGCGCTCGACAGCGTGCTCAACGGCCTCGACATCATGGTCAGCCCGATCGAGGCCGTTGCCAATGCCGTCAACGCCAGCGACTTCTTCTGCGAGCTCGGCGGCGGCGGAAAAGCGCCAGACGTGTCGGCCCAGTTGAGCTCAATCGGGCAGAGTCAATGTGATTCCAACAAGACCATCACGGACGCATGCAACAAGGCCCGAGACGAGCGGTCCAACGTTAGTCGGCTGCAGCAGGCATGCAGTGGATGGTCGCCCGATGCCGATCCGCCGACGACTCCTCCCGACCCGGATTGTCCCGGTATTCCCCAGCTAGACGCGACCGCGACCGCCGACCAAGACACCTGCGACAGCGCCAAGCAAACGTGCTCGGACACGAACAAGAGCAAGTCGAGCGGCCCTCCCCCGTCGAATTCGACGCCGAGCCAGGGCGGCGGCGGCAGCACGGGCAAGGAACCCGCGGCGGTGGACCATGACAATTGGTGGAACGGGAGCGACAAGGCGCAGATCCTGGCCGTCACGTACAGCGACGGCAAGTCGGTGACGTACTCCCCCAAGTTTGTCGCCATTGCGTCGCAAGGCGGTGTGAAGATGCCTGACCCATCTACCCTGAACGGGAACCTCACATCGGCGTCGCAAGCAGAATTCTTCTACGACTGCCCCGGGAAATGGGACGACTGCGACAAGGACGAGGAGGCCATGTGGAATTTTCATTGGCGGGCGCGGTTTCGCCTCGTCAACCCGGGCGTCTTCGGGTTCTTCGTACCAAGCGTGCCCATCTACGCGCCAGAGGCCGTCGTGAGCGCGAAGCTCGCCACACAGGCCGCCCACGACGCCGCTCACCCCCGCTGGAGCGATGCTTCGCCCGCGAGCCTGCAATTCGCGTGGGACGTCAAGAATCTGTTCCCGCCGATGTCCATGGCGCTGCACTGAGGGCCGCACGATGAGAAAGCAAGTGAACCGATCGCGAAACCGAGGCGCGGCCATGGTGGAGGCCGTTTTCGTCATCTCCGTGTTCATTCTCTTCTTCGTCGGGATGGTGTACTTCGAGTCGCTCTACCACGAGCAGCTCCACGTGCAGCAGCTGGCGCGCGCCGGCGCGGTGGCATACGCGATGGACGCCTGCAACGACACGAACTCGCTCCAGACCGTGCAAAAGGACTTGGGTGCGGCCAACGGCCAGAATGGCACGCCGGTCACCGGGACCCCCGCTGCGGTCTCCGTCCCCAAGCCGAACAAGTCAATCGGCAACCAGGGAGGCGACCCTCTCGGCTCCGCCCTGGGTAGCAAGGGGTTCTTCGGAGACAAAGTCACCGACATCACGATCAACGGCAAAGCCGCGGGGACTTCGAAGAGCGGGCCGTTCGCCGAGCGCACGGGCTTCCGATCCGACGTGGCATCGAATTCGTACATGAGCTGTGGCGACAAGCAGGAGGCCGGAGGCGCGGGCGCCTTCATCGACCTGGTGAAAGACTTGTTCAAGCAGTGAGGCCGTTCGATTCGAGAGACCCACGAGCGAGGAGCACATGAAATTTCGACGCCGGGCCTTTGCCAGTCGAATCGTCAAAATCGCGCGCCTCGTCTGCTACGCGGTCGTCGCGTCGATCGTCTGCGCGGCGCTGGCGAGCCGCGTCGTCTACGCCGATTTCACGGAGGGCGCCCTCCGCGCGGGGCGCGAGCTGGAGGGGCTCAACGACGTGCTCGGAAGCCCGAAAACGGTATTCATCAACGGCGCGCCGGTCATGATATCGACGGCCTTCACCGACAAGACTCCCGGCGAAGTGCTCGATCGGTTCGAAGTGTTGTGCCGGGAGCACCCGGAGTTCATGGCGCGAGCCCTTTCCGACATCCCCGCCGCGCTCCTGGAGAGGGGGCACGTCGTTCCGGACCGACTTTGGCGGTTGGGGGTGGTGCGCAAAGAGCGCGGAGACGAAGGGGCGCTGACGTGTTTCAACGACGAGCGGCCCGCCTCGTTTCGAGACATGATGGCGCGTCTGAAGGCGTTCGAGCGTTCGAAGGATTTGCTCGAGTTCGGGCGCTTTCGGTACGTCTACGCGCGACGTACCGACAAGGGTACCCACGTGCGGACGATATGGACCGACGGCGCGCTGAAGCTCGCCGAGATGTTTCCCACGTCGGGAGACGCCGCGGGGTTCGACTCACCATGGGTTCCCCGGCCGCCGAACGCTCGGAGGATCCTTTCGGCCACGTCGGGTGAGGTCCCTTACGCATTGCACATCTATCGCTCGTCCGACTCCGCCGACGCGCTGCACCGATTCTACGATCGAGAAATGGGCGCAGGCGGCTGGACGCCGGCGACCCGCGACAAGGGCACCTTTGCTTACTTGAAGAGCGGCGCGGTCAGCTTCGTGACGTTGACATCCAGCGGAAACGCAACGCTCGTCACGACGACGGAGACGGCCGGAAGCGATGCTGCCACGCGAGCCGAGGTGCACGTCGAAGCGGTGACGCGCCCCGTTCCTTGACTCGAGCTTCTCTGTTAGAACACGACAGCTTTTGATTTTCGCGCAGCTCTGAAGGCAACCATCATGAAGATTCGGCCCGTCTTTTTCGGATTGCTCGCAGGCGTGGCGGGTATCGTGCTCCTCGTCATGTACTTGCGTCGCTTCGAGCAAGAGGTGTCGGGCGGCCAGCGAGTCGGCCTGTTGGTCGCCGTTCGTCCGATCGTTCGCAGCAGGCCGATCACGGCAGACATGTTGGGCACGCGCGAGGTGCCGCTCGCCTACCTCGATGAGCGCGCGATTCGCGCGACGGACAAGGAGAAGATCCTCGGGCTCGTGGCGACGACGAACGTCCCCGTCCAGCAGACGATCGCATGGACCGACGTCATCGCGATGAACGACAGCCAGCGCGACCTGAGCGCGCTCGTCCAGCCGGGGAATCGAGCCATGTCCATCAAGCTGGCATTCGACGAGCAGATTCCGCTCGTGCGGCCCGGTGACTTCGTCGACGTCTTGGCGGTGTACAACGACACCCACGAGGCGAGCGTTCTGCTCCAGCGGGTTCTCGTTCTGGCGTCCGGGGCGGAGACCGGCAACGAGCGGACCGACAAGCGCCAAGCCCGGATGTCGCTGCTCACCCTCAGCGTGTCGCTCCAAGAAGGCCAGCTCCTGGCGCTCGCGATGGCCAGAGGGGCGCTTACCGTCGTCGTTCGAAGCCCTCAGGATCAAACCGTATCGGAAACACCGCCCGACATCTCGCCTGCAACCCTCACCGACTCCGTCAAGCGAGAGGCCATCGGCCTCCGGCGGCGAACCGGTCCCATCAAACTTCAGGCGGAGCCGCTGCCCCGATGAAAACCAGGAACGTTCTCGCGACCGTCGTCATCGTGGCATTGGGGTTCGGTGCCCCGCGCGGAGCCCTCGCGCAGGGGCACGGCGACCGCACCGACGCCGTCTTGCCGGACAACGGCCAGACGATCACGCTCGCAATCGGCGAGACGAAGGTCGTTTCCGCCAAAGACGTCAAGAATTACTCGGAGGGCGTCGCCGGCATCATCGACATCAAGCTGACATCCGACGCGAGCCAGTTCGTGATCAACGGCAGACGTGCGGGTTCGACGACGCTGCTTCTCATCAAATCCGATGGTACGCAGATCGCGTTGAATATCGATGTCTTCGTTCGCGCACCGCAGGTGGTCGAGCGCGAGCTTTCGCAGCTTCTCACGGGGTTGAACGGCGTTCAGGTGCGGCGGGTCGGCGCTCATATCGTCATCGACGGCAGAGTGGCGGACGACGAGGAATTGAAGCGGGTTGCGCACGTTGCTTCGCTCTATCCGGGCCAGGTCGACTCGCTCGTCACGGTCGGGGCGCCCGCGGCCCCTGGCGTCGTGCCGACCGAGCCGCAGCGCTTCATCGTTCGCATCGACTTCTATTTCGTCCAGTACGACGCGAATTCGAGCTACGCGGTGGGCATCGGCTGGCCTGGGTCCATCGGCGGCGGCGTGATCCAGAGCTCGCTCGCGTACGATTTTCTAAGCGGCGTGCCGCGCAGCGCCACGGCGACCCTTGCCAACCAGCCGCTGCCCCGACTCGACATCGCTTCGGCGAGAGGTTGGGCCAAAGTCTTGAAGCAGGCGACGGTGATTACGAACAACGGAACCGAGGCGATGTTCTCGAACGGCGGCGAGCAGAACTTCAGCGTCACGACGGGCCTCGGCGTCGGTGTGCAGCGGATCCCCTTCGGCACGGAGGTCACGGTACTACCCAGGTACAATCCGCAGCAGCGGCAGATCGACGTGAAAGTATCGGCCGACGTCGCGGATCTCACGGCCTCGATTTCGGGCACCTCCCTGCCAGGTCGCACGACGTCGAAGCTGACGACCAACGTCAGCCTGAAGCTCGGCCAATCCATCGTGCTCTCGGGAATCCGCAGCGAGCTGACCACGCACGCGGTCGGCGGGATCCCGATCCTCAAGGACATCCCGGTGCTCGGGTTGCTCTTCGGATCGCACTCGAACGAGACCCAGGCCACCGAGGGCGCCGTTTTCATCGTGCCGAGCGTCATCGAAGCGGTCTCGAGCTCGGCGCAGGAGCTCGTCGAAGGCGCACTGGCCAAGTTTCGCAATTACTCGGGCGCCATCGACAGCGTGAACGCCTACGACAAGCGCCCCGGTGGCGCGCGGGGCGTGCCCCCCGCACCCGCCCCTTAGCAAGGGTTCTGGAGATGCTCGTTCAAGTCGTCCTCGAGTCCCCCGATCGAAAGGAGCAACGCGTCGTCGACGCAGCGAATGGCATCTTCACGATTGGCCGCGCGGCGTCTTGCAGCCTACCGCTCGAAAGCTCCAAGGTGTCGCGCAACCACGTGAGCGTCGATTTGAACGGCCCCCGCATGCGGGTTACGGACTCGTCGACCAACGGTACGCTCGTCGGCGACGTGTTCGTCCGGAGCTCGACGGCCGATATGGCGTACGGCGTTCCGATCGTCGTCGGAGAGTTTCGGGTTCGCCTGACTCCAATGGGCCCAGCGCCTGCCGAGGTCAACGGAGCCTCGCCCCCGAGGGTCGCTTCGAACGAAAACGTTCAGCACGCGCCGCCCAAGCCCGCCGTGCGCCCTTCGTCTCCAGCTCCGCGGGCGCCCGCGTTCGCGCCCGACAGGCCGGCGGCGCCGCCCGAGGACCGTGCTCTCGAGCAGGCCACGGAGCAGGCCAACCGCGAGAACGCGACGCTGCGACGAGAGATTCACAAGCTCCTCATCGACCACTTGGATCTGGCCACGGTCGAGCCATCGAAGATGGAGGACCCGTCGCTTCGCCCGAAGGTTCTGAACGCGCTGCGGCGCATCGTCCGGTCGCTCGAAGACCGCATCCCCGAAGCGATCAACCGAGACGCCCTGGTGGGCGAGCTGGCGGACGAGGCGCTCGGCCTGGGACCGCTCGAGCGCTTCTTGAGCGACCCGACGGTCAACGAGATCATGGTCGTCGACCCGAACACCATCTACATCGAGCAGAGCGGCAAGCTCTTTCAGGCCAATGCTCGATTCACGGACGACGAGCGCGTTCGCGCGGTCATCGAGCGGATCGTGACGCCCCTCGGCCGCCGCATCGACGAGTCGTCGCCCCTCGTCGATGCCCGTCTGAAGGACGGCTCTCGAGTCAACGCCGTCATTCGCCCGCTCGCCCTGCGCGGATCGGCGATCACGATCCGCAAGTTTGCCCGCACCCCGCTGACGCTCGAAAAGCTCGTTTCGTTCGGGGCGCTCACGACGCAAATGGGCACGTTTCTGACGAGGAGCGTCGTGGCCAAGAAGAACATCGTCATTGCGGGCGGCACGGGAAGCGGCAAGACGACGTTGCTCAACGTGCTGTCGGGGGCGATCCCCGCCGATGAGCGGGTCGTCACCATCGAAGACGCCGCGGAGCTCCAGCTGAGGCAGCCCCACGTCGTATCGCTCGAGACGAGGCCGGCCAACATGGAGGGCAAGGGAGAATATTCCATTCGCGATCTCGTGAAGAACGCGCTTCGTATGCGCCCCGACCGCATCGTGGTCGGCGAGTGCCGGGGAGGGGAGGCGCTCGACATGCTCCAGGCGATGAATACGGGCCACGACGGATCGCTGACGACCACGCACGCCAACAGTCCGCGAGAGGCTCTGTCCCGACTCGAGACGCTCGTGCTCATGGCCGGGCTCGAGCTTCCCATCCGGGCGATCCGCGAGCAAATCGCCGGAAGCATTCATCTGCTCGTACAGCAGTCGCGCTTGTCGGACGGCAGCCGCAAAATCACGGCGATCACCGAGGTCACGGGGATCAACGACGAGGGCGAGGTCGAGATCGTCCCCATCTTCCAGTTTCAGCGGACGGGCACTGGGCCCAAGGGAAAGGTCGTCGGTGAGTTTCGGGCGACTGGATTCCTTCCCTCGTTCTTGAACGACTTCATCGTCTTGGGGCTCCTCAAGCCCGGGGAGTCCTACCTATGACGTTGCGAATCGGCTTGATCGACGCACTCAAGGACGGCGGTCTTGTCCTCGCCGCGATCGGGATTCTCTCTGCGGTCTATCTTCTCGGATTTACCGATACGTTCGTGTCGCAGCAGAGGGCCCGATACACGGCTTATCTCGACCGGACGTTGCGACTGCTGTTCCGCCCCGGATCGGGCAAGGTCATCGCGCGCTGGCAGGCGGGGCTCATCGCCACCGTCCTCGCGGTCCAGGTGGTGTTCATCGACATCCCGTACTGGTACGCGATCGTCGCGTTGGTCGCGGTGGGCCCGATGGTGTACCTGGTGAACGAGCGCAGCAAGCGGATCGCCCGTCTCGAGCTGCAGATCGACGGCTTCATTCTCGCGCTCGCCAACTCGTTGAAGACCGTTCCGAGCCCGTCGGCCGCGCTGCAGGCCGTCGTGCCCATTTTGCACAATCCGACGCGCCAGGAGATCGAACGTGTCGTGGCGGAGATGCGGGTCGGCAACACGCTCGAGCAAGGACTCTTGAACATGTCGGCGCGCGTCGGCAGCCGAATGGTCGACTCGGCTCTGAGCTCGGTCCTCGTCGGGCTGCAGGTGGGAGGGAATCTGCCAGCCGTCCTCGAGACGACGGCGTCGACGATCCGGGAAATGAACCGTTTGGACGGGGTCGTCAAGACGAAGACCAGCGAGGGGCGCGCGCAGCTCTGGGTCCTTGCGGTATTTCCATTTGCCATTTGTGGGGCGTTCAATTGGGTGTCGCCCGGGTACTTCGATATCCTGCAGGAAAGCTTTGCCGGGTACTGTGTGATCGCGATCGCCATGACGGCGTGGGTCAGCTCGCTCCTCGTCGCACGCAAAGTGCTCACGGTGGACATATGACAATCAACCGGCTCGTCTTCATCAAGATCCTCCTGTGCGCGGCCGTGTCGGCCTGTCTCTTCATTCTCGTCTATGTGTCTCTGGCGGCGCCGCTGGGCGACGGGCGGCGGCTCGGCCTTCGCGGCTTGAAGCGACAGAGGGCGCTCGAGACCAGCCAGACTTGGCGAAGCATCGACCCGTTGGTCCGGTGGATCGGAATGCGCGTCGGGGGCCTGCTTTCGCCGGAGTACCGAAAGCAGCTGGATGACCGGATATCGCTCGCGGGCGATTACATGGGTCTCCTGCCCGAAGAGTTCGTCGGACTGAGCGTCCTCTCGGCCCTCGGGGGAGTGGCGTTCGGTTGGGTCTTCGGGGCCTACTCGGGGATGGGCCACATCATGACCATCGGGGGCGGCCTGTTCGGCGCGATCGCTCCTTCACTCACCATGTCGAGCGCGGCGGCCGATCGCTTCAAAGAAGTGAACCGCCGCCTGCCGTACGCGATCGATCTGTTGGCGCTCGGAATGGGCGCGGGGCTGGATTTTCCCGCTGCAGTCCGGCAGGTCGTCGAAAAGTCCGGCGCCCCGAACGACGCGATCGTAGAAGAGTTCACGCTGATGATGCGCGGGCTGCACGTCGGGCGAACGCGCCGTCAGGCTCTGGAAGAGTTCGCGGTGCGCGTTCCCTCCGACTCGGTGGAGGAGTTCGTGGGGGCCGTCGTCCAGGCGGAGATGCGGGGCAATCCCGTCGCCAACGTGCTGCGCATCCAGGCGGAGGTGTCGCGCCAGCGGCGGAGCGTTCGCGCGGAGGAAGCGGCGTCGAAAGCGGGGGTGGCGATGGTCGGTCCGCTCATGCTCGTGTTCCTGTCCATTCTCTTGCTCATCGTCGCGCCGATGGTCCTGAAGATTCAGCAAGGCGTCTGAGCGATCGAGGTGCACCGTGAGCCTGATCCGATTCGAAATTCGATATGCCGACGGGCGCAAAGAGATTGCGCACGTCGACGGCGAGCGGGCGCTCATCGGGCACGGCGCCCACTGCGACGTTCGTCTGCCGCTGGATCAAGCCGCCAGCGAGCACGTGGCGGTCGAAGTCGTGGGCGGAACCGTGCGGGTGGAGACGAGAGCATTCGAGCCACCCGCCACGGTGAACGGCTTGCCGTTCACCACCATGCCGATCGGCCCCGACGTTCCGCTCAAGCTCGGCGCCACCCGCATCTTCATCTCACTCGGGGACTTCGGGCTCGAAGGCGCGCCCGTCGTCCAAAAGAAGAAGGGGGAAGAGACCAGCCCGTTCATGAAGGTGCTCGGGGTGGGCGTGATCGTCGCGGGGGCTTACATGTTTCTAAACAAGGAGGATGCCGAAGCGCCGACGGCGCCGATGCAGGCTCCGGATTTGTTCGGCGTGGCTCCCGCCGTGTGCCCCCAGGACGCCCCGGATCAGGCGCGCGCGCTCGCCGCCGACAAGCGCGGCATTGCCGAGGGCAAGCGAGAGCGCAGCCCATTCGTGGCCAAAGAGGGCGTTCAGGCCGTCGAGCTCTACGAGATGGCAGCCGCATGCTTTCGTCAGGCCGGCGATTCGGAGAGCGCGGGTCAGTCGCAGAAGGACGCGGCGGAGTTGCGCGCCCTCATCACGCAGGACTTTCGCGCGCGCCGAATTCGCCTCGAGCACTTGCTGGAGGTCGGCGACTACCAGCTCGCGCGGTACGACGTGACGGTGCTCCGGTCGCTCACCGAGGACAAGCAGGGCCCATGGGTGAGCTGGCTGGCGCATGTCGCGCAGGTCATCAAGCAGAGCGGAGCGGCCCGATGAATTTCTGGCGCGCGCGCGTCCTCGCGTTTGCACTCCTGCCGGCCGCGTGCGCGCAGTCCGCGCAGCGAAAGGCGACCGCGGACATGGCGGTCATCCGCGCGGAGACGACACCGCTGCGGTTGCAAGAGCGCGGGGAGTCGGCGGCCATCGCCGGCGATCTCACACGCGCCGAGCAGTATTTCGTGGCCGCGCTTCGTGCGGGCGGAGACGAGCGCGTCCTCACCAAACGCCTCTTCGTCGTGTGCGTTGCGGACAGCCGGTTCCCTGCCGCGGCGAGTTACGGGGAGGACTATCTGCGCAATCACCCGGGCGACACCGATCTTCGATATGCCCTCGCCACGGTGTACATCGCTCTCGGAGAGGTTCCTGTCGCGCTCTCGACGCTCGAGCAAGTGGTCGAAGAGCGCCCGGATCTCGCGGATGCGCACTACGCATTGGCGACGGTGCTTCGGCAACGAGGAGACGCGCTGCTCGACGCGGACCACCATCTTCGCGAATACATCCGGCTGGAGCCGAACGGCAAGTACGCGGAAGCGGCGCGCGCGTCGCTGCTCAAGAGTGCCCAATGATTCCGAAGAACGTTTTCGAAGAGACTCTTCTTCAGTTTTTGGCGCCGATTCGGCCGTATCTCGACGACGCGTCCGTCAGCGAGATCATGATCAACGGGCCGGACCAGATCTACATCGAGCGCAAGGGGTTGCTGGAGCGGGTGCCCGCGACGTTCGCCAGCCGCGAGGCGCTGCTCGCGGCGCTCCGGAACTTGTCGCAGTACGTGGGCAAGTACGTCGACGAAACTCACCCGATTCTCGAGGGGCGCTTGCCGGACGGTTCGCGCGTCGAGGCGATCATTCCCCCCGTCGCTCCAGACGGGCCCCACGTCGCCATCCGCCGTTTCTTCAAAGAGACGCTCACCGTCGAACGGCTGGTGCAGTTCGGGTCGCTCACGGGTATTGCCGCGACGTCATTGCAGGCGATGGTCATCTCGAAGCTCAACATCATGATTGCCGGTGGGACGGGAAGCGGGAAGACGTCGATGCTGAACGCCTTGTCGGGGTTCATTCCCGACGGCGAGCGAGTGGTCGTCATCGAAGACTCACGGGAGGTCCAGTTCCAGAAGCCCCACGTCGTACAGCTCGAAGCCCGTCCGCCCGATCCGAAGGGGAAGGGCGCGGTGACCATCCGCGACCTCTTTCGAGCCACCCTGCGCATGCGGCCGGACCGGGTGATCGTGGGCGAGATCCGCGGCGGCGAGGCGCTCGACATCGTTCAGGCCATGACCAGCGGCCATGGCGGGTGCATGGGCACTCTCCACGCGACCCACCCACGCGACACGCTCACCCGCATGGAGACGATGTGCATGATGAGCGACATCGACATGCCGCTCCAAGCCATGCGGCAGCAGATTGGCTCCGGCGTACAGCTGATCGTGCAGGTATCGCGTCTTCAGGACGGCTCCCGCAAGGTCACCCACCTCACGGAGGTGACGGGCTTCGACCTCGTCAATCAGCGATACCTCCTGCAGGATCTGTTCGTGCGCGAGTACCGCGGCTTCGACCCCAACGGCCGCATCGCCAGCGATCTGGTGCCGACGGGAGTCCTCCCCGCGTGCCTCTCGCAGCTCCACGAGCACGGCGTGAATCTTCCGGATCAAGTGATCGAGATGGCGCGGCGTCGCCAGCCGCCCGGGAACCAATCGCATGGCCGCCCCTGAGCGAGAAGGAGTCGAAGTCCGCGTGGTCGGGGCGAGGGCCGAGCGCTCCGCGATCACGTTTGCGCTTGGGATGCCGACCCAACCGTTTTCCGTGGGAACGAGCGGGCAATGGAGCGTCGTCGGAGAGGGCGTGGGGCCGGTCCACTTGTTTCTCGGGTTCGACGGAGAGAGGGTTCATGTGGTCGCGGCGTCGCCGAGCTTGCCCGTTCAAATCGCAGGCAGCCCCTTGGGGGGCACATGGGTCACCGCTCCCGTTCCCTGCGACATCCGGTTTGGCGGCGCATGCTTGATGATTCGCAGAGTGTCCTCGGGTGCGATTGCGGGCAACCCGGAGGCCGTTCCGAGCACCGTTTCGGACGGCGGCGCGCTCCGGCAGGCCGCCCAGCGTGCCGCCGACAGCGGCGCGAAGGCAGGAACTTCCAGCCCGCCCGCCCGCTCCCCGCCCAAGGGCTTCGGATCCACGATGCTCATGGAGCAGCGACCCAGCGGTGGCCCTGCCGCCGGCCCGCCGCCCCCCGCCCCCGAAGCCCGGGCCGCCCCGCCACTGGGTTTGACCGAAGTGGCGGCCCCCGGCATGGCTGCGGCTCGAGACGAGCCCAAGAAAGGATACTGGCAGTCCGCTTCTCTGGTGAAGAAGATCACACTTCTTCTCATGCCCATCGCGCTTTCGCTCACGTTCTTGATGCTTCGGAAGCAATCGCAACCCGAAGCGACGGGGCCAGGTCGTTTGCCGGCGGCGTCTGCGAACCGCAATGCCCCGGAAAGCCGAACGGCCGCACCGGCGAGCGCGGCCGTGCGAAGTACCGCGGTCGCCGCTGCCAGCGTTGCACGTCTCGAAGCACCAAGCGCGTCCAGCTCCTCGCGCCCGGTGGCGACCGTTGCTCCGCGGCCGCAGCCGCCTTCGGCGCCGGCGACAGCCAGCGCACGGACGCCCGAGCGCGAGGCGCTGGAGGCCGTCGCGGCGGGCTCTATCGAGGAGGCCGCGCGCGACTACGATTCGCTGGCGACCGCGCATCCGGATGACCCGAACTTCAAAGAAGCAGCTCGTATCCTGCACGCGAAGGCCGGCCGTGTGCACTGAGACTCGCAGTCGGCGACTGGGTGAAACCTCTCGAAGCCAGGAAACGATCATGAACTCGTTACGCGCGGCACGCAGTGCAGTATGGATCGCCATCGGCGGTTTGGTTGCCGTGTCGTCTTTCGGCACCGGCCTGTCGCTGACCGCTTGCGGCGAGAGCGCGTCGTGCGCCAAGTTGCGAAACGACACGTATGCCATCAAGCAGACGTGGGCCGCGTGCGATCCGAACGACCCGTATCCGTGCATCAAAGTGCTCGGCAATCCAAGAGATTGCACGGGCGTGCTCGCTTGCGATTTCGCGGTGAACCCCCATCACCGCATCGAAGCCGAGCAGACGGTCCTCACGATCGCCGAACAGAGCCAAGGGTGCTATCTGTGCGCCATCCCCGGCTGCGTTTCCGGCGACTTGACGTGGTGCGAGCCGGTGAGCCGCCAATGTCAGGTCGTCACGAGGCTGATCGGTGACAGTGGCGCTGCCGTTGCGGACCAGCCGCCGGCCAGCAGCTCGGGGGGACCGTCGATCAGCCCGAGTCCCGAAGCGGCCACGTCGCCCGACATGTGATGACGACGCGACGGTCGGTGTTCGCGATCTCCACGAGGCTAGCCGTCGCGGGGTTCGGGGTCGCGCTCTTCGCGCTGCACGCAACCCTCTACAAGGATTGGCTCATCGACGACTCCGGGATCTCGCTTGCTTACGCCATCAACCTGGCGGGCGGTCACGGACTCGTCTCGCAGCCCGGGGTCTCCCCCGTCGAGGGCTATTCGAACCCCTCCTGGGTGCTGGTGCTCGCGGCGCTGAGCCGAGCGGGAATGCTCACCTTGCCGCTCGCCCCCAAGATCGCGTCCGGCGCCTGCATCGCCGCCGCGTTCGCGACGCTCCTCGCGATCGTCGAGCGCGTGGCGCGCCGGCCGCGGCTGGTCGGAGCGTGCGTGCTGGTCGCCTGCTCGATGAACCCGGCGGTCGTCATCTGGTGCACGTCGGGGTTGGAGAACGCGCTTTACGTTTGGGTCGTCACGTCGCTCGCGTACTTGACGATCGAAGCGCTCGAGTCACCGCGCCCGGACCGGGCCTTCGCCGCCTGCGGGGCAGCCGCAGCCCTCGCCGCGATGACCCGCCCGGACGGAGCGCTCTTCGCCCTTCTCCCTCCTGCGGTCGCGTTCGCGGCCGGTAAGCGCGAGCGGCGTCTCTACCTCGCCTACTCGGCCACCTTCGCGTGGCTGTTCGGAGCCTTCATGGCCGGGCGCATCGCGATATTCCATCATCTCGTTCCCAATACGGCGATCGCCAAAGGCGGGCCCAAGCTGGTCGACGCCCTCGATTTCTTGCTGTTTACACGGCTTGGAATCGACAAGATGGACTCCCTTCTCGAGGCCGCGTTTCCGGCGCGTCTCGCCAACGTGGTCTTTGCCGGAACGGCCCTGACCGTTGGACTGGCCGCGAGGAGGCGACGCATCCCCGCTTCGCTCGGGACCCTCGTCGCGTATGCGGGGGCGGCGCTCGTCGATTACATGCTGATGCCGGAGGACTGGATGTCCGAGAATCGCTTCGGCACGGCGTTCATTCCGTTGTATTACGCGGCGGTCTTCGTCCTCGTCGACGTCACGCTCGACACCCTGATGGTGCGCCGGAAGTCGATCGCCGTTGCGGCGGTGACCGTCTCTCTCGTAGGGTCGGGCATCCCCGAGTTTGCCGGACGCGCGCTCCTCTTTGCGCACGGTTCGAACATCAACCTCTTCTTCGTGCGCTCCGCCTTCGCGGAGCGCTTCGATCGGTATGCGTCGGCGCTCCGCGTCGCGAGCCCTTCGGTGCTCCTCCCCGACGTCGGCGGCATGCTTCTGTGGTCGCACGCTCGCGTTTACGACCTCGCGGGGCTTTGCGATGCCTCGATCGCGCGGTCGATCGCGCACGATCCCCCGGCCGCTCGCGACTACATATTGGCCGAGGCGCGCCCGACGTTCATTCACGCCTACGGCAAGTATTCGCGGGTGGCGCTCGAGCTCGATCCGCGCTTTGCGACCGACTACGTGCCTATCCATGCCTACGACAAGGAAGAAGATCCCGATCTGGAAGGCCACGCGAGCGGCATCTTCGTTCGGCGCGACGCGGTCACCGGTCCGGACGCGGAGGCCGAGCTCGACGCGATCCGACGCGAGCCGCACAAGAGGCAAGCGTTGGTCCCCACCGCTCGTCCCAACTTCCTGTATCGCTGGCTCGAACAGCGACCGTTCGTGCCGAGGGAATACCGCCGTGCGCTGATCTCCCAGAGCATCGCGCAAGGCGATCGTCGCTAGGTACGCGTGCCCGTGCCCGTGCCCGTGCCCGTGCCCGTGCCCGTGCCCGTGCCCGTGCCCGTGCCCGTGCCCGTGCCCGAGGGCGACGAATCTGACGCTCTACTCTTCGCACGCCTGAGCCAATCTCACGAGCATCGACACGATGCGTACCAGGATCTCCTTACCCACCTGGTGCCCGGCCTCGGCCAGGAGCTTGAGCCGACGCAATGCATCGAGTAACGCGGCCGACTCCGTCGCGGATCCTCGCGCCGTCAGGTAGTAGCGACGCTTGTCCGCTTTGGAGACCTTCCCGGCTCCTTCCGCGAGATTGAGCACGATCGACGTAGACGCGCGCGTCAACTGGTCCGCCAGATGGCTTCGACCGCGCGGAAGCGCCTCGACGATGTCGTTCGCGAATACCAAGAAATCCAGCGACAACTGGTAAACGTCGAGCCGTTCGTGATCAAGCACCATCCCCCCTATCGGCACCGCTCGGCTCGAAGTTGCCGCTCGGGCACGGGCACGGGCACGGGCACGGGCACGGGCACGGGCACGGGCACGATATGAGGACGGGCCCTAACTGAAGGGGGCGGCCGCGGGGCTCGCGGCGACTTGGTATGCTGCCCCGACGCGTGGTGGCTCCCAGGGATCGCAGGGCACAGCACTCCGGGGCGGCGCGCGCGAGCCGCTGGCTGCTCGCGTTCGCCGTCTGCGGGTCGGCCATTGCGGTCGGCACGATGCACACGATCACGCTGTGCGCCGTCACCGCCGTCCTGGCCGCCGCGGCGGCGCTCGGGTGGTGGCGGGCCGAGCCGATGCGCGTCCGGCCGGCGGCGACGCTCTTGCTCGCCGTCGGGATCGCGCTGGTTGCGTACACTCTGCTCCAGTGCGTTCCGCTGCCGATTCGCTGGCTCGCGGCGATCGCTCCGCACAACGCCGACGTCTGGTCGCGTGCGCTCGTGCCGTTGCACGAGCCGGGGCCGAGCTGGGCGCCGCTGACGCTCGATCCGGTCGCGTCGCGGCTCGAGGTGCTCAAAGGCGTGGCGTACCTGCTCGCGTTCGTCACGGCGCTCCGGGTCGCCCAGCGGCGCGAGGGAGTCACGTTTCTGAGCGCGGCGATTGCGATCACCGGGATCTTGCTCGCCGCGGCGGCTTTGCTGCATCCCGCGTTCGGGGTTCACAAGCTGTTCGGAATCTACGAGCCCAACCCGGGAGTCGTCGCGAGCCACATCGCCCCGATCGTGAACCCGAACAACCTGGCCGGGTATCTCAACGTCGCGTTCTGCCTGACCCTCGCGGCGTCGCTCTCGCGCGAGCCGAGGGTGCCCCGAGCCATTGCGATCGCGTTCACGGCGTTGCTCGCGGCGACGCAGGTCTGGGTGGCGTCGCGGGGCGGTGTCATCGCGATGGTGCTCGGCGCGATCGCGGTCGCCGCGCTGACGATGAGCGAGCGGGTGAAACGGCGCGACCCGCGGGTATGGCTGACGGTGGGTTGCGGGGCGGCGACGTTCATCGGCGGGATCTCGATCGTGCTCGGGAGCTCCCGCCAAGCGCAGGGCGAGCTTTTCGTCAGCGACGTCTCCAAGTTCACCGTGCTCCTCGACGCATTCAAAATGCTCTCGGCGTACGGGATCTTCGGCGCCGGGCGAGGGGCGTTCGAGAGCGTGTACCCCCAGTTTCGCGGTCCGGCCGTCTGGGGGCACCTCACGTTCACGACTCCGGAAAACATCGTCGCCCAGTGGGTCATCGAGTGGGGCGTTCCGGTTGGCATTGCCGGTCTTGCGCTCATCGTCATCGCGCTCCGCCCGACCGCGGCCCTGGCTCGGTCGACGACCGCCGCGGGAGCGTGGGCCGCGCTGGCCGCGATCGCGGCGCAGAACATGGCGGACTTCAGCTCGGAAGTCCCCGGGGTCATGCTGGCGGTCGTGGTGTGCGGGGCCATCGTCGTGGCGGGCAGCCCCGGCCTCGCTCCGCGCTGGGCCGCCGAACGGTGGTCGCGTTCGACGGGGGCCGTGGCGCTGGTCGGCGTGGGCGTCTCCGTTCTGGCCATCTTCGGCGGCGTGACGGCGCTCGGACATCACGTGCGGGAGGACCGCAAGAGCCTGCACGACGCGGCCCTCCTGCGCGTGACGCCCCTTGCCGAGATGCACGACTTCGTTCGCGCGGCCATGTCGAGGCATCCGGCCGAGCCGTACCTCCCGTTCGTCACCGCCGTGCGGGCGACGCGCGTCCACGACGAGAGCCCGCTGCCCTGGTTGGCGGCGACGGTGGAGAGGGCGCGCGTCTACGGTCCCGCGCACTTGCTTCTCGCGCGCCTGGTCGGTTCGCGATCGCCTTCGCAGGCGCGCCTCGAATACCGATTGGCCATCGAGCAGGCGCCGGAGATATGGATGTCCGTCGGACAGGAGGCGTCCCGCCGGGTGGGGGGCTACGACGACGCGATGGAGCTCGTCCCGAGCGACCGCAACAAAGGCGTCGCCGTGCTCTCTCTGCTCATCCCCGAGCTGGCCGACCGGTTGCCCGCGTCGTGCGTGCGCCTCGACGAAGAGCTCAGCCAGCGAGATCCGGGGAGCATCGGCCCCCTCCGGAGGGCGGCGGTCGATGCGGTGGCCGATGTGGAGACGGGCGATGCCGCTCCTTGGTGCCAGGCGGCGAGTCGGACGGCATGCGTGGATCGAGCCGTTCTGCTGGCACGCAGCCTCGAGAGCGCCGAGCTCTCGGCATGCGAGGGGTACGCCCTGGAAGCCCGCGCGCTCGCCGCCGCCGGGGAGGTGGGCCAGGCGATGGACCGGCTGGAGCGCATCGTCGATCGGGTCGGCGATCGAGTGACGTGCCTGCAGGCGCTGGCGGGCCTCGCCCACTCAGTTCGAGACGACGTTCGCTTCGACGCGGCGCTGGGGGAAATCGCTCGCGCCGGTTGCACCGACGTGAAGCAATGCGTGGTCAATCTCGTCTGGGTCGCGCAAGCGCAAGAGGCGCGCGGAAACCCGCGGCGCGCGCTCGCCACCTACAAGCGTGCCTACGAGCGAGCCCCCGACGATGACGCGCTGCTCGAGACGATGGCTCGGCTGGCCGAAACGGCCGGATTGAATGCCGAGGCCCTCAAGGACTACCAAGAGCTTGCGCGCCGTCATCCCGCGGACGGGCGATGGCAGAGGGAAGTGGACACGCAGCGCGGGGCGATGTTTCGGGGCGTCGTTCCGCATTGAGGCCGAGTCTGGTTCGACATCGAACCGAGCGCGCTGGTACGCTCGGCTCGCTTGTAGACGTGTGGCGGTAGCTTGCTCGTGGAGGGGTCGATATGAGGCTTCTAAGCCTGGGTGGGTTGTGTGCGGGCATGGTCTCGGTGCTGTGCGCGTGCGGCTCGGGCGGCGAGGCGTCGGGCCCTCCGGACGCGTCGCCCGACGGGCCGGTGGCGGATGCGCCGACGGGCGACGCCGGGTCGGATGGATCGGTGGCCGATGGAGTCGCGCCCGACGCCGCGGCCCCCGACGGAGCGACTTCGGACGGAGCGCTGTCGGACGCCGGTGACGCCGGCACGTCCGACGGGCCCTTGTCCGACGCGACCCTGTCCGATGGGTCCGGGGTCGACGGGCCGACGTCGGGGTCCGACGCGACGATCTCGGATGGCTCAACCACGGACGGATCGTCCGACGACGGGCTGGCGGATGGGCAATCGATGATGACGGCGGGGTGCGACAACACGGGGCTTCTCTCCGGATGCGTCGTCGGCCCGTGCACCGTCAGCGCGACGGGCAGTCCGCTTCCGCCGGGCACGTCCCTCACGGTCACCACGAAGCCGATCCCGGCTGACTTGCTGGGCGACGCGCTCGGTAGCGTCCTCTGTTCGATCTCGCTCCCCGCGGGGGTGCAGACGTTGCCGAACATCAACTTGACGATCGCCCTTGCGCCCGACGCGGGTGCCGGCGGCGTTCTTTTTCAATATGTGTCGTCCGACCTGTCGCGCGTCGTTCTCACGTCGCAGTCGTCCGGGAGCGGCGTGGTCGGGCTGGTGACCGCCCCGGGGGACTTCGGCGCGACTGCGCGTCCCACCGCTTGGAGCGTGCAGGGAGACCTTGGGGCGGACATCGGCTCGTCCGCCGACCAGGCGTCCCTACTGCGGAATCTGTCGTCGTCGGGCATGGGAGGCGCGTTCTACGACGGCACGCATTTGTTCGCGTGCAACGGAACGCGGCTGCTCATTTACAACGGGATTCCATCGGCGCCCGGCATCAAGCCCAACGTGGTCCTCGGCCAGCCCGATCTCACCACCACGAGCTCCGAGATCACATCGTCGCTGTTTGGCAATTCGGGCTGCTCGGGTTTGTGGTCCGACGGAGCGCGCCTGGTCGCGGCCAACGGGAACCGCATTTTGATCTGGAACGCGATTCCGACGGCGAACGCGGCGCCGGCCGACATCGTCCTCGGGCAGCCTGACTTCACGTCCAACCGAGCGAACAATGGGGGCGTGGGGGCGTCGACATTGTCGTCGGCGGTGAGCGTCGACTCCGACGGAACGCGGCTCGCGGCCGCGGAGATCTTCAACAATCGCGTGCTCGTGTGGAACACGTTTCCGACGACTATCGGCCAACCCGCGGACGTCGTCATCGGCCAGCCCGATTTCGCCACCAACGGAGTGGGCACAGGCGCCACGTCCGTCTACCAGGCTTGGGGCGCCGCGTTCGCCGGGCCAGGCCTATTCCTGACGGGCCAGTACGCCCCCGGGCTCGTGCACATCGCCTCCACGGCGGGCAGCAATCCGTCGCCCGACTTCACGGTCTGGCCAATCGCCTTCCGGCTGCAGCCGCCCAATGTCGTCTATACGCCGGGGCCGGTGACGCGCACGCCGAACGGCGGGCTTGCCGTGCGCGATTTCGCGCGAATCGCGGTGACCAAGACCATACCGACGGCCCCCGCAACGATCGACTTCGTTCTCGGCCAACCCGATCCCACCCATATCGTTTCGAGCCCGGTTTCGGCGTCAGTGGTTGCGGGTCAAAGCGGCAGTCTGGGCGCCGGAAGCGCGATGCTCGTTCCCGACTCCAATCGACTGCTCGTCTTCGACACCCCTCCGACGTACAACTTCGAGCCAGCGAGCCGGGTCATCGGTCAGGCCGGCTTCACGACCCATAGCCGGGTCGACTACCGGGGCATCTCTGCTTCGACGCTCGCAGGACCCGCGGACGTCGCCTTCGCCGGGGGGGTCGTGGCGGTCGCCGACCGGAGCAACAACCGCGTCCTTCTCTACCGGTCGACGGACATCGCGGCGGGCACCTTGGGCGCGACCGTCGTCCTCGGCCAACCGGACGCGGGGTCCTACGTCGCGAACTTCGACCAGAAGACGCCGAACGCGGCGCGCCTGTCGGGGCCCGCGGGGGTCGCGCTCGACGGGACGCACCTCATCGTCGCGGACACCGAGAACCACCGCGTGCTTATCTGGAACACCGTTCCGACGGTGACCGGCACGGCGGCCGACGTCGTCCTCGGTCAGCCGGACTTCGCCGGCCGACGGCCCAACCGAGGGCGCGGCGACCGGAACGGCGATGGCAACTCCGACGCGGACGCCGACGGGTTCTTCTATCCGACGGGGGTTTCGAGCGACGGAACGAATCTCTTCGTCGCCGACCGGTTGAACAATCGGGTCCTCGTTTGGGACGCGTTCCCGACGGCGAACGGGCAAGCCGCCAACGCCGTCCTCGGTCAGGCCGATTTCACCAGCGCGCTGCCGAACAAGGGCAACGGCCCGTCCACGTTCGCGGCCGACGGCCTCAACTTGCCCACGGGCGTGACTCTCGTCGGAACGACGCTCTGGGTGGCGGACACCGAGAACAATCGAGTCGTGCGCTGGGACAACGCGACGACGGCTCCTGCGCCGGGGGCGTTCGTCGGACAGGCGTCCGGGTCGGCGGTGGCCAATCCGAATTACTTCCTCGCCAGCGACACGAACCCCGGCCTACCCCAGTCGCCCGCTACGACGGCCGCCTCCGTGCTTCGGCCGCGCGCCTCCGTGGTCGTGGGCGGGAGGCTGTACGTGAGCGAATCGGACTCGAGCCGGGTTCACATCCTCGATGCCGCGTCGCTCGCGCCTCTCGGGGAGCTCGGGCAGAGTGCCGACACCTCGGGCACTTCGAACGCGAACGGGATCGGCGCGGCGTCCCTCGCCACGCCGCTGGGCCTCGCCAGCGACGGCTCGACGTTGTGGGTCGCCGATTCGGGCAATCACCGCGTGGTCGGCTACGGGGTGTCCACGGCGCCGTCCACGGGGGCGGCGGCGACCGTCGCGCTCGGCCAGCCGAACCTCTTGACCAACGGATTCGATCAATCGAGCACCGCGGGCAACGGGGTCACGTCGCAGCCGCGGGGGCTCGCGATCGCGAACGGCAAGCTCTACGTGGCCGACACGAACAACCACCGCGTGCTCGTGATGAGCACGCCGGTCGTGCCCGGGCAGCCGCCGGCGCAGGTCTACGGCCAGCCCACCGGGACTCTCGCCCTGCCGAACGCGGGAGGGGCGCCGTCCGCGAGCACGCTCTCGGGTCCGCGCGGGGTCTACGCCGATTCCGCGCATGTCGTCGTCGCCGACACGGACAACAACCGGGTGCTCGTGTACGACGCGACTGCGGCGAGTGGAGTCGCGACGTTGGTCTTGGGACAGGCGGGATTCGCCACGAATGCCGCCAACGCGGGGGGAGCCGGGGCGAGCACGATGCAAGCGCCGGCCGCCGCGTACAGCGATGGCACGTCGCTCTGGGTCAGCGACACGGGGAATCATCGCGTCCTCGTCTGGAGCTCGTTTCCGACGACCAACGGCCAAGCCGCGGACCGGGTGATCGGACAGTCGTCGTTCTCGGCGGTGCTTCCGAATCAAGGTGCGGCGGGGGCTAGCGCGTCGTCGCTGTCGTTTCCGTCGGGGCTCGTCGCCATTGGCGGCGTGCTCTACATCGCCGACACGGGCAACAACCGGGTGGTGTCGTTCTCCAAGCCGCCGGCCGCTTCCGGCGCGGCGGCGGATGGCGTTTTGGGCCAGTCTGACCTCACGGGCCGCAGCGCCGCCGTCGTTGCCGACGACCTGACGCATCTGGCGGGTCCGGTCGCTCTCGCCCAAGACGGGGAGAACCTCTACGTCGTCGATCGCGATCTCGGGCGCGTGCTGGAGTACGGGCTAGGTTCGATCCCGAGCGGCTCGCCGGCCGTGCTCACCATCGGCACCCTTGGCGGGCTCACGTTGACCGGGCCGCAGGGGATCGCGGCCGAGCGCACACCGCTCTTCACATCGCGGCTGTACATCGGGGATACCGGCGACAACGAAGTCGTGATGGTGCAGTCCGTGAGCCGATTGGCATTCGAGTAAGGGAGCGCGATTGGCGGTCAAGGCTTGCGGGCACACGAGCCCGGCTGCCTCACGGCCGTGTCGTATCTCATGGTCCCGGCACGGAAATTCGTGCTATGGGTCGAGCGCCTCAACATTGCGTTCGCTGACGCATGGGGGTCGAGACATGAATTTTTGGAGCGCCTTCCGCATCTGACCATCTGGGTGCTTCCGGGAGTCAATTAGACCATGCGTTGGCTGCTTACCGGCGGCGCCGGCTTCATCGGGTCGCACTTCGCCGAGTTTCTCATTGCGCAGGGGGACGAAGTCTACGTCCTCGACGACCTGTCCACGGGCAGCGCGCGCAATGTCGCCGCCATCCGCAACCATCCGCGCTTTCACTTCCTGGTCGATTCGGTCGCGAACGCCGGGGTCGTCGCGGAGCTGGTCGACCTGGCCGACCAGGTCGTGCACCTGGCCGCGGCGGTCGGCGTGCGCCTCATCGTCGAGAGCCCGGTCCGCACCATCGAGCTGAACGTGCACGGTACCGAAGTGGTCTTGCAGGCCGCCGCCAAGAAGGGCAAGCGGGTTCTCCTGGCGAGCACTTCCGAAGTGTACGGCAAGAGCCAGCAGGTTCCCTTTCGGGAGGGGCAGGATCTGGTGCTCGGGCCATCGACCAAGGGGCGCTGGAGCTATGCGGCGAGCAAGCTGATCGACGAGTTTCTGGCGCTCGCCTACTGGAAAGAGAAGAAGCTCCCGACGACCGTCGTGCGGCTCTTCAACACCGTCGGCCCCCGCCAGACCGGCCGCTACGGCATGGTGATCCCCACGTTCGTGCGCCAGGCCCTGGCGGGGCAGCCCCTTTCGGTCTTCGGCACCGGCGACCAGACGCGCTGCTTCTGCCACGTGGACGACGTCATCCGAGCGCTTCACGGCCTCTGTCTCACGGACAAGGCCGTCGGCGAAGTGTTCAACGTGGGGGGCGAAGACGAGGTCTCGATTCGCGCGCTCGGGGAGCGCGTTTGCGGGCTCGTCGGCTCGTCTTCGACGATTCGGTCGATCTCGTACGACGAGGCCTACGAGCAAGGCTTCGAAGACATGCTGCGCCGCGTGCCCGACGTGTCGAAGGTCCGGGCGCTCATTGGCTGGCAGGCGAGGCACTCGCTCGACGACATCCTTCGCGACGTGATCGCATTCGAACGAAACAGTTAGGACCCGCCGCGGAACACACGATGATCTCGGCCACCGATCAACACATCGTGGCCTGGCTGCTGTCGATCGGGGGGCTGGCGCTCGCGCTGGGGGTCGTCGCGACCTTCATCACGCGCTTCGTGGCCCAGCGCGTGGGGTTCGTCGCAAAACCGCGCGCCGAGCGCTGGCACTCCCGCCCCACCGCGCTCGCGGGCGGCATCGGCATCTTCGTCGCCTTTGCCGTGCCGACATTGCTCATCGGCGGTCACTTTCGCCTCCATCTGCTGGCGGGCGCCGCGGCGATGTTCCTCTTGGGCCTCGTCGACGACATCGTTCACCTCAAGCCGTACTCCAAGCTCGTCGGGCAGTTCGCGGTCGCTTCACTGATCGTCGCCACCGGCTCGATCCTCCCGTGGACCCGATTCCTGGTCGCCAACCAGGCGATCAGCGTCTTCTGGATCGTCGGGATTACCAACGCGCTCAATCTGCTGGACAACATGGATGGCCTGGCCGCGGGGGTGACTTCCCTGGCCGGCGTATTTCAGGCGATCTTTTTCGTCATTCAGCGCCAGTATCCCGCGGCGGCGTGCTGCTGCGCGCTCGCGGGGGCGACCGGCGGGTTCCTCGTCTTCAACCGAAAGCCCGCGTCGATCTTCATGGGCGACTGCGGCGCGCTCTTTCTCGGCTTCACCCTCGCGGTGCTCGCGATGGAGCAGGGGTACGGGCGGTCGCGCGGCCTTCTCGCGACGGTGGCCGTGCCGGTCCTCGTCATGCTCGTGCCCATTTTCGACACGACGTTCGTGACCCTGGTCCGGCTCGTTCGCGGACGCCCGGTCTCGCAGGGCGGGCGCGATCACACGTCGCATCGTCTGGTGCACCTGGGCCTGTCCGAGACCATGGCCGTCCGCACGCTGGTCGGCATCGGGGCGCTCGGAGGCACCACCGCGGTGCTCGCTCGCCTCGGGCTCACGGCGGGGGTGTGGGTCGGTGTCCCGCTGCTGGGCATCGCGCTCGTGTTCCTGGGCATTCACCTCGCGCGCACCGACAGGACGGAGGTCGCGTCGTTCAATCTGCTCCGCTCCGTCGCCGCGTTCGGGTACCGGCGCCGGCTCTTCGAAGTGGTGCTCGACGCCGTTCTCGCGATGGTCGCCCTCGTGGGGGCGTTCTTGCTCCGGTTCGACGGGATCGTGCCGCCGGACACGGCCTACGACCTCACGCGCGCCTTTTTGATTGTCGTGGCCACCAAGCTGGTCGTGATGTATTTCGCGCACGCCTACGACGGAGTCTGGCGCTACGCGGGTGTGCGGGACTTGCTCCAGCTCGCGCGAGCGGCCGCGCTCGCCTCGGTCTGCTCGTTCCTCGTGGTCGCGCTGTGGATTCGCTTCGGATCCCTGTCGCGCGGGGCGCTGATCATCGACGGAATGCTGTTCGTCATTCTGGTGATGGCGTCGCGCATCTCGTTTCGGGTGCTGCGGGTCGTTCTCCGCGACGTGCAAGAGGCGCGGGCGTCCACGCGCGTGCTGCTGTGGGGGGCAGGGGACCTGGGCGAGCAGCTCGCCCGCCGTCTGCTCGACAACCCGGAAGAAGGTCTCACCCCGGTCGCCTTCATCGACGACGACCCGCTCAAAGTCGGCCGCATGATCCACGGGCTGCCGGTCAGCGGCGGTTGCGCCGAGATTCCCGTGTTGCTCCGGGCTGGCTTCGCGGAGCTCGTGATCGTGACGACGGCCCGGATCGCCGCCGAGCGAACGGCCGCGATGGCGGCGCAGACCGGCGCCGACCGCGTTCGAAGGCTGCGGTTCGTTCTGGAGAATGTGATCCCGCGGGCTCCGGCCAGTGCTCGGGCGTTGCTGCCGCCGTCGTGAAGGGCTATCGCCTCGGTTCCTCATGCTGAAGATGTTTCACGACTACGAAAGCGCCGGCAGCAGCTCCGCCTACTGGGAGTCGATGTGGGGCGATCTCGAAGCGGCCGCCTACGCGGACGACGCGCGGAGGCATTGCGAAGCGAGCCCCCTCTGGAGCCTCGTCACGAGCAAAGTGCAGCGCGACCGGCTCTTCATCGACGGTGGGTGTGGCCACGGCTACTGGGTCAAGTGCCTCCACGACCGAGGACAGAAGGCGGCGGGTGTCGACTTCGCCGAGCGAACGCTCGAACAGATCCGCAGAATCGACCCGAGCCTCGACGTGCGCCGGGGGGACGTCCGGGCGCTTCCCTTCGAAGATGGCGAGGTTCACGTCTATTACTCCGGTGGCGTCGTCGAGCACTTCGAAGAGGGGCCTACCGCCGCGTTGCGGGAAGCACGCAGGGTGATCGCCCCCGACGGATGGTTTCTCTGCTCCGTTCCCGACGTCTCGCCGCTGCGCAAGCACCTTTTGTATCGAGCGGCGTCCGAGACCCACGGCGTTCGCAATGGTCCCCTCTTCGTGCAGCGCGCGAGCCGGACGAGCCTCGACCCGTCCCGCGACGCCTCGGGCGGCAGCCGAAGGTTCTTCCAGTATGCGTTCGAAGAGAGCGAGTTTCTCGAGCACCTCCAGCGAGCTGGCTTCAGCGTCGTCGAGACGTTCGGTGAGTCTTTCGTGTGGGGGTTTCTCGAGATAGATCCGGTGCGACGCCTTCATGACCGTGCGATGGCTGTCTGGCGGCATTGGCGCCGGGCCAACGGGCACTCGAGGGAACACCGAATCACGGGCTCCGTCGACGATGGGAACGCCCCGCAGGGCGCACGGCAGTCTCTTCGCACGCTGCCACGTCGCGCGCTCATGAACGAAGACCGGTCGATTCCGGTACTCGGCGGTGCCGTCGGCTTGGCGGCCGAATTTGCGGCGAATCTTCGAATGTACGTGGCGAGGCCGTCGACCGAGGCCGGCTCCCTTGCCCAGACGCCTCGCCAGTAGAAAAGCCGTACTTTCATGAAGGTGCTTCTTTACTACCTCTCGAACAAGGGAAGCCTCTCCCTCGAAACGGCTCTGCGAGGATATGTCGAGCATGGGCACGAAGTTCACCTCCTGACGACCTGCGAACCAGGAGAATTGCACCGCCGCGCGGAGGCGCTGGGCGTGCGGACGAGCGGCTACGCGGTCCCCAAGAACGGCCTGTACTACGCGAGACAGATCGATCACCTCGTCCGCTATTGCAGGCGCGAGAGAATCGACGTCGTCCTTTCGCAGCTACAACAAGCCAATTTCATCGGCGTGTTCGCCGAGCGCCTGACGGCTGCTCGATTTTACATGTTCCGACACCACGATCGACCGGAAACCAAGAAGTCGAGAATTCTCGACGTGATTATCAATCAGATGGCGCGCAACATCGTCGTGCTCAGCGAGACGAATAAACGCATTGTTCTTGCAGAAGGCGTGCCGGAACATCGAATTCATCTCGTGCCGCTGATGTACGATTTCGATGTATCGATCCCCTCCGCCGAAGCCGTTCGGGCCATCCGAGACTCCCACCCTTGTGAGCTGTTGGCCGTCATGGTGAGCCGGCACGTTCGGGTCAAGCGTCACATCCTTGCGTTTCAGGCCATCGAAGAGTTGATCGCACGACGCCACCGCGTGAAGCTGCTCGTTTTGGACGACGGCCCCGAACGTGAGAACCTCGAGCGATACGTGCGGGAGCGATCGCTCGGGGAGCACGTCTCGTTTCTTGGCTACCGAACGGATGTCGGCAACTTCGTCGCGGCGTCCGACGTGCTTCTTCATCCGTCGGAACTGGAAGTGAGCACGAATATCGTCAAGGAAGCGGGCGCGCGCGGCAAGATCGTGATGGCATGCCGAGGCGTCGGAGACTTCGACGAATATCTCCAAGACATGGAGAATGCCGTCCTGTTGAACGTGAGCGACGGGGCATCCGTGATCGCGGATCGTTTGGCGGACATCGCCGTCAATCGTCAAAAGTACAGCGTCCTCGGGGGGCGCCTCGCGCGGCGCGTCGTGGAGAAGTACGGGCGCTCGGCGACGACGATGATTCCCTACCTGCGCCTCCTCGATGGCAGCGGAGCGGGGATCCCGGCACGGGCTTCGGCGTGATCCACCGCCGTCGGCGCGCGTCGGCTGCACGCTTCTGGAGAATGCTGACGTGGATGGCGGATGGGCGGCCCGGGTTCACCGGCGATCGACGATAAAGGACTCGCCGCCCCAATGAAAATCGCGATATTTGTGGAGACGAAGCCCCGGGTTTCTGGCTAGCCACTCGGCGACCGCGAGCTGCTCCCCGCGATCTGGCTTCCCGGCAAAACAGTGCCAGTCGTCGAACATGAGGAGTGCGCCGTCGACCAGAACGTCCGTCAGGAAATCGAGCACCGGGACCGTCGAAGCGTAGAGGTCGCAGTCGATGAACGCCATGTTCACCCGCTTGAGTTGGATGCGGGCCTTGGTGGCGTCGTTCAGCGTCTCGTCGAACATCCCGGGGGTGATCGTCACCCGCTGCATATCCACTTGATTGACGGCGAGCGCCTTCTTGAACGTGGGGAGGTCCGCCGCGAACTGCCCCGTTTCGAACGGCCCTCCCGCGTCGTTGTCCTTCACCTCCGGTAGGCCGGCGAAACTGTCGAACGCATGGAGGCGCTTGTCGCTCAGCTCCCATCGGCGCGCGCCGTGCCACGCGGCGGTAAAGGTACTGCCCTGAAACACGCCGAACTCGCAATAATCGCCGGCGATCTTGTTGTTCACCGTAAACGCATACGCGTTCTCGAGCATGCGGGTACTTTCGAGGCGGAATACGTTCGACGTGTTCGCCTGGTAGCCGAAGAGCAAACTGAGAAGCCGTAGGGGTGGGAGCGAGTGGACAGCGCCGAAGCGGACGGTCTCTCGGTACAGCAAATCCTTTAGTGCCCTCGAGCTCATGAGGCCCGCGAGGCTTACACATCCGGCTTGCTCGTGCAACCGGTCGCGAGGGGTGCGACGCGAGATTCGATTGGAAGCTTTCCGATTGCGTGGATGGACCGAGAGTGGTCGCTGACGCGTCGGCGGAGAACCTATTGGCCAGCCGAATCGGGGGCCGCGTCCCCGCCCCGGCGACGATAGGCTTCGACGCGGCGACGCACTTTCCGCACGATGATTCGCGTGAGCGGGACTGGGGTGAGGGCGAAACTGTCGACTGCATAGCGCACCGCCTTGCGCGAGTCGCCCGCGAGAAAGTGGCAAGCCGCGAGCTGGCCGTAAGCGGTAGCGTAGGCGATGCGCTTGTAAGGTCGGGCTCGCGTGGCGAGTGGATCGGAAAACGTCGAGGCGAGCGCGCGGAGCACGTCGTGCTCGAAGAGCTTGACGTTGAGATGCATCGCCGAACCGTGAACGCGGTAGTCGAGCAGCACTTGCTCAACGAGCTCCACACGGTACTTCGTCATGACGCGGCGCCACATGTCCCAGTCGGCCGACGTCGAGAGCTGAGGATCGAAGCCGCCCACTTCCGCGAAACAGGCGCGGCGAAGCAGAGACCCGCTTCCGCCGCCGAGAACGGTCGTCCGAAGTTGCGCGTGGTCAACGAGGAGCCAGCCCCGGCCCCCATCGCGGACGATTCGGATGGGGTTGCCGTCGGCGTCGATCTCTCGTACCCAGCAGTGCACGAGGCCCACCTCGCGGTCGCCCATCCGCTCGAGCTGGCGCTCCACTTTGGTGGGGTGCCACACGTCGTCCGCGTCGAGGAAGCCGATGAACTCGCCGCGTGCCTCCTCGATGCCGCGGTTGCGCGCCGCGGACACCCCCTGGTTGGCCTGACCGACCCAGCGGATACGGTCCCCGTAGGTTCGGAGGACATCGGCCGAATGGTCTGTCGAGCCGTCGTCCACGACGACGACTTCCGTGTCTCGGTGCGTCTGGGCGAGGGCGCTTTCGACCGCGGTGCCGAGGTAGCGGGCGTAGTTGTAGTTTGGGATGACGCACGTCACGAGCGGCATGGCGCTAGCCCTTGGCCCCGCGCTCGCCGAGCAAGCGTTTGGCGCTTTCGATGCCGTCGTACAGCCAGCTGCGGGAGGTCACGTAGTGTACCCATGCGTCCCGGGCGAGCATCCGTTCTTCGACCTTGGCGAGGTGCGCGTGCTTCAGGCCCGCGAGTTCTTCGCGCAGGACGCCGTAGCGGTCGAACAGCCATGGGCGCTTTCCAGGAGAAGCAACGGTGTTCATGACGTCGTCTCGGTCGCGGTAGTGAGCTTTCGGCGGCAGCCGTTTCCAGTGGAGCACCTCAGGAAGGACGACCAGTTCGCCGTGAAGGATCAGCTCCGACATGAAGATCAAATCCCACGACAAACAGGGCCGAGATCCGCGGGTTCGTCGCGCCGCGGCTGTTCGCATGACGGCGTAGACGGCAGGGTGGACCTGCCAATGGCGGAGCACGTGTCTCCAGCGGTCGCGGCGTGAGAAACCCTCAGAGCCAATTCCCGCGGGGTCACCCCAGGGGGCACCATCGTAAGTAACAAGTTGATACCGACTGTAGCAGGCCACCGCAAGCGGCCTTCGCCGGAGAACGCCGACGCAGCGCTCGAGAAAGTCCGGATGCCATTCGTCGTCGTGCGCAGCCCATACAAATAGTTCGGCTCGGGCCAGCGCTAAGGCGCGATTGAAATTCCAACTCGCGCCCCCGTTGACCGGAGCGCGCATGTAACGCACACGCGCGTCGCGAGCGGCGTAATCCTGGCAGATTTCAGGTGTTGCGTCCGTCGACGCGTTGTCAGAAACAATCAGTTCGAAGTCCCCGAAACTTTGGGCCAGAAGGCTCCCGAGAGCTCGCTCAAGGTGTAGGGCGCCGTTGTACACGGGTAGACCGATGGAGAGCATCGGCAACCGCATTCCTATAGCGAGTTGGTCGTCGGCTGCTTCGACCGCTGTGCCCGTCATCGCAGGCTCATGGTAGCGTTCATGCCCGTGAGTCGCCACGACTGCAGTGGCGGCAAGCGCCCTTGCCTTAGCCCTTGTCACCGCGGATTGCACGATGCCAGCTGAGCATCGCTCCGGGCATTGCTAGGTGCCGAGGGGAGGCGTCCCAATCCGATTGCGCTCGGCCTTAGCGTCGCTGTTCGTCGACGAACGCGTTGCGCAAATGAACTCGCGGTAAGGCCGGTTGAACTCCGCCGGAAGTGGATCGATCCGCCAGGCCGCCGACCGAAAGATCCTACCGGCGAGGCCTCGTAGGTGCTCACTCAAACTGGCCGCTTCCGCGCGCACTGTAAAAGCCTTGAGCACGCGTGCTAGCCAACGGTCTTGCCCAACCCAGGTTACCTCTTTCAAGGCGAAGCGCTGGCGCAGCATCTCCGAAAGGCTGTGCAGCTCACCGTTCTTGGGTTGAGCATCCTGATTCCAGCTGAAAAAGGTTCCGCCACAAGTGCGCGAAATGAAGTCCAGATACACTCCAACTTGGTCTTCCCGCATCTCCTGGAATGAAGCCACGTTCAACACCAAATCAAACGACAACGCCCCCAGTTCCTCAACGCGATAATTCGGAATGAATACAAAATCATACGAAAGGACATCCGTTTTCAAAAACTCCGCAAACGTCTCAGGCGAGTAGATATAACTATTTCGAGTAGGGTGAAGCATCGCCAGATACGATGCCGAAAACAAAAGGGTCTCGGGCAGATCCACAATCACGTAGGTGAGATCCAACAGGCTCGTGAGGTGGTGAGCGAGGCCACCGTATCCGGCGCCAATCTCGAGGACCAGGCTCCGCCCTCCAACCGGCCGCTTCAACGCCTCAATGGTTCCCTCCCGGTAAAGCGTATTGACGACGTGCTGGAACCGCTGCGTGTCATGGCTGACAAGCCCCCCTTCGCTGGAGAATCCGATGCCGCCGTTCGGCTCGTAGAGCCAGTACTGCGCCGGTATGCCGTCCAGCGAGGCTGCGCGCTCCCGGCGGAACTCGCGCGCGCCCGCATCGAAAAAATAGGTGAGATAACTGTCCCCCGTTAAATGATACGTGTGAATTCGAAGCTGCTCAAAGGCCTCTTCCGGAAGCCCAAGCATGTAACTGAAGCGAGAACAAAAGGACGCCCAGTACGTGCTCGGCCGCTCGCGGTTGCCGGTGCTCCCACCCAACCGATGCCGCTCCTCGAGCATCTTGCCGATTGCGGCCTTTATCTCGCGGACGCGCGTGCTCGTGCTTTGATCCATGTCTTCCTAAGGTGGTGGGCCAAGTTCGTCCTGAAGTTCCCATTCTAGCATCGGACGCAAGACGCCTGGCCAGTCTCCCGCGTATGGCCCCCGAACGCCGTCGCCCTCGCTCCGGTCGACCACCTGAAACGAAACGGCGTCCTTCTCGAAGGCATGCACGACCGGTGGGTTATAGCTACAGACGGCGACGGAACGAAGAATGACACGCCCCTCGGCGAAAAAGTGGCCAGGAATCCGGCAAGTGCTCCGCACAAGACCCAGTCTACGCGAACGAACTTTCCACTCATGATTCGTAACATCGGTGGTTAGAAAAAGGCACACACCATCGTCGTTATAAAACTGAATGTTCGCGGAAGTTTTCGCACGATTATCGAGGTTCCAGTATTCCAGCTCAACGAGTATCGGCGAACCGATATCGATCGTATCAACAACGTTGCCGCTCGTATCCCGTACGCGTATCGCATGCAGGCGCGCGATGTCATCGCCGGGAGCTGTCTCGCTGGAGTCCCACACCCGCTCTCCGAGAGACCCGGTGCCCCCATGCAAATAGGCAGAAACCACTTGAGACGGCAATCCAGACAATACAACTCGGCCGTGGTCAAGCAGAAGCGCGCGTTTGCAAAGCCGCAAGATCGTCGGCATGCTGTGGGAAACGAAAAGTACAGTCCGGCCCTCACGCGCGACATCATCCATCTTGCCGAGACACTTCTTCTGAAAATTTGCGTCTCCGACGGCTAGTACCTCGTCGACGACCAAGACGTCGGGCACCATATGGGCCGCAACGGAAAAGGCCAGACGCATGTACATGCCGCTCGAGTAGCGCTTCGCTGGCGTATCCAGAAACTGCTCGATCTCTGCGAATGCCACGATCTCGTCAAAGCGGCGACTGATTTCCGACTTGGGCATACCGAGGATCGCGCCGTTCAAGAAGATGTTCTCTCGCCCGGTTAGCTCGGGATGGAATCCGGTCCCTACCTCCAGTAGCGACCCGAGCTTGCCATAGACCGTGGCCTGTCCTTCCGTCGGCTCGGTGACGTTCGACAAGATCTTCAGGAGAGTGCTCTTACCAGCGCCATTCCGTCCAATGACGCCGAGCACCTCGCCGCGCCGGACTTGAAACGAGACGTCCTTCAACGCCCAGAATGTCGGGCTTGGCCGCCGCCGAAAGCCAAAACCTGAAACAACGGCGCTACGCAGTGCGTCGCGAAAGGTCTTGTATCGGTCCCGGGCAGCGCCCAATCGATACTTCTTCCCGATGCCTTCAACGTTCAGAGCAAGGTTGGACACGACAAACGCTCCTCAGACGATGTCGGCAAATGCGCGCTCCATCTTGGAAAAGTATCGCACTCCCGTGTACAGTAGAAGTATGGAGACGATCGCCGAAACCCAAATAAGCTTCGGGATGGCGCCCGTGCCGAGGAGCGCCCATCGAAAGCCCTCCACCACGCCGGCAATCGGATTCAGACCCACAAGGGGTCGCCACTTGTCGGGCACGAGGCTGCTTGAGTAGGCGATCGGAGTGGCATAAAGCCAGAATTGGGTGAGAAAAGGAATCGTGTAGCGAACGTCGCGATACTGAACGTTCAATGCCGAAAGCCAAAGCCCAGTTCCGAGCGCGGTTGTCACCGCGAGAAGTAAAAAGAAGGGAAGGACCAGCACACGGATTGTGGGAAAAACATGATACCACAGCATCATTATTAGCAACAGCACGAAGGAGATCGCGAAGTCGACCAAGCCAGCGAGGACCGCAGACAGAGGAATGACGAGACGAGGGAAATATATCTTGGTAATCAAGCTCTGGTTGGAAACGAGACTGTTGCTCGACTCAGTGAGGGCAAAGGCGAAGAGTTGCCACGGGAGAAGGCCGCAGAACGCAAACAGTGGATAGGGGGCCCCGTCCGAGGGCAAGCGGGCGAGTCGACCGAAGAACACGCTGAAGATCACCATGGGCGCAACGGGCTGGATGACCGCCCAAGCGACGCCGAGAGCCGTCTGACGATACCTCAACTGAATGTCGCGCCAAGTGAGAAACCATACGAGATCGCGATACTCCCACAAGCGACTCAGGTTGACGCGCCCCCACCCGCGCGTGGCGCGGATAACCTGGGTCGGCAAGCGATCGACTGAGGCATACGGGTCCGAGGCGACCTTTACGGCGTCTTCGGCGACTGGTACGGCGGGATCGGGGTTGCTCAAGACAATAGGGCGGGGGCTTCGCCTCCAGTTACTCGCATGACGACGTTAGGCATCCATCCGAAGTCGAGGTTAGCATCGTGGGGGACGGGTGTCGATACTGCAAGGCAGCTACCGAAGTCGCCGGAGATAGGCGCCCGGCCAATGGGTCACCTGCTGTGATGTAAGCGCTTCAGAGAAGACGAAAGGCGGGCTCTCCAGAGAGAAATTGGTGTGCGACTTTGCGAAGTCCCGGGCCGCCGCCTGGGGATTGTCGTCTTTCCAGGTAGCCATTCCACGCGGAACGTCGTGTAGATCCGCCATGATACCGTCGGTCGCGACGATGTACGAGTCGACGCTTACAAAGGGCGAGTAGGCTTCGAGCTCCCCCGCGACATGGACCTTGCTGTGATTCGAGTCGAGGATCACGAGAACGCGCTCTTCGGGCCGGATGTGACTTTGCACTTTCGCGACAACGGCGGGGTCCACCGAGCTTCCCTCGATGAGCGTGATGAGGTCGGAGAGCTCGTGCGATTCGATGGCCGCTCGATTCTTCGGCCTGATTTCCACGTCCACGCCGATGACCCGGCCGCGCCCCAAGGCACGAAACAGGCTCGCATAAAAAACCAGGGAGCCGCCGTGGGCCACGCCCGTCTCGATGACGACGTCGGGGCGGACTCGGTATATCGTTTCGTGGATGCGGACGAGGTCCTCGGGTAGCTGAATGATCGGACGGCCCATCCAGGTAAACCCATAGGGGTACCTGAGAGCCCACCCGACGTTTACCCAGAGTCGAGAGAGGACGGCGAACGCGTCCGCCGAATAGAGGGACACGTCGCGCTCCTGGCCATCGTCTTCGTAGACGAGCTTCTGCGCAACCGTGTCAATCGAGATCTTCACGCGTCACCATCCTCAATCTTTGCGTTCGCCAGTGTCGAGCCCGGGTGAGACCGGTGGGCGGGAACGCCACCACTCAATCGTGTCCCGCAAACCGTTACGAAGGTCCAGCTTCGGCCGCCAAGACGCCTCAACTTGGATCCGCTGATTGTCAGCGCAGACAAATCGTGGGTCCCCTTTGCCTTGCGCAAGCGCGCCAAGCCGAATCAGGTCGGGTCGTCCTGCGATCTCCCCGATGAGCGTGACGAGTCGAGCCACGGTCACCGGGGAACCTGAGCCGATGTTGACTGGACCCACGATCGAGCTTCGCGCTACCGCCCAGAGCGCCGAGGCAACGTCTTCCACGTGGAGGAAATCGCGAACCTGCTCACCGGATGTGCAGCGGGCCTCGTCGCCGCGAAGCAGGGCTCGGATGACCGAGGGCACGAGTCGTCGCTCATTCTCGAAGGGGCCGTACAAGTAGAAGAGGCGAGCCCACGAGACGGTCATGTCAGTGACGGGGAGGTTGCTCAGAGTCATGAACGTACTGGCCTTCGCGGCAGAGTACAGGAACGTCGGTCGAAGGGGAGTGCGTTCGCTCAGGTACCCCGCGTCCGTATCGTACTCAAAGCACGTGCCCACACCGACAAAGCGACGGCAGCCGGCCTCACGGAGGAGAGAGGCGAGCTTAAGCGTGGCCGCCATAAGGTCGATGTTCGCCGATGCTTGAAGGTATTCTCCCGGCTTTGCGTACCAGCCGAGGTGAATGCAGACATCGGGCTTGATTGACCTCAGCGGTTGCGCCAAGTCCCCGGAGTGCAGAAGATCTCCGGACAAGAAATGGAGATGGGACTTCAAGTCCAGGATGCGACTGAGGTTGCTGTCTGACCGGATCAGCGCATGCACTTCGCACCCCTCTTGGACAAGGAGGCGTGCCACGTGCGACCCCACAAAGCCCGTTGCCCCGGTGACGAATACCGTGGTCATCGCAAGCTCGCGTACGTCCGGTCTCGCTCGGACAAGACCCGCTCCGCGTCCGGCCACTCGATCCCGAACGCGGGATCGTCCCACCTCACCCCGCGGGCGCACGCCGGATCATAGAACTCCGAGATCTGGTAAAGCACGTGCGATTCGGCCTCGAGCGTCTGAAACCCGTGAGCTACCCCCTCCGGCACATACAGCGCAAGGCCGTTGTCCGCCGTCAGGGTCTCGGCGAACCAGCGCAGATGGGTCGGCGAGCTCGCCCGCAAGTCGAGCAGGACGTCGTAAATCGCGCCGCGCACGCAGCGCACGACCTTGGTCTCCGCCGCGGGCGGTACCGAATAGTGCATCCCGCGCAGCGTGCCTCTTCGCGCATTGGTCGAGAGGCTGCACTGGGCAAGCCGAGAACAAAGCCCCCGGTCCTGCAGCTCGCGTGAACACCAAGTCCGCGCGAACGATCCTCGCTCGTCGGCGTGCCGCTCGAGCTCGATGACGAACGCGCCAGGGATCGTCGTCTCGCGAAAGATCACGGCAGAACCGCCACTTCGGGGATAGGCACGACCAGGCGGCCTCCCCATTCTTTGACGTACCCGAGCTGCTGGGCGATCTCCGCCTGGATGTTCCACGGAAGGACCAAGACGTAGTCGGGCCGTGTCTCTCGGATCCGCTCGGGCGCCTCGATGGGAATTCGCGTTCCCGGAAGGAGCTTGCCCTGTTTGAGCGGGCTTCGGTCGGCCGCGTAGTCGATGAAGTCGGTTCGGACGCCGCAATAGTTGAGCAGCGTGTTGCCCTTGGCGGGCGCGCCGTACGCGACGATTTGCTTGCCCTCGCGCTTTCGAGCGATCAAAAACTGCAAGAGCGAGCGCTTGACTTCACGGACGCGCTCGGCAAATCGCGTATACGCCGCGATCTCGTGCAGCCCCTCGGCGCGCTCGGCCGAACGAAGCGCCGCGACGCGATCGGAGATGGGAAGGCGGCGGTAGGCATCGTGCCGCGCAAAGACTCGCAGCGACCCGCCATGCGTCGTCAACACCTCCACGTCGAAGACGACGAGGCCGTGCGCTTCCAGCACGCGCGCGGCCGTCGACAAAGAAAAGTACGAGAAGTGCTCGTGGTAAATCGTGTCGAACTGGCTATTGGCGAGGAGCCGGCCGAGGTGCGGAAACTCCAACGTGAGAACGCCCTCGGGCGCCAACAGCAACGAGAGCCCGCGGACAAAGTCGTTGAGCCGGGGCACGTGCGCGAGGACGTTGTTGCCGACGAGGAGGTCCGCGCGCTTTCCCTCGGCCACCAGCTCCTGCGCGAGCGACGTGCCGAAGAAGCGGGCGATCGACGGGATGCCGGTGCGCTCGGCGATCGCCGCGACGTTCGCCGCGGGTTCGATGCCGAGCACCGGAATGCCTCGCTCTTTGAAGAAGCGCAGGAGGTAGCCGTCGTTGCTGGCCACTTCGACCACGCGGCTCGAGCGGTCGAGGCCGAAGCGCTCGACCATGTCGCCGGTATACTGCCGGCAGTGATCGAGCCACGAATCGGACATCGACGAAAGGTACGCGTAGTCTGAAAAGATGCGCTCCGGGGACTCGACCTCCGCGAGCTGGACGAGCAGGCACCCGTCGCAGACGAACGTGTGAAGAGGAAAGAACCGCTCGGCTTTGTCCGCGTCGCGCCGATCGACGTACGCGTTCGAAAGTGGCTGCATCCCGAGATCGACGAATGTCCGCGTGACCGGCGCGTCGCAGAAGCGGCACTTCACGGGAGCTCCAGATACCGCTGGATCTGCCGTTGCGTGTACGCTGCCATGTTGGCGCTTGCGGCGTGAGTCTTGTACCACTCGACCGTCCAGGCGACCGTGTCGCGATGGTCGAGCCGCGGCCTCCACCCGAGGCGCGCCCTCGCTTTGGACGAATCGACCGTGAGCACATGCGACTCGTGCGGCTGCGTGCGCTCTTCACGGGTCCACGACGCGCCCTCACCCCACGCCGCGCAAATGGCGTTCGCCATTGACGACACCGACTGAACGGCGTCCGTGTTCGGACCGAAATTCCAGCTCTCGCCGGAGGTTCCGTGGAAGAGGCGCTCGGCCACGAGGAGATACCCGGATAGCGGCTCGAGCACGTGTTGCCACGGTCGAATGCTGTCCGGGCTTCGAATGCGCGGCGCATGGCCGCTCGCGAGGGCCGTCACGACGTCGGGCACCAATCGATCCCGCGCCCAATCGCCGCCCCCGATGACGTTGCCCGCGCGCACCGTGGCGACGCCGACCGCAGATTCATGGAGCAGCGACCGCGCGTACGAGCTCGCCACGAGCTCCGCGCAGGCCTTGCTGCTCGCGTACGGATCGTGTCCCCCCAGGCGATCGTTCTCGCGATACGGCCAGTCCCACTCGCGGTTCTCGTAGCACTTGTCGCTCGTCACCACGACGGCCGCCTTCACGTCCGGTGTCGCCCGAACGGCTTCGAGCACGTTGACCGTCCCCATGACGTTCGTCTCGAATGTCTCTGCCGGTTGCTGGTACGAAACGCGGACCAGCGATTGCGCGGCGAGGTGAAAGACGACCTCCGGCCGCCACGCGCCGAGCTCGTGGACGAGTCGCGCCCGATCGCGCACGTCGGCTTCGATCCAGTCGACCCGGGTTGCAACCTTCGCCAGGTCGAAGAGGCTCGGCGACGTCGGAGGGGCGAGGGAGTAGCCGCGGACCTGTGCGCCGAGCTCACGAAGCCAGAGCGCGAGCCAGGCGCCTTTGAACCCCGTGATCCCCGTGACCAGAACCCGTCGCCCCGCCCAGAACGCGGGGTTCATTCCCATACTTTCCACGGGGCCTTTCCGCTCGCCCACAGGCCCTCGAGATACTGCCGGTCGCGGAGGTGATCCATCGGCTGCCAGAAGCCTTCGTGAAAGTGCGCGGCGAGCTGCTTTTCGGCCGCGAGCCGCTCGAGGGGAGCGCGCTCCCACGTGGTGTCGTCGCCTTCGATGTAGTCGATCACTTTCGGCGACAGAACGAAGAAACCGCCGTTGATCCACCCGCCGTCGCCGTCGGGCTTCTCGCGGAAGCCGGCGATCTTGCTGTCGTCCACCGTGATGATGCCGAAGCGGCCGGGGGGCCTCACCGCGGTGACGGTCGCGAGCACATTTTGCTCCCGATGGGTCGCGATCACGGCGCGGATGACGACACCCGCGACCCCGTCGCCGTAGGTCAGGCAAAAGTCTTCGTTCCCGAGGTACTCGCGCACCCGGCGCAGGCGGCCCCCGGTTTGCGTGTGCTCGCCGGTATCGACCAGAGTGACCCGCCAGGGCTCGCACGACTTGCGGTGCGTCGTGATCGAGTTCTTCGCGAGGTCGAACGTGACGTCGGACATGTGGAGGAAGTAGTTCGCGAAGTACTCTTTGATGAGGTAGCCCTTGTAGCCGAGGCACACGACGAACTCCGTCAGGCCGTGGGCGGAGTAAATCTTCATGATGTGCCAGAGGATCGGCTTGCCCCCGATCTCGATCATCGGCTTCGGCTTGAGGTGGGTCTCCTCGCTGATGCGCGTGCCGAGGCCGCCGGCCAGGATGACGACCTTCACGATGCTGGCCTCCTCGTGGGAGTCACGCTCAGTTGGTGTCTGCGACCGTCGCCGAAGTTCACGTCGGGCGAAAGATAGCCTCGAACCTGTCGAAAGGACACCCGCGCAAGGTGCGCTCCGGGGGCGACAGGCGGCGCGACCTCGTCTAGCCTCGGGCGCCCATGCGACAGGAGTTGCTCGAAGTCCTGCGCGAGCCCGGCACCGGCGCGGCGCTCACGCTGAAGGACGCGCGCATGAGCGGGAGCCGAATCGATCGAGGAGCGCTCGTGAGCAACACGACGGGTCGATCGTATTCGATACTGCGCGGAATCCCGCGCTTCGTAGGGTCGGAGGCCTACGCCGAGTCGTTCGGCTTCCAGTGGAACAAATACCGCGAGGTGCAGCTCGATTCGGCGACGCACGCTCGCCTTTCGCGCGCCCGCTTCGACGCCGAAGCCGGCTGGACCGAGGGCGAGCTGAGAAGCAAATGGTGCCTCGACGCGGGCTGCGGTGCGGGTCGCTTCGCCGAGGTCGCGGCGGCCCGGGGCCCGAACCTCGTCGCGATGGACTTGTCGAGCGCCGTCGAGGCGGCTGCGAAGACCCTCGAGCGATTCGACCACGTGGACGTGGTCCAGGGCAGCATCTTGGAGCCGCCCTTCGCGCAGGGGACGTTTGACTTCGTCTACTGCATCGGGGTCATCCAGCACACGCCCGATCCCGAGAGAGCGGTCGAGACGGTCGTGCGCCTGACCAAGCCCGACGGCAAGTTCGCGATGACGATTTACGGGCGCAAGCCGTGGACGCGGCTCAACGGGAAATACCTTCTGCGCCCGATCACGAGGCGCCTGCCCGAGCGCACGCTGCTGCAGATGATCGAGACGTCGATGCCGGTCTTATTTCCGGTCACCGACGCTCTCTTCCGCATCCCCGTTCTCGGCAGAGCGGCACGGTTCGCCATTCCCGTGGCCAACTGGGTAGAGCACACCGAGATGACGCGCGATGCCCGATACGCCGAGGCGGTCCTCGACACGTTCGACGCCCTCTCGCCACGTTACGACTCGCCGATGACGTGGACGGAGGTCGAGTCGGTCTTGAAGAGCATTCCGGCGAGCCGCTGGGACTTTCGGAGTCGCGTTCCGATCGAGTGTGCTGGCGTGCGTTGACGCGGTTGGAAGCGGAGGCTGCGGCCTACCGACCCGAGATCCCCCGCTCCGCCTTTTCGCGCAGCTGCTTGATGCTCGCCTCGTTCGCGCCCGAGGGGTTCACGTCATCGGCCGTATCCGGCTTTTCTTTGCACTCCGGCCACTCCTCTTTCGCGCACGCTTCGTGCGCCTCCTTGCGCAGCAACGCCCCGTGCCAAAAGGTGCTCCAGTTTGCACGAACGGCCCTTTGTTCATACGAAGATGGCCCTTGTCGACGCGAAAAGGCCCTTTTTCCAGGGGCCGAGGACCTCTGCCAACGAGAAGAGGTCCTTTGACCATCGGCAAAGGTCCTCGGCCGAAGAGAAAATGACGTCTCGCCATCGGCAGAGGCTCTTTGTCGGCGACGCGCGGTCGTTCGTCAACGGACGACTGACGTCGTTCAACGAGGAACGGTCCACTCGCCATTGGCAAAGGCCCGCTGCCGACGACAAAAGGCCCACCGCCGATTGAAAAAGGGGCGCTACTGACGAGAAAATGACCTCTGTCCAGAAGAGAAGGTCCGATGCCAACGGGCAGCGGTCGTCTTGCGCGCAGAGTCGATTGTTCGCCGACAGACAAAGGTCGTCTACCAATGAGACATGGCCATTTGTCGATGAACAAATGGGCGTTTCGTAGGATCATCGGGCACGACTCGCCACGAAGACCTCCACGTACTCGCGCACGTCGATGCCCTCTGGGCCTCTTCGCGCCTCGAACGCAGCAGCCAGGTCGACTCGGAATGACTCGCGGAGACCCTCGGGGACCATGCGGAGAAAATTGCCGAACGAGCTCGCCTCCGTGAAGTCGACCGCCTCTTCTCCGCTCGCGTGGCGTCGAGATCGCTGCACGATGTGGAGCTCCTCCAGCTGGAGCCCGCTTTCCAGCACCATCGCGATGATCTCCGTGGTCGTGTGTCGGACCTCGGCGAGCGCCTTGGACGCCCATCATTCCGCGCGATGCGCCAGCCGCGTGCGTGCCAGCTCGCGATACACCGCGTTCACCCGCGCGACCATCACTTCAACCGAAAAATTCGCCGCCGCAAACGCGCGCCCGGCTTCGCCCATCTTCGCGCGACGCGGCCCGTCGTCGAGAATCTCCAGCACGCGCGCCGCGACTTCGCCCGGGTCGTAGGGCTTCGTGCAAAACCCCGACACCCCGTTTTCAATCGCTTCCGGCGTCCCGTCGAGCGCAAACCCGACCACCGGCTTGCCGACCGCCGACGCCTGCGGAATCACGCGCGCCAACCCCTCGCGAATCGACGTGTGCACCACCACATCCATCGCCTGCATCAGCACCGGCACCGAATCGGGCGCGACCAATCCCGCGAACACGAATCGATCGGCGATGCCCATCTCGCGCGCCTGCTTCTCCAACTCACGCCTCAGCACGCCGTCACCCACCAGCAGAAAGCGCGCATGCGGCTGCGCCGCCGCGATCGCGCGCGCCGCGTTCATGAAGTGGTCGTGCCCCTTCTGATGAAACATACGCGCCACTTTCCCCACCACCAGCGAATCGGGCGCAAGCCCCACGCGGCGCTTGGCCTCCTCGACAGAAACCTGCTCGCGCACCCGTAGAAACGGCTCGATCGCAAATCCGCTGAAGATGGTGCAGTGCTGCTCCGGTTTGCCAATCCCCGCCGCGATCGCGCCGTTCTTGGTCGCGTCGCACACCGAGATCAATCGATGCGTCAGCGGCGCGCACATCCTTTTCAACGGCACATAGAGCGCGTTCTGCCTCGCGGTCGCGTGCTCGCCGAACACCAGGCTGTGCAGCGTATGCACGACGATCGGCACACCTGCCGCGCGCGCAGCGATGCGCCCGAGAATCCCCGCCTTCGACGAGTGCGTGTGCACCACGTCGAACTTGCCGCGCCGGATGAATGCTACCAGTTTGGCGAGTGCAATCGCGTCGGTCGCTGGCGCAATCGGGCGCACCAGCTCTTTCATCAGCTGCAAGTCGACGCCCGCTCGATACGCCTGCTCGTGTAGATTTCCCTCGGGCCCATCGTCGATTCCAGACAGGAGCGTCACTCTCAACCCTGGCGTGCCGTGCTGCCCAATCGCGGTATAGAGCGTGTTCTCTTGCGCGCCTCCGACGATGAGTCGCGTGATGACGTGCAACACGCGCAAATCCGATGGCATCAAGGCGCCGCCGCCCCCGCGTCGTAGATGGCGACCAAGTCGCGCCCGAGATCGACCAGCGACAAGTACTCGATTCGTCCCGCCTGACGAAACAGATCGAGCACGTCCTTGCGCGAATAAAAGCGCACATACCCGCGCGCCAGCGTGAATCGAAGGATTCGCAAGCCGGTGCGCACCGTCCAGCGCTTGGGGAAGCTCGCGAACACCCGCCCCTTCGCCGCTGCAATCATCTTTCTCAAGTGCGGCAACGGATCCTCGAGATAATCGTAATACCCCATCGCCACAACCGCATCGAACTTCTCGCGGTTGTCGTACGAGAGCCAATCAGAGACGACCCACGCGCAGCGATCGGCCACGCCGAATCGCTCGGCCTCGGTGCGCGCGATTGCGATCATTTCCGTCGCTACGTCGACCCCGACACAGCGCTTGGCTCCCCGCCGCGCGAGCTCCAGCCCGTAACGGCCCGGCCCGCAGCCGACGTCGAGCATCGACGCGCCCGGCGCGCCGATCGCGTTCACCACCAGGGAGTAACGCTCGTAAATGACGCGGCGAAAAAGGTTGTCTCCGATCTGCTGATGAACCGGTTTGTCCTTTTCGTAGATCGCGTCGAATCGCTTGGCTTCGCGGTTGAAGTAATCATTGACCAAGTCCAGGGAACGCATCGGCGAGTACCTCTCCCAGAGTCGTGAAACGAAAATCGGTCAGCAACTTTTCCAGCTTCGGCTCGGTCGAGCGCAGCCGCGCGTAGTGCGTCACCATCGCCCTGCGACGGAAGCTGACCCGTGGATGCGCGGGGTCGATCTCCCACGGGTGAAGATAGAACACCACCGGAATCTCTTCGCGCTCGGCGGCACGAATGTTCGCGCGCGTCAGCAAGTAAGGATAAAGCCGGAAATAGGCACCGCCGGTCGTCGGAATGTTGCGCCCGAACAGGATTCGCGTGGATATCGGAAATTCGAGCAATGGTCCGTGCGGCGTCTCGATGACCGTCGGTGTGCGCGAATAGTCTGGAATTCCATAACGCCAAGTCTTCACCGGGAAGATCGACGAATCGAATCGGATTCCTTCTTGGGTCAGGATATCGAGCGCCCACAACGAGCGCTTGGTGATCGAAAAATAGGCCGCGCGGTAAGACCGCACCGGTTTGCCGATGCAATCCTCGAGATCGCGCACCGAGCGACGCGTCTCGTCGCGAAAACGATCCGGCGACATCTCGTAGATCAGATCGTGCGAGAGGCCGTGCGAGCCGATGTCGTGGCCGGCGTCCGAAATCCGTCGTACCGTCTCGGGATGCTCTTTCGCAATCACCGAGAGCGCAAAGAAAGTCGCCTTGGCGTGATGCCGGTCGAGGAGCGCCAGCAACTTGTCGGTACCGACGGAGAGGCGCCGCTCCGCCGACGATTTGCGCTCGTGCGAAATCGGAATGCCCTGATACCAGTCTTCGAGGTCGACAGTGAATGCGTGCTTCACGGACGATCCCCGTCAGTTCGGCGGCGCTGCTGCTCGACCGCTCGAAGAGTCGTCGTTGTCTCGCGTGGTGAGCGGCTGATACCCATCGCGCTTGTAGTAGTAGTACTGGTAGTAGCCGTACTCGTGCTTGCTGAGGTTCACGGCGTTCAGCACGGCGCCGACCACGCGGGCATCGACGTCGCGCAGGATGCGTAGCCCTTGCCGCGCGAGCTGCTTCGATGTCTTGAATGCGCGGACCACGAACACAGTGCCGTCGACGAGGGTCGACAAGACGGCGGAGTCGGTCACGGCGGCGATCGGCGGGCTGTCGATCACGATGCGGTCGAAGCGCTCGGAGAGCTCTTCGAGGAAGCGGCGAAACCGCTCCGAGTGGAGCATGTCGGCGGGGTTCGGGGGAACCGGACCGGCGGGAATGGACCACAAGTTCTCGACGATCGTCGGTTTGGCCACTTCGTCCACCGTCGCCTCGCCGACGACGACGTTCGTGATCCCCGCGTCGCCGGCGCGGTTGAAGATCCGGTGGATGCGCGGCCGGCGGAGGTCGCAATCGACGATGCACACGCGCTGGCCGCCCTGTGCGAGCGCGACGGCGATGCTGCAGGCGACGGTGGTCTTGCCCTCCATGGGCGCGGCGCTCGAAATCAGCAGGCGCCGGAACGGCCGGTCGGGGTTCATGAACATCAGGTTGGTGCGGATGCTCCGCGCCGCTTCTGCGATCCCGCTCAGAGGATGCTCGTGCACGACGAGCTCCACGTGATGGCCCGCCGCGGCTGCCGGCGGCAGCGACCCTGCGCCACGTCTTCGTCTGGAAGCTTTTCCACGCGATTTTTCGGTCACGTCTTCGTCCATCTCGGGCAGCAAGCCGAGGAACGTCACGCCGAGCTGCTCTTCGAGGTCTTGCGGCGTCTTGACCGAGTTGTCGAGCAGCTCGCGCGCCCACATCAGCGCCAGGCCCAGGATCAAGCCGGCCAGCGAACCCACCCCGACGTCGGCCGCGACGCGAGGCCGTATGGGACCGCCCGGATCCTCCGCGAGATCGACGATGCGGACGTTGTTCACCCGCATCATCCGCGCCAGATCCGCCTCTTTCATCTTGGTGGTGAGGAGCTCGAACAACTTTTCGTTCTCTTCGCGGGTGCGATCGAGGCGGTGGTACTCGATCTCTTTCATGTTCACGTCGACCGCCCGGCGCCGCGCGTCTTCGAAGAGCCCCAGCTCTCCGGCTTCTTGGTGCTCGATGACGGCGAGATCGCGCTCGACCGCGCCCCGAATGTTGCGGACTTCCGCCAAGAGCTGGGCTCTCGTTTGCTCCAGGCGGCCGTCGAGGCTCTTCAAGAGCGGATGATTTTCGCCTTTGCCTTCCCCGCTCAGCGCCGCCCGGTCTTTGATCAGCTGCTGGTATTGGCCGCGAAGCTGCTGAAGGTACCCATTGGAGAGGAGCTCCGACGACGGGACGTCGTCCGGATTGTCCTGGGTGACTTTGGCGAGCTCCATCTCGCGGGCGAGGAGCGCTTGTTTGCGCGTTCTCGTTTGCGTTAGTGCGGTGTCGTACGACTGCATCTCGAGGCGCAGCATGCTCGACGCCTCATTGAGCGAAGAGCTGGGGAGGTCGTTCTTGCGCTTGAACTCGTAGAGCTCGTTCTCGTTTTGATCGAGATCGTGCCGGATGTGATCGAGCTGGCCGGTGATCCAGCCGACCGCTTCGGAGCTCGAGTTAATGGCCGTTTGAAGGTTCTGGTCGATGAACGCGGTGGCGATCGCGTCGCTGAGGCGCCGCGCCCGTTTTGGATCGGTGTCTTCGACTTTGACGTGGAAGAGCCGGCTGTTCTTGACCGGCTCGATGCTCGTGCGGCCGCGAAGGCTCGCGGTCACGGTCTCGATGTCGACCGGTGTGCTCGGCGGACCCTTGAGGCCGAGAAAGTCGTAGTCGGTCGCGAGCGATTGATCGCGAGCGACCGCGCCCAGCACCTGATTGGAAAGGATGATCTGGTACTGGGTCTGGTAGTATTCCTGCGCGTCCCAGTAGAGGCCGGCGCCCATGTCGAGAGGGGCCGATCCTTTGTCGCCCAGGGGCTGGACCGGCTGGGGGGTGATCTCGACCAGCGTGGCGGATTCGTAGATCGCGGGCTGGGCCTTCGAGCGAAGCAGCGCTGCACCGGAGCAAAGGATCGTACAGGCGACGACGAGCGGCCAGCTTCTGCGGAGCGCTTTGAGCACCGTCGCCGCGTCGGTTCCCCAGCCGCTGGTCGCCGCACGCGGCACCTGGTTCCGGAGGGCTCCTTGGCTCGCAGTCATCTCGGGGTTTCCGTCCACGCGCCAAGGCCGCGAAATCGTGAAGGATGGAGGGGTCGCACGGTAAGGCTGACGCTAGTGCCAGTTGGTTGCCCCGAAGGCAAGAAACATTCGAACGGTTGGCGGGAGTCGGGCGGGGGCGTGGGGCGAGTCGCCGCCTCGCCTGTTCGGGCCCTTCCGCCAGGCTAGCCGGAGGAGACTGACCTCGTGAGGCATGCAGCGAGGAGGGTCGCCGAGGCGCTTGGCTTGCCCGACGACTGGCTCAACGACGGTGCGAAAGGTTTCATTCATGGGCTCGCGCTTGGCGATACCGTGTTCGAGCATGAGGCGTTCACCGTTCGCGCCCTGGCCCCAGAGCAGCTCCTAGCAATGAAGCTCTGTGCTTGGCGCGACGCGATTGATTTCGAAGACGCGCGATTGCTCCTGACCAAGCTGGGCGGCGAGCGCGCACAAGTGTGGGCCAAGCTGGAGCCGTTCCTCCTCCCCGGACGAGAGACCACCGCGTGCTATGCTTTTGACGATATCTGGGAGAGCGGCCATGACCCCCGCCACACTGGCTGATGCCGCATGTGCCGCGCTTCGCGGCGATCATCTGGTCGTTCGCCAGTGGGCCATTGACAACCTGCGCGGCCAGGTCACATGGAGCGAGCTGGGGCGGCCCGAGATTCGAGGCGATGCGCTGTCCATTGCCGCAGCGCTGGTCGAATTGATGGCGGGGCGCGCCGGGCAGGCTGCTCCCGGGTGGGCCGCCGACGTGCCCGCGGCGAGCGAGTCCATCTACTTCGTGCCTGGGACGCTCCCCCGTTCGCGAGAGGTCAGCGAGACGGACGGCCCCGAGCCGCTTCGACGTCGACGGATCTACGCGATGCCGAACTACCTTGCGTTCGCTTGAGCGGCCGCTCGACCCCAACTCGCTATCCACCCAGAGACTCGCCTGTAAGTTGCTCGTAAGCGCTACGCAGACGACGGTTGCGAGGCGGCTGCGGTTCAACGCGTCGCCCTGAATCACGACCACGGGCCTGCGCAAGCCGGGGCCAGAACCGATCGGCTCCGGCATCGCTGCCCAGCAGACATCGCCTTGCGAGACTACCATTCCCTGCGCGCAAGCACGCGGTGAGCGGCGGCGCGGGAGAACCCGTCGGGCGTCGCTTCGACTTGCTCGATCGCCTGATCCATTGCTTCCGTGACGGCGTCAGGATCGTGCCGCGTGATGAACGGGGTCGCCTCCTACAACTCGCAAGAGGGTGTGCCCTACAGGTTCGACCCGCGCCATCCCGGCGTAGTCAGACCATCCTTTGCTTCAGCGCGGGCCCGAAGGCGCCGCGTCTCGCCGAGACGCGAGCATCTCGAAATACGTGGCAATGATGCGGCCGTGCACCAGTCTCGTCGAGAGCTCACGCTCGGCGCGCTCGCGGCCGCGGGCGCCCATGCGGCGGCGAAGCAACGGATCGCGGATCATCCGCTCGAGCGCCGCGGCCAGGGCCGGAGCGTTCCGAGCCGCGACCAGAAGGCCGTTGTCTTCGTGGCGAACGACTTCGCGGCAGCCCGGAACGTCGGTCGCGACGATCGGCCGCGCGGCCGCGGCGGCTTCGATCAGCGACAGGGGAGCTCCCTCCCGATAGGAAGGGAGACAGGCGACGTGACAGCGTCGGAGCTCCGACGGGATATCGTCGCGACGGCCCAGCCATTCGACCTCTCCGCGCTCCGACCATCGGCGTAGCTGCTCTCGACCGATCGCGGCCGGATTGTGGGGGTCCGGCTCACCGACCAGACGCACGACGAAGTCCGGCACGGATCGCTGGCGCAGGAGGCGCGCGGCCTCGACGAGCTCACCCACGCCCTTGTCCCAGAGCATCCGCGAATGCATCAGCACTACGATCGGCGAGCCTTCGGGCTCCGGGCTCGGGGCGAAGCGCTCGATGTCGACCCCCGATCCGGCCACGACGACGATCTGGTCGGGCCGCGCCATCTTCCGCGCTCGAAGAAGCTCGGCGTCGTCGGGGTTCTGGACCAGCACGCGCGCGTTCTGCCTTGTCCGCACCAGCGTTTGAAAGGTCGTCTCGTACGCGGTTCGCAACACCATGCGGCCCGCGCCGTCGCCGAGGTAGAGATAGCCGAGCCCGGCGATCGCGCTCAGCACGGGGGGACCCCCAGAGAGCGCCGCGGCGATGTTGCCATACAAGATCGGCTTGGCCGCGACCAAGTGGATCAGATCAAAACGCCGCTGGCGCATCAGGGCGGTGAGCGATCGCAACGTGCGGAGCTCGCGAAGGGGTTGCACGCTGCGCCGCTCGAGGGGAAACGTCAGGTGCTCGAAGCCGGCGTCGCGGATCTCGTGCGCGCGCTCACCCGGCGCGGTGGCAATCGTCACGCGAATCCCGCTGCGACGGGCCGACTCGGCCAGACCGAGCCTGTGGGAGAGAAAATACCAATCCTCGGTCACCACCATGAGAATCGAAGGTCCAGGGCTCGCCGCGTGTGCGCGAGCTCCCGGGTCGAGCGCAGGGTCCTCCTGCCGTGCGATGGCGTTCATTCGCAGGCCGTTCGCGATCAAGCCGCCTTGTGGACGTTCGAAGGCGGACGGACGAACTCCTCTTCTTCTTCGTCCTCTTCCGCTCTCCAGCTGAGCGACGCCATGAGCATGATGACGATGACGATGCCCATCCGCTGACGCACGATGAGCCCGATGTTAGCGAACGACAGCGCGTACGCCACGGTCAACGGAGCGACGAGGCTGAAGAACAGGAGAAGATCCGAGCGCCGTTCGCGCCACATCAGTCTGGCGGACCGGGTGGCGCGATAGAAGAAGTAGAACCACACGAAGACTTCGATCTTGCCGATTTGAAGCCCCAGAGAGCCCGGCTGCCACGGAAACGGTGAAAAGAGCGTATAGAGGAGCTTTGGAACGAAAGTGACTGCGGGCGAGGTCGAATCGAACGTGACCCCGGAGCCGCCCTGGGCGTTGGCGTCCAGCACGTCTTGCGATGTCGCCGTGGCGAATGTGCGCGACGCGTGGGTGGTCGCGACCTCAGGAGCGCTCGAATAGGCGTATAAGGCGGTGGCGCTCGCCACGACCACGAGCAGCGCGAGGATGGTACGAAGAATCGATTGCGACCGTAGACCGAGAAAGCCGAGCAAGAGGGGGGCGGGCACGATGAAGAGCAAGTAAAACCGGGTGAGCCAGAGACCCATCGAAAAGACCACCGCGAAGGCGAGTGGCACGAGAGAAAACTTGCGGGATAGCCGAACCGCACAACCGAAGATGCCGACCACGAACAACGTGACGAGCCCGTCTTTGTAGGTATTGGACGTATAGAACAGGAAACTGGGAAGCACCCCGACGAGCGTCGCGGTCGTCAGCGCGACGTTGGTCCGAGCGCCGAGCAGGCGCGCGAGCAGATACACGTCGAGGCATACCAGACTTGCCGCTGCGGCCACGATGGCGGTGCAGCCCAGGTGCGCCGGGCCGCCGTTAACGTAGATGACCAAAGCGTAGATATTCGGCGGCAACGACGTTTCTGACAGCACCGGTAGCTCGTCACCCCCGACATAGTGAATCCCGGTGTAGCGCCAGAGATGGGCAATGACTTCTCCCATAAATTCATATCCCGCGGAGTCCGTCCCCGCGTTCGTGAATACATTGAGGTTCCGCGTGAACGGCGCAATCGCCAGACGCAGCGCGTAATTCCCCAGAACGAGCGCCGCCACCCGGCGATCGACCTCCCCGCCCTGGAAGCGCACGCTCGCCGCGAAGAGCAGGCCGGCGAGGAGGACGATGAGGACGAAGCTGAACATGGATCGGGCCCCTTATGGGCTCTTCCCCGCCTTCACCCCGGCGGCGTACTCGCGAAACACCTCCGGCAACGCGGTCTCGCTCGAACGCATGCGCACGCCGAGCGCCTCGAGGCGGCTGCTCGCCAGAATGCAGTTGGAGCGCGCACGGGTCGTGAGCCCGCGGCTGACCAGCTCGTCTTCGCCGATCAACGTGAAGCGGTGGCCCGGATCGACGAACTGCCGATAGAGGCCGAGCAGCTGCGCGTGGCGCACGGGCCTGGGATTGGTCGCGTGAAAGATGCCGGTCGCCCGCCGATCGACGAGCGCGCGCACGACGCCGACGAGGTCGCTCACGATCGTCACCGAGTTCGTGACGTCGACGACCTGCGCGTAGCCCGCGAGCTTGGTGATCAGATTGCGCGGCCCGGGCACCGTGTCGATCGGCATCCGCAGCCGAACGATCGCGACGTCCGGGAGGCCCGAAAGAACAAGGTCGGCGGCGTATTTCGACCGCGAATAGAACGACGTAGGGTTCGCGAAGTCGTCTTCGCGCCAGCCGCCCGCGGACGGCGACGGACCGTAGAAGATGCATCCGGAAGCCAGATGAAGGAGGTACACCCCGCGCTCGGCGCACGCCTCGGCGAGGACGAGCGGCCCGACCACGTTCGAGCGGGTGGTCTCGATGGGATGCTCCTCGCACCAGTCGACGTTGGGGCGCCCTGTCTTGCCAGCCGCGTTGATGACGGCGACCGGGGCGTGCGCTCGCAGCGCGGCAAGGACCGCCGCCCGATCCCCGATGTCGACGCCGCGCGCCAGGACGGCGCCAGGAAGCGCCGTGGCGAGGCGTTCGCCGAGAAATCCGGCTCCAAAGACAAGGGTGGTCATCGTGGTCCCGGACAGACGTAGTCCTCAGAGCTCGACCCGGCAATCGTCTCCGACGAGCAACGACAGGCGTTGCCCGGGTCGAGCCCCCCGGTGGACGACGACGCGGCGGCCAACCAGGGAGTCTTCGAGCCGCTCGACCCCTTCGATCGCGCTCCCCTCCATGAGGACGCACCGGTCGACGACGGACCGATCGACGCGCACGGCGGGCCCGACGCTCGTGAACGGCCCGATCCGCGAATCGGTGATGACCGCCCCCTCGCCGATGATCGTGGGACCGCGGACGACCGATCGGACCACCCGTGCGCCCGCCTCGATCCGCACCCGGCCGATGATCGTGCTGTCGGCGTCCACGGTGCCGAGGACCTCGGGGGCGAGCCACGAGTCGAGGACCGTGTCGTTCGCGAGCAAGAGGTCGTCTTTCTTCCCCGTGTCGAGCCACCAGGAGCCGACGCGCGCGAAGCGGACGCTCCCGCCGCTCGCGAGCACCTCGCCAATGGCGTCGGTGATCTCGAGCTCGCCGCGCGCGGACGGCCGGATGCGATCGATCGCGCCAAAGATGCTGTGGCGAAAAAAGTAGATGCCGACGAGCGCGAGGTTGCTCTTCGGATTCGCCGGCTTCTCGACCAGGCGAACGACCTCGCCCGCAGCGTTGATCTCCGCGACTCCGAAGCTCGACGGGTTCGGAACTTCTTTCAGCATCACGAGCGCCGAGAGCTCGGGGGCCGCGCGAAACTCGTCGGCGGCCTGCCGGATCTTCGTCCCGATGAGGTTGTCGCCGAGGAACATGCAGAAGTCTTCTTTTCCGAGGGCCGGCGCGGCCACCTTCACCGCGTGCGCCAGCCCGCCGGGGTGCGACTGCACGATGAACGTCAGGCGCGCATGCCATCGCGACCCGTCGCCGAGCGCCGCTTGCACTTCGCGGCCGGTCTCCGGCGACACGATGACGACGATGTCGTGCACGTTCGCCTCGGCGAGGTTGTCGAGCACGTAAAACAGGATCGGGCGGTTGGCCACCGGGACGAGCTGCTTGGCGCCCGAGTAGGTGAGCGGTCGCAGGCGGGTGCCCGTGCCGCCCGCGAGGACGAGTCCTTTCATGTTTGCGTGCTGCGCTGCTCGACGGTGGGGTGCTCGAGCAGCCCGAGGCGTTCACGCCGGTAGACACCCTGCGTGATGGCGTCGCACCAGGCGCGGTTATCCAGGTACCAGAGCAGCGTCTTGCGAAGACCGGCGGCCATCGTGTGCCGGGGGCTCCACCCGAGCTCCCGCTCGACTTTCGACGGGTCGATCGCGTAGCGCAGGTCGTGCCCCGGCCGGTCCGGGACGAATCGAATCCGATCGCGGTAGCGGAACGCCGGAGGGCGCGCGGGCCCGGGCGGAACGAGCTCTTGCAAGAGGTCGCAGATCGCTTCGACCAGAGCGATGTTTGCCATCTCGTGGCGCCCGCCGATCGCGTACGTCTCGCCCGGCAGACCGCGATCGAGGACCAGGCGCAGCGCGTCGCAGTGATCTTCGACGTAGAGCCAGTCGCGGACGTTTTGCCCGCTGCCGTAGACGGGCAGGGGTCGCCCTTCGAGCGCGTTCAGAATGATGAGCGGAATGAGCTTCTCGGGAAACTGCCGGGGGCCGTAGTTGTTCGAGCAGTTCGTGGTGAGCGTGGGCAGGCCGTAGGTCTTGCCATAGGCCCGTACGAGGTGGTCGGCCGCCGCCTTCGAGGCCGCATAGGGCGAGTTTGGGCGGTACGCGCTCGCTTCGGTGAAGTGGCCCGTCGGACCCAGCGACCCGAACACTTCGTCGGTCGACACGTGCAGAAACCGGAACGCCGCCGCGCGATCGGAGGGCAGACGGCCCACGTACGCCCGGCACGCCTCGAGGAGCTCGAACGCGCCGACGACGTTCGTCTGCACGAAGTCGCCCGGGCCGGAGATCGACCGATCGACGTGCGATTCGGCCGCGAAGTTGAGCACCGCGGTGACCTGGTGCTGGTCGAGGAGCCTGGCGACGAGCGGGCGGTCGGCGATGTCGCCGTGAACGAAGACGTGGCGAGGTTCGTCTCGGATCGCGTCGAGACTGCGGAGGTTGCCCGCGTACGTGAGCTTGTCCAGATTGACGATGCGGCAGCTGGCGCGTGACTCCAGCGTCGAGAGGATGAAGTTCGAACCGATGAAGCCCGCGCCCCCCGTGACGAGCAGCGTCTCCTGAGACATATGCGCGTATGATACACTCGCCCAATCGGCCGGCAAGCAGCCGGCGGGGACGGGCAACGCAATCCATTTGTGTTATGCAGGGCAGCCGATGCTTCGCGCGCTGGTGCTCGTCAACAAGGCGCGGGGGATATCGCCGGGTCAACGATTTCGAATCGAGCAGTGGGAGCCGCACCTTCGCCGCGAGCACGGCATCGACGTCGAGTACCGCCCCTTCGAGTCGCCCGCCTTGACGCGCATTCTCTACCAGAATGGGAAGGTGGCGGAGAAGGCGATGTTCCTCCTCCAAGACACCGCGCGGCGCAGGTCCGTCGTGGCGGAGGCCCGCCGCTATGACGTAGTCATCATTTATCTGGAAGCGGCCTTGATGGGACCGCCTATTTATGAGTGGCTCCTCTCGAAGACCGGCGTTCCGATCGTCTACGACTTCGATGACGCCATCTGGTTGGCGCGGCAGTCTTCGATGGTCTCGACCAACAAGCATTTTCGAAGGCTGAAGTTCCGGGGAAAAACGGCGACCATCTGCAAGCTTGCCAGCGTGGTGACCGTTGGAAACGAGTACCTCGCGGCGTGGGCGCGCCGGCACAACCGCGAAGTGCGCGTCGTCCCGACCACCATCGATCTCGACGCGTATCCCGTCCAGGAGCCGCCGCTTCAAGAAGAGCCGTTCACCGTCGTCTGGTCCGGCACGTTCTCCACCCTCCCGCATCTCGAGCTCGCCCGCGCCCCGCTGGAAGCTCTGGCGAAGCGCCGCGCCGTGCGGTTGAACGTGATCTGCGACCGGCCGCTTCCTCGGCCATTCGCCGGCGTCGAAACGCGCTTCATTCGCTGGCGAGCCGACGAAGAGGCGAAGTCGATCGGTACCGGCCACGTCGGGATCATGCCGCTGCCCGACGACGAGTTCGCGCGCGGCAAGTGCGCGTGCAAGGCGCTGCAGTACATGGCCGCGGGCCGCGTCGCCGTTGCAGCACCCGTGGGCGTCAACGCGGATATCGTCCGGCATCGCGAGAACGGATTCTTGGCGTCGACCGACCAGGAATGGACGGAGATTCTCGACGAGCTGGCCTCGTCGAGTGACTTGCGCGCGCGGGTCGCGGCCGCGGGCCGAAAAACGGTCGAAGAGCGATTCTCGGCCCCGCGATCGGCGGCGCTCTTCGCCGAGGCCATCCGGGTCGCCGTCGGGGCACGGCGCGAAGCGCCGCTCGCGCACGCCGTAGGACGGGCCTGATGTGCGGGATCGCCGGCATCGTCGCCGGGGAAGCGGGGACCGATCTGGGCGTCGAAACGGTCGAAGCGATGTGCCGGCGGATCCGGCACCGCGGCCCCGACGACGCAGGGACGACGTCGCACGAAGGCGTCCATCTCGGGATGCGCCGTCTTTCGATCGTCGACATCGCCGGCGGTCACCAACCGATGGCCACGGAAGACGGCTCGGTCGTCATCGTCTTCAACGGCGAAATCTACAACGCGCCCGAGATCCGCGAGTCGCTCGTCCGCGATGGAGTGCAGTTCCGATCGCGCTGCGACACCGAAGTGATCTTGCGCCTCTACGCCCGTGACTCGCGGCGGGTCGAGTCGTTGCTCCGCGGCATGTGGGCGTTCGCGATCCACGATCGCGCCCAGCGCAAGCTCGTCCTGAGCCGTGACCGGTTCGGCATCAAACCGCTCTTCGTCGCCGACGCGGGGGGCGCCCTCGCGTTCGCGTCCGAGCTCGGCTGTTTCTCCGCGATTCGTGGCCACGATCGGTTCGCGCGCCTCTTCGCGCTCGACCCGGGGGCGGCGCACGCGCTTCTCGCCTGGAGCTACGTGCCTGAGGACGAAACGATTTTTTCCGGCGTGCGGCGGGTGCCTCCCGGGGCTCGCATGGAGATCGACCTCGCGACCGGCCGGCGCTCGACGACGACGCACTGGACGCTTCGGCCGTCGATCGAAGCCAGTCGCGTGCGCTCGATGGACGATGCCCGCGCGCTCGTCGAGCCGATCCTTCGGCGCTCGGTCCAGGAGCACCTCGAGTCGGACGTGCCGATCGCCGCGTTCGTGAGCGGCGGGATCGACTCGGCGCTCGTCGCCAAATACGCGGTCGAGTCGTCGCGCCGACCGATCCAGGCGTTTGCGATCGGATTTCAGGATGCGGCCTTCGACGAAGCGCCGTACGCGCGCGCCACGGCGGAGGTGCTCGGGACGCCGATTCACGTCACGTACCTCGACGAGGCGGTTCTCTTGCGTCACCTCGGCGAAGCGCTCGCGGCGTACGACGAGCCGTTCGGCGATTCGTCGAGCCTCGCCACGTTCGTCGTCAGCCGCGAAGTGGCCAAGACGCACAAAGTGGCCCTGGGCGGCGACGGGGGCGACGAGGCGTTCGCCGGGTACCGGAAGTACCGCGTGGTGCGCGCGCGAGAAATGCTCGAGTACGTGCCGCCGGTTCGCGACGCCATCCGCGCGGCGTGCGCGGCCCTTCCCGAGCACGCCGACCGGACCCGATGGTGGTCCGAAGCGCTTCGCAGCGCGAGGCGCCTCTCCCAGGGAATGCAAGAAGACGACGCCGACGCGTACGTGGCGCTCACCCAAGTAGCCAGTCTCGCCCGAACCGCGCCGCTGGTCGAGGAGCCGCGGCCCGCCGAGCGATTCGTGAGCGCCATGAAAGCGCGCTACGCGGGCGCGAACGGCCGGCCGCTGCAGCGATATCAGTTCTGCGATCTGGCCAATCCGCTCCCCAACGACATGCTCACCAAAGTGGACCGCGCGAGCATGCGCTGCAGCCTCGAAGTGCGGGTGCCGTTTCTCGATCACGAGCTCGTTGCGATCGGGGCGGGGCTGCCGGAAGCGTTCACCGCGGGGCACGGTGGAAAGGCCGTTCTGCGCGACCTGCACGAGCGGGCGTTCGGCGCGAAGCTGGCGAACCGCCGCAAGCACGGCTTCATGGTCCCCGTCGAGCGGTGGCTTCGATCCGCCCTGGCTGGAGTCTGCGAAGAGCTCTTTTCGAGCGCGCGAATCCGTCGCCATGGCCTTCTTCGGGCCGAAGCGTTCGCCGACGGCCGCTGGCGCGACTGGGCGCGGACCGAGCCGCAACTCCTCTGGCATGCGTTCTCGCTGGCGGCGTGGTGCGAGCGAACATTGGAGTCCGAAGCGTCGATGTCGGCTTTGTTGGAGCGCCGGGTGGCCTAGCCACGCGCTCGACCACCCTCCGTCAGCGTGCTATCCGACCGGGCGCATGCCTGAGCTCACGATCGATCTCCTGGCCGGGCTTCCCAAGAGCGGCCCGACCGACCCGATCGAGTTCTACCGGCGTCCGCTCCTTGGCTACCTCTTTCGCGAGCGGATCAACATGGGGCTGCGCCTGCTGGGCGGCGGTCGGTTCGACCGCGTCCTCGAAGTGGGGTTCGGCGCGGGGGCCGTTCTCTTCGCGCTGGCGCCGGCCGCGCGCGAGCTCTACGGAATCGATCTCGACGCGGACCCGGAACAGGCGCGCGCGGTGGTCGCGCGCCGCGGTGTCCGGGCCGATCTGCGCAACGGCAACGTATACGAATTGCCGTACGAAGACGCGTTCTTCGATCTCGTCGTGAGCTATTCGGTATTCGAGCACTTGCACGAATACCAGCGCGCCCTCGGCGAGGTCGCCCGCGTCCTCCGGCCGGGGGGCCGGTTCTTACTGGGCATGCCCGCCGTGAACAAGCTGATGGAGTGGGGGTTTCGCGCGATCGGCTTTCGCGGAATCGGCGACCACCACGTGGCGACTCCGGCAGACGTGGCGCGTCGCTTCGGAGGGGCCGGCTTCACTCGGGTCCGCGACGACCGACTCGGCGTTCCCGGCGCGACGATCTATTACACATGGTTGCTCGAAAAGGCCTCGCCGTGACGGCATACAGCCCCGACTACGATGCGGCGACGACCGAAATCGGCCGCGACGCGCAGAGGATCCGGGAGAACAGGCTCCTCGAAGCGATCTACCGCGACTTCTACGAACGCATTCTGAAAGAGATCCCGCCGCATCAATTCCCCCGGGTTCTCGAGCTCGGCTCGGGCGGGGGCTTTTTCAAAGAGCTCGCGCCCCACGTCCAGTCGAGCGAGTGCGTCGCGGTGCCGGGGATCGACCGCGTCGTCGACGCGACGAAGATCGCCGAGCTGTTCGACGCCGGAGGGCTGGACGCAATCTGCGCGGTCAACGTCTTTCACCACGTGCCCGACGCCGCTGCGTTCTTGCGCGGAGTCTCGAAAGTTCTGCGCCCCGATGGACGCCTGGTCCTCATCGAGCCCTGGTTCACCCCGCTCGGGCAGCTCTTCCACCGGATCCACCACGAGCCTTCGGTCGCCGATCCGAATTTCTGGGGGCTCGTCGGCGAGGGGCGAATGACCGCCGCGAACACGAGGTTGCCGACGAGCGTCTTTCGCGACTCCGTCGAGCGATTCAGCCGGGAGTTTCCGGCCCTCCGCGTTCGCAAGCTCGAGCCGTTTCACAAATGGCTCTACTTGATGAGCGGGGGCCTGAAGCTCAATACGCACATCCCGCGCTTCATCGCCCGGCGGCTCGTCGAGTGGGACCGGCGCATCGCCGCCGGCAATGGCCTTCTCGGAATCTTCGCGCTGATCGTGGTCGAACGGATCTGACGGTCCCGCTCAGGCGAACTTGATCTTTCGCGCCGCGAGCGCCGTCATCCGCAGGAGAAGCGCGCCGTCGCGGAACCGCGAAATGTTCGTCTCGCCGTACACACGGCTCTTGTAGCGGACGGGGATCTCCATGATTTTGAGGTTGAGCTTGCGCGCCCCGAAGATGAGGTCGAAGTCTCCGAACGGGTCCAGCTCACCGAAGTACGCGCGCCTTTTGGCGAGGCGTTCGTAGTCGTGCTTCCAGATCACTTTCGTGCCGCACAACGTGTCTTTGAGCGCCTGCCCGAGCAAAAACGAGAATGTGCGCGCGAAAAACGCGTTGCCCGCCTTGTTGAGAAAGCGCATCGCCTCGTCTTCCATCGGATACACCATGCGCGTCCCGTGGACGTAGTCGGTCAGGCCGCTCGCCATGGCGTCGTAGAACTTCGGGAGCTCCTCGGGCGGAACGGTCAAATCCGCGTCGAGGATCATGAGCATGCTCCCGGTGGCCTTTTCGAAGCCGAGACGCACGGCGTCCCCCTTTCCTTTGCCGGTCTGCCGGAAGGCCTTGAGCTGGAGCGGCCCGCGGTACGTTTCGATCAGGCGCTGGATCTCGCTCCAGGTGCCGTCGGTGGACCCGCCTTCGACGAAGACGATCTCGGTCTTCGCACCCATCACCGGCGTGCGAGCGACGGCGCCCGCGATGTTCATCTCTTCGTTGCGCGCGGGCACGATGACCGAAACCGTGGGGTTGGGTTCCCGATGCACGCGGCGTCGCCGGAGCACGTACGTGCGGTAGAGGGAGCCAAAGCGGAACGGCGGAAGCTGGGCGGCGAACGTGTTGAGCGCGGGGACGTCGAATGGAACCAGGATGCGGTCCTCGAAGTACACCGGCTCGAGGCCCGAGAGCACGAAGAGGTTGTCGAGCGTGCTCTCGGAGAACCAGTTCTCCGGCGGCGAGCGCTCGATCAGTCCGAGCCGCGTTGCGATTCCGAGAGGAAGGCCCCAGAGGAAGTTGAAGCAAGTGAGGTAGATCCGGCCATCCTCTTCGAGGTGCGCGACGAGGTTGTCGAGCATCCGCTGGACGTCGCTCACCGAATGAAGCAGACGATCGCAAATGATCGTGTCGTACCGAGTCGAGGAGTGGAACGTGAGGGCGTCGCCGAGGTCGATTCGCATCGCCGGGTCGAGCCGGCGCGCCGCGTTCACGGCCTCGCCCAACACATCGATGCCGTGGCGGACTTCGTTGGGGAGGGCGGAGAGCACATGACCGCCCCCGACGCCCACTTCGAGCACCCGCGTGTCTTCGGGGATCAAGCGGCGCATCACCCCGGAGATGTCCGCGCGCAGGTAGCGTCGCCTCGTCACGAATCGAGGCTGGTCCTGCAGAAGTGCCAGGAAATACGTACGCCACTCTGGGGGAACGGCAGGGCCCGAGGCGGAGGGCGTACTCTTCGCGGTGGGCTCGTCGTACAAGGCGTGCGCGTCGGCGCGAATCATGGCTAAGCGTCCTATTCAGGGTGTGGGTGACAGGAGGCGAGACCGTGCGCCCAAGAGGCGCTCGAGAGGCGGACCGACGAATACGCCGGCCAGGAGGAGCATCGGCAAGCGCAGTGGCAGAGTGCGGCGCGCCTCGCCTGGGAACGGCAGCAAAAATAGCCAATTGACGGCAATTGCCACGAGCAAAGGGTAGAAGCGAGCGTCCCGCCGGACCGCCCACGCGCCAGCCAGACCGAGCACGAGCATGCCGCCGAGATACAGAAGCGGCAGTATCCAAAGGCGGGTGCTCATGCTGATCCAAACTCGTGGCACGTGGATCGCAATTCTCTCGGCGAATTTCCAAGGATGCTCTTGGATTCGCCGAACCGCGTCTTCGGCTTGAAGCCGATTGGCGCGCCGGCTCCATATGTCGCCGTACTTTTTCGTCGTCTCGACGTACATGGCCCGGCCGTTTTCGGGATCGGAGAGGTCAACGTCCCACTCGAGCGTCGATTCGTAGAGCTGTGCGCCCACGCCGCCCGTCGTCAAGGGCACGAACCGCCCATACCAATACGCGTTTCGCGCGGTCCATATGGCGAACGGCACAGCGAAGGCGAGCACTCCAGCCAGCCATTCCCGCTGGGATACGCGAACTGCCTTCCATATGGAAGTTAGCCCCCACAAGACCGGAAAGATGAAGAGGCTGTAGGGACGACAGAGTGTCGCAAATGCAATCAATCCGCCAAACAGGAATCCCCGCCATGGGCCAGGTCGCATCCGCATGAACGCCGCGAATGCCGCCAGCCAGAGCACCGCATGAAAATGGTCGGACATCACAAGGGTGGCCTGACGCGCCAAGAACGGATAGGTGGCGGCGATGGCCATTGCGAAAAGGTAGCCGTGGCGGGCGAGGAAATGAGCAGCAAGCTGCTCGAACAGGGCAAACAGGGTCCACAGCAGTACGAGCTGCGTCAGGCAAAGCGCAAGCAAACTGCGGCCAAACACCGCGTAAACAGCGCCAATGAGGACCGAGTAGCCCGGCGCGTAAAGCGCGGAAGGGTGCGTAGTATCGGGATAACAAGCGGTGGGATGCCGAGAGCAGACCCACTCGTAGATTTCAGGGTCATTGCTGGCTCCATATCCCGTCAGAGGAAGCGAGTAGCCGCGTCCAATGGCGATGTTCCAGCCCGCTTGCTCGTAGCGCTCGTTGTCACCCTCGGGAGCGAGAGGTCGCTTGACCATGACGGCAAAGAAAAGGGTCTGCGCGCAAAGAACCACCGCCAATGCGATCGACCGCGCGCGCCGCGACAGCGCGGGTGAGCCAGGCTTTCGCGCGGTCAGGCCTTTGCTAGCAGCATAAGATTCCACTTGAAGTCTCAAGGGGTTGCCAATCAGTGTACGCGCTGCACCCCGTTGGCGCCAAGCTTCGAGCCACGCGCTTCTCGCACACGCGCGATTCGGATGGGCTCCGAGCCCGCTTCCTTATCGGGCAAGCAAGAAGCGATCAGCCGCTCATAGCGATCGAGCCCCGATGACAAGCCGAAATGCGGCGCGGTCACGTCGCGCGCCGCGCGCAGCTGCGCGACGTCGACCACGGAGCCGGCAATCGCGCGCGCGGCACGCTGCAGCTCCCCCTCATCGACCGAACGCAAGACACATCCGGAGCCCGCGCGCTCGACCCAACGGGCCGCGTCGGAGTTGCAGCCGAAGAACATCGGGCGCACGCCGGCGGCGAAGAACTCGGCGAGCTTCGTCGGCATCTTCGCGCGATTCGCGGCCGTTTCGGGGACCAGCAGGAGCCCCCAGTCGATCCATTGGAGCCAATCGGGCATCCGCGAATGCTCGGCATACGCGACCGTGGCCCGATCCGAAGGGATGCCCACGGCCTGCAGGGCGGCTTCGTACTCGCGCTGCTGCGCCGACAGAATGAGCAGATGCGTCGTGGGGCTCATTTGCGTCGCGAGCTTCGCGAGCGACAGCGTCTCTTTCACGAAGTAGGTGCCATTGAGCGCCCCCACGATGCCCATCACGGTCCGGCCGGCGAGGCGCCCTCGGATCGCGGCCGGAACGCACGCGCTTTCGACCGGTTTCGCAGGACGAGTGTCACGGAGCGAAAACGCATCGTAATCGGCGCACGTGGGGATCACGTCGAGCCAGCGGGGAGGCGGGCCGAAGAGCCCCGACGCGACGTCCGCCGCCTGAACGGACGTGAGCGTCACGACGGCCTTTGCGGAGCGAAAGAGCGTCTGCTCGACGAGCTTGCCCGCCGCGTACGACGCCGCCGTGGAAAACCAGCCGCCGGGACCGGAGCGCTCTTCGATCCAGTAGCCGCGCGCGTCGAACACGTAGGGCAGCCCGCGCAGCCGTTGAAGCGCCTTGGCGACGATGGCGCTCTGGTAGCCGCGCGCGTGAACGAGCTGGATGCCTTCGCGGCGCGTGACGGTCAGGGCCTCGGTGGCGACCCGCGCCAGGATCTGCGCCGCGCGCCGCGGCGTGGCCATCGATCCCTCGCGCCGAAGGGCCGTCCACGCCACGCCAGCCGGGCGCAGCATGTCGTCGACCGCCCTGCGGAGCTCGGCGTTGTCGAGATCGGCCGCCCGCTCGACGGAGAGAAGGTGGTACCGAAGCCCCCGCCGCGAAAGGCCCGCGAGGACGCGCACGACTTGCGAGAAGAGCAAAGGCTGCAGCACGCCGTCGAAAGAGACGTAGAGGACGTCCGCGGCCATGGCTCGCCGGTGGGTGTACCCAAGCGGCGACCCCAGGACAAGTGCGGGGACCCGCGCGGCCGAAGCGCTGGCCGGCAGCGCGGGCGTGCGCTACTGACGCTCCGCGGGCCATCGATGTGCGGGATCTTCGGGGCGGTATTCACGCAAGCGAGCGAGCGCGTGGATGTCGAAGGTGTGCTCCGCGCGCTCCACCATCGCGGCCCCGATTCGCACGGAACGTTCCGATCCCAGGACGCCGTCCTCGCCCACACCCGATTGGCCATTTTGGATCTGAGCGAGGGCGGCCACCAGCCGATGGCGAGCGCCGACGGCCGCTACGTCACCGTCTTCAACGGCGAGATTTACAACCATCACGACCTGCGTCGTGACCTCGAGAGCCGCGGCGTTCGATTTCGCTCGCGGTCGGACACCGAAGTGATCGTCGAAGGCTACGCCGCCGGCGGAGCGCGTTTTCTCGAGCGCCTCGACGGGATGTTCGCGCTGGCCATCGTCGACGCCGTCGATCGGCGGCTGGTCCTCTTGCGCGATCGAACCGGCAAAAAGCCGCTCTATTATTCGTGGCAGTCCGGTTCGTTGCGGTTCGCGTCCGAAATCCGGGCCCTGCTCGCGTCGGGGCTCTCGGCGACGATCGACGTAACCCAGCTGCCGCTTCTCCTTGCCCTCGGCTACGTCCCGGCCCCGGACACGCTCTACGCGGGGATTCGCCAGCTGCCCCCCGCGTCGATCCTCACGCTCGACGCGGGCAGGGAGCCGATCGTCCGAACGTATTGGGCCGCCCGCTTCGATGGGCCGCGCCACCCCGTATCGGAGGAAGAGGCGCGGCACGAAGTCCGTCGCCTGGTCGATGAGTCGGTGCGCCGGCGCATGGAGGCGGACGTCCCCCTCGGCGCGTTTCTCTCGGGCGGAATCGACTCGACCATCGTGGTCGGGCTGATGGCGCGGGCGTCGACCCAGCCGATCAAAACGTTTTCGATCGGCTTTTCCGGCGACCGGCGGTTCGACGAGACCGAGTTCGCGCGCGCCGCCGCGACGGCGTTCGCGACCGATCACACGGAGTTCGTCGTCGACCCGAGCTCCTTCGAGCTGATCGATCCGCTCGTCGAAGTGTACGACGGCCCTTTCGGCGACGCGTCGGCGATCCCGACGTCCATCGTCGCCCGGCTCACGCGTGCGCACGTGACCGTGGCGCTCGGCGGCGACGGCGGCGACGAGCTTTTCTGCGGATATCCACGGTTCCTCGCCGCCGAGGCGGGTGACCGCGTTCCGGCG
>Ga0265313_10000084_pt1 | contig 92595 bp, 70 predicted proteins | sample 4123metaG_FD_203122 | JGI IMG/M metagenome (GOLD analysis project Ga0265313, IMG submission 203122) | Rhizosphere microbial communities from Carex aquatilis grown in University of Washington, Seatle, WA, United States - 4-1-23 metaG | ecosystem: Host-associated > Plants > Roots > Rhizosphere >... | reverse complement strand
AATTCGTGCGGCAGTAGCGCGTTTGGGATACGAACGCTCCGGCCGTTGTTCGGACGTCTCTGACGTTGTGGAGGAGGCCTCTGTCATGATCGACAATCGTAAGGTCCGGGTTTGGTCGCTCGCCGCGCTGGCCGGAGCCGCGATCGCGTGTGGCGGCAACAACCCGCCGCCGAACGCCGCGAGTGCGGGAACGGCGACCGCGGGGATGGGACAACCCCCGCCTCCCGGTTATGCCGGCGCTCCCCCGCCCGGGTACCCCGGTGCGCCCCCTCCGGGATATCCTGGCGCAGCTCCGGCGCCTGCCCCCGCGCAGCCTCCCACGTACGCGACGGCATATCCGGCCCCCGCCCCGCCTGGCGCGTACGCGACCGCGTATCCGCCGCCAGCCCAGCCCGCGCCCGGAGGAGCGGCCCCTGCTCCGTCCCAACCGGCGCCACCGCCGTTGGCCCCGACCGATCCCAATAGCCTCCAGGCGATCCTTCAGGGAATCCAGAACGCCTTTCCCGGCGCGGTGGCTCCCGGTGGCGCCGCTGCGGGCGACCTGACGGACGCGGGGCTCAAGCTGCTGGCTGCGCGGGCCGCACCGGGGATGCAGCCCGAAGGGGACCAGCTGAAGCAGAGCCTGACCGAAGGGCAGCACGCCGTGATGATGGTCACGCTGCAAGCGGGCAAGTGCTACGCGATCGTGGGCTTTTCGGCGCCCGGCGCCGTCAAAGACCTCGACCTCAATCTCCTCGCGCCACCGCTTTACATGACGCTCGCGGGCCAGGATCTCACCCACAACAACACCCCGTCCATCGGCGGATCGCCGAGCCCGATGTGCCCGGTGATCGCGTTCCCGCTTCAGTACAAGCTCGACGTCTTCGCGAAGAGCGGCTCCGGGCAGGTTGCGGTGCAGCTTTACTCCAAGAGCAAGTAGGCTCGGATCGTCGTCGATCCGGGAGCGGGCGCAGTCGCCGTGCGGCTCTGCTCGAAGGGCAGGCAACCCGTCGCAACCCCGCTCGGGTCGCGGCCGAGAGGGGCGGGTGACGGCCACCCTGCACCTTACGCCGCTCGACCGACTCTACCCTTCCCGCCTTCGCTCCCTGGCTCGGCCGCCGGCATCGCTGACGGTGCGGGGGGGGCCGCTCGAGGCCACGCGCGCCGTAGCGATCGTTGGCTCGCGAGACGCAAGCCGCGATGCCGCCGCCTTCTCGCACGATCTCGCCCGCTCGGTCGTGCAATGCGGCGCCGTCGTCGTGTCGGGCGGCGCCCTCGGCATCGACGGCGCCGCCCACCGGGGAGCACTCGACCACGGGGGACCCACGTGGGCGGTCGCCGGCACCGGGTGCGAGCATTGCTTCCCGCCCGAGCACGCGTCGCTGTTCGACCGCATCGCCGCTGGGCCCGGCGCGATGGTCTGGCCGTTTCCGCCGGCGAGCGCGGCTCGTGCGGGCGGCTTCGTCCTCCGCAATCGGGTGCTCGTCGCGCTCTCGGACACCGTGGTCGTCGTTCAGGCAGGCGTCCGCTCGGGGGCGCTACGGGCGGCGGCGTGCGCGCAAGCGCTGAAGAAGCCGTTGTGGGTCGTGCCGGCGCCGCCCTGGGCGGCCGGCTTCGACGGCTCGCGCCACCTCCTCGACCAAGGAGCTCGGCCGCTGACCAGCATCGCCGCGTTCCTGCGAACGCTCGAGCTCGGAGATGTGCAACAAAGCGCAGGCGCAGCCTCACCGGCGCTCGAGGTCGGCGGGCATGAGCCTATGGATCCGAATCAATTCGCAATCTTATCGGCGATCTCGAATGTGCCGATTCACCTGGATGAGATAGCCGAGAAAGCACGCGCTACCGTGCCAAGGGCCGCCGCTGCGCTCTTGACGCTCGCCTTGGAGGCCGTAGTAGTAGAGGGCCCGCCGGGGTTCTTCCGACGACGCGACAGTTACAAACGCTGAAAACTGCTCAGAAATCCTAAAGAGAAACCATACCGATGGGAAAGACGCTCGTCGTCGTCGAGTCGCCGGCCAAGGCCAAGACGATCAAGAAGTACCTCGGCGCCAAGTACGACGTCGTCGCCTCGAAGGGGCACATCAAAGACCTCCCGAAGAAGCTCGGGGTCGACATCGAAAACGGCTTTCAGGAGACGTACGAGGTCGTACCCGGCAAGGAGAAGGTTCTTCAGGAGCTCAAAGACGCTGCCTCGGGTGTCGACGAAGTCTTGCTGGCGACCGACCCCGACCGCGAGGGGGAGGCCATCGCCTGGCACATCGCCGAGGAGCTCAAGTCCGCCAAGCGAACCACCAAGCGGGTCGAGTTTCACGAGATTACCAAGAAAGGGGTCGAGTACGGCGTCGCCCATCCCCGAGAGCTCGACAAGCATCTCTATGACGCGCAGCGTGCCCGCCGTGTCCTCGACCGCATCGTCGGTTACGACGTCTCGGCGCTCGTCTGGAGCAAGCTCGCTTTCGGCCTGAGCGCCGGCCGGGTGCAAAGCGTCGCGCTGCGGCTCATCGTCGACCGCGAACGCGAGATCGAAGCGTTCGTTCCCGAAGAGTACTGGAACTGCGGCGCCGCGCTCGCGGCCCAAAACGGCACCGCGGTTCACCCCGTCATCGGCCGCCTCGTGGCGCGGGAGGGAGAAAAGCTCGCGGTCAAGAACGGAGATGAGGCGGCCCGCGTCCGGAACCATCTCGAAGGGGCGCGCTACCGGGTTGCGAAGATCACCAAGAGCGAGCGAAAGCGCAATTCCCCCGCGCCGTACACCACGAGCAAGCTGCAGCAGGACGCGGTCAATCGCCTGGGCTTCGGGGCCAAGCGCGCGATGCAAATCGCGCAGGGGCTCTACGAGGGTGTCGACCTCGGAAAAGACGGTGGACCGGTCGGTCTCATCACGTACATGCGCACCGACTCCACGCGGCTATCGCCCGACGCCGTGAACGAGGCGCGCGACCACATCGCCACCAAGTACGGCCGCGAGTGGGTGCCCGCGCAGCCGAACGTGTACAAGTCGAAGAAGAACTCGCAGGACGCCCACGAAGCCATCCGCCCCACGTCCCTCGAGCTCACGCCGGAGAGCGTGCGCCGCCACCTCAAGGACGATCAGTTCAAGCTGTACAAGCTGATCTGGGAGCGCTTCGTCGCGTCTCAGATGACCCCTGCCCTGTACGACCAGACGAGCATCGACATCGAGGCGGTCGCGACGGACAAGACCACATACGGCCTGCGTGCCAGCGGCCGCGTGCTCCGGTTCAGCGGATGGCTCGAGGCCTACGGCAAGGGGGAGCCCGCGCGAGGTGCGGCGCCGCTCGCCGGCGAAGGAGAAGACGACGAGGCGTCGGCCAAACGCGAGGCGAAGGACCTCCTGGCAGACGACGCCGACGCGACGCTCCCCGATCTCGCCGAAGGGCAGACGCTGCATCTCGTCGTACCGCCTGGGGTAATCACCGAGCAGAAGTTCACCCAGCCCCCGCCGCGGTATACGGAGGCGTCGCTCGTTCGCGAGCTCGAAGAGCGCGGGATCGGCCGGCCGAGCACGTACGCCGAGATCATCAGCAAGGTGCAGGCGCGCGACTATGTCGAGAAGATGGACGGCACGCGGTTCCGTCCGACCACGCTGGGCAAGTTCGTCGTCGACGGCCTGGTCCGGAGCGAGCTCGACTTCATGGACCCCGCCTTCACGTCGAAGATGGAGGAAGAGCTCGACGAAGTCGAAGCGGGCAACGAGCAGCGGGTCGACCTACTGAAGCGCTTCTACAAGCGGTTCCGCGCCCAGCTCGACATCAGCAAAAAGGGAAAGCGCTGGAATCCGGAGCCCGAGCCCACCACGGAGAAGTGCGAGCTATGCGGGGGCGTCATGCTCAAGCGCTGGTCGCGCAACGGCTGGTTTCTCGGCTGCTCGAACTATCCGGAGTGCAAGAGCACGCGCGATCTGGGCGTGGACGGGGTCCCCACGCAGCCTCGCGAAACGGGCATCGCGTGCGACAAGTGCGGCAAGCCGATGGTGATTCGCAGCGGGCGCTTCGGGGAGTTCCTGTCTTGCACCGGGTACCCTGAGTGCAAGAACGCCAAGCCGGTGCCGCTCGGCGTCAAGTGCCCCAAGTGCGGCGGCGACATCATCGAGATCCGCCCGAAGAAACGAGGCGGCAAGACCTTCTACGGCTGCTCGAACTACGCCGACGAGCGCATCAAGTGTGACTTCAAAGTCTGGCAGAAGCCCATTCCCGAAACCTGCCCGAGCTGCGGTGGCACGTTCCTCGTCATGGCAGGAACGCGGGCCAAGCCGATGATCGCCTGTGCGAACAAAGCCTGCGGCTACAAGCGGCCGGTGGGCGAGCCCGAACCGAGCGAGCCCGCGCCCCCCGCAGCGGATGGCGGTCGCGACGAGGCGTCGGCGGCGGTGCTATAGCGCCGGGGCGCCGCGGCAGCTCGGGACGGCGAAGCGAGTCGGCGTCGGTCGCCTCACCCGTCGGGGGCGCGGCACTGCTCGTACTCGGGCGAGAGGTCCGCGCCGACCGCGAGGCTCTCGCGCACCACGCCCCGAGACGACTATCTCCCGTCGGATTTCAATGTTCGCTACGCTCTGCGGCAAGAGGGACCCCTTGCGCAAACTCCGGCCCGTTCTTGCGATCCTGATCCCCGGCCTGGCAACCGGGTGCGTCAATCTCGTCGGCGATTTCCGGGTCGAGCCGGCGGGCGACGCGGCGCCCGACCAGGCCGCCACCGACACGGGGAGCGATGCTTCGCCGATCGCCCCGGAGCCGGACGCCAAGATGCTCCCGAGCGACGGAGCGCCCAACGACCGAGGTCCGACCGATGCGGGCTCGATCGACGTCGGCGACGCGAAGATCGCGGGCGATTCGGGCGGTTCGGGCGACTCCAGCAGCCCCGGCGGAGACGCGGGGATCGATGCGACCCGCGACGCTTCGTCGGGAGGCGGCAGCGACGCCACCGTCGCTGCCGAGGGCGGCGCCCCCGATTCGGGCGGCTCCGACGCCAATTCCGTAGACGCACATGCGATGGACACGGTCTCTTTTGTACAGAGCCCGACGAGCGGAAACGCGGGCGCCGCGCTCTCGGCGATCGTCGTGTCCGTCATCGCTCCGGGCGGAGCGGTCGATACGAAGTTCACGGGTGTCGTCACGCTCAACCTCTCCCCCGTCCCGAACCCGGGAATGGCAGTGCTCGGAGGCGTTCTCGCGATGAACGCGTCGAGCGGAACCGCGACGTTCAAGAGCGTCACGCTCAGTCAAGCCGGCACGTATGCCTTCACGGCCACCGCGGGCACCGCCGCGACAACGAGCCCCACGGTCACCATTTCGCCCGCCGTCGGGTCGTGGCAACCCGCCAGCGGAACGGTCGTGGGCGGCGACGTGCGTTGCGTCGCCGTCTCGCCCACCGACCCGAGCGTCGCCTATGCCGGCACCAACGGGGGCGGGATCTACATGACGACGACCGGAACGACCAACCCGTCGTGGACGTTCATCGGACTGCCCGGCAAGTCCGTTCGCAGCCTCGTGATCGACCCGACCAATCCGAGGACGATCTACGCAGGGGCCGACGGCGTTTATCGATCGAACGACTCCGGCACGACCTGGACGAGCGTGACCGCGAGCATTCCGAACATCTACGTCCAAACGCTCGCGATCGATCCGGTGACCACCACGACGCTCTATTTCGGTTGTAGCCTGGGCGCTTACAAGACCACCGACGCGGGTCAGACGTGGACGGCGATCCTCGGCGCGACCGACGCGAGCGGCCCCCCGAACGTCACCGCGATCGGCGTCGCCCCGACGAGCCCCAAAGTCATCTATGCGGGCGTCTACGGCGGCTCGATCCAAGAATCCAAAGACGGGGGCCTGACGTGGGCGACGCTCCCTGGGGTGTTCGGGCCCGATGCGGGGGCCGCGCTCTGGTATCGCACGATCGCGGTCGATCTGGTGGACCCTACGATCCCCTACGTCGGGTTCGAGAATCCGGCCTTGGGCCAGGGCGGCATCTGGAAGCTCACGGGTGGCGCATGGAGCCTTCCGTCGGGGATTCAAACGAGCGGAATGGCGGAGGTCATCGCCCTCCGCCCCGCGGGCCAGACTTCGTACGCGGTTCTCTACGGGGACGGCCTGTACACGTCGTCCGACGGGGGGCTCAGCTGGATGACCGTCGGATCCACACCCTTTTCCAACGTTCCCATCGCCCTCGGCGTCGCCCCGAGCAACAGCGCCATCGCGTACGGCGTGAACTACACCCCGTTCGACGGCCACATGATGCACCTGACCACGACCGGCGGCACCTCCTGGACCGACGCCTCGACCGGCATTCACGCGTACGACGCGAACTCCATCGCCGTCGCCCCCACGAACCCGTCCATCGTTTACCTCGGCGGCGGATACAACGGCATCCACCGGTCGACCGACGGCGCCAGTACGTGGACGACTTTGCCCGGTACGACCCCGCAGAACTGGAACGGCGACTTCTACGTCGCCGTCTCGCCGACGAACGCGAACGTGCTTTACGCCGGCAACAACGGCGGAGGCGTCTTCAAGTACTCCGACGCGAGCAGCGCGAGCCTGGGCGTCCAGGTTCAACCGGGAGTCCCGATCATGGCGCTCGCGGTCGCACCGTCGGACGGCCAGAGCGTGTACGCGGCCGCGTTCCCCGGCACGAGCGGCGGCGCATACGTGACGGCCAACGGCGGAACGACGTGGGCGAACCCGACCCTGCCCAGCGCCCTTGGCTACGGAATCGCGATTGACCCGTCCAACGCGAGCATCGCCTACGTCGGCCTCGGCAGCGGTGCGTTCAAGACCACCGACCACGGCACGACCTGGACCGAGCTGACCGGGATTGGCTCATTCGTCGCCATGGCCATCGACCCGACGAACACCCAAAGCCTCTATGCGGGCAACGGCGGCGTGACGCACAGCGGCGATCAGGGCGCCACGTGGGCCGCCGAGTCGGCGGGCCTGCCTTCGGCAAACGTGTCGGCCCTCGCGATCGATCCCAAGACGCCGGCGACGGTGTATGCGGGCTTCGAGCACGAGGGCGTCTGGCGGACGACCAACGGTGGCACCACGTGGGCGCAGATCGGTCTTGCGGGTTGGACGCCGAAAGCGATCACCGTCGACCCGTCGACCCCGACGGCGATCTACATCGGGCTCGCCGCCGGCGGCCTTTACAAAACGACGACGGGCGGACTGTAACGGGGACTAGCGAAACGGCGAGACCCCCCCCGTGTTCAGGAATCTCGCCGCCCGGCCACTGGCCCCACGTCTGTAGCGCCCGACTGCCTCAGGCCACGGCAAGCCCCGGAATCTGCCCGCAAGCCGGCTGCGATCCGAACCCCGCCGATTGCATTCCCATGATGTTCTCGAGGGTGCACCCCAAGGTCTGATGCACGGTCGAAGTCGTTGCCACAGTGTACCCAGTCTTCGTTAGTTTGCCGGCTGCGCCTCCGATGAACACAATCGGATAGTCCGTCGTGCCGTGCGGCCCAGTAGCCAGCTCGTTGCCGTAGCAGATGAGCGAGCTATTCAGCGCCGTCCCCGTCGCAGTCGGGAACATGGCGAGCTTCTTCGCGAGACTGAGCACCATGTTCGCCTGGTACTGAGCCACGCCGACCATGACACTGCCCGAGCTAGCGGCCGCGGGCGGGTTGCTGTTCGCCGTGTCCGTGTGGGCAATCCCATTGTGGAAGTCCGCCGCCATACCCGGCAGGTTCAGCCAGTTATAGTGGAAATGCTCTCCGCCGCGACCCGCCTGCCACGACAGGATCTGAGTCATATTGCAGCCGATCGCGTTCGCGATGAACTCCATGAAGAGGATGAACAGCTCCGGCGCGTTCGCCTCGTTGCCCATCCCCGTGTTGGGAACACCCATCATCGACGGCTGCACCGTGCTGCACATCACCGGCCGCGAGGTCGGCCCCCCGACGGTGAGGGTCGACGTCAGTCGGTTCTCGAAGTCCCGAATCCCCGTCAAATGCGCGTCGACTTTCGCGCGCTCAGCCGTGCCAAGGCGCCCCTCCAGCGCGGTCAGGTCGGCCGCCACCGTGTCGAGCACGGACTTTCTCTGAGCGAGGCGCTGCGCCGCAGCCATCGTCGCGGCCGGGTTGGGCGTCGGATTCGCGGTGGTGGGAGTCGTGGTGACTTTGCCGAAGGTCGTCGTGTAGAGGCCGTAGATGTCCGTGTTACACGGCACCTGGAGCCCCGCACTGGCGCACGAGAACGATGCGCGGCCCGCGTTGATGAGCTGGTAGTTCGCGGCGTTGACCCCGCAGTGAATGTTCGGGAAAGGCGTCGTGAACTTCTGATTCTTGATCAGAATCTGGTCCACGGACGGGCCGCCGCCGAACTGACCACCGCCGCCGGCGATGTTGTCCATGCCCGAGTAGAGCCCGTGCCATCCCCAGTCGTGGCCGTCGCCCCCGGGGCTCCCCGCCTTCTTCAGGTAGAGACCGCTGATCAGCGTCGTCAGCGGGCCGACGGTCGAGTCCGACAGGATCGGGTAGAGAATGGGCGCGCTCGTCTGCGTCGCTCCACCCGCGTAGGTCCAGGTGTTGGGCGTCGGCCAGAAGCTCGCCTGATGCGTACCGTTGGTCTGCATCAAGAGAATCAGGTTGGGAATCGCCGCCTGCGTCTGCGCGAATGCCTGCTTCAAAAACGTGGGTACGAACAGGGTCGATCCCGCGGCCTTCATGAGCGTCCGGCGGGAGAACTGAAAATTGGCGCCCGGTTTCATCGGTCATCCTCTCTGTAGATGAAGTCGTTGTGCGCGATCTGCGCCGTGACGAGCGTGGCGATCTTCCCGCCGCTCTGCACAAGCTGGTTGGTCCAGTCGTTGAGGACGCATTGGTCGGTCGTCGCCGGATCACGCAACTGCGCAAAACTGAAAAAGTGTTGCACCATGCACTGCTGCACGTCGGCGCTCTTCGCGAGCAAGTCCGCGAGCTGGGCGGTACCGTTGAAGGTGCCATTGACGTCGGTGGCGCTCAGCGCTCCCGATGCGTCAACGGCCAGCCCGTTCTCCGTCGTTCGGTATCGACCGAGACCGTCCATGTCCTCCATGCCGAACCCGATCGGATCGAAGCCGTTGTGGCATCCCGAGCAAACCGGACTCGCGACGTGCGCCTCGAACTGCTGGCGGGTCGTCATCATCGCGGTGTCGCCCGCGGGCGCCGTGGCGGCGATTTGCGCCGCGAGGCTGGCGGGAGGTGGCGCGACGGGTTGGCAGAACAGCCCTCGACGGACGAGGAGCCCCCGCTCCACCGGTCCCGAGTTCGTGTCCGATGACGTGTAGGTCAAGACCGCGGGCAGCGACAGAATGCCCTTCCGGTGGGTCGTATTCAGCGTGCCGTTCGCCATAAGGTCCGTTCCGTAGATCGCAGAGAGCGCGGCGGGAACGTTGGTGCTCACTCCGGTCAGCAGATCGGACACCGTTCCGCTCCCGCCCTTGAGCTGCGCAGTGACGAATTGGTCGTACTCCTGCTGCATCGCCGTGGCGACGGCAGGAGTGAACGCAGCGAAGACCTTTGGATCCTTGGGCACTGTGGCGATGGGGCCCATCTCCATCCAGCCGCCGATGAATCGCGCCAACGATGCCTGCCCCGCGGTCGTCGGCAGCAGCCGCTGGACTTGCGCTTGGATCCCCGCCGTCGTCGAGAGGCTGTTGGCCGCGGCCGCCGCCGTCAGCGTGGCGTCCGGGCGACTCCCGGTGAGCAGAAACGAAATCTGCGAGGCGACTTCGTATTGGGTCAACGGCACAGGCTGAGTCGACGCCGTGGTCAGCGTCGTGGGGCCAAGCTCCGTGTTCCAGATCATGTACGGCGACTGGAGAACCATCTCGACGATAAGCCGCACCGAGGTCGCGTAGTCCTGCCCTTGGGCGGCCAGCGTGCCGTACTCCGTGGTCTCCGCGGCGGTCAGTGGGCGCCCGTAGGCCTTCGCCACGAAGGAGCTGATGAACGACTGCAAACAGGCGGTCGAACCTCCCGTGGTGGCGCACGGCGCTATGGTCGTAGGGTCGGCCGCGGCCGCAATCGTCGCTGCCATGTCCGAGACGCTCTCCGTCAGCGAATCGGACATGAACAGGGCCGCGTTTTGATTGTCGAAGCCACCGACCGTCAGCTCATCGGACTGGGGCCACGTGGAGGCGACCGTGGCCGCCGCCGTGGTACCCAGCAAGTCGTTGACGACGTTCGCGTACTCGCGTTCGGAGAGGCGTCGCACGCGGCGGAGAGTCAGGCCATCCGAGCCGCTGCAGACCGTCGACGTGGTTGCACCCGCGCTGCCCGGGGCCGGCGCGGCACCGCCCGAACTGCCGGCGCCCGGAGCGCTGCCGCCCGAACTGCCGGGGGTGGCCCCGTTGCTCCCTCCGCCTGCGGGACTATTTGTGCCTCCCGTGCCTGCGGCGACAGATCCGGTCCCGTTGCCGCTTCCAGCGGCGCCCCCGCCCGTCCCGATCTTCCCGGCGCTGCACGCGGCCAAGGCCAGAGCAAGAAGCGCCCCGCCCGCCCACGCCTCGGCGCGAAGGTGCCTTCTGCGCCGCGCAGGGCCGCCCGTCGTACGACTGCTGCAGTGTCCCTTATCGGTTACGTCTCTCAACGGTTCCATGCGAGTGCGATCCTTTCGCCAACCATCGACCCGAACGACTCAGCCCCCATCCTCACGCATTGTCCTTTTCGGCGCGCCGGCGGTTCCGGCGCCGAGACAGCAGTGCCCATCCGAGGACCCCCGTGACCGCCGCACCCCAGGGCGCGCCCGTCTCCGCGGCCGATGCCGCGCTGCATCCGACCGAGCCCGTCTTCTCGGCAGCGGGGCCGGTATCCGTCGACGTATCCGTAGAGACGCTCGTCAGGATGCCGGAGCCCGAAGAGGAGCCGGAGACTCCGCCACCGCTCGAGCCGGTCGCAGTGCCCGTGTCCACGCCCGTCCCCGTGCCGCCACCTGGGGGGGTTCCCGCGGAGCCGCTGCTGCTGCCTCCCGAGCTGCTGCTGCTACTGGTAGTACCGGCGCTTCCGCTGCTGCTGCCGCCCGCGGTCGCGCTCCCACTCGAGCTCCCGCCGCTGCCACTGCCGCTTCCACTTCCACTTCCGGAGCCGCTCGCCATTCCGGCGTCGGCGCCTCCGCCGCCAGTCGTTCCGACGAGGATGCCTCCGTCCACGCCCGTGATCGCGTTGGCGACCGCCTGGGCAATCACCATGGCTCCCGCGGGGGAGGAGTGCTCGCCGTCGGAGTCTTTGAGCGGCGGGTTGATGTAGTACTCCTTGTGTCCCGTGAATATCGTGAATAGGTCGATGATCGGCAGGTTGTACTTGCCGCACACCGCTTTGATCGCGTCGGAAGCGGGGCTGGTCTTGTAGCCGTCGTCCGGCCCGTCGGCGCCGAACGGAATCGGGATCGGCGTCGAGCAAAAGATCTTCGGCTTGTTCGCAAGCGCGATGTACTTCGAGACCAACGTGTCGTAATCCGCCTGGAACTTCGTGAACATCGTGGCCGTATCACCCGCCATGAAGGCCGGAAGCGCGGTCTTCGCCGACATGCCCCAGTCGTGGCGACCCCACGACCCGATGATGATGATGTCCCCGCCGGTGCTGCCCTGGAATTGGTTGCCGCTGATGTAGGGGTGCGTTTCGGACGACGCGTAGCCCGAAATGACCGAGGCGCAGCAGTCGCCAAAGTTCGAGACGGCGTAGCCTGCGCCCAGGATCGTTTGCAGCATGGCCGGGTACTCTTGCATCCCGACCGGCTGATTCGTCCTGCTCGGGAAGAGGTCGCTGTGCGTCGTCTGCTCCCCGACGCACGACACTTTGATAGGAGCGCCAGCGGCCGCCGCCGGCCGGATGTCCGCGGCGGAGACCAGCAGCCCCACGGCCGCGAGTGTAGAAAAGCGAAGGCATCCAGTCAGCGCGTCTCGAAGTTGGTTCATCGTTTGGTGCTCCCTCTGCGTCTCACCCCCTTACGTGCGGGCTCAGGCCACTCGAAGCTCACCGGAAACAATGGAAAGTCGGGCGGTTGCGCCCACAACGGCTTTCTTCATCTCCACGGTAGCGACGGCGGCCCTCCGGAAGAGCGTGGAAGGATTTGGCCGCGCCGGGGAGACCGGCGGCCCAAATGGGCACCAGCCCCGAATTTTTGAGCTTCTCGCGCTCCGAGCAGGTACCTAATACTGTGCACGTTCCGCGACCAGGGCCGGAGGGGCGACCCCCGCTCGACGATCTCGACCTGGTGGAACGCCTTCGCCGGCACGATGCCGACGCGTACCGGCTGCTCTACGCGCGCCACGCGCGCTACCTGGCGGGTGTGGTGTTCCGCTTGCTCGGCGGGGATCACGAGCTCGAGGACGTGGTGCAAGAGTCCTTCGTGGACGCGGTCGAGGGCATCGACCAGCTGGAACAAGCCGCAAGGCTACGCCCGTGGCTCGTGACCATCGCGGTCAGGAAGGTCAACCGCGTGCTCCTCGCTCGCCGACGCCGGAAGAAGCTCGCATCGAGCTTTGCGTTGGTCGCGCCGAGGTCGCATCGCCCCGCCGAAGAGTGGTCGGTCGACGACCTGCGACGCGCCCTCGACGAGATAGCGCCCGAGGTGCGCGTCCCGTGGTTGCTCGCCCGCGTGGAGCAGCTCGAGCTCGAAGACGTCGCGCGGGCTTGCTCGGTGTCAGTGGCCACTACGAAGCGACGAATTGCCGCAGCAGAACAATGTATACGGAGATGGTTCGATGCTCGATGAACTTATCGAAAGCTTCCGAAAGCGGATGGAACCGCGCTGGGACGATCTCCGCGAGCGGCGCGTTCTCATCGACGTCGAGCACACGGTCGGTCAGCGAAGCGCGGCTCGAAAAGCCCGGCGCCGGGCGCTGGCGGTCGCGATCCCCCTGTCGATGAGCGTCGCGGCGCTGATCGTGGCCTACGTGGTGGGCGTCGACTTCGGCAAGCGAAGCGCGGCGAGCGCGCCCAGCGTTGCCGCGGAGAACGCGGTCGCCTCGAGCCAGCCGGCGCCGAGGGCGCCTGCGGGCACGTCCGATTTCACCGAATCGCGCGTCCTCGCCGATGGATCGCGCCTGGAGCTCTCGCACGCCGCGCGGATCGAAGTCCGCAGCGAGTCGCAGAAGCGGGTCGAGCTCACCCAGAACGACGGGCACGTTCGTTACGATGTGTCTCACGTTCCAGGGCGTACGTTCGTCGTCTCGGCCCGTGGCGTTCAGATCCAAGTGAAGGGAACGATCTTCGTCGTCGACATCGATTCGGGCAAAGTGTCGGTGAACGTGGAGCGCGGAATCGTTCGCGTCGCCGCCAGCAGCGGCGAGGTCGACCTCGGCGCCGGCGACGAGCTGAGCACGCCCGTCGACCAAGAAGTCGCTCTCGACCGGACCGCCGAGACGCCGCCCGAAGGCACGGCTGCGCCTCGGGCACCCCGGGTCGATCCGGCGTCGGTCCTTTCGGCGAGCGCGCTCCTCGATCGGGCCGACACCGAGAGGCGAGCGGGTGACCTCGCGGCAGCATCGACCACGTTGCGCGAGCTTCTCACCCGCTACCCAAGCGACCGGCGCGCCCCGCTCGCGTGGTTCACGCTCGGGAAGGTGGAGCGCGCCCGCGACCGCGCCGCGGCGGCGGCCAAAGCCTTTCAAACAAGCTCTTCGCTCGCTCCCGACGGTGCCGTGGGCGAAGATGCGCTCGCCGAGGAGGCCGTCGCGTGGGCAGCCGCCAACAACCCCGCTTCGGCGCGCACCGCGGCGGAGCAATACTTGCGGCGCTTTCCGAACGGCACCCACGCGACTCGTATGCAGCGCATTCTCGAATGACGAGGGTGCCCGCCGCAGGGTGGTCCGCGACGGTGCTGCTGATTGCGATACTCCCGACCAAGGCCTTCGCCGAACCGACCTCCGAGACCGCACGAACGGGTCTGGCCACGCCGACTTCGATCGTGAGGGTCGACGCGAGCACGTGCCCGACGCTCGGGTCCGACCGTATCGAGCAGCTCTTGCGCCTGGAGCTCACCACACTCGTTCCGGTGGTCAGCGAGCTTCCGACCCTCGACGTCGAGTTTCTCTGTACCGACGATCGCGTGCGCATCACCCTCAAAGACCCGGTCACGGTGAAAGTGGTGACCCGCGAAGTCACCCTCGGCGCCTCGGCCGACGAGGAACGAACGCTCGCGCTCGCGGCGTCCGAGCTCTTCCTCGCTTCCTGGGCGGAGCTCCTGATTCCGAGGCCAGAAGACAAGGCCAGGGCTTCGGAGCCCGGAGTATCCGCGGCCAAGCGCGCCGTGGAGCAGGTCGTGCCCACGCGCCCCAGCCCGCCGACGGTCGCGATCGACTTGAGGGCGGTCGGGCGCGAGCGCAACGTCTCGGCCCCGATTCTGACTTTTGGCGGCGCGATCCGCGTTGGTCACGCGGCGTGCCTGCAGCCGCAGATCTTTGCGGACGTGGGGTGGGAGACCGCGTCGGTCCGGCGAGCGGCCGGAAGGATCGACATCAACGCCGGCGCGCTGGGATCCGGCGCGCGGTGGTGCGTGCCGGTCGGCCCCGGGGAGCTCGGCCTGTCCGCGTCCGTCGCGGCGATGTACGTCTCGCTGCAGGGCGTACCGTCGGCACCTGGCTTCTTCGGCGCGCACTTCGACGGATTCACCGCCGAAGCGTCCGTGGGGATCGATGCGAACATCACGCTGGAGAAAGTGAGGCTCGGCGCGACGGTCCTCGTCGGCGCGACCGCTCCCGGTCCGGGTGCGGGCGTGCGCGGCGAGTCGACGGTCTGGCTGGAGGGGCCGTGGGCGGGAGCGGCGCTGTTCGCCGGACTCTCGCTCTAGAAGGGTGGTGCTTTTCGCCGATACCGGCGCGCTGGCTTCGTGGGCCGCGCTCCAAATACCGCAGTATTCCTCGCGCGGCCGCCGAACCCATCGCTTGGTCTCAGCGAAAATCACCGCCCTTCTAGTCTGCTTAGCAACGAGAGACACAAGCCTGATTACTGCGTGACCGCCGTCATTCCTTCCACGCAAAAGTCCCAAGGCACGGGCGCAGTCGGCGAGGAAGGAATCTGGAACTGTACCAGCATCACTTTGGTCGGCTCGAAGGCGACTTTGCTGGTCACCCACGAGCCCTGCGCGAACCCCGGGTCCGCGAAGAGCACGGAATGCATGCCCGAGGTGGTGAACGCTTCGAAGTAAGCGTTGTCGTTGTTGTTCTGCGTGGGAAACGCGACACGGATCGTCGTGGTGGGGATCGTCGTCCCCGTGAGTTGAAAGCAAAATCCTTTCACGCCGTGCATCACCGTGTCGTACGGCATCTGGGGCGGTCCGTCGTTCAGCTCGAGGCCGATCCCGGCGCCCCACGCTCCAGTCGCTGTGGACGTCTTTCCGGACGTGCACATCTTGCCGCCGGTGTTCGGGAACGCGGTGCCGGTGGGCGTGGTCACCGTTGCGCAGTTCATTCCTTTGAGATCGACGCAGTCGCTGTACTGGAACCAGGAGCCGTGGATACCCAGCGTGTTGCTCGCCGCCGAGACGAAACCCGTGGCATCCGGGACGATGGCGACTCCCGTGCAGCCCGAGCCGCCGTCGCTCCCCGTGCTGCTCGCGCCCGAGGACCCGCCGGCGTCGGCGGCGCTCGCTACGGCGGCGTCCGCCGGAGCACCACTTCCAGAGCCCGTCGAGCCGCTGGAGCTCCCCGGGCCGGAAGGGCCGCTCGAGCTGCCGGAGCCCGTCGAGCCACTTGAGCTCCCCGAGCCCATCACGCTGCCCGAGCTCGATGAGCCCATCGAGCCACCACCCGAGCTTCCGGACCCGCCGGCGTCCGGAGCCGGCGCGTTCGTGTTCCCGGAACCAGCGGACATCGCGCCGCCCTCGGGCGCGAGCTCGGTGCCACCCGGCGAAGGGCTTCCCTGCCCGCCGCTGCTACAGGCCACGAGCGGGAATGCCACCGCCACGACTTCGAGGATGGGCCTGCGACCCGACCGACGCGAAAGGGGATGCAACGGTTCCATGCGACCCGCAAAGTATCCTGACGCGCGCCGAGCGGCTCGGCCATTTTTTCCCGGAGCGGCGGCCGAGGCGACTCCCCACCGGCATCTCCGTTTCGTCGCCGCGGCGCGGCCCAAAGGGGAGGCCAAAATGCGCCCGGAAGGGTGCGACTCAGAATGCGAGCGTGGCCGTCGTCAGTAGCGACCTTTCGCCCCGGTTGCTCTCCGTCGTTTCGACGACGCCCTCTCGCATTCTCCAGCGCCCGTCCAGGGCGAGCTCCAGCTCAGGGACGGGTTCGACCCCGATCCAGGCATCGCCCACGAAGGCCCAGTCGAGCAGCGATACCTGGCCGGCCGTCGGACGTTGAATGGCGTAGGTGCCACGGAATGTGTCGAAACGGGCAAGGCCGCCGACCCGCATCGGCCCGACGCGGGCTTCGACGAGGGGCGCGGCGCCGAACCCCCATGACCAATAGAAACCCTGCGCTCGCAACGCCTCGGGCAACACGGTCACGCTGCCGCCGTCGGCGAGGTACCGGTGGAGAGCCAGCGACTGCACGGGGCCGAACTGTCCCTGAATCGCGAGCCCCGTACGCAGGCTCCCGTGGGAAAAGAAGAGGTCGTGCTCGAGCTCCAGCCCGAGCTGGCTCGTCGAAAAGCGATCCGGCGGCGAACCGTCGCCGGGGCGGTCGTAGTCGTGAAGGACGTACGCGAAGCCGACGGTCGGCGCGATCCAGAAGCGCTGCCCCTCGCGTTCTTCCCCCTGGCCGGTCACGCTCTTCGTGAACCACCCGACCGGCGCCACCCGCGCAAGCAAGTACACGTCCGCGAGCCCGCGCGCCCCGACCTGAAATTCGCCGGCGAGGTCGGACTCGTTGCCGTCGTCCCACCATCGCGAAGTCCGGCCGGGGTCATGGTACCCGGGGATGTTGACGATGTGAGTGCGCACTCCGACGGCAAGATCGTCGAACGTCCGGTCGGGCCCCTCCGACGACGACGTACGGGTGATCGCCAGGCCACTCGTCAGGCGCAGCGTGGCCCCCACGTCGCGCGACAGGCCGAACGAATTGACGTTGGCCGTTCGCAGCGGCTCGGCGCCGTCGATCCAGTCGTGCACTTTGCGCGGCGGGTCGATCAGAAAGGAGAGCGCGTGGGTGAGAGCCGTGGCGCGTCCAGCGTCCAAGAAGGAAGCCAGCTGCGATGCTGCTTCGCCGATCGCAACGCCTCCGAACGAGGTTGTAATGATGCTGTTGAGGAAGTTGCCTTCTTGGAACTCGCCGAATTGCTTCCACAAGATCGAGCTCACCACCGTCACGGCCGAAGACGCGGCGAGGCCCACCCCGTTCGAGCGCGCGAAGAGATACGTGACTGCGCCGGCGCCCGGGTGCGCGAACTGGTCGTTGTCGAAGGGGAACGTGTCGAATCCGAGCTCTTGCCAGGTCATCTTCCGCCAGACGGTCGACCAGTCGTATGGGAGAGTGTAGTGGCTCATCGGCTCGCCGGTCTGGTATTGGACCTCACCCAGCCCGAGGAGCACCGCCTCCTCGATGGTGAGTCGGAGCCAATATTTCCCCCGCGGGGAAACGTACCGGTTGGAGGCGACCGGTTCGCCAGGCGCCGGCGTGCGCGCGTCGCCGCCAGGCCCCACGTTTGCGGCTGGCGCGACCACCGCGGGCGGCGACCAAGCAGCGAGGCTGTCGTAGTCGAGCGAGACACCTGCGCCGCTCATGGTCGATGGGCCCCGCGGAATGGGCGCGCCGGGGCCGGACAGCACGCACGCCACCGCTCATCCGATGGTGCACGCCCCACACCAGCCGGGGCGCAACGATGGGCGGGAATGGGTTGCGGCACCGACCGCCAGGAACGGTGCGAACCACGTGCCTTCGCTCACGGACCCGTCGCGGTCGCTACGCGCCCAATGGACGCATGGGCTCCAATCGATGGCCCATGCGCCGGCGCGAATCGCGCAGGGCGTTGCTCGGGATGAGCGAACCACGAACCGAGCGCAGCTCCACCGACGCGATTCGCGAGCACCTCGAGCGCGAGACCGACCTCCTCGGAAGCCGCACGACGTGGGTCGTCACGTCCCAGGCGTTCCTCTTCTCGGCATACGCGGTCTGCGTGACCGGTGGAGGCACCGAACAGCCCAACGTTCACGCCGCGACCCTGGAAGTCCTCATCGCCCTCTTGCCATGGACCGCGATCCTGTCGTTGCTTCTCTTCTACGTCACCCTGGTGGGCGGACTCGCGGCGATGGCCAAGGTCCGCCGCTCGCTGCCGACGCCGGACGGGGTCCTCCGCGGCAACGCGCTATCGCGGATGGCCGGCCTCGTCGCCCCCGTGCTCACCCCGGCCGTGTTCCTGTTCACGTGGCTCGCCGCTCTTCGTTCCCGGTGAGCGCTGCCGACGACTGGGGGGCAAGGCGGCGCGCAGCGGCGGATCATTGCACTTTCTGCGGGGGCATATTGGCTGCAGCCAAGTCCGGGGTGTAGCGCGTGACTTGAGGCGTGCCCGCCGGCGCATCCGGGATCTGGAGGAGCGTGAGGGAAGTGGCCGGGAAATCGAACGAGCGCGAAGGGAGCGAGTCGATCGCGAGCGTGAGGGAGGCCGAGGCCGCGTTCTTGTTGAGCACCAGAACGGACGTCGACGCCTTGCCGCCGTCGTAGCTGGCGTAGACTGAGAAGCCGGTCGGGACGCCGCCGGGAACGACTTCGTCGCCGCTGAAATTGGCGGAGAACATTTGCTGCGCGTAGTACGCGGGGACCGGTTGATCGGCCACGATGAAGCCCAGGACCGAGCTGGCCGCGCTCGTCTCGCCGATGTTCCAGAATGCGAGCGTCCAGAGGTTGTTTTCGAGCGCGACCCCCTGGACGTCGGCGGTCCAAAGAGCCGCGTAGAAGGTCCCGGGGGCGGCCTGGATCGAGGTCGGCGTGTACACGCGCTGATCGTAGTCGTACGAAATGTTCGACTCGGTGACTCCGAGCGGCGTGTTCGGCCTTGCGTGCCCCTTCACGATCGCCCCGACCGCGCGCAGGATCTGCCGAAACGAATTGGTGCCGGCGAGCGCGCCGCTGACCGACGTCTGCGCGCCGCTGAATGGATATCGGTGAATCGTGACGACGTCGACGTAGTCTTTGCACCCGTCGAGAAACGGCGTGAGCCAATCGGGGCCCGGGCCGTATTGGTACGAGAGCTCCGGCCCGAGAAGCTGGATCGGCGCACCGCCGTCTGCCGTCGCGGCGCTCTTCATTGCGGTGGCGTAGGCTTTGAACTGCGTGCAGTAATCGGCCGCATTCAGGGGTGCGGTGCCCGCGTCGTACGTCGTCGCGTAGAGGTCCGGCTCGTTGCCGATCTCCCAGTACTTGATTCCGTAGCTTTTCGTGATGTTCGCATACGTGACCATGTCGGCAGCGGCCTGGGGCGACGCCGCGCCTCCGTCGACGTCGTTGGCGATCAGAGGAACCTGGAGAATCGGCTCGGCCCCAACGGTGCGGCAATAGGCCACGAACTGGTCGATCTGCGCGGAATCGAACAGCGCGGGGGAGTTGGTGTCGTTGTTGTTGCCCCCTGCCCGAATCACGTTGAGGTGAAGGGCGCCGACGAGGGGCTCGGTCTTCGTCAGGCCGGTGACACCGCTATGGGACCAGTCGACCCAGTCCCAGTAGTTCTGGCCGAACGCATAGGGAGAAATCGGCGTTCCGCCGTCTCGCCCGATGCTCACGGTACCCGCGTTCGGGCTGCCGGCGGCGTCCGCCACGGTCGCATCTTGGAGCGGCGCGACGCCATCGGGAACGATTCCCGCGTCTGACGCGGGTGAAACGTAGGATAAACAGCCAACGGGCGCTGCAATGGCAAGGGATACGACGAACATCGATCGAATCACGTGGCGCATGGGGACGCGGAGCCTAGCGGTGAAACCGGGGCCGAAGAAGCCGTTCGGAGCGGATCGGAGCGAGAAGCAAAAGCGGCATCCGCACGGCCGGACTAGAATCCACGGCAATCGGTTCGAGGGGTGCACGCCATGAGCTCCGCGCCGGCCTTCGTTCTACCGCTGCTGGCCCTTGGTCTGCTCGACTGCGAGAGCGTCGGGTTCGTCTTGGATTTCGTGGACGCGGGGGGCCTCGCCGCGCCAGACGATAGCGCAACGGCCGTGGAGAGCGGGACTCCCCCTCCCGTCGCGAGCGGCTCGGACGCCAGCGGTTCGGAGGCCGGCTCGGGCGCCGGCGGTTCCGACGCCACCAGCGGCCCCGATGCCACCCGCCCGGACGCGAGCAACGGCCCACCGCCCAGCTGTGTCACAGGCGCACCCGGTACGCTCAACTGCGGAGCGAGCAGCGAGAGCTGTTGCACCAGCCTGCCGGTGCCCGCCGGGATGTTCAACCGCGTGTACACGAACACGGGAGGCGGCGCGACAGGATTGGCAAACCCGGCAATCGTCAGCGCCTTCCAGCTCGACAAGTACGATGTGACGCTGGGGCGGTTCCGCGCGTTCGTGACCGCGTGGAACGGCGGGTACACGCCGCCGCAGGGGTCGGGCAAGCACACCCATTTGAACGACGGTCAGGGGCTCAAAAACAGCGCCAGCCCGGGTTCGTACGAGCCGGGCTGGCTCACGTCGGACGACCTCAACCTCAGGCCCACGGATACCCTTCTGTCGTGTGACCCGACCCACCAGACGTGGACGAGCACACCCGGGAACAACGAGAACCTCCCGGTGAACTGCGCCAACTGGTACGAGGCCTACGCGTTCTGCATCTGGGACGGCGGCTTCCTGCCGAGTGAGACGGAATGGGAGTACGCCGCGGCGGGCGGAACCGACCAGCGCGAATACCCGTGGGGCAGCGCGCCGCCGGGGACAGCCAACCGGTACGCGATCTACGGCCAATATTACCCCAGCGGATCAGCGACCGCCTTGGGCGTGGCGAACATTGCTCCCGTGGGAACGGCGACCCTGGGCGCGGGGCGCTGGGGCCAGCTCGATCTCGCCGGCGAGCTCTATCAATGGAACCTCGATTTCAATGCCGACTACGTCGATCCATGCGCGGATTGCGCGTCGACGACCAGCGCCCTGGCATCCCCCAGCCGAATTCGGCGGGGCGGCGCTTTCGGCTATGACGCGACGCAACTCTACCCGAGCTCTCGCCTGAATTTCCCGCCGGCACATCGCGACAACAACGTCGGGTTCCGGTGCGCCCGGACGCCGTGATCGTGCGATCCGTCGCGGCGAGCGTCAGCGCCGGGCCGCGTTTGCGCCGTGCAGCGGGCGCCTTCCTTTGACGTGCGAGGGCTCGCGATCCGCCACGAACGCGACCCGCACCGAGTGCGGCGCGAGCGAGGGCATGCGAGAGGCGCGTGCCTCGTACGCGGTGCGGCTGATATGCCGTTCGTCGGTGACCATCGCCGCCCAGATCGCACGCTCGCGCCCGCTGGCCCGGTCCGCAGCCGACGGATCGAAGCGGAGGACGCCTTCGACACGCGTCGCGCCGAGCACGCGCGCCGCGGCCTTGCGGCGCGCAAGCTGTTTGAAGACTCCCGGGCCGAATCGCTCGTAGTAGAGCAACGTGTGCGCGGTCGATACCGCACCCGCCCACGGGTAGCTCCGCAGGGCCCATCCCCCGGACAGGTCGGAGAGGCGAGCGTCGACGTCGGCCCGCTCGTCGTCGGTCTTCCAGGTGTGGGCCGGCTCGAAGAAGATGCCGAGGCCGAGATGGTCGCCGTCGAGGGCCCACGTCTCGCGGATGTCGAACCGCGCGGGGTCTTGGGCCACGAGCGACCCGTGTGTGAGACCGAATTCGCCGACGATATAGAGCGCGACGTCGGCCCGGCGGAGCCGGAGAAAATCGAGGGTCGCGATCGCCTCCGCGTGCGTCTCGGTCGGAAAGTCGGTGAAGCACATCGCCTCGGCCGCGATGCCCGCACTGGCCAGGTGGCCGATGACGTCGCTCACCACGTCGGGCGGGGCTCCCTTGTCGATGAGACGAAGGACACGAGGAGACGCCGACTCGACGCCGAGCGCGCACGCGATCGCACCCGACGCCTTCATCACAGACGCGCGCTCCGCCGTCAGGTACCTCTCGGGTTTGAGGTCGGTCGCCCAGCGGATGTCGAGACCGGCATCGAGGATCGCCTGCGACAGCCTGACGATCGTCTTTGGAGCGATCGAGTCTTGTGAGAAGTAGAAGGCGCGTGTTCCGTAGCGCGCGGAGAGCTCGCGGAGATGGTCGACGACGACCGCGGGGTCGCGTTCCCGGTAGGCCGCGGTGCCGACTTCGGCGAGGCCGTAGTGGCAGAAGGTGCACTTGCCCCAGTAGCAGCCGCGCGTCGGGTCGTACGGCAAGACGCGGCTCGGCGCGAGGTAAAGGTCAAGGGGCAGGCCGTCGAAGTCGGGGGCCGGCAGGGCTCGCAGGTCTTCCATGCCGTGGCCCGACAGCCATCGCGCGCCGACGAGTCGGTCGCGGACGACGACGTTGGGAATGTCGCGCAGAGACCGGTTCTCGTCGATGGCGCGCACCAGCGCGAGGAGCGTCCGTTCGCCCTCGAACACGCATGCCGAGTCGAATGGACCGAGCGCGTGCGCCAGGCGCTGGCCCGAGAGCCGGATCAGCATCTGCGTGACGCCCGGCCCGCCGCAGGTGAGGTGAACACCGGGCAGCGCCTTCTTCAGCGCGACGGCGAACGCGTACGCCGGCTGCAACTGCCCGGGAAAGCAGACCGACAGCCCGACGACGTCGCAGCGCGCTTCGCGCAATCGGGGAACGAGCGTTTCGGCGACGTAAGCGTGGAATGGGTCGAGGTCGGGCCCGCTGGCGCGCCGGACCTCGTCGACGCTCGTGAGCCCGAAGGGAGTCCGGAACGACGTGAAGTCGACGTGGAGCGGGTAATGGGTGGCGGAGATGACCCGGAGCGCAGCGTCGATGGTCGCCACCGCCGAAGCGTAGGCGTCCGGGTCGAAGAAGCGCCCGGCGTCGCGCAGCGTGTCTTTGGCCCGAACGATGCCCGCCGGGACCGCGAGAGAATCGCCGCGCGCACGGGCGAGCGTCGCGTATTCGAGCTGCTCTTGGTGGCCGAGCGAAGCGCGACGGTCGAGATCGAACAGCCGCATCTCGAGTCGATCGCGTGCCGCGACCAGGGCCGCGGGGGAGAGCAGGCCTTCCCAGGCCTCGATGTTCGCGTCGACGGGGAGCACGTCGACGCCGTGCGCACGCAGGAAGCCCGCGAGCATCGGCACCGCGAGGTAGGGCGCGGTCGGGTCGCACGTGGGAGGATAGACGAGCGCGACGCGCATGCCGGATCTCGGAGGGGGTCTAGCATGATCAGAAAGGGAGACCCGACATGAACCTATTGATCATCGGCGCGTCGCAAGGGACCGGTGCCCTCGCCGTACGAGCCGCTCTGGACAAGGGCCATCGCGTAACGGCCTTCGCGCGGAGCCCGCAGAAGCTTGCCTGGGATCACCCCCAGCTGCAGAAAGTGACCGGCGATTTCCACCAAGCGGCTTCCGTAGAACGGTCGGTTCCGGGCCATGACGCCGTCGTCGTGACCGCGTCGGCCACGCGACTCAGCGCGTTCAAAGAGAACCCGCGGTATTTCTCCCAGGGAACGGGCTACGTCATCGACGCGATGAAGAAAGCGGGCGTCAAACGCCTCGTCATCCTGAGTGCCATGGGCGTCGGGGAGAGCCGTGCGCTGATGAACCCGATTGTTCGGGCGCTCGTCATCGGCTGGCTGCTCAAAGCCCCGTTCGAGGATCACGCTCGGCAAGAGCAAGCGGTTCGCGAGAGCGGTCTCGAATGGGTCATCGCCCGCCCCGGGCGACTCACCAATGGCCCCGCGCGGCGCCAGTACGTGAGGAAGACCGCCATTGAGCCCGTGCCCGGCTCGATCTCGCGGGCCGACGTGGCGGACTTCCTCGTGGAAGCCTGCGTCGTGCCGACCTGGGTGGGGCAAGCGGTGCAGCTCGGAGGCTGATGCCCGGTCCCAGGTCCACGTTGCCGAGCGGCCATCGGCGATCGCCCCGGTCACCTTGCGCGACCCTTTGCTCGGTGTGCGCAGCGGTCGGCCGGACGCTGCGCAACGTTCACCCGCCAGCCGTGATGCCCAATCACGAAAAGGAGGGGAAAAGGCGCCTGGATGCCTCGTCGGCATACGTCCTGCGTAGTGGGTCGTCGACTCGACCAAAACGTGAAGGAGCGATGCCCATGATCCGAAACTTTGTCGATGAGACCAGGACGGGTGCACGGAGATTCGAAATGGCCGGCCGCGCCGTGGCGGTGAGTCTCGCGTGGTCGGCCGTGCCCGCGCTCTCGGCGTGCGCTCCGGATCCGGACGCTCCCCCGGCGGATTCCTCCGGGAGCTCGGGGGAAGCCCTGCGCGTGATGGACTGTCAGTCCGCGGCCCAGAGCTGCTTGTCCGGGGCGCAGTCGCCGTCCGGTCTGACCGGGTGCGACACCCAACTCCGGACGTGCCTCTTCGCCGCGGTTCCCGACGCGGGGGCCCTGCCGTCGCCGTGGTCGTTCGACGGGGGACCGTCCCAGCCCGTGCCCGGCCCGGGCATCTCTGCACCGTCGCTTCCGGATGGAGGATTCACGCCGCCGCTCCTGCCCGACGCCGGGATCACGCCGCTATCCTTTCCGGACGGGGGCTTCCTACCGCTGCCGTTCCCCGACAGTGGCGTTCCCGGCCCGGTGAATCGAGACGGAGGAGCCGCGTCGGCGGGGTGCGAGGACGACCTGCGCCGTTGCCTGGGGTCGGCGACTTCGCCGATGACGTGCGCCGATCAAGCTCTCGCGTGCTTGGCGGGACCCACGCAGTGCGACGCCGGGTTGTGCCTTCATCTCTGATTGCGTGAAAGACGCGAACCCGCGACGGACGAGTCCGATCGCGGGCCCGATCGCCTTCGGGCACGCTTCCCGCGGCTCAAGCATCTCGCGCGGGTCGCGCGGGCATGACAAAGTGCGCTCTTGCGATGGCAAACACCGTCGCGATCCATCCGCCGCGCTCCCCTCGTCACGCTCATGAGCCTCTCGTTCCGACTGGGCCGGATTCCCGTCCGCATTCTGCCGTCGTTCTTCCTGACGACGGTCGTCCTCAACTTCGGGCTCGTCCAAGCGGATCCGCGCAAGCTCGTCGTCTGGCTTGCCATCGTCTTTGCGTCGGTGCTCGTGCACGAGCTCGGCCACGCTCTTGCCGGGATCTCGTTCGGACTGCAGCCGCGCATCGACCTTCACGGTTTTGGCGGGACGACGTCGTGGGCGGCCGCTGGGCGCACATCGCCGGCGAAGAGAATCGTCATCAGTCTCGCGGGACCGGGAATGGGGTTCCTCGCCGGGCTTGCCGTCATGGCGCTTCGCGCGGCGTTCGGCCGCCCGCCGGCGGAACCCGACGGGTCGCTCGCGGACTTCGCTTATGGCAACCTTCTCTTCGTCAACTTCGGGTGGGGCATCCTCAACTTGTTGCCCATGCTGCCGCTCGACGGCGGCAACGTGCTGACCCACGCGCTCGACATTGCGATGCCCGGGCGGGGCGAGCGCCCCGCGCGCATGGTCTCGCTGATCGTGGCCGCGCTGGCCACCGCAGGCGCGATCGCCACCCAATGGTGGTGGCCCGCCCTTCTCGGAGGATCGTTCATTGCGAGCAATTGGCGGGGCCTGAAAGACCTGAAAGCCCGCGAGCACGACGCCCCCATGCGGACGGAGCTCGAGGCCGCGTATGCGGCGCTCGACGCAAAAGACGGCCAGCGGGTGCTCGCTCTGGCGCGCCCCGTCGCGCTCGGGTCGCAGACGGCCCCGGTGCGCGCCGAAGCGCTACAGCTCCTGGCGTTCGGCTTTCTGCTCGAGGGTCGCGTGGCGGACGCCGACGCGGCCATTGCGGCGTTGCCCCAGGGTTTCGCACCCAACGCGTCCTTTCTCGACTTGCGCGCGACGTTGACGGCTGCGGGCTCCTCCTAGCGCAGTGGGAGAACCGCCAGGGAAGCAGGCACGCCAGGGTCATCGAGGTGGACGGGCACGCGCGAATCTCTTGGCTCTGGGCGCGCGCGCTCGCGCGCCGCGCAATCACGTCCGTACGGCGAGCGTTCGCGCTCCCACGCCGCGCTCACGCCCACCCACGCCGCGCAATCACGCCCGTACGTCGAGCGTTCGCCCACCCACGCCGCGCAATCACGTCCGTACGTCGAACGTTCGCGCGCCCACGCCGCGCAATCACGTCCGTACGGCGAACGTTCGCGCGCCCACGCCGCGCAATCACGCCCGTACGTCGAGCGTTCGCGCGCCCACGCCGCGCAATCGCGTCCGTACGTCGAACGTTCGCGCGCCCACGCCGCGCAATCGCGCCCGTACGGCGAACGTTCGCGCTCCCATGCCGCGCAATCACGTCCGTACGACGAACGTTCGCGCTCCCATGCCGCGCAATCACGTCCGTACGGCGAACGTTCGCCCACCCACGCCGCGCAATCACGTCCGTACGGCGAACGTTCGCCCACCCACGCCGCGCAATCACGTCCGTACGGCGAACAATGATGAGCGATTCGTCGCCGCTCCGACGGTGATGGCCATCGACGACCACCGATGAATCGGTGAGGCGGGCTCTGGGCGGAGGGCTGGACTCAAATCGCCGGCAGATCCGCCTAAGCCCCGCCGGGAATCTTCGCGCCGCACTTCGCGCAGAAATGCGCTCCCGGGGCCACCGACGCTCCGCACTGGGCGCAAAACGACGCGGCCGCCGTTGGCGGCGCGGCCAGGACCGCCTTCGGCCCCATGTCGACGTTGGCCACGTAATCGACCTTCGCCGCCTTCTCCCGGAGCTGCTGGCGCGCCGCATCCGCCTTGGCGCGCGCGTGCGCCGCGGCCATCTCCTCTTCGAGGTTCGGCGCGCACGCCTCGCAGAGACCCGCCTGCGCATTCCAGCAGACTTCGGGACAAACCCACTTGCCGCAGCGCGTGCACTGATGAAAGTACTCTTTGCCCTCGTGCACGGCCGCTTCGAGCGCGGCGTCGTGGACCTTGCCGCCGACCGCCCGCTGCACCTCGTAGGCCGAGTTGCTGACGGTGCTCATGAAGCCGCCGAACAAGCTGCCGGCCACCTGGAGAACCGACTCAGCAACGCCGAGCGCGGAAGGCTGAAAGCGGGTCATGTACCCGTTGCCGCACTTGTCGCAGTGGAACTTGAACTGGAAGCCCTTGTCCGTCGACAGGTCTTGGTAATTCTGGACGAACGCAATGAGTCCCATCGGCGGCCTCCCTCACTTGACGACGCTTCCCTCGGCGTCGCGGATCTCTGGCGCCGGCAAGCCCAGCTTGTCGATCATCGGCTGTACACGTGCACGCGGACCGACCACCACCAGGATCGCACCCGCGGGATCGTAGAACTGCCTGGCCAGGCGGTCCAGCACCGTCTTGTCGGCCGCGTCACGCGCCTCCGCCGCTTTCGCCTGGTAGTCGGCCGGGAGGCCCAGCGATGCATCACCCGCGAGATGCCCTGCGATCCCCTCGACCGTCTCGTAGACGCCGACCAGGTCGCCCCGGGCCTGCCATCGCGTCCGATCGACTTCGTCGGGGAACATCCCGCCCTCCGCGAACTTCTGCAGGTCGGCAAGCATCGCGGCCATGGCGTCTCCCGTCTTGTCGGTCACGACGTTCGCCCAGGACACCACTTGGCCTGGACCGCGTGACAGCGAGTAACGCGATCGCGCCCCGTACGTATATCCATGGGTCTCACGCAAGTCTTGATTCAAGCGGGAGTTGAAGCTGCCCCCGATCGCGTCGTTGACGCGCCAGAGGGGCGGCATATCGGGGCTCGACGCGGCGATGCCGGGCTTGACCGCCGCGATGACCGATTGCGGCGCGTCGGCGCGGTCGACCAGAACGAGCCGAGGCCACGGCCCTTTGGGTGCTGCGGGCGCCACCGGGGCCGGAACCGGCTTCGCGGGAGCCTTCCAGCCGCCGAATGCTGCGCTCATCAACGGCGTGAGCTCCTGCGCGGTAACGTCCCCCGCGCACACGAGCGTGGCGCGATCCGGGCGCCACTCGGTCGCATAAAAGCGTTTGACGTCATCGAGGCTCACCGCCTTCGCGCTCTGCGGACTGCCGTCCCACGGGTGCCCGTACGGGTGATCGGATCCGAACAGAGCGACGCGGTAGACGACGCGCGCCGTGGCGTCCGGGTCTTTTTCGCGCGCGAGAAGCTCATTGGCCCAGAGATCCTTCACCCGCTTGAACTCGGCCGGCTCGAAGCGCGGGCGCGCGACCACGTCGCCAAAGAGGGCAAACGCCTTGTCGAAGTTACGTGTTGCGACCGCGAGGGAGACGAAGCTCGCATCGGCGTTCGCGTCGGTGTGAATGCGAGCCCCGAGGTTGTCGATCGCGCGCGCCAGATCAATGGCGCCGCGGGTGCCGGCGCCCTCGTCGAGCATATTGGCCGTCACGTACGCGAGCCCCGCCTTGCCCTGCGGATCGCTCGACGCGCCGGCGACGACGGCCAGATCGCACGAGACCACGGGGGCCTGGTGCCGCTCGAGCAGCCACACGGTGATCCCGTTCGTTCCGGGGATGACCACGGGCGCCGGGGGGAGGTAGGGCGCTGGCTGGGGCGTCTCCGGACGCGGCCCGAGAGGGTCGGCCGGGGGCGGCACGGCGGCCACGGGAGGCGCGCTCGCCGTCGGAGCGGCGGCCACCGGCGGTAGCGGCGCGGGCGTCTGACCGCCGCACGCGATGACCGTGAGAGTGGCGAGCGAAATCGCGAGAGAGCGCTTCATCGCCTGGCTTCCTTCTTCGGAACGATGGTGAGGACGACGACCGCGTCGGGCAAAAGGACCTTCTTGGCGTACGAGAGCAGATCGGCCGCCGTCGCGTGCCGGTACCGATCGAGATCGCGCTGCACGAAGCCCGGATCGCCGAGCTCGGCCTGGTACAGGTTGAGCAGCGAGGCGCGCGCCGGAACCCCCTGGAGCCCGTCGACGAAGCTCATCTCGTACTCGTTGCGCGCGCGCTCGAGCTCCTCGCCGGTCACTTCTTGCGCACGCACTTTGGCGAGCTGATCGAAGATGGCCTTCTCCACCTTGGCCGGGTCGACCCCCGGACGAACCGTGGCTTCGACGACGAACTCGGAGGCGAGCGCATGACTCTGCTGCGACGCCGAAACACTCTGTGCGATCTTCTGCTCGTAGACGAGCGACTTGTACAGGCGGCTCGCCTTGCCGTTCGTAAGGACGCTCGCGACCAGATCCAGCTCGGCATCGCCCGGGCCGAAGTGGCGTGGCGACTGCCACGCGAGGGTCACTTTCGACAGCTCGACGTTGTCCGGGACCGTCTCGCGGACGACGCTGGTCAACGTGGACTTCTCGTCGGTGAAGCCCGGCGCCCCGGGATCGACGGCCTTGCCGTGGCTGGCGAGGCTGCCGAACCACTTGTCGATGAGCTCTCTCGCCTTCGCCGCGTCGAAGTCGCCGGCGACGACCAGCGACGCGTTCGACGGGTCGTACCACGTCGCGAAGAACTGCTGGACGTCCGAAACGGTGGCGGCCTCGAGGTCTTGATGCGAGCCGATGACCGGGTGGTGGTATGGGTGGCCCTCCGGCCAGAGCAACTTCGGGAGCTCGAGCTCTTCGACGCCGTACGGCCGATTCTCGATGCTCTGTCGGCGCTCGTTTCTCACGACGTTGCGCTGCAGATCGAGCTTCTCCTTGTCGATGAGAGGCCCGAGGTCGCGCATCCGATCGGCCTCGAGCCACAGCAAGAGAGGGAGCGCCGTGGGCGGGGCGATGTCGAAGTAGTCGGTTCGGTCCTCGGCGGTCCACGCGTTGTTGCGCCCGCCGGCTTCTTCCATCCAGCCGTCGAAGGCTTTGGTAGGGGCGCGTCGCGTTCCCATGAACATCAAGTGCTCGAAGAGGTGCGCGAAGCCCGTTCTGCCGAGGGGCTCCATGCGCGACCCGACGCTGTACGAGACGTTGACCGCCATTTGGGGCACGGCGTGATCCTCGCTCAGGATGACGACCATGCCGTTCGGGAGAGTCGTCTTCGTGAACGGGATGCTCAGGTCGCCCTTCAGATCGGCCTGGGCTGGCGAAGCAAGGGCTGCCGCTGCGAGGGCGGCGAGGGACAGCACGACGGAGCGCATGGCGACGCAAGGTAGTGAGGAACCGTCGCGGCGCCAAGGGACCCGAGCGCCCGGCGCGACGTTTCCGTCATGGCGCGACCGAGCCGATGCGCGCGGGATCGGACGCAGCGGCGACCCCGAAAATGCGGCGGTAGATCACGCCGAGAACGAGCATCGCCCATGGCAGCGTCCAGATGACGGGAATCACGCCAGCCAGCGCGGAGAGCCCGGTCAAGAGGCCGACCACGAACAAGAGGCCCGCGAGTCGAAACCACTCGTGAGAGACCGCTCTGCGGGATGTCTCGAGCGCCTGCCAGGCGCCGAGATTGCGATCGCCGATGAGCGGCTGGGCCATCGTGTACGCGACCATCAAGTAGACGCCGGGGACGATCAGAACGACGAGGCCCACGCCGGTGAAGAGGGACGTGAGAAGCCCCACCGCGATCGCGGGACCGGCCTTGTCGAAGTAGGCGAACGCGGTCGAAAAAGTCGCCGGGAGCCCCGCGGCCCGCCGCACGCACATCATCGTCAGCCCCAGACTGAGCGGTGCCGTAAGCGCGCCCACCAGCATTCCGACGCCTATCCTCCAGACGATGTGGTCCTGGCCGAGCGCCGCCAGAATGCCCCAGGTCGCCACGCGCTGGACCAATCCGATGAGGACGATGGCTCCCCAGAACGAACCTTTGAAGCCCTTCGTCAGCCCCCAGGCCTCGCTCATCACCTCGCCGATCTCGAACTCGTAGTGACCGGCGAGGCCGGCTTCGATGGCCCCGTCCGGCCCGGCGGGGCGAACGACCGTCATTTCCACCTTCGGCGGCTCGTACGGATTGATGCTCCCCGTTGTCATGTCGGCATCCCCTCTCCTTCCGCCGGACGGCGGACCGATCATCGCACAGGACGCCTCCCGACCAAACGGCCGGCAAATTCAACCACCGGTGCGCGCACCGCCGCTCGTCCCTTGACGTTCGCTTTGGCGGACATAGGATCTGCGCCACCGAAAACGACAGGAGAGGCTCCTATGGGCATTCAGCTCGGCGATATCGCCCCCGACTTCACGCAAGACTCCACCGAAGGGCCGATTCACCTCCACGAGTGGCTGGGCAAATCGTGGGGCATCCTCTTTTCGCACCCCAAAGACTTCACCCCCGTGTGCACGACCGAGCTGGGCGCCGTAGCGAAGCTCAAGCCCGAGTTCGACAAGCGCAACGTGAAAGTGCTCGCCGTGAGCGTCGACGACGTGGCGTCCCACAAGAAGTGGACGGCCGACATCGAAGAGACCCAAAAGGCGAAGCTCAATTACCCGATCCTTGGCGATCCCGACCGCAAAGTCTCGAACCTGTACGGCATGATTCACCCGAGCGCGAACGATACGCTGACCGTGCGCTCGGTCTTCGTCATCGATCCGAACAAGAAGATCCGCCTCATGATCACGTATCCCGCGAGCACGGGACGAAACTTCGACGAGATCTTGCGGGTAGTCGACTCGCTCCAGCTCACCGACAGCCACTCGGTGGCCACGCCGGCGAACTGGAAGGACGGGCAGGACGTGATCATCGTTCCGTCGCTACAGGACCCCGAAGTGATCAAGCAGAAGTTTCCGAAAGGGTACACGGCACTCCGGCCGTACCTTCGCATCACGCCGCAACCGAACAAGTAGCGGGCATTGCCTCGTCCCGTGGTCCGATGCAACCGCGGGGGGCGGCAGGCGTCTGGCCAGGGGAGTCAGCCCCGATCGGCAATGCCCCGCGCACCGAGGCCCCGCGGGTCAAGCATCCTGAGAACGCGCTTCACGGCTTCTCTCCTTTCGCGGGTGTATCCGGCGAGGGGGTGGGTGCGCTCGCCGACCCGGGAGCCGCTGGAGCCGCCGCGGGCGCTGCGACCGGCGGAGCCGGAGCGGCGGACTCCGCGGTAGCGGGCAGCGCCGCCCGGATGTCGCCCATGTGCGTCTCCCGGCCTTCGTTGCTCGACGCGGCGTTTTGGTTGCAGGCCACGAGCGCAGCGCAAGCGATGACGGCGATGGGGACGCCACGCCACGCGAGACGCGCGCGCGTCGCCCCGACAACGCCGTTCCGTCCTGTTTCAACCAGCTCGAGACCGACGACAGATCGCATGCGTCCGTCTTAGCCGAGCATGGCCGACGAGGGCGCAACAAATTCGTCAGACCCCATTGCCACGCCTGCCGACCATCTCGTCACTCAACGCCCACAGCTTTCGCTGCGACGCCTCGCAGTACGAGAGTTTGCTCGACCTCGTCTCCTTGCAACGGGAGAAATACTTGCCCGTGACGCCATCGACCTTGCTCGACGACGCCAGATACACGCTGGTCTTCGCGCCCTGTTCCGGGGTGAGCATGAAAGCGCCGGCGAGCGCGTACAGGACACCCATCGGCCCCGGATACGTGCGCCCGAAGCCGGACGCGACGACTCCAGGATGCGCCGCGTTCACCGTCACCTGGCTGCCATCGAGGCGCCGCGCGAGCTCATGCGTGAAGAGCACGTTGGCCAGCTTCGATTGGCAGTAGGCGCGCCATCCGCTGTAGCGTTGATTCGCGAATTGCAGGTCTTCCCAGTCCATCTTTGCGTGACGATGGGCGTCGGAGCTCACGTTCACGACGCGGGCGGGCGCGCTCGCCTTCAGCAGATCCAAGAGCTGGTGGGTGAGGAGGAAGTACGCCAAATGGTTGACCGCGAACGTCTCTTCCAGACCATCCGGGGTCACGCGGCGCTTCGGAACGAAGACCCCGGCGTTGTTGACCAGGACGTCGAGGCGCGTCTGGCGAGCCTTGAACTCCGCGGCGACGCGCCTGACGTCGGCTTGCGACGAGAGGTCCGCCACGATCAGGTCCGTCGCTCCACGAGCGCCTGAGGCAGCTTCGATGTCCGCGACCGCCGCGCGCCCCTTGTCCGCATTGCGAGCGACGATCGTTACGCGTGCGCCCTGCCGGGAGAGCGCCGCGGCCGTGGCCTTGCCGACGCCCTGATTCGCCCCCGTCACGAGCACCGTCTTGCCTTGCATGAACCCTCGGCGCGCAGATTGGCCGTCCGCGAGCACTCAGCGCGAGGCCTCGACAGCACGACCGTAGCCGCCCGCGGTGGCGCGCTCACGGCGAGTCTGATGGCGCCCTGCCTCGAACCGTTGCGCGCCAGACGGAGCGGGGACGCCGGAAGGAGGCTCGCCTCGCCCCGGCCGTCCGTGGCAGAGTGAGCGGCTGTGGCGGGGATCGGTACCCCCTCGCGCGCGATGACTGAAACCCTCCGCACTCGGTGGCGTGACGCCTGGAGCGACAAATCTCTTCGCGTGCAGATCGTCGCCACGCCGCTCAGCCTGGTGCTCACGCTGCGCGTGCTCGCCGCCTTCCTCCTGTGGGTCGAGAAGAGGCCCGGCGTCCACCTCGCCGATCCGCTGCTGTCGGCCTTCGCACCTCGCGACTGCACGTGGCTCGTCTTTGCTCTGATCTACACGGCGATCGCGGTCGGCCTCATCGCGCTCGCGGCCCATCCCCAGGCGCTCGTTGTCGCCCTGCAGGCGTACATCGTCATGATCGTGTCCCGCATGGGGGCAATGTACTTCACGGCGTTCGACCCCCCGTTCGACATGATCCCGCTGCGTGACCCGATCATCGAGATCGTCGGGACGGGACAGCTGCTGACGCGGGACCTCTTCTTCTCCGGCCACACGTCGACGCTCTTTCTCCTGCTGTTGGCGGTTCCGGACCGCAGGCTCAAGCCCCTGCTGTTCGCCTGCGTGCTCGTGGTCGCGACCTGCTTGCTCCGGCAGCACGTGCATTACACGATCGACGTTCTGGTCGCGCCTCTCTTCGCGTTCGCCAGTTTCCGCACTGCACAAGCGGTGCACGACAGGATTCGACGTCGGTTCGATCACCCGTAGGCGAGCTTGGCCGGCGACGAGTCACCGCGCGAAGAGCCCCATCGCGAAGAACGCCGCGCCCACGGCCCCGAGACCGAGGCTCACCCACCACATCGGCTTTCGCCGGGTGAGCGCGGCAATGGCCGAAAGGGCGATCGCCACCTGAAAGATCGTCACGCTCTTTGCGAAGTCGTGGTGCACGTGCAGGCTATGCGCCGACTTGGCGTCCATGTCGGCCACTTGCTTCTCTTCTTCTTCCGCCGTCTTGCGGATCTCTCCTCGTTCGGTTCTCTCGCGCTCGCCCTCGGCCCGCCACCGGGCCGCGAGCTCCGGGCGCTGCGTACCCTCGGCCTGCGTTGCGTAGACCGCCGCCTCCACCCCCTTCGACTGGTAGTACGCCCAGGCGTCATCGGCCTTCGACTGGTGCAGGACGGCGTCGTTTTTCTCGACGAGGGCGTCGTTGGCGTACGATCCCGACTCGAGGGCCGCGATCGCCGCGAGCACGGCGATGATGGCGGTCGACAACGACAGCAGCGTGATCCAGGATCCCGGCTTGCCCGCGTGCCCGCCATGCTCCTGCATTTCTTCGAGCTTGTCTTTGAGCTCCTGCGTTTCGATTGCGTCCTCGGGCATCGCCGTCCCTTCTCTCCTTCTCCCGCGGATCGCCCTGCGCCGACCGGCGGCCGTGCGGGCTAAAGCCGCTTGAAGACGATCCTACACGTCGACATGGATGCCTTCTACGCGTCGGTCGAGCAGCGCGACGACCCGCGCCTCCGAGGCAAGCCCGTCATCGTGGGAGGGAGCTCGCGCAGGGGCGTCGTCCTTGCGGCCTCCTACGAGGTGCGGCCGTTCGGCGTGCACTCGGCGATGCCGATGGCCGAGGCGCTGCGACGCGCGCCGGGCGCGATCGTGGTACCGCCGCGACGCGACCGCTACGAGCAGGCGAGCGGCGAGGCGCTCGCGATTTTCCGGCGGTTCACGCCGCTCGTCGAGCCGCTGTCGCTCGACGAGGCCTTCCTCGACGTCACCGCCAGCCGAGCGCTCTTCGGCGACGGCAAGACGATTGCGACCGCAATCAAAGCCGACGTGCGGCGAGAAACCGGCCTGACCGTCTCTGCGGGAGTGGCACCCTGCAAGTTCGTGGCGAAGGTAGCGAGCGACCTCGGCAAGCCCGACGGTCTGGTCGTCGTCGAGCCCGCGGAAGTGGCGCGGTTCCTCGCGCCGCTGCCGGTCGCACGAATGTGGGGAATCGGGCCGAAGACGGCCCCGAAGATGCGGGCTCTCGGTTACGAGACAATCGGCGATCTTGCGCGCGCGGGGGAGTCGACCCTCGAGCGATGGCTCGGCGCGTGGGGGGTCGAAGTGGCGCGATTGGCGCGCGGCTCCGACGACCGCGACGTCGTGCCGAACGCCCTGGCCCGGTCGATGGGGGCCGAGGAAACGTACGAAGAAGACCTCGTCGGCGCTGAAGCCATCGCGCGAACGCTTCTCGACCACGCGGGGCGCGTCGCGCGGCGCCTGGTGCGTGCAGGGCTCGCCGCCCGCACGGTGGTGGTCAAGATCAAGTACGCCGACTTCACGTTGCGCACGCGCCGCGCGACCATGCCCGAGCCTGTTCAAGACACCGATGCGATTCATCGCGCCGCCGTACAGCTCCTCTCTCGCGTACCGCTGGACCGCCGCCGCGTGCGGCTGACCGGCGTGAGCGTCGCCGGGATCGTGCCCGCCACTTCGGCGGTGACGCTATTTCCGGACGCACGTGCCGAAAAGAGACGGACGATTGAGGAGGTGACGGCGCGGATCGCCGAGCGCTTCGGCGACGAAGGCGCCGTTACGCGCGCGAGTTTGATTGGCAAGGCCCGGTAGGGTCCGCCTGCTCACTCCACGCCGAGCACTTCGTCGACGAGCGCGCGCGCCTCTTCGAGTCGCCGCACTTGCTCGGCGGACCGCGCCGGCTTCGCCGCGATGGGCGCGATTCGCATTTCTCTTTCGAGCTTGCGCTTGTGCAGCCATCGCCCGAGCAGCCCGCGCACCGGTTCGACGTCGAACGTGCCGGACTCGAGGACGGCGGGGCGGTCGCGAAGCGCCTCGACCAGCAGCGGGTTCGACGTAGCCCATGTGAGAGCCAGATCGAAGGCTTCGCGCTGCGTCGGGCGCAAGTGCGCGCGCGCCTCTGATTCCTTGGTTTCGTGCACGGCAACGAAAAGCGCCAGCGCAGCGGCCGCTATCTCGACCGTCAGCGCCGTCGCGCTGGTCACGCGAAGGCCACCGCACGACTTCGCCCACACGGCCGCGCCATTCGCCAGCAAGACGCCGAACCCGCAGGCGACGGCTGCCATCTCCGCGGCTTGTGCTGGGCCTTCGACGCCGGGCGCCCCTGCGCCCTCGCTGAGCACGATCGCGCCGACAGCGCGCACCAGGACGGCAGTCAAGAGGTCGGCGTGGGCGACGACGGGAGCTGCGACGTAGACGCGGTAGCCGCCCTCGATCTCCTCCACCTCCTCCAGGCCGCCCACCCCCGGCCGCAGGCCTACGCCGGACCCGCAAGCACCCGAGCCGCAGCCGGCCCCAGAGCGCTCGCCTTCCTGGGCCACGAACGCAAGCTCGAGCCGCAGATCGTCCGCGACCGGCGCGTACGTCATGATCCGGCGGAGAAGCCGGGCGACGCCCGGCGCGTCACCGCGAAACTCGTCCGGGAAAAACGCCCCTGTCGGCTGCACGAGCGCCGGCGATCCGATCGCCTCACCATGGGCTGCGCGCAACCGGGCGTACGCACGGACAATCGACCGCAGAGCGTCGTCGGACGGGAGGTCCATGGGTTGAGATCACTCTAGCGCACTGGCTGCCCGACGGACGAGGGAGGAGGGAGGAGGGAGGAGGGAGAACGCGGGGCCGGAGGCGGGCACATCGCCTGCATCGCGGGGTGAAACACGACGGGAGCTGCCCATGGACAAGCGGGCATCATCGGCGCGGCGATCGACGAGACCGAGATGTGGATCGCGCTCGCGAAGGAATGAGAGAGTGCCCTCGTGACGACGGGACGCGAACGGGCCCCCGAGGAGACGCTCCGCATTCACCAGGCGAACGAGCGCACGCTCCTGGCGTGGGTGCGCACGGCGCTCGCGCTGATGGGGTTCGGGTTCGCGATTGCGCGCTTCGGTGTTTTCCTGCGGGAGCTGGCCGGCGCCGAGCACGCGAGCGCAACCGCGGCACAGGCGCTCGGGTCGCCGTGGGCGGGCGTCGCCCTCGTCGCGATCGGGGTGCTGTCGAGCCTCGCGGCGACGCTTCGCTTCTGGCGGGTGAAACGGGCCATCGAGCGCGGTGAAGTCGGGGCGCCGAGCGCGGCGATCGTCTATGTCGTCGGGTTTACCGTGACGGCCGTCGGCCTGGCATTGACGGCGCTGCTCGCGCACGCGCTCGGGCAATGACGGAACGGGCTCTCTGCCCACTCCCCGAGCGCCTTCGCCGTCTTCATGGGTCCTTGCCATCGCATTGGCAGCGCCGGGTCAAGGACCCCGCCTGCGGGACAGGCCGGCCATGACAGCGGTGGTCTTGTGCGGTGCGTATTCCCTGCGAATTACCGATGATGGCCGCCGCCGCCAAAATGCCCGCCACCCACGTGGCCGCCCCCGAACCCGCGGGCGGCTCCGCCAACGTGGCCGGGCGCCGCTACGTGCACGCCAGCGCTTCCGCCATAGGCATGCGGCATATAGCCGCCGTGGCCCCCGACGCGCGGCGAGTAGTGAAATCCGCCCAAGCCACGCGGAGGCGCGTAGCCATACCCCCACCGCGGACCCCACCCCCACGCCCCGTAGTGGAAGGGGCCGAGGCCCCAAGGCGACACGAACCACCTCCAACCGTAGGACGGAGCGAAGAGGTAGACGTATGGCGCGACGCCGACACTTGTCGTGCTTGATCCGTACGGCACCCACAACCAGCCGTCTTGCGCCGTGTAAACCCACTCCCCTTGTGCAGCCATCTGTTCGGTGACCTGCGGGACGGGCGGGTATTGCGGCGGTTCGGCTTGCGGGGCAGGCGGAGGTTGCTGTTGTGAGTCCACCGTGGTGGGCGGCGCTGACGGGGCCGGCTCTTGCGGCGGCTCGGCTTGCGGGGGCGGCGGGGGCTGCGGTTGCGCCTCCACGGAGGGCGACGGCAACGGCGGAGGCGTCTGCTGCGCAGGGGCCTTCTGCGCAGGGGCGTCCGGCGCGCCGTTCCACCACGGCTCGCTCTGAGCCAATCCGTTCGCAGACGTCAGCAGCGCTGCCGAGCCGCAAAGCGCCATCATCAGAAACGCCTTCATGGTCGCCACCTACTCGTAAGAATAACCACTGGACCGGGTGGGGCCATTCCCTCGGCACGGCAGCGCAGGAAAAGAGGGAAAGGCGACGTCGGAGCTGGCGGATCCAGCGTGCGGCGCGTTCGAGCGCGGCGGCGTGAGTGGCGTCGTCGGGGATGCTGCCGCTCCTGCCTACGGATACCCCTGCAAGGTCGAGTTGGTCACCGTGATGCTCTTCGCGTTCACCCCGACCGCCGTCCCGACGTTCGTGACGCTCCCGGTCGACACGTTCGTCCAAGAACCCCCGGTGTTTCCCTTCATGGTCGTATCCGTGATCGTCAGCGTGCCCATCATGTTGTTGCTCGTGAAGAAGAGCCCCCCGCCGAACGCCCCCATCCCCGCCGCGTTGTCTTCAATTTCGTCGCCGCAGAGCAGCACGTTCACCGAGTTTCCGTCGCTGTAGAGCGCCCCACCGTTTCCTCCGGATCCCGTTTCGTTCTGCCCGTTGTTCATCGCCGAGCACTTGGCGGGGTCGTCGTTGTTGGCGCCGCTTCCCGCCGCCACGTTCCCCGCAAAAAGACTGTTGTAGACGTCGAGCTCCGCGAAGAGCCCTCCCACCGCGCCGGCGTTGCTGGCGGTGTTGCCCGTAAACGTGCTGCCCACGATGATCGCTCCATGCTTGCTTCCCAGGACGTAGATCGCCCCGCCGCCCGTATCCGGACCCAGGAGCGCGGCCTGATTGTTCGTGAACGTCGCGTCGATGACCGTGAGGTTCCCGTCGCGCATGTAGAGCGCGCCGCCTTCGCCGTCGTTCCATCCCTGGGAGCACGGTGAGGGAGCCGTCGGAATGGCCGCCGTCGGCATAGTCCTGCCGTTGACGAGCGAGATGTGCTGGAGCGTCAGCCTGTTCTCGTTTGCCTGGAAATTCGCGCTGTCGAAGCTCAGGATCTGCACGGCATGGCCGCCGTCCAGCGTGATCTTGTTCGCGCCGTCAATCACGGTGTTCGTGTCCGTCGGCACGTGCAGTGTGGACGTGACCGCGATGGTGACGGGGGCGCCGCCGCAATCGAATGCGATGACGCCGCCCTTTGCGACGGCCGCCTCGAGCTGGCTGAACGTGCAGCTCGCGGCGGTGCCCGTTCCCACGACGGTCGCTGGGTGAGACGTGTCCGCCGGCTGTCCCTGCGCAGGGATCCCGGCGCTGCACGAGCCATCGGGATTGCCGGCGCGCGCGGGGGTGGCACCCGACGAGCTCGACACGCCGGAGCCGGAGCTCGACCCCGAGCCAGGGCTCGCGCCTCCGGAGCTCGACCCGGAACCGGAGCTGGAGCCGGACGCGACGGCGCCGCCCGAACCTCCGCCGCCCCCATCGGCCAGCGCCCCCGCCTGGCTCGGCACCCCGGTGTCTCCGCCGGAAAAGACGCCGTTTTCGCGTGACGATCCACAGGCGCCAACCGATCCCGCGAGCGCGAGGGAGGCGCAAAGAGCGATGAGGGCTCGCATGCTTCGAGATTATGGCCGAGCTGCGACGAACCATGCGTCGATGACACAATTTTTGTGTGGCACTGTAAGGGACGAGCCCGACCTGCCCACCTGACTCCGGACGCGATGGCTTGCTTTCGTGTCGCCTCTACGTGCGTCGAGTACTGCGAAGAATGGGAGTGCGGACATCACCGCACGCCAGGGCCGCGGACGCCGCTCGCGGCAAGCTCGGTATCAGCGGCCACACGCCGCGTGCAGCCGCAGCTCCTGGTTCTCGCGCTCCAGACGATCGATGTGCGCCTCCTCGTTCTGAACGCGTTCGTAAAGCGCCTTGATGGCCGCGAGTTCCACGCCGTGCGCGTCGACCGGGTCGTAGGCGCGGTCGGTGCTGCCGAGCGCGAAGGCGGCATGAAAGTCCTGCGCCATCGGACCGAGGTGGCGCACGGACGGGTCGTCGCTCTTGTACGACCAGGTCGAAATAGGCATCTTTGCGACGCGCTCGAGCACGGATTGTTCGTCGACCGGTTCGATGTCGCGTTTGAGATTCCGATCACTCACGCACAGAGGCGCGCAACCTTGCGGGCACGACGGCTGAGAGGCCGTCGGCGTGACGCAGCTCGGATAGAGCGTCGAGACGGGACCAGACGACTGGCAGCACAGCTGCCCCTGGGTGCAGCACGAGGTGCCGCAGCACGTGTCGCTGCTTGCGCAGGCACCACCCTCCACCGCGCAGGGGATGTGCTGGCACGACCCGTTGCAATAAGTCCCCGGGCCACACTGGATGCCGCACCCGCCGCAGTGGTTCGGGTCGTTCGCGGGATTCACGCACTTTGCGCTGCAGCACAGCCGGGCTGCTCCACACGCTGCGTCGCACCCGGCGCCGCCGCTCGAGCCTCCGCTGCTGGAGCCTCCGCCGCTGGAACCTCCGCTGCTGGAACCTCCGCTGCTGGAACCTCCGCCGCTGGAACCTCCGCTGCTGGAGCCTCCGCTGCTGGAGCTCGTGCTGCCCGAGCTGCTGTTGCTGGAGCTGCTTGCGCCCGAGCCGCCGCTGCCAGAACCGCCAGAGCCGCTGCCGCCCGAGTTGCCTCCGCTCGAACTGCCCTTGCCGGAACTGCTGCCGCTGGAGCTGCCCCCTCCGGAGCCGCTGCCGCTCGACGTCCCACCTCCCGAGCTGCCCCCTCCGGAGCTCGCGCTCGACGCGCGTCCACCCGAGCTTCCGGCGCCTGATCCACTGCCGCCGCTCGAGGCGTCGACGTTCAGCGCATCGGCCGAGGCGTCTTCACCCGGCGAACTCTCGAAGGCAGCGCCCCCGCAGTGAGAAGCCGCCGCGACGAAGAGAACCAAGAAGGCAATCGGTAAGTGGGCAATCTGTCGCAAGCTCACCTCCCACACGAACAGTCTTGCCTCCGTGGTGCGCTGCCATTGGGCTTCCGTCAAGAAAACGACCACCCCTCAGTTGCGTCGCGCATGTCAGGAAGTGTCTGTCCACCAGATCGCAGACCGCAGCGCCGGCACCGCCTCTGCGACGAGCGCCAATTCCACGACGTGAACCATCCCAAAGCGACGCCCGCATCGGTGCAGATTGTCATGGCTATCCAACGCGAGTGGCAGATCCGCCCGGACCCCAAGCGCACTGCGCGGGGTGAAGCAGCCGCGACCCGAGCCGGGAGATCTCTTGCCCAACTGGCATGACGCTCGCCTCATCCACGCGCTGAACCCCCGCCGCGCTCGGGGGAGGCACCTCGCCACAAGTGGCCCCCGAACGCAGCGCGGCACCAAGCCGATGTGGATCGTTCGCTTCGCACTCCACCGCCCCTACACGTTCGTCGTGCTGGCGATGCTCATCACGCTGATGGGCATTCTCACGATCGAGCGAATGCCCACGGATATATTCCCCGAGATCAACATTCCCGTCGTAGCGGCGATCTGGACATATACCGGTCTTCCACCCGAGGAGATGGAGGGGCGAATCACCACGCAGTACGAGCGTGCCGCAACGACCACGGTCACCGGAATCGAGCACATCGAAAGCCAGTCGCTCGCCGGCGTGTCGGTCGTGAAGGTCTTTCTACAGCCCGGCACGTCGATCGACGGCGCTGTCGCCCAGGTGGCGGCGATCGCGGAGCCGATCCTCAAGACGTTGCCACCCGGCGCGACACCCCCGCTCGTCATGCCGTACAGCGCGACGGACGTGTCGATCCTTCAGCTCGGTCTATCCAGCCCGACGCTCGGCGAGCAACAGATCTACGACCTGGGCACGAACTTCCTGCGCACCGGCCTCGCCACGGTTCAAGGCGCTCAGTTGCCGCTTCCGTATGGCGGCCTGCAGCGAGAGGTGGTCGTCGACCTGGATCTGGAAAAGCTCTACGCGTTGAAGCTATCGCCGAGCGACGTGTCGGGCGCGCTCGGCACGCAGAACCTGATCCTGCCGAGCGGCACTGCGAAGATCGGACTGCAAGAATATCCCATCCTGACCAACAGTAGCCCGGCTGACGTCGCCGACTTCAACGATCTTCCGCTGTTCAAGGCAAACGAAGCCCTCGTGTACGTGCGCGACGTTGCTCACGTCCGAGACGGCTACGCCCCCCAAACCAGCGTCGTCGTGACCAACGGCAAGAAGGGGGCGCTCCTGCCCGTGCTCAAGTCGCGCGGAGCCAGCACTCTGGACATCGTCTCGCGCGTGCGCAAGGCCCTGCCAGGCGTGCTCGCGACGCTCCCGCCTGCGCTCAAGGTCGAGCCCTTGTTCGACCAATCGACCTTCGTCCGGGCCGCCGTCGACGGCGTCATCCGCGAGGCCGCCATCGCCGCGGGGCTCACCGGATTGATGATGCTGCTGTTTCTCGGTAGCTGGCGCAGCACGGTCATCATCCTGATTTCGATTCCGCTCTCGCTTCTCGTTTCGATTATCGTGCTCGACCGGCTCGGTCAGACGCTCAACCTCATGACACTGGGCGGGATGGCGCTCGCCGTCGGCATCCTCGTGGATGACGCGACGGTCGAGGTCGAAAACTTCCATCGCCAGCGCGCTCTCGGCAAGCCGGTGGTCATAGCCATCCTCGACGGCGCCCAGGAGATCGCCACACCGGCGTTCGTATCGACGCTCTGTATTTGCATCGTCTTCGTACCGGTGACGTTCGTCGCGGGCGCCGCGAAGTCGCTGTTCGTGCCGCTGGCGATGGCGGTCGTCTTCGCGATGCTGACGTCGTATTTTCTCTCGCGCACCCTCGTGCCGACGCTCGAGCAATATCTGCTTGGCGTCGAACCCCCCGGAGGCGCCTCGGGTCGCGGCATCGTCGGGCGCGCGCACGGGTTCATCGATCGCGGCTTCGAGCGGTTGCGGAGCGCGCACGCGGCCGTGCTTCGCGGGGCGCTCGAGCACCGGCGTTCGTTCGTCACGATCTTCGCCGTGTTCGTCGCCGCTTCGCTCGCGCTCGTTCCCGTTCTCGGCCAGGACTTCTTTCCGAGCGTCGACGCAGGCCAGTTCGCGCTGCACGTACGAGCGCAGCCGGGAATGCGCATCGAGGAGACACAGCGCCTCTTCGCGCAGGTGGAGGAGCATGCCCGGCGGATCGTGCCGCCCGACGAGCTCGATGTCGTCATCGACAACATCGGCGTGCCGGTGAGCGGGATCAACCTGGCGCTGGGCGATCCGTCGATGATCTCGTCGGCCGACGGTGAAATGCTCGTCGCACTCCGGCCGAAGCATCATCCGACCAACGACTATGTCCGCGCGCTTCGTACCGATCTGCGAGACGCCTTTCCCAAGGCAACCTTTTTCTTCTTGCCCGCGGACATCACGACGCAGGTTCTCGACTTCGGCCTCTCCGCCCCGATCGACGTGCGCATCACCGGTCCGCCGAGCAACCAGGCCCAGAACGTCTCGATTGCGCGCGACCTCGCGAGGCGCATGGTCGGCGTACCCGGCGCCGTCGACGTTCATACCGCGCAGGTCACCGAGACCCCGGAGCTCTACATCGACGTGGACCGGACGGCGGCCGAGCAGGTGGGGATCACCCAGCAGAGCGTCGCCAGCGATCTGCTCGTTTCGCTTTCTTCCACGGGGCAGGTCTCGCCGAGCTTCTGGCTCGACCCGAAGACGGGCGTCCAGTACTCGGTCGCCGTGCAGACTCCGCAATACCGTGTCGACTCGATCCCTGCGTTGATGGCCACGCCGCTGACGAACGGGACGAATGCGCGACCGGCCGAGCTCCTTACGAACGTTGCCAGCTGGTCGCGCCTCGTCGGCCCTACGAACGTCACCCATTACAACATCGCGCGGACGATCGACGTGCAGGCCGGCGTCGACGGGACGGATCTCGGATCGGTCGCCGCTTCGGTCCAGCGGCTCGTCTCGGATGTCCGCGGCAAGCTTCCACGCGGCTCGACGGCATCTCTCGAAGGGCAATCGCGGACGATGAGCGCGTCGTTCCTCGGCCTCGGACTGGGAATCGGCTTCGCCGTGGTGCTCGTGTACCTGCTGCTCGTCGTCAACTTCCAGTCGTGGATCGACCCTCTCATCATCTTGATGGCGCTGCCGGGCACGCTTGCGGGCATTTTCTGGATGCTCCTCGTGACCAATACGAGGCTCAGCGTTCCGGCGCTGATGGGGTCCCTCATGGTCGTGGGCGTCGCCACCGCCAACAGCATCCTCGTCGTGACGTTCGCGAACGAGCGTCGGCCCGAAGGGCAGGACGCCTCTTCGGCGGCGCTCGCCGCAGGGCATACGCGTCTGCGCCCCGTGCTCATGACGGCGATGGCCATGACCCTCGGGATGCTCCCGATGTCCCTGGGGCTCGGCGACGGAGGCGAAGAAAACGCCCCGCTGGGGCGTGCGGTCATCGGAGGTCTGCTGTTCGCAACGGCGTCGACCCTGTTCTTCGTGCCCGTGATGTACAGCATGCTCCGACGCAAGGCACCCACGAGGGCGTCATGAGCGCGCCGACGGCCCCCAGGGCGCAAGGGGGACCGCGCCGCCGTCTCGTCGGCAACAGGCGCGGGGCGGCGCTCACCCTCGCATCCGCCTCGGCACTCGCTGGCGCGCTCGTCGCCGGTTGGCTGCCGAGGCATGTGGCGCACGCGCAGGCCGTACGTCGCGCGGCAGCGCAGCAGGCACCTCGCCGCCAATCGGTCATCAAGGCGGTCGCCGAGGGAACGGGGCGGGACTTGACGCTTCCGGGAGGCTTGGTCGCAGCAGAGCGCACGGCGATCTACGCGCGCGCCAACGGATTCGTTCGGCGCTGGCTTGTCGACATCGGCGATCACGTGCACGCGGGCCAGGTGCTCGCCGTCCTCGACACGCCCGACCTCGACCAACAGCTTGCGCAGGCGAGAGCCACGCTGGCACAGACGAAGGCGACGCTCGCGCAGATGACAGCCAACCAGCAATATGCGCACCTCACCGCGAACCGGCAGGACACCCTCGTCGCGCAGAGCCTCGTCGCTCAGCAGGACGCCGATCAGGCGAATACGCAGGCAGCGGTGTCCGACGCCACGGTCCGCGCCGCCCAGGCGAACATCGTGGCCCAAGGAGACGCGGTGCGGCAGTTCGAGTACATGGTGGCGTTCGGACGGGTGGTCGCGCCGTTCGACGGAACGATCACCGAGCGGCTCACCGAGGTCGGAAGTCTGGTGAACGCGGGCGCGGGGACGGCTGCGCAGGCGCTGTTCGAGATCGAGGCGACCGATCCGGTTCGCGTGTTCATCCGGGTACCGCAGACGTTCGCTCTCAGCGTGCGCGTCGACGAACCGGCTTACGTCGTCGTTCGCCAGCATCCGGGCCAGCGCTTCGTCGGCAAGGTCACTCGCACCGCAGGGGCGCTCGACCCGGCGTCGCGCACGCTCACGACCGAGGTCCTGGTGCCCAACCACTCTGGCGACTTGCTCGTCGGGATGTACGCGCAGGTGACTCTCTCCGTGGCAGTGGCTCATCGCATCGTCAGGGTGCCCTCGACCGCAATCGTCTTCGATGCCAAGGGCGTACACGTCGCGGGCCTCGATGACGACAACCGCGTGCATCTCGTCGTCGTGCAGCTCGGCCGGGACAACGGGAGCGACGTCGAGATCGTCGACGGCCTCGTTGGCGGCGAGAGGGTGCTCGCAACGCCGCCGGCCGACGTGCTCGATGGGATGCTCGTTCAGCCGATCGATGGCTGACTCTCGCACGAGAAACGTCAAGGCTGGGGTATGCTTGCCGGCGAGCGCGCAGCGTCTCTCGTTCGCGCTCGCTTCGAGCCTTCCGCGGCGCAGACGGGTTCGTCGAAGGCCCCTCCATTCGAACAAGGCAAGTGATCCGATGCACGGGCTCCGATTCTCCGAGTACGGCGACCCGTCGAAGCTCGCGTTGGTCGAGCTGCCCGATCCCAGTTCCGGCCCGGAGACGGCGGTCGTCCGGATCGTCGCGGCGTCAGTGAACCCGAGCGACGTGAAGAACGTCGCCGGCCACATGGACGGGACCACGTTGCCGCGCGTGCCGGGGCGCGACTTCTCGGGCGTGGTCGAGGCGGGGCCGAGTGAGTGGCTCGGCACAGAGGTGTGGGGGACGGGCGGCGAGCTCGGATTCTCGGTGGATGGAACCCACGCGGAGCGAGTGGCCTTTCCCATCTCCGGGCTCGTCCGCAAGCCGCGCAACCTGGGGCACGAGGTCACCTCGGCCATCGGCGTGACCTTCCTCGTTGCATGGCTCGGCCTCGTGACTTACGCGAACGCGCAGGCCGGTGAGACGGTTGTCGTCGTAGGCGCGGGCGGCGGCGTCGGTGGCGCGGTCATTCAGATCGCGAAAGCACGAGGCTGCCGGGTTATCGGGGTCGATCGAGGGGCAGCGCCGCCGCCGCCTGCGGGCCCAATGCTCGACGAGTTCTTGGATGCCGAGCGCGATTTCTCCACCGATGTCCGGCGTCTGACGCGCGACCGCGGCGCCCCGGTCGTGTTCGACTCCGTGGGTGGGGTGCTGTTCGAGCGATCGCTGCAATCCGTCGCGCATCGCGGTCGGCTCGTCGAGATCAGCGCTACGGGCAAGCGTCGCGTGGACTTCGACCTCATCGACTTCTATCACAACGAGACGCGCCTTCTCGGCGCGGACACCCGCAAGCTCGACGCCGTCGAGTCAGGAGAGATCCTCGCCGCGCTCGTACCCGGATTCGAGAGCGGTCTCTACCTACCGCCGACCATTGCCGAGACCCAGCCGCTTGCGAAGGCCGTTGCGGCGTACCGCTCGGTCGAGCGAGGGACTCGCGGTCGCGTGGTCATCGCGATGTGACCGATGCCCGGCAATGACGGGCTCTGTCTCTTCCCTATTCCCCGAGCGCCTCCGCCCCGTCGTCGTCGTCCACCTGGCCATCGCATTCGATCGCGTCGAGCGCGGCGGCCAGCTCGTCGTCGGACGCGGCCGCCGCGGCGGGGGACGCGGCCGTCGTCAGCGCGATTCGGAGGCGAGGCTCGGCGCACGAGCAAGCCGCCCCTCGGAGCCGGGCCCGCCCGTCCACGTCGAGCGATTGGGCGAGGGCGAGCGCGGCGCCCGTGCGCGAAGCCCTGCCTGCCGACGGATCCTCGACGATGCTCCACAGCCGATCGTTCGGAATGCCCGCGGCGCGGTAACCGTCCCACGAGGTCGCAATCGCGCGCACCGCTCGGACCCACTCACGCGTGCGTCCCCCGGCGCGACGCACCAACCGCGCCGCCGCTTGGTCCGACCGCCCCTGACCGTGGGCGCGCCACGCCTCGCGCATTCGCTCGAGCATCGCATCTCGGTCCGCATGGTGCTGCTCATGGGCCGCGGGCATCCGCAGGGTCAGCCACTCTCCCTTGGCGAGCGCCAACACCGTTCCGTGCTCGAACGACTGGATGTCGGCGACGCTCGACCACCTGACGAAGCGCATCGTTCCGAGCCACTGGAGGAGCACGCCGTCCGCTCCGACCGTGACGCGCGTCGGTAGGGCGCTTCCGACCACGAGCACGATGATCCCGACCACCACCAGCGCAAGCGCCGCGGACGACGAGCGTCCCGCCGCGACGCCGAATGCCAGCAGGAGCCCGAGGGCGACCGTAATGCGGGCCAAGCGCCGCGGCTCGCCCCAAGGTTGTGCCATCGCCCAATACTGGGCAGAGACCCGGGTCGGCTCGACCGCGAGCGCACGGAGCAGAGCCCGGCCGCAGGCCACGTCTCGAACGGCCAGGTCGACGCCAGACGCTGCGCCCCGGCCGCGCACGCGCACCCATGGCGGCCCGCAGGCCTTCGGCTGAAGCCAGCCGCCCCGAATTCGGGACGACCGGAGGACCAGGCGTCCGTCGATGAATAGGCCACGCGCGTCCGCTCGGGCGTGCGCGCGCCGCTCGTTCGGAGCCGGATTGCGTCTCCATACGTGAAAGAGCAAGCCGAGGCCGAGCCAGGCCAACGCGGCGCCCACCGCGAGCGCAGACGTCCGGCCCGTACACGCGAGCGCGGCGCCCAGGATCGCGGGTGCGGCGGCCACCGCGAGCAAGAAGGAGCTGCGCCGAACAATCAAGACGTCTTGGTCGAAGGCTTCCAAGTCAGTACCGGAGCTCCCGGCGCATACGCGATGCACGCGCCCGGCCGTCCCCATGGCAGCGCTTCGCCTTCGCGCCTCAGCAGGCTTCCCGCTGAAAAACTACACCGCAGCGGCCCAAGCGCCGGAATGCCCGCTCGCCTCGCCGCCACGACGATGCCCAGCTGAAGTGCGAAAGCGCGCTAAGCTGCGCCGCGCTATGCGCCACGCCATCGTCGTAGCGCCGCCTCGCTTCGTCCTGCCGGAGGAGGGCAGCGTCTTCGCGGCACCGGAGCCGGTGGGGCCCATATGCGCTGTGTTCGCGCGCGGGGGCCGACACGTGATGCTCGTCCAGACGACGCCCGGGCTGTTGACGGAATTCGAACGGGCCATGGCGAGCGTCGGCCCGGAGGACGATCTGCTGGTCTACGTCGCGGCGTCCACGACGACGGGCAGCGACGTCGTGAAGCTCCGACTCGAAGACGATTCGGGCTCGAGCGGGGTAGCCGGCGAGCTGCGGCGCGTCGGGGAGGCAGTCGCCGCGCGACGGCCCTCCGCGGTGCTCTTCGTCGTCGAGGCGTGCTTCGACGGCGACGGGGACGACCCCATGGCAGCCGCGAACCACGTCGAGGGCATCGTCGGCGCGCTCGATCTGCGAAGGCACGGCTACGGAGCGATGATCGGCGTGCGCCCCCGCCCGCGGGTCACCGCCGCCGCCACGGCCTGGCCGTTCACCCGCCAATTCCTGGCCGCCCTCGACGACCCCGCGTCTCGGGACGAGCACGGCGCGGCGCCCATGTTCGTCGTCATCGACCATCTCCGACAGCGTGTCGCGATCGACCCCCAGGTTCAGAGCTATGCGTTCGTGCGTGCCACGTCCGATCTCGTGATCGTCGGGCCGCAGCCGGCGCCCACGGATGTCGGGGCCAACGCGCCGGCGCGCGCGGCTCCATTCATGGCCGGCAGGCACGGCACGTCGCCGGCGCAGATCACCGGTGCTCCCACGATCGCGCGCAACGGCATGTCCCACGAAAGGCTCCCGTCCACCCCGTTTTCCTTGGGATCCGACGTCACCGCGATTCCCGAGCCTCGATCGACCCAGCCTTCGCTGCCGGCCATCGAGCCGCTCCTCGACCTGGCCGACCACGCGCGCGACCGGGGAGCGCTCCCCGAGGCGCTGGCAGGCTACAAGGCGGCGCTCATGGTGGCTCCGCTGGACGACAAGCCGACGCGCGCATCCATCTACGCCCGCATCGGGGAGTTGAAGCGCGCGCAGGGCAGGCAGCGCGAAGCAGAGCTGAACTTCGAGAAGGCGCTGGCCGCTGATCCCACCCACCAGGCCGCTCTCGACGCGTTGGTGAACCTGGCGACCGAGAGCCATGAATTGAAGCGGGCGATTGACCTCCGCCGCAAGCGCCTCGCGACAATGACCGGAGCAGACGAGCGCGTCGGCGAGCTACGCGCGATCGCCGACATCCACGCCGACCAGCTGCAGGACACGAGCGCGGCCGCGGAGGCGCTCGATCAGGCGCTCGCGATCGAGGGCAAGGGGCGCGCTTCGCTCGAAGGCTTGCGAGGCGCCTACGAGAAACTCCAGCGTTGGCCGCGCGTCGTCGACGTTCTCCGCGAGCTCGCCGAGGGCACCGACGAAGCCAAGGAGAGGAGCTCCGCTCGCTTTGCCGCCGCGGACGTCGCTCTCACGCGAGCTCGCGACGAAGTCTGCGGGCTGCGCCTGCTCGAGCAAGCGCTCGACGACGACCCGGCCAACGACAAGGCGCTGCGCGCGTTGATTGCGGTACGTAGCTCCCGCGGTGAATGGGCGGAGGTCGAGCCGGTGTACACGCGCCTCACCGACCGGCTGGCGGCGACCGGCGACGTCGAGCGGGCGTGGGACGTGTCCCGCAGGCTCGGTGTCCTCCGGCGGGACAAACTGCACGACGCCGCTGGAGCGATCAAGGCGTTCACACGCGCCGTCCGCTTCAAGCCGGAGAACGTGGATTCTCGCGCCCTTCTCGCCGAGATGTACATCGCCGCCGGCGACGAGGCCCTGGCGGTTGCCGAGTTCGAGCGGATCGCCCAGCACGCGCCGACGCGCGCGAGCACCTACGCTCGTCTGTTTGGGCTTCATCGAAGGGCTGGCCGGACCGACCGCGCCTGGCTCGCGGGGTCGGCGCTCGCGGAGCTCGGCAGCGCGGACATGGATCAGCAGCTCTTCGTCGACCAATATCGCTTGGACGGCCCGATTCGCCCGACGCGCTCGCTCGATGACGCGGCTTGGGACGAGCTCCTGCGAGCACCGGGAGCGGACGACGTGGTCACGGGCGTCCTGCGCGCGATTGGCGCGACCGCTGCGGCGGCCCGTGTGGAAGAGCTTCGTCAAGCGCGCGCGCTCGTTACGCTGGACCCAGCTCGTCGGCAGAGCGCGACGAGCACTGCCTCGGCCGTGCGCTCATTCTACTGGGCATCGCAGGTGCTCGGCGTGGAGCCGCCCGACCTCTACGTCATGGAAAACGTGCCTGGGGGCGTCGCGGGCGTACACGCTTTTGCCCCGACGACCGCGCTGGGGCCCGACGTATTGCGGGGGCTGACGACGAAGGATCTCGCGTTCCTCGCCGGACGTCACCTCACCTATTACCGGCCGGAGCACTACTCGCTCATTTGCTACCCGACCCTCAACGATCTCTCCGCGCTCTTTCTTGGCGCCGTCAAAGTCGTGCTGCCGGATCTCGAAGCGCCAGCCCCCATCCGCGACGCGGCGGCTCGTCATGGAAGGGTGCTCGCCAAGCAAGCGAGCGACGAAGAGAAGCGTCGCCTCGTCGCTGCCGTCGATCGCCTTCAAGCCCGCGGCGGCCGCGTCGACCTCGGCGCATGGATCCGCAGTGTCGAGCTGAGCGCGCAGCGCGCGGGACTGCTCCTATGCGGCGACCTGGCCGTCGCCACGGCGCGCTTGCATGCCGAAAAGGAAACGCGCGCCATCGCCGAGCTTACGTTCGAAGAGAAGCGAGGCGACCTCCTGGCCTTTTGCGTGTCCGACAACCTCGCACGAGCGCGCGCTCTGCTCGGGGTGGATGCGCACTCGAGCGTGAGCGCGCCGCCGCCTCCCGAGCTTCAAGCCTGACTCGAGGATGGCGCGCTTTTCGCTGCGATCGGGCGGCAGAGGCGCATGACATCCACGGGCTACGAGACCCGCTGCCCTGCCGAATTTGCCGCGGCCGCGCTGCGACGTGCGATCCTGCTTCCGCTCGCGCTCGCGACGATCACGGGCGCATTGGTCCTCGGCTTGGCGGAGCATGTCCGCGTGGCGGTGGCCGTTCGGATGGACGACGCCCGAGAGGTGGCTGCCGTCAGTTTGATCTATCGGAGCCTGACCGACGACCAAATGGCGCTTCATCACCCAGGATCGACCGCGCTCCGAGGTCGGATCGGCTCCGGAATGCCGGGCGAGTTGACGACCTTGGATGGAGCGGCTCGAAGGCATGCGCGTCTCGCCGAGAAGCTACGTGCTCTCAGCGGCCTGGTGCACGACTGGATGCGCGAGCGGCGGGCCATCGGCGATCTGCCTCCGGCCCAGACCGCTGCACAGGAGCAGAAGCTTGTCGCGCTGCGCACCGAGCTCGATGCGCTGACCGCTGAGCTCCAAAAGGACGAGGGCGCCGATGAAGCCGCGATGCGCCGCCGGTTCGCGGAGATGCTCGCCCTCGTTGCTGTGCTGTCTGTCGTCTTGGGGGTGGTGGTTGCGATCTTCGTGCGGCGAGATCTTGTCGTCGTCTCGAAGAGCTTCACACGAGAGCTCGACGCCGAGCAGGAGACCGGCCGGCTCAAAGACGAGTTCGTCGCCACCCTGAGCCACGAGCTGAAGACACCGATCAACGCGATTCTCGGGTGGACGACGCTCCTGCAGCGCCGGCCAGACGACCCCGTCACGACCAGGCGCGCCCTCGACAGGATTGAACGAAACGCGCGCAAACAGGCCCGCCTGGTCGACGACATTGTCGACATGTCCTGCATCGTGACGGGTCAGCTCCGGCTGTCGCTTCACCCGGTCGACGTGGCCTCGATCATCGAGTCCGCCGTCAGGTCCGCACAAGCGACCGCCGACATGAAAGGAGTGCAGGTTTCCGTCGCGGTCGCGGGCGACGCCGGTTTGATCCGGGCCGACGCTCGACGCGTGCGCCAGATTCTGGTCAACCTGGTCGACAACGCCGTGAAATACGCACCCACGCGCGGACGGGTCATCGTCGGGGCAACCCGGTCGGGCAACGCCGTCCAGCTGCGAGTGAGTGACAGCGGTCAGGGCCTTCCACGAGATTTCGTACCACACGCGTTCGAGGCTTTTCGACAGAGCGAATCTTCGTCCTCGCGCGCTCACGGCGGACTCGGACTCGGCCTGGCGATCGTTCAGCGACTGGTCGGGATGCACGGAGGAACCGTGAACGTACAGAGCCCGGGCGAAGCGGGAGGCGCGACGTTCGTCGTCACGTTGCCTGGGGTTCCCTCAGCTTGATCGAGAATATGACGGCGAACGAGCGAAGCCGTCGCACTCATGAAGAGGCCGAGCTGCGGATCGGTGATCTGCCGCCGGCGCAAGAACACCCTCGGCATGCGACTTGCGCCCATTCTCCCGTGTCTGGCGCCCGTGCGGGCGTCAGCTCGTTCAAGCATCGTGCAGGCATTCGACGGAGGTTCTCATGAAAACAGCAAGGGTGAGTTCAGCGATTTCTGCGAGCGTGGTCGCGCTGACGATCGGCGTGGTCGCCCAGGCCGACCAGAAGACCGACGAGAAGTTCTGCGCTTCCGCCGCCGCCTTCGACTCGAACGTGGCGGAGCTCAACGCGATCGGTCCACACTCGACAGTCGCTGAGCTGCGCGCCGCCACCAATCGGGTCGAAAAATCCGCGACCGACATGCAAAAGTACGCAAGCAAGATGAAGACACCTGCGGCGAAAGACTTCACCGGGGCGATGAAGCAGCTCAAGAACGACGTCGACAAAATCCCCGACGACGCGACGCTCCAGCAGGTCCATACGAAGATCAGCGCCGACGTTCAAAACGCGCAGACCAAAGGGCTTCAGGTCGCCACCGAGGCTGGTTGTCCCTCGCCAGCTCCCCCGCAGCAGTAGCGAGAGTCGAGGCGGCGGCAGTTCGCAGAGGCGGCCCATCCGACGGCGTCGCGGTCGTCGCCTGCAGGATCGCCGCAGATCGGCCAGGATGGCTTCTGCCCAGGCGATCGCGAGATCCGGGGGGTGGGCGCCTCGCCCTGCGCCCGGGACTACTGGCGTTACGTTCGTTCGAGCGAAGGGGGGAGCTCGATCTCGGCTTTGGCTCCTTGCTTGGCCGCTGAGCCAGGCTTCGCAGAGGCCAAGGTCGACGTCGAAAACCCGGAGCGCGGGCCGCTGCTGATCATCTCCGGTCAGAAGGACAACACGGTTCCCTGGGCAATCGCGAACGCATCTTTCGAACGGCAGCGGCGCAACAAGAACGTGACTGAGATCATCGAGACCCCCAACCGCGGACGCGCTCACCATCGACAGCGGGTGGCGAGAGGTCGCCGACAAGTCGCTCGCGTTCGTCCGTCGCTTCGTCAGTTCGACGCCCTCGAACGATCGCTAGGGTCCACGCACAGGATCTTGCGATGGAATCCCGTCCTTGCCGTAGTTGGGATCGCGCAAAATACGGGCCAGGTGCAGCCACGCGCTCATGGCGTGTTGCACGTAGTCGATGCGCACGTCCTGAACGAACAGACTCTCGCGCACTCCACCCCTCGCCTTGGCCGGATTCTTGAGCCAATAGTCGCCCTCGGAATCGAACTGCTGCCCGAGCACGAAGCGCGCCGCCTCCTTCGCTGGATCGACGAGCCACGGCTCCGGATTTCCCGCAAAGCGCGACAGCACGATGTCGGCGTCGTACGCTTCGACTCGAGTCGCCGCCGGGGTGGTCTGTCCCTCGTAGAAAGTGCCTATGAAGTCCGGAGCCGCCGCCCCCTTCGCCCCTCGCTGCTTGCTCCGAATGGCGCGAGCGATCGCGTACGCGTGCTTCAGATACGACTGGTCGCGGGTCACGCGATAAAGCTCGTTGAATGCATACGACATCCAGTGGTCGTGATCCTGATTGTCTTCGGAGACGTATGCGTCCCGGACATTCACGATCCAGTCGGCTCCTCGGCGCGCGCCGTCGAGGTAAACCTGCAGCGGCTCGATGGCGTAGAGCCGCATCAGCGCCAGCACGGCTTCGCCGGGGTAGTACCAGAGCTCGCGCTTCCGCTTCTTGCCGGTCTCCCGTTCGACGTCTTCGTTGCAGCGAAAATGACCGTCCGGGTACTGCTGCTTGAGGATGAAGCGCGCGAGCGAGCGCATCGTCTCGAGGTCATCGTGTTTGCCGGTAGCGGCCGCGTGTTTGGCGAAGGCGAGGAGCGCGAGCCCCGCTCCACCCACCTTCTGTTGTTCCTCGTCTTGGGTGTCGAGCAAGTACTTTCCCCCACTCGCCGAATCTTGCGTGAGGTGCCCCGCGAGGTAGCGAAGCGCAAGCTCGCCTTTCTCTAGGTAAGAGGGATTGCCGATCTCCTCATAGGCCTCAAAGAGAGCGTACGTCGTCCCCGCGTGGCGCAGCCAGCCATACGACGAATCATCCCGATCGTCGACCGGGTGGTACACGTACACGTAGCGTCCCTGCGGATTCATGATTCGCGTCAGATAGTCCGCTCCACGATCGACGGCCGCGAGGAGCGCCGCGGGAGTGACCTCGGCGGGCGGTTGCACCATACCGCGCAAGACCGCGAGGGGGGCCTCGCGGTTCGACGACTCGACGTGTACGTCGGCGCGGAAGCGGTAGGCGCGCATCGTGGGCAGCTCGCCCTCCGGAACGCCGGCGCGCGCCGCGAGGAGCGCTGCGATCGCCGCGTGGTCGAGTTTGTTCGAGTGGAACATCGCCCGCTCCACCACCTCCCCGGGCAGGACGAATCCGGTCTTTCCGTCGTCCCTGGTCACGAGGAGCCCTTCGAGCCCGAGGGACGCGAGCGGCACCACCGTATCCTCGCCGACGGTAGCGGCATCGAGCGCCGTCGGCAGGTCGAGCTCCAGCCGGCCGCCTGCCCACGATGCGCCACCCGCTACCGTGCTTCGAGCGGCGATTGTCTCCGCGGCGCCAATCACAGCATCGGCGAGGGTGGGGCCGTTGGCCGTCGCCACGAGCGTTTGCCCGTGCGCAAAGAGCGCCAGCATCGCCCGCCGACCTGGGGCGGGCGGGGGTGCGGGACTCCCCGCGCGATCCGTCTTGTCGACGATCGCCCTCGCCAGCGCGAGGTAGGCTTGTGCCTCTGGTGTGGGGGCGCTGGTGTTTCCAAAGTCGCCGCGGGTCTCGGGTGGCAGTCGTGGACCGCCGACGCAGCCGGCGCGCGTCGCCAGCATCGCCAATGCGCACGTGACGAAAGCACCGACAAGGGCGGCGCGCACCCAAGACGAAGGCCTGGACCTCTGCATGCGCGCAAGCCACGCTAGTATACGGAGATGCGATTTTGCTATCGTTCGTAAGTGGCATGAGAGTGCGTTTTCGCGTGCGCGCATTCACGCTCATCGAGGCGATGATCGTCGTGGTCATCGTCGGGGTGCTCGCCTTGCTTGCCACCCTGGCGTATCGGCGGTGGGTACACACCGCCTCCGTTGCCGAAGCGCAAGAGATGGTGGCGAACATCCGCTCGGCCGAAGAGTCCTTTCGCGTCGAGAACGGCGGCTATCTCGGCGTCTCTACGGGCCTCGGGCCCGGCAACGACTACCCTGCCGCCACCCCCGGTCGATTCAGGACGGCGTGGGGGGCGGCGTGCGGCGTCTGCGTGTCGGCCGGTGCCTGGTCTGCGCTCAACATTCAGCCGAGCGCGCCAGTGGCGTTCGGCTACGCGCTTCTCGCGAACAACGGGGCCGCGCCCCCGGCGAGCGTTTCCAACGCAACGGCCAACGGCAAGGCGCTTTTTCCGACGGCGATGACCGCTCCTTGGTACTTCGTCGAGGCCGACGGCGACACGGACGGCAACGGAGTGTTCACGAGAGTCTACGGGATGTCGGCGAGCAATCAGATTTTCATCGACAACGAAGGCGAGTGACCGTCGACGTCGCAGCGTGTACCGCTCTTCAGAACGCAACGGCCTCGCGCTCGAGCAAGCGACGCAAAACGCCCTCCTCGCGCCGGAGGACGATCACCTTCTCCCGGTCGACGACGACCAGCCCTGGCGGGCTGCCGCGCGGCTTTCGCAGATAGCGGCGAGGCGTGTATTGCACCTCGACCAGGGCTTCGTCTCGCGCCTCCGAGAAGTGAGCCGCGAGATGTGCCGCTTCGACAAGCACGTCGGCAGGACATGTTCCGCCCCTCTCGAGGGGTACGATGACGTGCGCCCCGGTGCGGTTCTTTGCGTGCAACCACAGGTGGTGCGGGCTTGCCAGGTGGAAGGTCAACACGTCGTTGTGCGCAGCTCCGCGGCCGACCCAGATCCGCGCCCCGGAAAGTCCGACGAAAGCTCGGTACGGGGGACGGGGCGGCTGAAGGCGCGCGCCCGCTCCCGCGGCCAAGGCACGGGCGGATTCGAACCGAAAGTCGCGAGGGGCCGCTGCGCGAGCGCGCGCCTCGAGTTGTTCGACATCGGCGTCTTCGCCGGTCGCGAGCGCCTCCATCACCGCCGCGAGCGCGGCGCGCACGTGCTCGGCGTCCTCCAGGCGCGCGAGCGCTATCCGTCCACCCTCCTTCAAGCGGCGCGCCCGTTTGAAGAGCGACGCAAGCTGCTCTTGTGCGCCGCGCGCGGGGTCGAGAGGGATTTCGATAGTCTTGGCCTCGCCGCTCGACCAGTCCACCGCAGCGAGCCTCGTCGCCCCTCGCGGGGCTCGTGCGGCCGCCGCCACGAAGAGCCGAGCCCGGTCTGCCTGCGCATCGGCACCCTGCGCCCTTGCCAAGTCGCCGCGAACCGCGTCGATGCGCCGGTCCAGCCTCGCGATGGCTTTGACGAGGGCGCGGCGAAGCGACTCGCGTGAGCCGGTCGCTTCGGCGCGCACCAGCCCGTCGACGATGCGCGCCCCCCGGGCAAGCCAGTCTTCGCGCTGCAGATCGGTCTCGGGGACCCGCGACGGTTCCTCTATCAGGGCCAGTGCTCCGGCGCCGTCGGTGCGTGCGCACCAGGTCCGGTCGGCGTGCGCCACCGCGACGCTCGTTCCCTCGACCGCGACGACCCGGCCCCCCTCGAGCTGCGCGCGCCACCGCGCTTGGTCACGCGCCGCCGGGCCGCGCAGTGCGTCACGCAGTCGGGCCCGCCCCTTTTCGTCGACGACACCCACCCCCATCCCCCCCGTAATCACGAGATGCACGTTCTCGCCGTACGAAACGCCCGGCACGGCGGGGATCCGCACTCGGAGCATGGCGATCTCACGGCCACCCACAGCGGACAGCCCGACGCGCTGTACGAAACCGCCAACGAGCGGTGCATCCATCGTTGCCACAGTGCGATAGCATGGGGCTAGCTTGATCCCTGGCCGCGCGATGTCGTCGTTTCCTCTCCTCATGAACCGTCGCAGCTTTCCGACGGGGCAAGCGAGCACCGCGATGCTCAAGGCGCTCCTGCGAACGGTCACGGCCGAGAAAGGAGCCAATGCGGCCGACGCGTGGCTGCGCAGCATTCGAATGGTGCGCGACGACCTCGACGACGAGACGCGCATGCTGCCGCTGCCCGCGCTTCACCATGCGCTTGTCGCCTTCGCCGACCTAGGACTTCGCGGAGCCATCCAACACGCGACGAAGTACTTGATCGAGCCCGACGTTCTCGGCGTCTGGGTGCGCGTCCTGCGCGGAACGACGTCGCCTGCCATGGCATTCGAGCGCCTCGATGCGGCGGACAGCGAATACGGGCGCACGACCCGATGGGAAACGGTCACGACCCGCCGCGGCTTTTGGCGCGGTCGAGTGAGCATCGCCCACGATCCATCGCTCGAGGAGGACGGGCTCCTTCGCATCGCGCGGGCTGCGGAGCTCGCAGCGGTGCCGGCGCTCTTCGGCTGGCCCGACGCGGTGGCGCGCGCGATACCCGACGCGGGAGCGCGAGGATCGGCGCAAGAGTACGAAGTCGAGTGGTCGGTTCCGGACGCGAGGGCCAGCGGCATTCTCGGCGGAGCGATCGGCGCGGCGTTGGGAGCGACCTCCCTCGTGGCCAATCCGGGGTGGAAGGCGATCGACGCGGCGGGGATGGCGATCGCGAGCGCAGCCGGGGCGTTCCTCGGGGCGATGCGGGCTCGCGATCGACTGCGGCGCGCCGAGACGCAGGCCCAGGCGCTGCGCGTGCTTGCCCTCGAGCGGAGCCTGTCGCTGCGGGAGATGCGCGAGAGGGACGTGCCCGGACAGCTCGAAGGCACCGTGGCGGCGGGCCAGTACCGAATCGTCCGCCGGATGGGATCCGGAGCGACGGGCGTCATCTACGAGGCCGTTCGCATCGCGGACGGCCTTCCGGTCGCGATCAAGCTCTTGCGGGCCGCTGCAGCGCACGAGGCCGTGGCGAGCGATCGCCTCCGCCGGGAGGCCGAAGCGCTCGGCCTGGCGTGGCACCCCAATGTCGTCGAGGTCATCGATCACGGTCGGCTGCCCGACGGGACCGCGTACTTGGTGATGGAGCTGCTTCACGGCGAGTCGCTGGCCGCGCGACTGCGGACCAGGGGCCGACTGGCGCCTGTCGATCTCTGGCCGATCGCGATGCAGGTGTGCGACGCGCTCGCGGCAGTGCACGCAGCGGGCGTCGTGCACCGCGATATCAAGCCCTCGAACATCTTTCTCGCCATCGACCGCGATGATCCGAGCTCCGAGCGCGTCAAGCTGCTCGACTTCGGGATCGCGCGGGTTGAATGGGAAGAGACGCGGATCACGAATACCGGCGGCCCGCTCGGAACGCCGGGCTACATGTCGCCCGAGCAAGAGATCGGGAGCGGGGAGGTCGACGGGCGCAGCGACGTGTTTGCGCTTGGCGCAGTGCTCTACGAGAGCCTGGTCGGCGAGCCACCGCCCCCCCAGTCACCGAGCGGGCTGGTTCGCACGGGAGACGGTGCTCCCGTGCGATTCGACGCGGGACTGCTGAAGTCCTCTCCGCTGATCGCGCCCGGGTGGTACGCGGTCATCGAGAAGGCGATGGCGCCCAGCCCCCTCGACCGATACCAGGACGCACGCTCGATTGCCGCGGCGCTCCGCGAAGTGAAAGCCGAAATCAAGTCCGGCGCCTCCCCCGAACAGCGAACGACTAACTAACTAACTAACTAACTAACTAACTAACTAACTAAACAAACAAACAACAGCCTGCATCAGAGTAGAAGCGCCGCGGTTTTCGTCGAGACCGAGCGAGGCCAAGGAGGCGAGCGAGGCGTACTTATGTACGCCGCAGCGAGCCGACGCCGGCATCGCGAAGGTATCGGCGAAAAACGCGGCGCTTCTACGCCCTCATGGCTTTGAGTGGCGACGTTCTCGCTGCGCGCACCGCGGGAAAGAGCCCGCCCAGAAGTCCCATGACGCCCGCTGCCGTGAGCGCGGTCGCCATCACCGACGGCGTGGGCTCGAATGAAAATACGATCTCGGACCAGCTGGCGAAGTTGACCATCGAGAAGCGTACCAGTCCCATTCCGAGAGCGGCGAAGGCCCCGAGAGCACCGCCGAGGATCGCGAGAAGCACGGACTCGAATACGAACGACCCCAAGATGCTCGTGCGCGAAAACCCGATCGCGCGAAGCATCCCAATCTCGCGCTGGCGATTCGCAACCGCCGCGTACATCGTGATCATCGCGCCGATCATCGCGCCAACGGCGAAAAAGACCGAAACGATCGTGCCAAGGGCACCGATGAACATTGCGACCCCCTCCGACTGCTTTTCGTAGAACACGGTCTCTCGAAGCGCCTGCAGGCCGAGGCGCTTGTCGTTCTCGACGCCCGCGCGGAACCCGTCGAACTTCGTGGCCGACTCGAGGCGCACCCGCACGCTCGAGACAATCCCCTCGCGATGGTACGCCTGACGCAACACTTCGCGGTCGACCCAGACCTCCGACTCGTACGACGAGCCGTCCGCCTCGAAGATGCCGACCACGGTCGCCGGCCGGTTCTTCTTCAGCTCGAACGTCTGACCGATGTCGAGCCCCTTGATCCGCCCGCGGATTCGCGCCCCCACGATCACTTCGTCGCTCCCGGACCGGGGCGGCCGTCCCGCCACGATGCGCGTCTCGGGGCGAAAGCGCATCACGTCGTCGGGAATGCCGCGGATCGACACGTTGGTCACGCCGGTCGTACCGAGCTTCTCCATCGCCGCGACGACGACGATCTCGCCGGTTCCGAGCGGCTGCCCGCGCGCATCGCGTGCAACGCCGGGCGCCGCCAGGATCAGCGGCACGCTCGACTCCTCGACGACGCTCCCGAGCTCCGCGTCGCTGCCCATCCGGAGCACGATGGCGTTCTCGGCCCTCCCCGCCGTGCCGAGCGTCTTCTTGATGCCCGCCGCCAGCATGAGCGACGAGGCGAGAACGAACACGACCAATGCGATCCCAGCGGCGGTCGCAACCGTGGTCGCCTTGCGGACAGCGAGACTTCGGACGTTGTAGCGGAAGGGGACCATGCTCAGCCTTTCACGCGATGCGCCGCACGGCGTCGATCACGCGCAGCTTCGACGCGCGCCACGCGGGGATTGCCGCCGCCGCCGTCCCGAGGAGAGCCGCCAGCGCCAGAGCCAGGACCGCATTGGCGGTCTCCAGCCGGAAGTACGGAAACATCGAACCGAGATTCTCTTCGACGAAGCGACCGATGCCGAGATTGATGAACGGCCACGCGATCCCGAGGCCGACCAGGCCCCCGAGCGCGCCCATGAGCAGCGCTTCGCCCAGAATCCACATCACGACGTGCCCCGGGAGAAACCCGATCGCCCGCAAGACACCGTACTCGCTCGCGCGCTCGCGCGCCCCCATCGCGATCGTGTTGCCGAGGATGAGGGTCATGATGACGAGGATGACCCCGGAGACGATGTTCATCGCCTTGATCACCGCCGAGAACATCGCCATAAACCCGGCCTGGAAGCTCCGCTCATCCTGCGACAAGGTCGGCGTGTCGCGGTCGTCGAAGCGCTTGTCCAGAAGAACGCCCACTTCGGCCACGCGCGCCGGGTCGTCGATCCGGCTCACAATCCAGCCGACCGTGTCGCGACGAGCCGGCGGGAGCGAGTCGTTGAGGTAGTCCCATTGGAAGATGAAGGTCGAGCGGTCGACCGACTTCGCCATGGCCGTGTAAATGGCGTCGATCGTGAACTGCCAGTCGCCGGGGTAGATGCCGCTCTGAAGGATGACTTTGTCCCCCACTTTCCAGCCGAGCTTCCTCGCCAGAACGTCGCCGACGATCGCCCCCTGGCGGTCGTGCTTCCAGGTCTCCAACTGGTCCGTGGGAACGTTCATCTCGTCGTAGACGTCGAAATACGTCGCTGGATCGGCCCCGAGCGCGCTGAAGAACTCCCGGTCGTGCTTGGGGTCTTTGCCGCCGAACCAATTGGCCCACGTCGCGAGCTTCACATGCGGCGACTGGCGCACTTCTTCGACGTAGCGCTTAGGAAGCGACATCACGAAGGTGACTTTGTGGCGAGTGACGACGCGGTCTTTCGCGGCCCAGTCGGCGGCGTTCGTCCACGCCCACGTGACGGTACGCAGGAGCAGGAAGGCGAGGATCGCCACCGCGACGCCGGCGACGGTGAGAACGACGCGAAACTTGTTGCGCGCGAGGTTGCGCACCGCGAGGCCGGTCAACGTCACGACGCCAGCCTGCCCTTGTCCAGGCGCCGGATGATCTTCGCGCGATCGGCGGCCGCCGGGTCGTGCGTGACCATCAAGATCGTCTTACCGAGCTCGGTGTTCAGCTTCCCGAGCAGGCCGAGGACGTCATCGGCGCTCTTGCGATCGAGGTCACCGGTCGGCTCGTCGGCAACGATGATCGTCGGGTCGTTGACGATCGCGCGGGCGATCGCCACGCGCTGCTCTTGACCGCCCGACAGTTGCCGCGGGTAGTGCTGCATGCGGTCTTCAAGGCCCACCACGCGCAGCGCGGTCTGTGCGCGCTTCTTGCGCTCGGCGGCACCGAGGTTGGTGAGCAAGAGCGGCAACTCCACGTTCTCGAGCGCCGTCAGGACCGGAAGGAGGTTGAACGACTGAAACACGAAACCAATCGTGCTCGCACGCCACTTGGCGAGCGCCCCCTCCCCCATCCCGTCGAGGCGCTTCCCCGCAACCTCGACGCTCCCCGAAGTGGGCCGGTCGAGCCCCGCAATCAGATTGAGCAACGTCGTCTTGCCCGACCCCGACGGCCCCATCAGGGCCTCGTACGACCCGGCGGGTATTTCGAGGTCGAGATGCTCGAGAACCTTCACGGCTTCATCGCCGCGCTGGTACGTCTTCGCGACCGCTTTGAGCGTCACGATGGGCGGCGGGACCGTCTCTTGCTCCGTCATCCGGGGCTCCTCTCTTTGATGGCTTGGCCGTCCCCGAGCGTCGCCGGGGGCTCGCTCACGATCTTCGTGCCCGACGCGGGCCCATCCATCAGCTCGAACCCCCCTGCGAAGGGTCCTCCCAGGGTGATGGGGACCATGCGTACCTTGCCCCCGTCGATGACGAAAACCACTTTGGCGCCCCCGCGATCGACGACCGCCGCCGCCGGGACGATCCGCTTCGGGGGCTCGGCCAGCTTCGCCCGATCGAGCGGCGAGTCGAGAAAGGACACCCGCGCGGCCATTTCGGGCAGCACCGTGTCGTCGCGATCGAGAAAGCGGACTTTGACGGTTGCCGATGCCTTGGCGCGATTGAGCTGCGGGCTGGTCTCGACGACTTCGCCGCGCCAGCGCTTGTCAGGATAGGCGTCGAGCACGATTTCACAGGGAGCGGCCGGGCGCACGAGGTTGAGGCGGCCCTCCGGCACGTCCGTCTCGACGACGATCGATGCGAAGTCCGCGATCTTCGCCATCGGCGTGCCGGGCGTGACCACGTCGCCCGATTGAAGAGGCTTGGTCATCACCGTGCCGTCGATCGGTGCACGGATCGTCGCGTTCGCCAGGTTGGTCGACAACGCGGTCACCTCGGCGGCCGACGCAGTCACATCGGCATCGGCCGCGTGCACTTGCTCCTCGAGAGACGTCGCGCGCGCGCCCAAGTCGTCGGCGCTTGCGGACGCGATGGCACCCGACGCCGCGAGCTTCCTTTCGCGATCACGCTGGAGCACGACTTCGGCGAGCTGGGCACGCGCGGTCGCCGCTCGGGCACGCGCGGCGGCGACGCGCGCCTGGGCGCTCGCCACGAGGACGCGCTGATCGCTTGCATCGAGCTCGAAGACCACTTGTCCGGCTCTGACGCGGCTCCCCTCCCGGATGTTCGCCTTCTCGACGCGGCCGACGAGCTTCGACGAGACGTCGACGTCGACCTGAGGGACGACGTACCCCGTCGACGTGAGCTGGACCTGCGCCTGCGCGGGTGAGACCAGCGCGATCTCCGTCACCACAACTTCGGCCTTGAACAGCCTGGCCTCGACCTGGGGGGCAGCCATGCGCCAGCCGATGATGACGACGACCGCGGCAAGCACCAGGGCCGCGATCCATCGCGCGATGCGGCCCGTCGACAGCATCGGCGGACGCGCGCCGCGGTCGATGCGCAGCGAAGCCAGATCGGAGCTGAGTCGGTCGTCCATCGCCGTGGCTGCGCGCAGCATAAGAGCGCAGCCGGGAACTGCCAACCGAGCATCGTCTATGGCTGGATTGCGCTCGACGGCACCGCGCTTCCGTAATAGGCGACGACGCCGAGGCGCGCGGCCCCGGGCTGCGGGTCGGTGATGAAGTCGCCCCCCGCGGCCCAGTATCCGCCGGTCGGGTCCGCCCATACGCCATGCAAGTCGCTGAACGGCGGGGCCCCGAAGTCGTCTTGCCAGCTACCGCCGGTCAGCCGCTGTTTCAGGCCGCCGAATCCGACGATGACGACGTGGCCCGACGAGGCGCAGGACACACCGCTGACATCGTTGGTGAGCATTGTCGAGACACCCAATCGGACCCATGTCGTTCCATCGGACCGCAGCACGTCGCGGCCACCCACCGCGTAGACTTCACCGGGGCCGCAGCCCGCGACGGTCGTCAGATTTCCCGTGGCGGGGTTTGCTTCCAGGCTCCAGGTCGCTCCGCTTCGATGCCAAATCGTCCCGAACTCGCCGACGACGTAGAGATTGTCCGCGGCGGTGCCCCACACCTTGAAGTGCGCGCGGCCGAGCGTCTGCGGCAGCGGCGACGCGGTCCAAGCTGCGCCGTCGAAGTGGAGGACGACGTCGTTCGGCTGGGCCGTTCCCCCCCCGGGCGTCCCTCCGACCGCCCACACGTCGTTCGGTGCGGCCGCCCACACCCCGTAAAGAGTCGCCGTCGTCCCCGAGACGTACTCGTGAAACGCGGCCCCGTCCCAGTGCGCGGTTCGTCCCGCTTCGCCGACGATCCACACGTCCTGGTCGGAGACGCCATGCGCCCACCAGAATGTCTCAGTTCCTCCGGGGGCGAGGTCCTTCCAGGCGCGGCCGTCGTAGTGGAGAACGGCGGACGGCGTTCCGTTGCCACGCGGCCCGCCGACCGCGAACACGTCGTTCGGCGCGGTTCCCCAGACGCAAAGCAGCGTGGGCTCGAGCCCCTGGAGCACCGCATGCCACGCGGCGGCATCGGGGGCCGCGGGTGCGGGACTGCACGCGGCCAGAAGAGAGAGAATGGACCAGGAACATCGGAAAATCGGAGGTTTGGAGTGCTTGCCCCGATACCCTTCCCGCATGGTCGACTTCCCGTTTTCTCGGATCAATCGTTCCCGGCGTCGCCGCATGTCTGCCCCAAGATGTAACCCGCCATGCAGATGCACTGGCATTGTCCCAAGTCGTCCGGTCGCGCGCACTCGGGGGTCACCTGGATCTTCTTCGTGAGCTGACGCTTTTCGCGGTCGACGACGGTCACTTCGAGCCCGTACGGATGCCCGAACAAGTCGCTCGCGGACCACTCGTTCGGGCACACGGGGATGTTCGAAAAGCTGCCGATGGCCGCAGCGTCGGGCGCCGCCGCCGTCGCGCTCGCGCCCCAGCCATCGCCAGTCGCGGTCAGGTTGATCGTGCGCGAATCGAAGGTCACCCGACCGGTTGCAAGGTCACGCAGGGCACCGGTGAGCTGCAGGCCGCACCCGTCCACATTGGTGGCGCGCACGCCGGCGAAGATGACCCGTCCCCCCTGCGGCGGCATCATCATGGGCACGGACCCGCCGTCGTCAATGGTCGCGACGGTGTTGTCGGCCAGAAGGACTTGGATGTCGAAGTCCGGAGAGGCGGCCGCGCTGCCGAGAAACCCAGCGCGACAGGGCACCCCGCCCCCCGCATCGGTGGTCGCCTGGGACGAACAAGCGGCGGCCGCACAGGCCGCGATCATCGCTGCGCGACGGCTCCGGATCAGAAGCAATTCACGTTGTCCTGCTTCGGGTAATAGTAGACGAACGCGTTGCAGTGCTCGTTGACGTCCACTTGCGGCCCGAACGTGTAGCAGCAGTCGGCCTGGTTCGGCAGCATGCTGTGATGCGAGGCTTCGAATGCATTCAGCGTGGCGCACCCCCCGATCGCGTCGCTCGGCTGACTCCACTGGAAATCGCACGTGTACCGGATGCCCCCGTTGGCCGGTACCGTCACTGCGAGCGCCGGCGAGTGGAGCATCGGAGGGTCGCTCCATACCTTCGACTGGTAAAATCGGGCGGACACGTCGGGATCCCCCGTCGAGGTACCGTCCCACGCATAGATGTCGAACTCGGTGCCGCGCGAGTGAAAGTGGCCATTGGCGCCGATGACGGTTACAGGATTCGGACTGTGAAAAAGGCACGATGCGGAGTAGGACGGCGTCGGGTTGCTCTGGCAAATGCTGATTGACTGGTTGGTCGCGAACACGGTTCCGATCTGCGCAGTGACCTCACCGGCGGGAATCGTCCATAGGTTGATCGCGACCTGCCCGATGCCGTCGGGCGTTCCCTGCGTGGTCGCGTTGACGTAGTGGGTCTGAAGCATGAGCGTTTCGTCGGGGGTCTCGGCGGGGTTGAGTTCGTTGGCGACCCCGTCGGGGTACGACCAGTCGTCGCTCCCGGCCCCCTGGTAGTTCGTGATGAGCGGCCAGTCGGCCCAGTTCGAGCTGACGAAGCACGGACCCATTCCATTGGTCCCGCGCTGCACCGCACCGTTGGCCGGGTCGAGGCCGACCACCGTTCGCACGCGAAACAGGTTCATGTGGTGCGAGCCTGGCTTCTGGACGACCTGAACGCGGTGCACGTCGAGAGGCTTGCCAGGGTCGAAGCCCGCGGCGGCCGCGAGGTCGCTTACCTTGAAGAAGTAGCAGCTCTGAAGCTCCGTCCCGGCGGGTACCGGGAAGGCGTCCGTGATCATCTGGATGCCTAGCCCGGCCGGGGGCGGCGCGAGTGCGCCGGGATCCGTCGGCCCCGCGTCCGGGGGCGGCTCGGCCGCGTCGACGGACGTCCCGGCTTCCGGGGAAGGCCCGGCATCGGCGGAGAGTCCGGCATCCGCCGGCCCGGTGGGCGCGACGGGCGAATGTGCGCTGCATCCGGCGGTTGAGGACAGAAGGCCCAGGAGAAGAAGGGGGATGGCACACCGAATCATGCCCCCATCGTAGTGCAACGCGAGAACCAATCCCGGAATCACGCAAGTCAGCGGAACTACAGGAGCCCCGACAACCATACGTGTGCCATTGGCCCGAGAAGCGCGACCCCACGATCCGAAGTGGCAGCTCTGCCACGCGGACCACCCGACGGAGAAGAACGGCGATCGCCGCCCAGCCCCACCGAGGTCGGCGACCGCCCTGCGCACGCCCGACGACGATCGCCGGGCCGCGTGTGGTCCCGCGCGGTGGGTGCGACCCCTTCGAGAAGAGGCCGAATCAAGGACTCGCGTGAAGAATTATCGTGTCTCCGAATTTCGTTTCCGTCCGCGTGGATATTATACAGCTGACCAGGCACGGTGGTGCCCTCGCGCGCGGCCCTGCTACTATGGATTGGCAATGCGCTTACAATACGTGCTCGCGGTGGCCGGAGCTGTGAACGTGTTTGGCTGCTCCGGAGTGCCCACTCCCCAACTCTCGACGCTAGGGCCAGAGCCGGATAGCGGCTCGGGCATCGCCCAGGGTGCCACCGGATCCTCCGGGTCGAGCGGCGGCAGCGTTGTATCCGGCGCGTCCGCCGGCTCGGGTTCCGCCGGCTCCACCGACGACAGCGGTGTCTCGTCGCCTCCGGGAACCGGCCCTGCCGCGGGAAGTAGCTCTGGCTCACCCAGCACCTCGAGCTCGGGTAGCAATCCGGGTCTCGGCAGCGGCTCGGGCTCCGGCAGCGGCTCGGGCTCCGGCAGCGGCTCGGGCTCCGGCAGCGGCTCGGGCTCCGGCAGCGGCTCGAGCTCGGGCAGCGGCTCGAGCTCCGGCAGCAGCTCCAGCTCAGGTAGCGGTCCGGGCCACACGGGCAGTTCGAGCTCTGGGGGCGCTCCGGGCTTTGGTAGCAGCTCGGGCTCCGGCGCAGGGTCGAGCTCGGGGAGCACGGGAGGTAGCAGCTCGGGCTTCGGCGGCAGCTCGAGCTCCGGAGGACCGTCCACGGACTGCTCGAAGCTACCGATTCCGAGGTTGGCCAAACAGTGCCCGGACGGTTCCTCGACGACCGGTGTCTACGTCTTCGAAAACGGCATGTGCGTACTCACCTTTCCCTGTCCGGCGCAGCCCAATCCGACTCCAGGGCCCCCCGTCTGCACGGGTCCCCTCCCCCAGATCTGCGAGGCCTGCAGTAGCGGCGGGTTTGCCTGTGCCCACTTCGTGGTCGTGGGCGACAAATGCGTAACCGAGGTCTGCCCGGGCGGTGCCCCGGCACCGGTCGACGCGGGCGATCCGCAAAACGGCAACCCGCCGTTCCGTCCGTTCTGATCTGCGACGGCGATCCACGCCGGATTATCCATTCGAGTGAAAAGCGCCCGCGATAAGCGGTCCGGCGGCCAACGGCCGGCCAGTGGCCGGCCTTCGCTCGTACCGACGGGTCACGCCGGCGTCCGCGTCCGATCGGCCCCGCCGCAAACTCCGTCGGAATCGCGCTCGCGTGGAATGGCCTCCGACGCGCGACGCGCATCGGCACGCTGATTGCGAAAGCCACGCGCGCCCCTCGTCACGCACCTGCGTCGCGGGGAACGGCGGTTACGCCGGCGGAACGCGATTCGTCAGAACGAGGGAGAGCCAATGAATCCGACTGTCATCCGTGGGGCCGTACTCTTGGCGATGTCCGCCACCGCGTGCGGAGGAAAGGTCTCGGACGTCGACCCCGTGGGCACGCTCACCGAACACCTTTATGGCCTGGGCAGCGTCGCCCAGCCTTGGCCGAACGGGATCGTTCCCGTCTGCTTCGATCACAGTGGCCTCTTCTCCCCGCAGGCGGAGCCTCTGGTCAAGGCGATTTTGGAGGAAACCTGGGAGAAGCAGGCGGCCATTGTTTTTACGGGTTTTGGTGTTTGCAGCGGCGCGGGCAACCAAGTTTCCGTGGGGTTCTTGATTGGTTCGAACGGATACACCGACCCCAAGGGATTCGGCGCTGTCTCCGTCACCCTCACCCCCGATACTTCGGGCCCCCAATTTCGATACGAGGTGATTCACGAGTTCGGGCACGCCCTCGGCTTTCTGCACGAACAGGAGCGTCCGGACAATTGGAACAGCGCGGGTAACCCGATCCATTGCACGCACCTGGCCCAGGGCGAAACCGCGATCGCCGGGGGCACGTACTACACGCCCACGAACGACAATGATTCGGTGATGAGCTATTGCTCGGGGTTCGCCCAAGACTTGAGCGCCGGTGACATCGCCGGCGTGCGACTGGCCTACCCCACGCTCAAGCTCGCTGATTTCGGATTCGACGCGGGAGGCTGGCGCGCGGACATGCACCCGCGCATCGTGGCCGACGTCAACGGGGACAAGCGCGACGACATCGTCGGATTCGGGGACGCGGGGGTCTACCTGTCCTTGTCGACCCCGACGGGCTTCGCGGCGCCAGAGCTCATGGTTGCCGACTTCGGGTACGTGGCGGGAGGCTGGCGCGTCGACGCGAATCCGCGGATGCTCGCAGACGTCAACGGCGACGGAAAGCTCGACATCGTGGGGTTTGGCAACGACTACGTCATGGTCTCGCTGGCGACGACTCTCCAGACTCGGACGCGCGGAGGGCGGCTGGTCAACACCGGAGTGTTCAACGGCTTTGCGTCCCCGACCTTCCCCCTCGCGGACTTCGTGTACAACACGGGCTGGCGCGTCGACCAGCACCCGCGGATGCTCGGGGACGTCAACGGCGACGGCAAGGCGGACATCGTCGGCTTCGGCTACGCGGGGGTGTATGTGTCGCTGTCGACCGGCACCGGATTTACGGCGCCCCAGCTCTGGACGGACGGTTTCGGCTACGACTCCGGCTGGCGCGTGGACAGGCACCCCCGCTTTCTCGTCGACGTGAACGGCGACGGCATGGCAGACGTCGTGGGCTTCGGGGATGCTGGCGTCTACCTATCGCTGTCCACCGGCACCGGCTTCTCGCCCGCCCAGTTCGTCCTCGCCGGCTTCGGTTACGTGGACGGCGGCTGGCGCGTAGACCAGCATCCCCGGTTCGTTCGGGACATCGACGGGGACGGCCTCGCGGACATCGTGGCGTTTGGCTACGCCGGTGTGTACCTTTCGCGGGGGACGGTCGACCCTCAAGGGACCGTGGGCTTCGGTCCCGCACAGTTCCTCGTGGCTGACTTCGGCTACGGGACGGGTTGGCAGGGCGACGACCCGACGTTCGCCGCCACGCGTGTCCTCGCCGACGTAAACGGCGACCACCGGCCCGATATCGTCGGCTATCGCAAAGACGGCGGCGTGTTCGTGTCCACCTTCGACCCGACGTGCCCGAACAGCGCCCTTCTCAGCACGGCCGCGGCGGTCGTGCTCCCGGCTCGATGCGTGGGCTTCAAGGCGCCGCAACAGTGGGGCTGGTGGAACACGTTCAAGGGCTCCACCGACACCAGCTTGCTGCCGCCCGCCGAATTTTTGCTGACCACCGCCGACTGGGACGGCGATGGCGTGGCGGGCCTGCTCGGGTTCGGGCCCGACGGCGTGCACGGCATCGATCTTCAGGTTCACATGCAATAGCGCGGGATGGATCCGATGTCCCACGGGATGCGTCGCGGTTTATGCTGCGCGAGCATGCCCCGCAACGGCGACTCCAAGCCTGCCCTGACCACGACCCGATCGGAGGTTGATCCCGGCGCCCGTCCGGCCGTCTCGCCCGTTCCAGGCCTGGTCCTCGTGTTTGCCAACCACCGGCCCGCTCGGCGGGTTTTTCCGCTCGATGCCGGCGCCGTCGAGCTCGGGCGTATCGAGCTCGGTGACGGCGATTCCCTCGATCCCTCGATTTCGAGGGCACACGTGCGGATCTGCGTCGACGGCGCCGCGTGGAAAGTCACCGACCTCGGAAGCCGCAACGGCACCTTCGTAAACGCCCGCCCCATCGCCGGCGAGACGCGCCTCCCTCCGGGGAGCATCGTCCGCGTGGGAGGGGCGCTGCTGATCACGGCGGTCGACATCCTCCCATTCAAGGAGCACGACCTAGGCGTTCGCGACGGGGTCGTGGGCGGCCCCGCGCTGCGCGCGGCGCTGCAATCGATTGCGCTGGCAGGCGGAGTACGCATGGTCAAATGCCTACTCATCACGGGCGAGACGGGCAGCGGCAAGGAGATCGCAGCGAAGACCTTCCACGCATTCGGGCAGAAGCCGGGCGCGCCGCTTGCCGCCGTGAACTGCGCCACGATTCCCAAGGAGCTGGCCGAACGGCTGCTCTTTGGTTCACGGCGAGGAGCCTTTTCTGGGGCCACAGACGCGCGTGGCTATGTTCACGCCGCCGACGGCGGCACCCTGTTCTTGGACGAGATCGCCGAACTGATGCCCGAGGTGCAGGGCAAGTTGCTCCGCATGCTCGAAGCCCATGAGGTGCTGCGCCTGGGAGCGACAACCTACGAGCCGGTGGACGTCCGCGTGTGCGCGGCGACCTGGCGTGATCTGCGTAACGAGGTCGGCGCCGGACGCTTTCGAGAGGACCTCTACTTCCGCGTGGCTCAAGCCGAAGTCCGCATTCCCCCCCTGCGAGAGCGGATCGAAGAAGTGCCCTGGCACGTTCAACAGATCCTCGATGAGTGCGGCCAAGAGCAAAAGCTGAGGGCGACAGCGCCGTTTGTCGAGGCGTGTGCCCGGCGCGCTTGGCCGGGAAACGTGCGGGAGCTCCGTGCTGAGGTGCGGCGTGCGGCGGCGGCCGCCATCGCTCTCGGCTCGAGCCTCTTGACGGCCGATGACCTCAGCCCCGGAGCGGGCAAGCCGATCCCGCGTTCGGAGGTGTCTCCGAGCCCGCCGTGGTTTCCCGATGACGAATTCGCGGCCGCTCTAGCCGCCGAAGGGGGGAATGTCGTGAGCGCGGCCCGTCGTCTCGGCGTGCACCGGAACAAGGTCCGCCGCTGGCTCGAACGCCACCGGGTCGCTGCCGGGCGCTTCAAGCCGGCGCCGGGAGAGGGAACGTCGTGAGCCGCCTTCGTCGTTGTGGTTGGTCCGAAAGGCGGCGCAATCGGCTGCAATCGCGTTTGCTCGGATCATGGATTAGACCACGCGGCGACCCTTGAGGCCCCGAGCACTGCGAGTAGGATGCGTCCAGCATGGACCCGGAGAAGCACGAGCGTTTCTCCGACCTCGCGCAGAAGCGGGTCGGCACGGTCCTGCGCGGGAAATATCATCTGGACGCCGTCATCGGGGTGGGTGGGATGGCGGTGGTCTACCGAGCGACGCATCGCAACCGGGCCGAGTACGCGGTCAAGATGCTGCTTCCCGAGCACTCGACCAACGAATCGATCCGGCGCCGCTTTCTTCGCGAGGGGTATGCCGCCAACTCCGTCAAACACCCCGGGGCCGTGCGCGTCGTCGATGACGACGAGACCGACGATGGAGTCGCGTTTCTGGTCCTCGAGCTTCTGGACGGAATGGCCTGCGACAGGCTGGCTTCGGCTTTCGGTGGACGGCTGCCCCTAGACGCCTGCTGCGCCATCGGGCTGCAGGTGCTGGACGTGCTCGAAGCGGCGCATGCCCGCGGCATCGTCCACCGCGACATCAAGCCAGCGAACCTATTTGTCCTTCGCGACGGCGCGGTCAAAGCGCTCGACTTCGGCATCGCACGTGTACGCGAATCGATGACGAGCGCGGTTCACACGACGGGCGGGGGCATGTTTCTCGGCACCCCGGCCTTCATGGCGCCCGAGCAGGCCCTGGGCGGCGCCGGCGAGGTCGACGCGCGCGTCGACATTTGGGCGGTTGGTGCGTCGCTCTTCGCGCTGGCGAGCGGCGCGACGGTTCACGAGGGCGACTCCGGTCAGCGAGTGCTGGTCCGTCTCTTGACCCAATCGGCGCGATCGCTCGCGGTCGTCGTGCCCGACGCGCCGCGCGTCATCGTGGAGGTCATCGATCGGGCGCTGCTGTTCGATCGCGACCTTCGGTGGGAGTCGGCCGGCGAGATGCGCGAGGCCCTCGCGCAAGCGTCGCGCGTCGCCTTCGAAGACCCTCCCTCGCCCGCCTCTCTCGCCTCGCTGGTCGCTTCCGCCGGCGCAGCCTCTCCCGCGCTCGCCAATTCCGTGGTCCGTGGGCAAAAGCCGGCAGTCTCGCCGCGCGAGCGCATGCACGATGGACCCCAGGAGCCGACTCTCCCCGAGGCTGTGGCGAAAGCGGTCATCGAGACATCCAGGCCGGTGTCGCGCGATGGCAGCCCGGCGCGCTCACCCGCTCCGCGCGTTCGGTTCGGGGTGATTGCGGCCCTCGCGGTGTTTGGACTGTCGCTCGCGATCACCGTCGTCTTCGTCGCCCCTCGAACGAGCGCGACCCATCCGGGCGCCGGGTCGGCTCGCGACGAAGTCGTGCCGATCGCCAGTGCGACGGAAACCGGTCGGCTGGCAAACCCGCCCGCGGCAAGCGACGCACCGCGTCCTCCAGCGAGCCCGGTTCCAGCTGTCAGCGAGTCCCAACCGAGGGTCGAAGCCGCCTCATCGTCCTTGTCTTCGAAAGGCCTTCCGCCGATCAAGGGACCCGAGCCGCCGCGACCCCGCTCGTCTGCGACGTCCGCCGCCGCGGCCCCGGACGCGCGCTCTGCACAGCCCGCAGCCGCCGAAGACGCGGCGAGCATCCCCAATTGCAAGCCGCCCTTCTACTACGATGCCCAATGGAATCGCGTGTTCAAGAAAGAATGTCTCCACAACTAGGAGGAGAGTTGATCCATTCGGCGATTCATCGCCCTCTCGCGGCATGCCTATTCGCGGTGCTCGTTCTCGTCCCGGCTCGCGCATCCGCCGATAGCTCGGATAGCTCGGTCGACCGGTGCGTGGATGCGAACACACGCGCCCAAGGGTTACGCCACGACGGCAAGCTCGGCGAGGCGCGCGAACAACTCAAGATTTGTGCCGACGCGAGCTGCCCTGGCCTTGTGCGCGACGACTGCACCCAGCTTCTCGATGACCTCGACCGCGCCCAGCCGACGATCGTTTTCGACGTCAAAGACGCAGACGGCCATGACCTCACCGACGTGCAGGTCGTCGTCGACGGCCACCCGTTCGCCGATCGGCTCGACGGGGTGGCGCTGGCGGCCGATCCGGGTGCCCACACGTTCACTTTCACGGCGACAGGAAGGCCCCAGGTCGTCCAGCAGGTCGTGGTCCGGGAGGGCGAGAAGAACCGGCGTGAGAGCATCGTTCTCAAGGGGCTAGAGTCGCGCGAGGCCAACCAGGTCCCAGGGGCTCGGCCACCCCCTCGGGTCTTGCCCGCCCGCGCTCCTCCAGAGGGAATCGGAGGGCAGCGGATGGGTGCGCTCATCGTCGGAGCTGCCGGCGTGGCCGCTCTCGGGGCAGGTGGCGCGCTGGCGCTCGTCGCCAGGTCAAAGAGCGACGACTCGGACGCCTTGTGCCCGGGCACGAGATGCCCGAGCCCGGAAGCATTGACTATGAACCGCGAGGCGCTGAGGTGGGGCGACGCTGCAACGGTCCTCGTCGTTTCTGGCGCCGCCGGCGTCGGGGCCGCGGCGGCGCTTTGGCTCACCGCCCGATCTTCGTCGGGTCGTTCCAGCATCGCCGTCGCGGTTTCGGGCACGGCCTTCTCCGTGCGGGGGACCTGGTGACTCGCGGGTGGCGGATCGCGGGCGCGATGGTCGCATGCGCCGCGACCGCCGCCGGATGCAATCGCATCCTCGGCATCGAGCAGAAGGAACCGAGCGACGCGGCTCTCGTCGAACCTGGATTCAAGCTTTCGATCGCGCAGACGCGGGTCCGCGTCGTGCGGGGGCAGAGCGCGAAGGTCGACGTCACCGTCCAGCGGGTCGGTGGGTTCGGCGGTGAAGTGGCGATTCAGGCGGTTCCCCCGAGCGGCGTCACGGTGGATCCGGTCACGTTCGCACCGTCGGAGACCGCCGCGACCCTCGTCGTTCGGGCGTCCAGCTCGGCGCCGGTCGGTCAAGGCACGCTCGTGGTCTTCGCGGGCTCTTACGGGATCGGCGTTTCCAACGAGCAGCTGACCCTCTCGCTCGTCATCCAAGACCCATCGGGTTCGGAGGACTACACGTTCGGAGCGCCCTCTTTCTCAGGGCGCGTGCCCTTGTCCCTGGGAACGGGTGGTCAAGGGGTCGGGGCGGGCGGTTTGGCCGTTGCGCCCTCGGGGGCCATCGTCATCTGCGGCCATGCCCGAACGGATCAAGCGCAAAGCTCCGTGGCGCTCGCTCAGCTGGCCGCGGACGGTACGCTCGACAAGAGCTTCGGCGCGTCCGGAATTGTGCTGGGAAATAGCGCGATGTCATCCGCCGATTCCTGCAATGCCATGTTCGTTCGCGCGGGCGGCGGCGCCACCCTCGCCGGTTTCGGTACGCCCACAGCCGCGGGGACGAAGAGCCTGATGATCGCGCGCTACCGCCCGGGCGGCCTGGCGGACCAGAATACCGGCGATGCGGGCGGCCCCTATGTGACGACCCCCATCGACTCGCCTGCCGATTCGATCGCCTACGGATTGCTGCCGGTCGCGAACGCGTTCTTTCTGGCAAGCGGCGTGGCCGCCAGGGGTGCCGTCGTCGTGCGATATGGCCAGCACGGTGAATACGACCCCACGTACGGCTCCAATGGCGTGGCAACGGTGGGCCCCGAGCAGAGCTCGGCGCTATGGCTCGCCGGCCAATCGAGCGGGGATGTCCTCGTTGCCGTCACGTCGACCACGTTCCGCATCGTGCGCCTGGCGCCCGGTGGTACGATCGACACATCGTTCGCGAACAACGGGGTCGCGACCGCGGGCGACGTCGCCGGCAGCGCGGCGGTCGTCCTCGTGGACCCGAGTGACCGCGTGCTCGCCGCCGGTACGGTGACCGGGCCCACCGGTTCCCAAGATACCGCGGTCGTCCGGCTCACGGAATCGGGCGAGGTGGACCCGACGTACGGCTCGGGCGGCTGGGCAGTCGCCTCGTTCGGAGGTGACTCGTCCGTGTCCGGGGCGGTGCTCCAAGACGATGGCGCGGTCGTCGTCGTCGGCCAGACTCCGGGGCAGGGTTTCTCCGCGGTCCGGTTCTCAGCGGCCGGCGCATTGGACACCGCCTTCGGCACTGGTGGACGCGCGCCGCTCGAAGTCAACGGATCGGCCCAGGCGGTCGCGCTCGACGACCTCGGGCGCATTCTCGTGGCCGGGATCGCGGGGGCGGACGACGCGTCCGATGGGGTGGTCGTCTACAGGCTTTGGCCGTGAGAGACCCGGTCTACCGAACGTCGCGCCCCAGCGCATGCTCGAGTTGAATGCGCGCAATGCGTGCGTTTGATTTCGAGGTGAGGAGGTCGAGGCGGGCGCGCGTAAGATCGCTCTCCGCATCAGTCAATGTCGTCGACGTACCGCGCCCGTTGTTGAACAGCTCCCGCGCGACGCGATAAGCCTCCTGCGCGCTCGACAGCTCGCGCGTGCTCGCCTCGATCGAGAAGTCTGCCTCGTGCACGGCCTGCCAGTATTGCGTCACCTCGACTTCGATGCCGTCGCGCGTGTTGTACTTGTTCGCTTCCGTGGACGCGGCGCGCGACTCGGCCTCGGTCACCGCGCCGTCGGCTGTCAGGACATCGTTCGGCGCCCACGTGATCTTCGCGCCGACGTCCCAGGTGGGAAACGTCGTCTGGGCTTGCGGGAAAACGCGCGGGTTCGGATTTGCGACGATTCCGTCGGCGAATGCGCTGATGACCGGCCAGCGTGCCGACTTCGCTGCTGCCGCTTGCTTGCGGGCGGCCTCGGCGTTTGCCTCCGCGCTCTTGACCTCCGGGCGTGCCGCGAGCGCCTCGAGGGTCATCTGTTTGAGGCTGCCCTGGACGGGCGCGAGCGGAGCGTCGAGGTCTTCGCCTGGAACGAGTGCCTCCTCGTCGCGCCCGTGAATCGCAACGCGCACTTGCTTCTCGCTCAAGTCAGAGAGATTCTTTGCCTTCTCGAGCGCGAGCTCCGCCGAGGCGACGGACGTCTCGGCGCGCAAGACATCGGCCTTGGAGGCGTTGCCCGCCGCAAACTGATTGCGCGCGTCGCGCAAGTGCGTCCTCTGATCGTTGAGCGCTTGCACCGCCACGATGACCTGGCCGCGCGCGTTCAGCCAAGTGTAGTACGCAACTTTGCCTTTGGCTGCTGATCCTGAACGGGCCGTGACGTAGTCCCAGCGCGCCGCCTCCTCCGAGCGCGTGGCCGCGGTGTATTTCTGGTCCAGCTGCAGAAGGTAATCGCTGATGGGAACGGTGAGCGTCCCTTGAAGGAGCCAGTTGTTGAACACCAGCGGGAAGGAAAAGTTGGTTTGCATGGGGTTATTCCCTCCGCTCGTTACCGGCGCAAGGGAGATCGCCGGCGGCGTGAACTCACTCAGGCGCGTGTAGCTCCCCACTCCCGAGAGCCGCGGAAGAAACGACGCCCAGGCTTCTGCCACCCGCGCGGCGGCGCCTCGGACCGTCTCGAGAGACGCTCTGGCATTCCAGCTCGTGGCGCCCGCGCGAAGCCCCACCGCATCGGCCGTGATCCCGCCCGGTTGCGCACGAACGAGCTCGGTCGGGACCGGCAGCGGCGCCGTGTCGTCGCCCGTCGTTGGGGCCGCCGCCGATCCGGCGGGCGCAGGCGTGGTCGCAGGGACCGCCTCCTGCGCGCGAGCCGCCTGCGTGCCCAGCCACAATGAAGTCCCCACGAGCACGGCAACGCCGCCCGAGCCGATCCTTGTCCGCATCGTTACCATCCCTTTCGATCGCTTTCTGCTCACGCCGCCGGGGGAGCCTACTTCAAGCCGCCGCTCGGATGATCCGTTATGCTCACCGCGTGGAAGTCTGGAGCGCGGATCGGGTCTGGGCGCGCGTGGCGGCTCTCGCAGAGAGCGAGCCTGGTGGCGCCGTCGCGATGGATGCCGACGGGACGCTCTGGAGCGGCGACGTCGGGGAGGATCTGTTTCATGCGTTCGTGAAGCTCGGTCGGGTGGAGGCTCCGGCGATCGAGGCCATGCGCCGGGAGGCCCGCGACCACGACCTCTCCGATGCCGGCAGCGGGCCCGACATCGCGCGGCGCATCTACGCGGCGTACATCGACGGGCGTTTCCCGGAGAAACGCGTGTGCGAGCTGATGACGTGGGCGTTCGCCGGTTGGACGCGCAGCGACGTGCGCGCGTTCGCGGGGAGCGTGGTAGACGACGCCGGGCTGCCCTCGCGGCTGCACGGCGAGGTGCTGGGCGTGCTCGAGCGCGCTCGCGCGGCGGCCATGTTGGTCGTGATCGTGAGCGCGTCGCCGATCGACGTGGTCATCGAAGCCGCGCGGCGCACTGGCTTCGGCGAGGACGACGTGGTCGCCGCCCGGCCGCGGTTCGACGGGGACGTCATGATCCCGGAGGTCGAGCGGCCCATCCCTTACGCCGAGGGCAAGGTCGAGCGCCTGCGCCAGCGCATCGGTTCTACACGCGCGCTCTACGCGGCCTTCGGCGACAACGCGTTCGACGTGGCGCTTCTGGCGAGCGCGCGCCAGGGGGTTGCGGTGCGCCCCAAGGCCCGCTTGCGCGAGCGCGCACACGAAGTGCGGGGACTCGTGGAGCTTGCGCGATAGAAGCGCGCGAGGCATCGGTCCGGGTTTGGCATCGTTCTTTCCGCAAAAGCCGCTCCGGCTCGACGAAGGGTCTCTTGGACTCGAACCGGAGCGGCTTGATTCGCGCGAAAGGCGCTCCGACGTCGACGAAGCGCGCTCGGAGAGGAGCAACCGTACCTCTTGCCGCGAGCAAAGACCCTTTGTCAGCTGGAAAAGGCCACTTGTGGACTGGAAGAGGCCCTCTGACAACTGTCCGAGATCCGCGGCCAGGCAGAAAAGGTCCTTTGATAGGAGACAAATGTCCTCTGCAATCAAGCAACGGTCGTCTACCGATTGACAAAGGACCTCCGCCAACGACGTGAGGTGTTCTACTGATTGGCAAAGGTCCTCCTCCAACCAGAAAAGATCTTCTAACGAGAGACAACGGACCTCTGTTAAGAAAAAGCGAACCTCTACGAGTTGGCAAATGTCCTCTACCGAGAAAAAAATGTTCTCCGACAAGAGGCAAAGGACCTCCACCAAGAAGAAAATGTCCTCTGACAGGAGGCACGGGGTCTCTCCCAAGACACAAATGTCATTTTCCTATTCGCCGAGGCATTCGTCGAGACGACGCTCGACCTTTCCCAAAAGGTCGCGCCGAAGCGTAGTCGGACCATCCCTCATTTCTGCGCGGGCCCTTAGTACAGCGCCCAATTCAATGGTACCCAGCTTCGCTGGGCACGCCTGCTTCGCAGGCGGGCACTGTACTAAGACGATTCCCTTGGGGCTTCGCCCCAAACCCCGAATCGCCTCCCGGCGATTCAAGTACAGCTCCCCGCCCGGAGCTGCTGGATACCCTGTTGCGGGGAGCTGTACTCAGTTTCCGCAGAACACTTCGGCCGCGACCGAAAAGAAGTCTTCGAACGTCTGCCCGATCAGGCATTGCGCAGCGGGCCCGCCGTCCGCGGTGATCTGCTTGATGCAGTCGCTTGCTCCGAACCAGGACTTGCACCCGCAGGCGTTCGCCGCCGCGGTACACTGGTCCCAGTCGTCGAAGGCCATCGCGCTTGCCGCGCCGCAAACCGGGTCGCACGCCGCGTGCTCGCACTGGTCGAGCGCCTGCACGGCCTTCGCGCAATCAATCGCGCTCGGATCGAGGAGGGCGATGCAGCCCGCGCCGTTCGCCTCGACGACGTGGGCGCTGCGCACGATCGGTGCCCACCCGAGATCGCCAAAGTCGCTCGAAATGCACGCGCCGCAGGCCTGGTGCGCTTGGTCGGCGGCGGATCCGAATGCATCGCACGCCTGCGCGCCGCCGATCGAGAGGCAGTTCTGGTAGTATTCGTCGATCAGGGCAGGCGTGCATCGTCCCTGATGCGCGCCAATCGGCGGCCGCCAAGTGGGAACGAAGCCGGAGACGTCGGCCGGCGACGGGCAGGGTCCACCACTGCATGCGACGGCCCCGCCATCGTCGTCTTGCGCGGCCCCTCCTCGCCCTGCGGCGGCGTCGGGCTTCGCGCGCGATGCCCCGCCGCCCGCGTCCGCTCCGGCACCCGGCGAATGGTCTGCGACCACACCGCCGCAGCCGCCCGCGGCCGGACCAGCCGCACAGACCCAGCCGGCCAAGAGCACGCGTGCGATCACGGTCCTTGCCGCTTAGCGTAGCGTGGGGGGGTGCGCTAGGACATCGGCCCGAGCATGCGCGTCGCCCTAGCGCTTCTCATCGCGGCCGGCCCGGTCTCGACGGCCTGCGGCAGTCGAACGCAGCTACGCGTCGAGCCAGCCGACGCGAGCGCTCCGCTCGACGCGCCCGAAGGGCCCCTGCCCGTCGAGGCCGGGAGCCCCTGCACCAGCGATGCCGACTGCGCGGTTGATCGCTTTTGCGTGACTTCGGCACATTGCGACCCCGTCATGGGGTGCGTTCTCGCCCCGCGCAGCTGCGACGACGGCGTCGGCTGCACCCGCGACGAATGCTCCGATGTCTCGCGACGCTGCACCCACACGCCAGCGGATTCGCTGTGCCCGGACACGCAGCTCTGCTCGAGCAAGCGGGGCTGCGACGCGTTCGTGTACGTGATCGCATCCGATGGGCACGTGTACGAGGCCCGCGTCCCGTCGGGAGATCTCGTGGATCTCGGCGCGCCCCCCGCGAGCCTGGGCGACGTCGCCCTCGGTTCCAATGGAATTCTCTATGCGACGGACAGCTACGTTCTCTACGGCATCGACCGCGCCACCGCCGCAACGACGACCATCGCATCCATACTGCCGCTTCATCTGTACAACGGCTTGGGCACGGCGAACGGCGGCCTCCTCGCGACGGCGGACGTTCCGCAACTTCTCGCTGTCGGGGCTACGGATGGCGCGGCGGTCTCCCGCGCGACGTTGCCGTCTGGTTACCGTGCGAGCGGGGACGTGACGGCCCTCGGCGCGCGGGTTCTCGTCGCGGCGGCGTCGACGGCGCGTCCGTCGACAGACACACTCGTCGGAGTCGATCTGTCGACGGGCGGCTCGAGCGTGATCGGCGACCTCGGCTACCGCTGCGTGTGGGGCCTGGCAACTCTGGGCGGAGTCATCTACGGACTGACGTGCGAGGGGCGGATCCTCACGGTCGACGCGACGACGGGGCAGGCGGCCCAGATCGCGCGCGCGACACCAGGCTTCTTCGGCGCAGCCGGAAGGTAGGGGCGCGGCTTCTCGCGAGCGAGAGACGCGGCAGCGAGGGCTCTGGCGAGGCGCGCGCGCCCGCCCTCTCGGCTAGCATTCGCGCGTGCACAAAGACTCCGCAGCAGCCGTCGCGCCTTTGACAAGACGAGAGCTCTTTGGGACCGTCTTTCTGACGGGCGCGGCGGTCATGGTGATCGAAATTCTGGGCACGCGAATCATCGGCCCGGTATTTGGCGTCAACCTGTTCGTCTGGTCGGCTCTTCTCGCCGTGACCCTCGGCTCACTCGCGATCGGATACCACACGGGCGGAAGGCTGGTCGATCGAGCGCCGAGCCCCAGACTCTTGGGTCTCGGAGCACTTGCTCTCGCTCGAAGTTTTGCGAAAAATCCACGACCTTTTGCACCCAGGCGGTGTCCTGGCGCTGAATTTTGTCGGCTACGAGGACGGTCCGCACGCCGAGGCTACGTTTTTGGTGGCGCGCACCGTCCGAGCCGTCTTTTCTAGGGTCCGGACGTTTCGAGATAGCCCCCCAGGCACACGGCCCCGCGAGCCTAGTAACCTCATCTTTTTCGCGTCCGATGCTCCACCATTGGAGTTCCCGCTACCCGAAGGCGTTCGCTTCGAGAATGGCGCGTGCGAGCGTGTCCTTCGCTCCTTCCAACAATGGGAAGTGCTGACGACCGTTCCCCCGGGCGCTCTGATCACCGACGGCCGGAACCCGTTGGCGAGCCTTCAGCTTCCGGTTGCCGAGGCCCACTTCCGGGCGATGAACGAGTCCTTCCACCCGAGGTCTGGCTTCAGTAAACCCGCGATCGGACGGCCGAGGCGTCCTCATTCGCAGTACCCGCCCGGAAACCCCGGGCCGCCCCCGACGAGGTTGCACTTGTTCGAGCCGCAATCAGCATCGCTCAGGCACCCGCAGACGCCGGCGCCATTGGCGGCATTTCCGACGCATCGTGGCCCCGTCGGGTTGCCTGCGCAGCGGCTGTCCTGTTCGCACTCGCAGCTTCCGCCGTGCATCCGATGAATTGATCGCAGGGGACCCCGCCGGTTCTACAGCGTGGCGGGACGGTAAGGCAGCGGGCCGGGTCGTTGGCACGCCCGAGCGAACCCCGCGCACGAGAACGAGAACGAGGTCGAATGGCCGGGAACGATTTACGGGAGTCCACGTCCACGTCCTCCACGTCCACGTCCACGTCCACGTCCACGTCCACGTCCACGTCCACGTCCACGTCCACGTCCACGTCCGCGTGCGCGGTTCGTAGCGCTCAACCCTGAAGGTACTACCGAAAATCCCTGCTCATCGACGGCATCTCGTGCAGCCCGAGCCGCTCGAGTCGGTCGGGGATCACATATACAACGTCGCCCTGGCGTTCGATCCTCCCGTGCGCGACGAGCATCGAGCTCGTCGTGGCGACGTGCCGCCAGCGCTCGAACGTCTTCGCCCACAAGATGAGATTGATGAACCCCGTCTCGTCTTCGAGCGTCACGAATACGACGCCGCTGGCCGTTTGCGGTCGCTGTCGACAAATGACGACGCCCGCGGTGCTCACGCGGGCACCGTGGGGAATCGACGAGAGGTCGCGCGCGCTTTTGTAGCGCTCGGGAAGCGTCGGCCGCACGACCGACATCGCGTGGTCTCCGACCGCCACGCCGGTTGTTCGATAGTCGAGCGCGAGCTGCTCGGCACGCGTCAGATCGGGCAGATCGGGCATCTCCTCGTTCGGCTCGACCCCCGCAAACAAGCTCCCCTTTTGGGGCTGCGGTCCACGCGTCTTCCACATGGCCTCCCTCCGGGCGAGACCGAAGCCAGCGAGCGCACCACCCCGGGCGAGCGCGTCGAGCTCGCGCTTGTCGAGCGCCCCGCGCGCAACCAGATCTTCGACGCTGACGAACGCCTGCTGCCTTCGCGCCCGCTCGATGCGCCGCCCTGCCGCTTCGCCAAGCCCGCGCACGAGCCGCAACCCGAGGCGGAGCGCCCCGGACTCCGGACTCCAGCTTCCTGCCCAGACCTGCTCTTCGCGAAACTCCAAGCCCGGCGCTTGAAGCCCCTTTTCCAGCGTGCAGTCCCAATCGCTCGCGTCGACGCGCGCAGGGAGCACTTCGACCCCGTGGCGCTCGGCATCCTTGACGATCGAGCCCGGCGAATAAAATCCCATCGGCTGGCTGTTCACGAGCGCCGCCGCAAACGCCGCCGGGTGATGCACCTTCAGCCACGCGCTCGCGTACACCAGGAGCGCGAAGCTCGCGGCGTGGCTCTCGGGAAAGCCGTACTCCCCGAAGCCTTCGATCGACTGGTAGAGCCTCTCGCCGAACTCGCGCGCGATCCCGCCTTGCTCGAACCCGCGCAACAGCCGCTCGCGATGTCGCTGCAGCCGGCCGTTCCTGCGCCACGCCGCCATGTCCCGCCGGAGCTGATCCGCCTCCCCGCCCGTGTACCCCGCGCCCACGATGGCGATCTGCATCACCTGCTCCTGAAAGAGCGGCACCCCGAGCGTGCGCTCGAGGATCGGGGCGAGCTTCGGGTGCGGCAGGCTCACGGCCTCCTCGCCGGTTCGGCGGCGCAAATAGGGATGGACCATCCCGCCCTGGATCGGCCCGGGACGCACGATCGCGACCTCCACGACGAGATCGTAGAACGCGCGCGGCCTGAGCCGGGGCAGCATCGCCATCTGCGCACGGCTCTCGATCTGGAACACGCCCACCGTGTCGGCCGCGCACAGCGCGTCGTACACGCGAGAATCCTCCGCCGGGATTCGCGCAAGCCGATCGATCGCCGTCGGAGCGCGCACCCGATCGTCGTCCGCGACCAGAGCGAGCGCCTTTCGAATCGCGGTCAGCATCCCCAACCCCAGAACGTCGACTTTGAAGAAGCCGAGTGTATCGAGGTCGTCTTTATCCCAGGGAATGGTCGTGCGGCCGGGCATCGTCGCCGGCTCGACCGGCGCGACGTGAACGAGCGGCTCGGCGCTGAGCACGAACCCGCCGACGTGGATCGACAGGTGTCGCGGATACCCCTGGATCGCTTGCGCCATCGCCACCACCTGCCGCACGCGCGAATCGCCCGGATCGAAGCCGGACTCGGCGACCCGCCGGCGCTGAACGTCGCCGACCTTGTCCCACCACGATACGAGCGTGCCAAGCCGGTCCACCTGCTCGAGTGACAACCCAAAGGCCTTGCCCACCTCGCGCAGCGCGCTCTTTCCGCGGTACGAAATGACCTCGCTCACCATCGCGGCGCGGTCACGGCCGTACTTGTCGTAGATCGCTTGAATGACCTCTTCGCGCCTCTCGTGCTCGAAGTCGACGTCGATATCGGGCGGCTCGCGACGTTCGCTGGAGAGAAAGCGCTCGAACAGGAGATTGCTGCGCGACGGATCGACGGCCGTCACGCCGAGGCAATAGCAAACGGCGCTGTTGGCGGCGCTGCCGCGACCTTGGCAGAGAATGTCCTTTCCCCGGGCAATGGCCACGATCGCCTCGACGCTCAGAAAATAGGGCGCCACCTCCAGCTCGGCGACGAGAGAAAGCTCCTTTTCGATCTGCACGGCGACCCGCTCGGGCAACCCCTTGGGCCACCGCTTGCGCGCCCCCTCGTACGTCAACCGGCGCAGCGATTGGTCGGGTGTTTCGCTCCCCGGGGCCGCGCCGACTTCACTCGGGAAGCGATACTTCAACTCGCGCAACGAAAAGCGGCACGCGTCGGCGACTTCGCGCGACCGCGCAAGCCAAGCCGGTTGTTCGGCGAATAGGCGCCGCATCTCGTTGGACGACTTCAGATGAGCCTCGGCGTTCGGCAGGAGCGCGCGCCCGGCTTCGTCCAACGTCCAATTTTCGCGAATGCAGCAGAGAACGTCGAATATCGGCTTATCTTCGGAGACGGCGAACAAGGCACGATTGGTCGCGCATCCTTCGACGCCAAGCGTTCGCGTGATCGCCTCTGCCCGGGCAATTCGCGCGCCGTCTTCCCCGTCGAAGTGGCGCCACGCGGCAATCGAGAGCCGCTCGCCGAACGCGTCTTTCAAATCCGCGATCGCCGCCTCGCCTTCCGGCGGCGCGGTGCACCAGAGCCCTCGGGCGTTCGCGCACACCCGTTCGACCGGCAGCCCCGCGAACTGGTTGCGCGGGACTCCCTCGTCGATTGCGCGCGGCTTTCCTTTCGGGTGGCGTGCGTGGCTCTCGGTGAGAATGCGGCATAGGTTTGCATAGCCTTCCCCCGTGGCGACGTGGAGCCATACGGCGGACAGCGGAGCGCCGTCGATTGCCAGCTCGCAGCCTACGACGAGCCGCACCCCGAGCTCTTCGGCAGCCTCGAGCGCGCGCACCATTCCGTAAAGACCGTCGCAGTCGGCGATGCCCACCGCGTCGTAGCCCAGCTTCGCCGCCCTCTCGACGACCGCCCGCGGCGGTGATCCCCCCCGGAGGAATGAAAAATTGGTTCGGGCGATGAGCTCGACGGACACGCGTACACGCGTTCCTCACGCGGTCCGAGAACGGACGAGATCAAGCAGCGCGCCGACATCGAACGGTTTGCTCAGGCGAACGTTGGGCACGCGTTCGAGAAACTCGCTAGCGCGCAGCGTGAACGCTCCTCCCGTGACGAACACCATCCGATCCGCCTGCCCGGGCGCGATCTTCCGAAGCACGTCGTAGAGGCCCGGGCCGTCCATCTGCGGCATGAGTAGATCGCAGAGAATGACGTCGAACCGCTCGCCCGACTCGATGTGCGCCAGGGCCTCGCGGGCGCTCGTCGCACCGACCACTTCCCCTTCCTTCGAAAGCAGCTGCTGGAGCGAGAAGCAGACGATGGGCTCGTCGTCGACGACCAGAATCCGTCCTCGAGACTTCGACATGGGAGGGATGGGAATGCTCTCGCCCGCACGCGCGGCGGCAATCGCGCCGATCGTTCGGCCGGCGGTGGGAAGCTCTACGCGAAAGACGCTCCCCCTGCCCTCCTCGCTCTCGACCGTGAGCGTTCCGCCGAGCGAAGTGACGATGCCGTGGCAAATCGCCAGACCGAGACCGGTGCCTATCCCTACCGGTTTGGTCGTGAAAAACGGCTCGAAGATGCGTCCGATCACCTGAGGCGGAATGCCGACGCCGTTGTCGTGCACTTCGACGACGACATGCTCGGACGCGGACGCGCGAAGGACCACGCGGATTTCATTCGCTTCGTACTGCCTCTCCGGAAGGGCTTGCACCGCGTTCATGAGCAGATTCAAAAACACCTGCCCGAGGCGGGCTTCGTTCGCGACGACTTTCGAGGTCAGCGCGTAGTCCTTCACCACGTGGGCTCGATGGCGGATCTCGTTGGCGATCATGGCGAGCGCAGAGTCGAGCACCTGCGCCACGTCGAGCGGCGCGAGCGACTCGTTTTCCGGCCGCGAGAACGTCTTGAGGCTTCGGACGATGTCGCGAATGCGCTCCGCGCCGTTTCGAGCGTGGTCGAGGGCCAGACACACCTCGCGTCCGCGGTCGTCCGACGGCGAGCCAGGACGTTGGTCGGCAAGGAGCTTCGGCAACTCGTCGCTGACGTAACTCAGGTTGAGCAGCAAGTAGGCCAATGGGTTGTTGATCTCGTGCGCAACTCCCGCGGTCAGCGTACCGAGCGACGTCAAGCGATCCGTCTGCGCGAGGCGAGCTTGCAGCTCGCGCTGCTCGCTCGCGACGAGCAGGTGATCGAGCGTGTCGATGAGGGTTTCGTACTCGACGGGCTTCTTCAGGTACGCGTCGGCGTCGATCGCCGCGGCCTTCGCCGTCGCATCGGCGCTCAGGGCGACGACCGGAATCTGGGCGAGATCCGGATCGTGCTTCTGGGCGACGCGGAATTGCCAGCCGTCCATCACCGGCATCATCAGGTCGAGCAAGATCACGTCGGGCTTGGGCGAAGAATGGAGCCATTCGAGAGCCTCGCGGCCGTTGCTGCAGCCGGTCACGTGAAAGCCCTCCATCGAGAGCAACCCGTCGAGCGTCTCGCGGATGTCGGCGTCATCTTCGACGACGAGAAGCGCCCGGCCGGACGCCCGTTTCTCGAAACCAGTCGAACGCATGGATCCATCAATATGCCGCACGAGAACGCCATGTCGAACGAATCATCCTCCGTGGCAAATTGCCTCAATCGATCCAACCGCGAAGCAACGGACAGGCTCCGGGGTGGGCCGAGAGCTCCAGCCATGCGAGCGCCCCGTCGATCCATGCGGCCAATAGATCGCGGCGCGGCGACGGGTGTCGCCACCATTCGACGGCCTCGATACGCGCGATGTGCGCGATACGCGCGACGTGCTGCTCGCCCGTGAGCACCGCAGGAGCAACGGGCGTAGCATGGATAAGTCGGGAGGGCTCGAGCGCCGACGTGACGAGAAAAGACTTCGCAGTCGAGAGCTCTGCCCAAGCATCCGAAGACAGGAATATTTTCTTCAGCGGCATGAGCCGCGTGCGCTCGACGGGGGACCAGGTGTCGACGAGCTCCAGTGTGCCGACGACTCCTTCTCCGAGCTCCGCCGACAACTCTGCAACGAGGCGCGGCAAGGCTCGATGCGCCTTTGGCTCCGGCGAGAGCAGATCGAGCGTTCGCCCCGGAGCGCGCGCAAGATCCGGTGCGCGCAAGGTCACGGCGAGCACGGGGGCCGGCAGCGAGCAGCCTTCGAGTCGAACGCGGACGATGGAGAGCAAATCCGCCGCCCGCGCAATCGGCGAAGGAAGGATTATCGGGAGCACCAAGCGATGGGGGCACGGCTCGGTCTCCGCGGGGAGCGGGCCGGCCCGGACGGACGGCGAAGGGAGCAGAGCGCGGTCGAGCGCGAGCACGAGCTCCAATCGCGCCGCCGCGAGCGCACGTCCGTAGAGGCGCGCCGCGAGCCTGTCGCACAATATTTTGAGCACGAACGCGAGCGACTCGGTCGCGTGAGCGCCCCACTCGAGCTCGACCCGCTCTTCGGGCACTTCCGGCGGACGCCACGCTTCGAGCGGCGCGAGGTCCCGACCGTCGAGGAGCTGCATGACGTCGTGCGCTCGCTCGCCGAGGCGCATGCCGAGCGCTTTGCGCGGCAGCTTCTGCAGATCGCCGCAGGTGGAAAGCCCGAGGTCTTCCAGCCACGCGGACACATCGTCGTCGAGCGCAAGCGCGGCGATCGGCAACGAGCGAACGGCGAAGGCCCCCTGCCCTTCGGGAACGACCACGGGCTCCTCGGGGATGGACGACGCGACGTGTACTTTTGGCCGCGTCGAAAAGCGCGCGACGGCCGACGCCACGCGCGGCCCGTCGGCCACGGCGACGCGGCAGGCATGCCCCATCGAACGAACCGTCGCGCCGAGCGCTTGCGCCAGCTCGATGTCGCCGCCATGCAAGTGCGCGCAACCCCCTACGTCGACCCAGACGACGTCGAGCGCGGCGTCGAAGGCCGTCGTCGGTCCAAACGCGAGCATCGCTTCGGCGACGCGTGCCAGTGTCGTCTGCACGGTCGCGTTGGGCACCACCCGCACGCGCAATGCGGCGCACTTCGCGCGCGCCGCAGCCACCGTTTGCCCCGGACGTACCCCGAATGCGCCCGCTTCGTGCGATACGACGTCGATGCGCGTGTTGCCGAGAACGTCGCGATCCGTCTGCACCGCGCCCCCCGCGCGAGCGACAATCACCGCGAGAACGGGTTGGGGCTCGCTCTCCCGCGCGATTTCGAGCCGGATGTCCGGCAGCGCAATGCAAGCGATGCGTCGACCCATGGTCACTCACCGAAACGAGAGATGGGAAACGACTGCGCTCCCCTCGAAGTGGAAACCATGGGGTCGAAACGGGATCGTTTTCGCGAGACCGATTCGAGCCCGCTTGTCTTTTCCCACGCGCACGACCAGTTCGAGGGGACCGGGCCGAGACAGCTCGACACGCAACGCCACGGGCCACGGGACGGCGTGCGGCCTGGACGCGTTCGTGAGAAGGAGCACCGTCGTGCCGCTCGGTTCCGCAGCGAGCGCCAGCTTGCGGACCAAAACGTGACCCGCGATGCGCTCCGCAGCCTTCGCTTCGCCGTGTCCGCCGACCTTGCTTGCGTTCTCTCGAAACGGCCGTTCCGCTTCCGCTCTGGGGACTGCGTCGAAATCGATCACCACCACTTCGAACGCTCCGGACTCGACCAACTTCACGGCGACGCGCCCGAGCTTCGCTCTCGGCCCGCGCACGACGAGCATCCGGGCGAGCTCCACCCCTGCCGCCGCCACCCCCGGCGCATGCAACGTTCCCTCCGGGTCGAGCCATGCGCACCACGCACCCTGACCACGTGCTTGCCCCGCGCGTACCGCCGCGAGGGCGACGCTCGTCGACCCGCCCAGAGCTCGCGGAGCCGCCAGCTCCACCACCCCACGCGGCAGCCCACCGTCGGGCAACACGGCGTCGAGCTCGGCCCAAGAGAGCGCGAGCGCATCGGGCGTCCGCGTCTCGTCGGCGCGGGCGATCCGCAGTTTACCCCGCCCGGAAGAGCCGAGCTGGAGGAGAAGGGCTTCGACCTCGAGTGCAAGAGACATGGTCAGCACCGGCACTGAACAAGTTAGCAGGCCCCCACGAGGATGCGCAAGGAGAGGCGAGAGAACAGGGAAAGGCATCTCTCCCTCTTGGGACGGGAACCGAGCTGGATGCTAGAGAGGGGCTTGGTGCTCTCTCCCGACCCGCAGCTCGAGCGACTGCGCGCCACGGTGCGCGAGATGGGCTCGGCCCTCGTCTGCTACTCCGGCGGCGTCGACAGCGCGCTCGTCGTCGCCGTCGCCCACGAAGTCTTGGGGGATCGGGCCGTGGCGATGACCGCGGTGTCGCCGAGCCTCGCGCCGTTCGAAAGAGAAGCGGCCATCGCCATCGCCAGGCAGATCGGCGCGCGCCACGAGCTCGTCGAGTCCCACGAGATCGACCGACCGGGCTACGTCGAGAACTCTCCCAACCGGTGCTTTCACTGCAAGACGGAGCTCTACGACATCGCCGAGATCAAACGGCGCGAGTGGGGCCTTGCCCACGTTCTCAACGGCACGAACCTGGACGACCTCGGGGATCACCGCCCCGGCCTCGAAGCCGCCAAGCGCGCCGGAGCTCGCAGCGTGCTCGTCGAATGCGGCCTGCACAAAGAAGACGTGCGCCGGTGCGCGCAGCTCTTGGGGCTGGCGGCGTGGGACAAGCCCGCGAGCGCGTGCCTGTCCAGTCGAATCCCTTACGGCACGGCGGTGACGAGCGAGCGGCTCGCGCAGATCGGCGGCCTCGAGGCCGAAGTTCGGATCTTGGGGCTGCGGCAGGTGCGGGTGCGCTGGCACGAGGTGCGGTCGTCGGCATCCTCGTCGCCCGGCCGGGAGCCAGAGCCGGCGCTCGCGCGGATCGAAGTGGCCCGCGAAGAGCTCTCTCGGGCGTTCGAGCTGCGCGACGCGATCGTCGAAGCGGGCAAGCGCTTCGGCTTCGCGTACGTCACGCTCGATCTTCAGGGCTATCGTACGGGCAGCCACAACGAAGTGATCGTCGGGCGCAGCTTGCGGGTGGTGTAGTCCCGGCCGAACGCAGATCCGTTCGGGCGCAGACCATAAGGACGATTCCGCGCCGTGGAAATCCAGGCTGGGGCGCCGGGCCATCGACCGCGCGCCGTCCGGACCCTATGTTTGCGTGGTGAGGAAGCGTGCCCCGCTCACAGTACTGTTCGACGGGGCTTGCTCGTTCTGCACGGGCTCCGCGCGCGCCGTCTTGCGAATCTTCGGCGCCAAGCGCGTCACGCTGACCGACTTTCAGCGCCCGGGAGCGCTCGAGCCGTATCCCCAGCTTCACCACGACGCGCTGATGCGGAAGATGCACGTCGTCGCCCCCGACGGGCGGGTGTTTGCTGGCGCCGAAGCGTTCGCACGCATCGTGGTGCAAGTGCCCGTCCTCGGGTGGATCGGGTGGCTGTACTACGTCCCGGGCATACGGCAGACGGCGGACACCTTATACGCGCTCGTTGCGAAGCACCGTTATCGATGGTTCGCACGCACCAACCAGTGCACGGACGAAGCCTGCAAAGTGCACGGCCCGACCTAGCGGTCTGTCCCGAGGTTCGCCGAGCCGAGTCAGCCGCGGAGCGGCATACTCATGAGAGAGACGACCGCGAGCGTCCGACGCGGATGCGTGTCGGTTTCGGGCCGAGACGAATCACGGGAGGCGGGGCCATGAGACGGTGAAGACAATTCGCGATCCCATTGCCCAAGACGAGTTCCTACCTGAATCCACGGCATGCCAACCTGCGGTGCGGGCACGGGCACGGGCACGGGCACGGGCACGGGAGGACAGGCCCTCAGTGAACTTGCGTGTACACCTCGTCCCCGCCCCCCGGCGACGGAGTGTGCGGCGCGTCCGATCCTGCGGCCGCGTGGCACGCCACGCAAATCGTCATCGGCGTCCCCGATGCTCCGAGTCCGTCGGCTACCACGCCTTGCGCGTCGTGGGGCACGGCGCTCGACGTCGGGACGCGTTCGTACCAGTACCAGTTGCTACCCCCCGCGCTGGTGGCTTGGGTCTTCGAGTACACGGCATAGCCCACGACGTTCATGCCGGCGTCGTCGTAAAGCTCTTTGACGGCCGCCGTTCCCTCCGGTCGCTCTCCCGTTCCCGAGAACGAGCTCGCCAGGTCGTTGGAGCAAATGCGGTTGATGCCGTGCGGCGATGGGCTGCGGGCAGGGTGAGAGGCCGCTTCGCAGTGCCAGCTCTTGTACGCGCCGCCCTGAAGCCACGTTTCGACCGCCGGGCCGCTGGTCGGAGGCGTCTGGGAGGCGGACGCCCCCCCGGAATCGCCGCCGGCGCCGGCCGAAGGCGTGCTCGAGCTGCTGCACGCGGCCAGCAACACCGCGAGCCATGGGGACGAGACGAGACGCGCGCACGATCGGATCGACATGGGCATGAGAACCTCCGCAGGCAGAGAAGTCCGAGCCGCAGGCGGACGTCCCCGCCTCGCCCGCGCGCGAAAGCAGCGCCGGGCGAACGTCGCCTGAGCTCACCCAGTACGGAGCGACGTTCGATCCGTTACTCCGATTTTTTCGTGACGGCGTCGAACCTCACGCCCGGGTGAGCCGGTACCCGAGCAGCCCCCCGGCGATGCCGCCGACGACCATGGCCGTCCCGTGCCCGACGATGACGTGAAGCGCCGTCGGATCGGGGCAGGAAAGGCAGATCGTCGCGGTCGACAGACCGCCGCATGCGACGCCGAGAGCGGCCGTTCGCCATCGTGAGGCCGTCGCGAACGCGTGCCGATAGGCCCACGCGCCGAGCGCGAGCGGACCCACCGTGAGGATCATCGTTTGCCCCATGCAGTGCAGCGCACCCGCCCAGAACGGGCCCCCCTCGAGAGCTCGCGGGCTCACAGCGAGCGTCAACAAGCCGAAGAAGAGCGGCGGCACGGCCACCCAGGCCGGCCACGCCGTCGCGACCGGCCCCGGTCCGCGGCGGGTGCCAGCGCTCCAGGCGACGGCCACGGCGAGCAGCGGAATGACGAACGCCACAGCCACGGCCGACGCGGAACCATAGCTCAGGCCCGGTCGCAGGCCCGCGAGGGACAACCACGCCGCCTCGTAGACGATCGCACCGGCCGCAGCGACGATCCGCATCGTCTTCACGCCCGATCGGGTCGCGGAGACGACCCTTCGGGAGAC
>Ga0265313_10000083_pt1 | contig 92778 bp, 80 predicted proteins | sample 4123metaG_FD_203122 | JGI IMG/M metagenome (GOLD analysis project Ga0265313, IMG submission 203122) | Rhizosphere microbial communities from Carex aquatilis grown in University of Washington, Seatle, WA, United States - 4-1-23 metaG | ecosystem: Host-associated > Plants > Roots > Rhizosphere >... | reverse complement strand
GCGCGATAGCGCAGCGCCGCCTCGCTGGCGAGAGCCGTGACCAGCACGGTGCGTTCTTCGCCTTTGCGCGCGCGCAGCGTCACCGAGATGTTCCGTCCGGCCGCGTTGACCAGCAGACGATCCGGCGTCACGTCGCGCGAGAGGCGTTTCCCGCCGATGGCAACGATGCAGTCGCCTTCGTGAACGTCGTGCCCGGGCTCGGCCAACGGCGAATCGTGCTCGCGATTCCAAGAGTCGCCGCGATAGATCCGCTCGATGCAGTATCCTCCGCGATCTTCGTCCCAGCGCAAGTCCGCGCCGAAAAAGCCCCGCTGATACTGCGGCGGTTCGCGATAGTCGCCGCCCCACTCGTAGGCGTGGGACGTGCCGAGCTCGCCCTGCATCTCCCAAATCAAATCGGAGAGCTCGCCGCGCGTGCGAACGCGCGGCAGTACGGAAGCATAGCGGTCGAAGACCCGATCCCAGTCGATGTCGCTCATGTCTTCGACCCAGAACTGTTCGGTCTGCAGCCGCCACGCTTCGCGATACATCTGCGACCACTCGTCGCGCGGAACGATCTCCACGCTGGCGCGCTCGAGTTCGATCCAGCCGCTGCGGCGGCCCGGTTCGGGCGGCGGCTTCTGCTCGTCGCCTTCTTCGGGAAGATCGCTGAGGGCGTCGACGGCACGCAAACGGTCGCGCGACCGGTAGACCAGCGTGCGCCCGTCGCGGCCGATCTCGATCTCGTCGACTTCAGTGGCGAGCGTCGCCAACCGCTGCTGGTCGAAATCATAGGCCATGAGCGTACCGTGGCCTTCGCTGTCGAGATCCTCGCGGCGCACCGGCTTGATGCCCTTGACGGGAAATCGCGTGAAGAGCGCACGCTCGCGCGCCGCAACGATCTGGCCGTATTCGCCCTCGTCTACCGGAAAGCCGAGCACGCGTCCGCTGATGCCGGCGAAGTCGATCGAAACGTCCGGCATTTTCTCCGGTTTGTGGTTCGAGCGTTCGCGTTCGCGAGTGTGCTCGTGGTGGATCGGCTTGGGCTTGGGAACGAACGGCGACGACACGTCGTCGCGTAAGGTGACGACGAACGGGCGGCTCGCCTGTGGGAAGCTCAAATCGAACTGCAGCGCGTCGTAGACGGGGTTAAAATCGCGCGTCGAGATGAAGTACAGATAGTTGCCGTCCGGATCCCAAACCGGCGAGCGATCGATGCGCAGGGCCGAAGTGATGTCGTGCACTTTGCCCGAGCGGACTTTAACCACGCGGATGATCGACGTTCCCTGCGCCGGCCACCACACGTAGGCGATGAAGCGTCCGTCGGGCGAGAAGGCCGGCTCCTCGATGCGGTGCGTCGGGCAGGTGTCGACCACGCGCACGTTCCCGTCGTCGAGATCGAGAATGCATAGCTCGTGCCGGTGATTGGCGAAAGCGACGACGCGGTCGGAAGGCGAGCAGATCAGGTCGGTCACGCGTCCGATATCGCCGCTGGTAACGAGCTTCGCTTCGCTCGATGCGTCGGCGCGGCAGACGCCGATCTGTTCGTATCCGTTGACGTCCGTAACGTAGACGAGATGCTCTCCGTCGGCGAGCCATTGCGTCAGGCGCGTGCGCGCGCCGCTTCCCGAGCCGTGTCGCGTCACTGCGCCTTCGAAAAGCGGCATCGTGAACTGCTGCCCGCGCGAAACAAAGGCGAGCTGCGTGCCGTCGGGGTGAGGCGCGAATCCCTCGAGCGACTCGGCTGCATTTTCAAAGCGGCGCACCGTTTGCGGTGCGGTCGAGTGCGTATGAACTTCGACCGGCGAGACCGCGTCGGCAGCGATGTCGTAAAACGAAATGGTGCCGCCGTTGGAGTAGACGATGCGTTTGCCGTCGGTAGAGGGAAAGCGAACGTAATACTCGTTCTCGTTGGTGTGCCGGCGCAGCTCGCCGCCGTCCAGCGCACACGAATAAATGTTCCCGATGCCTTCGTGATCGGACAAGAAGTAAATGCGATCGCCGATCCACATCGGCCAACACGGATTCCCGTCGGGCAGGGGAAGTCGCGAGAAGATGGCGCTGCCCATCGCATCGACCCAAATCTCGCCCGCGGTCCCACCGCGATAGCGCTTCCAACGCGCCGGGTCCGCCGCGTTGCGTCCAATAACCATTCGGCCGCCCGGCCCGAAAGCGAGCGAGCGGGCGTGCCCTAGATTTAGCTCGCGCGGCGTGCCTCCGTCGCGGGGGACGGCGAAGGGTCGCGTTTCGCCCTCATACCAGGTGGTCGGATTCGCGCAGAAATAAATCTCGCTGCCGTCCTCGCTCCAGCCGATCGTCTGCGCGAGCGTGGCGCCGAGAAATGTGAGGCGGCGCGGCTCGCCGCCACGCGACGGCATCACGTAGATCTCGGGATTTCCCTCATCCGTGGAGATGAAAGCTATCCATGCGCCGTCCGGCGAGATGCGCGGAAACGAACAACTTCCGAAACTGACCGTCAACCGAACGCCGTCGCCTCCGCTCGCCGGGACGGCCCAAAGATCGTCCTCGCAAACGCAGACGATGCGGTCGCCCGCTATCGACGGATAGCGGTAATACCCCTGATCCATAAGACCAAGCTTGGCGAAAGACTATGCGCCTTCCCTTGGAAGTTTTACGATAGCGGTTTGCCGCGTTAGGGGCGGCGAGGAATTACGCCGCCGGTCGAATGCAGAAGCCTCCCGAGCGTCGCGTCGAGCTCGGCCGCATTTTGAATCTGGGTGATGTAGGGCACCAGCGTCGGGGTCGTGGAGCGGACTTGAAAGGGCAGAATCGGTCCGCGCCAGGCGAATTGGGTCGCCGAATCGCCGGCCAGGCTGCGAAAAAATAACTCGGCGCCCAATGCATTGGCCCAGCCGAATTCGTCGCGCGTGTACCGCCAATACCCGTCGGGATAAAAGCTTTCGTGGATCAACCCGCTCTCGCCGTCGGTTTCGGCCAGCGTGGTGATCGCCGTCGCGACTTCGATCGACGACGTTGCGGTAAGGGCGCGTCCGATGATGCCGAGCGGCCAGACGAAGCCATAGGGCGTATGCGGGCTGCCGAGCCCTTGCGCGTACCGCCCGGCAAAATAGTACGGATTGTCCATGCTCAAAGCAAACTTACGCGTGGCCAAATAGGTCGCGTCGAATGCGGAACACCAGTCGATATACGGCAGCGTCGTGAGATTGGGAATGTTGGCGTCGTCCATCAGATTGTAGTGTCCGTAACCATCGGTCTCATACGCGTACATCCAGACGTGCCGGTCGGTATTGTAAAATCGCCCGTATCGCTCGATCCCGAGCTGCACGCGCGCGCCGGCCGATTGCGCCGCGTCCGCAAGATGGGCGTCGCCGTAGCCTTCTTGCGCGAGCTGCACGATGTCGCGAAGCGCGACCACTGCTAGCGCGTTGGCTGGAACGTTGAACGCATAGCGGACCGCGTCGTCAGAGGGCCGGAAGGCGCTCCAGATTAACCCCGTCGCTTCGTTGAAGTTCGGATCGCTGTAAGTCCTCTGCGGATATCGGTAATGACTGCACTCCCGGTGGCGCTGCTCGCAGCGATAGGTCGTGACGATCGACGTGAGGGCGCGGTGCAGATCTTTGCTGAAGACGGTGCGGTCTCGCGTCGAGCGCCAGTAAACCGAAGCGAGCACGGCGAGCCAGGCCGGAGAGTCGACTTCCCACTTTCGTTCCCAAACGCCGTAGTCGGCGGTCAGCGCGTTGGCGTACGGATCGGTGATTACGTTGCGGGCGTTGCGATGGATCACCCCGACGAAGCGCTCGCGGAGCACTGGAAAGGCCGCCTGATAGCGTATGTACGGAATCGTCTGCGCGGAGGAATCGCGCAACCACATCGCCGGGATATCGCCCGTCTGCACGTACGTGGTAGCGTCGTCTTCCAAGAAGAAGTCGCGCAGCAGCGTGTGAAAAAGCGTCTCGGTCTTAATGTCGCGGACCCGCTTACCGGTCAGCGGGACCACGAGCGTCGCGGCCGGCGCGGCTTGCGGCCATGCAAACGCGACGACCGCGCCGAGCGTCAAGAGCGCCGCACAACGCGATGCGAACGATTTCACTGCGCGGGTAGTTGGCTTCGAGGAAGGTCCGCTCTTGCTTAATGCTAAGAGAGAGGAGCTTTGACCGCCTACGCCGAGCTGCTACGCGATTTCGAAGCGCGCAAGCCGCGCGCGCTGGCGCGCGCGATATCGCACGCCGAATCGGGACGTGGCCGCGAGCTGGTGCGCGCGTTATTTGCTAAGACCGGCCGCGCCATGACCATCGGCCTCACCGGGCCGCCCGGCGTCGGCAAGTCGACGCTTGCCTCCGGATTGGTGCGTAAGGCGCGTGCACTGAAGAAGAGCGTCGGCGTCGTTTCGGTCGACCCCAGCTCGCCATTCTCGCACGGCGCGTTGCTCGGCGATCGCATTCGCCTTACCGAGCACTTCACCGACGAGCTGGTTTTCATCCGGTCGATGGCCAGCCGCGGGCATCTCGGCGGACTCTCCGGCGCGACGGCCGACGCGGTGATGCTGATGGATGCGTTCGGTCTGGACGTGGTCCTAATCGAAACGGTCGGCGTGGGACAGAGCGAGGTTGCCGTTGCGGAGCTGGCCCAGACGACGCTGGTGGCGTTGCAGCCCGGCAGCGGCGATTCAATTCAGGTGCTCAAAGCCGGCATCATGGAGATCGCCGACGTTTTTGTCGTTAACAAATCGGACCACCCGATGGCCGACCAGCTGCGCCGTGAGATCCGCTCGATGATGGAGATGCTGCAGTTTACCGGCTGGGTTCCCGAACTCGTCGCGACGCAGGCACTCTCCGGAGACGGAGTCGACGAGCTCTGGAACGCCATCGAGCGTCACATGGCCTATCTCAACGAAACGGGCGAAATCGAACGACGGCGCCGCGACGCATTCGTTCACCAAGTACGCCAGCTTGCGCTCGGGCGGCTGGAGCGGCGACTCGATCGCGAGCTGCAAGACGACGCGCGCGCCGGCGTCGATCCCTACGAAGCGGCCGATCGCGTTCTAGCGTCACTGGGCCTTTCTTAGGGAGAATATGGCCTGGCGTCGAAAAACTCGGCCGCTATGGCCAAGATGATCGAGCGCCCGACCGGGCTCTGGGCGCGGCATGGTCCGGGTTCCGGTGCGGTCGACCGGACGATTTCAGACGTTCCGCTAAAAGTCGCCTACGAGCCGCTTGACTCGGTTGCGGCCGATACGGCCGCGCCCGGTGACTATCCGTATACGCGCGGCATCCATCGCAACGGCTATCGCGACCGTTTATGGACGATGCGCCAATTCGCCGGCTTCGGCACCGCCGCGCAGACTAACGACCGCTATCACTTCCTGCTCGAGCAGGGCCAGCACGGGCTCTCGGTTGCTTTCGACATGCCGACGCTGATGGGTTACGACTCCGACGCGGCGCAATCGCGCGGCGAGGTCGGCAAGTGCGGCGTCGCGATCGATTCGCTGGCCGACATGGAGGTGCTCTTCGACGGCATCGATATGGGCGGCATAACCACCTCGATGACGATCAACGGTCCGGCCTGCATCGCGCTGGCCCAATACGTCGCCGCGGCTGAAAAGAAGGGAATCCCGCGCGCGAAACTCGGCGGCACCATTCAAGCCGACATTCTCAAAGAATACATCGCGCAGAAAGAGTGGATCTTCCCGCCGCGGCCGCACATGCGCATCATCGTCGACATGATCGACTTCTGCACGCGCGAGATGCCGAAGTGGAATACCATCTCGATCTCCGGCTACCACATTCGCGAAGCCGGCTCGACGGCCGCACAGGAGCTGGCCTTTACGCTGGCCGACGGCTTCGCCTACGTCGAGGCCTGCATGGCCGCCGGGATGGACGTCGACTCGTTCGCGCCGCGCCTTTCGTACTTTTTTAACTCGCACATCGACTTCTTCGAAGAGATCGCCAAGTTCCGGGCGGCGCGGCGCATCTACTCGCGCCACATGCGTGAGAAGTACGGCGCGCGCAATCCGCGCTCGTGGCAGCTGCGATTTCACACGCAGACCGCGGGCTGCAGCGCCACCGCGCAGCAACCCGAGAACAACATCGTGCGCGTTGCCTTCGAAGCGATGGCGGCGGTGCTCGGCGGAACCCAGTCGCTGCACACCAACTCGATGGACGAAGTGCTGGCCCTGCCGAGCGAAAAGTCGGTCGAGATTGCCCTGCGCACGCAGCAAGTCCTTGCCTACGAGACCAACGTCACCAACGTCGTAGACCCGCTGGGCGGATCGTATTTCGTCGAGGCGTTGACCGACGAGATGGAGCGTCAGGCCGAATCGTACTTCGCGCAGATCGCCGAATACGGCGGCGTCATCGAAGCCATCGAGGCCGGCTTCTTCCAGCGCGAGATCGCCGAGGCGAGCTATCGCTACCAGCGCTCGATCGAGACCAAAGACCGCATCATCGTTGGTGTGAACGCGTTCGTGCGCGAAGACGAGAAGCAACCGGCCGACTTGCTTAAGATCACCGAAGAGACCGAGCGCGCTCAGTCGCGGTCGGTACAGTCGGTTCGCGAAACGCGCGATCCCGCCCCCGTCGCTCCGGCGCTGCAACGCCTGCAGGCGGCCTGCCGCGATCCGAAAGATAACCTGATGCCGCATCTCATCGACTGCGTCAACGCGTACTGCACCGAAGGCGAGATCGTCGAAGCGATGGCGGCGGTCTACGGGCGCTACACGGAGAAGGCGGTACTCTAACAAGCCTATGAGCCGTCACAAACACAACCTGCGCTGCCGGACCGAGATCGAACTCTATCGGATGCAACGCACCCTTTCCGAGGTGAAGGTTAAGCTGGAGGAAGCGCTGCATCTCAGCCGGCATCTCAACGAGCAAAGAAATGAACGAGCGGCCCTTACGCATCGTCGTCGCTAAAGCCGGCCTCGACGGGCACGACCGCGGCGCCAAAGTAATCGCGCGCGCTTTGCGCGACGCGGGGATGGAGGTCATTTACACCGGCCTCTTCCAGACGCCGGAGCAGATCGTCCAGACCGCGATTCAAGAGGATGCCGACGGAATCGGCCTCTCGATTCTCTCGGGAGCGCACATGACGCTCTTCCCATTGGTCGTCGAGCAGCTGCGGGAGCAGAACGCCGGCGACATCGTCTTTTTCGGCGGCGGAACGATTCCGGCGGAAGACGCGAAGCGGCTTAAGGAGCTCGGCGTGCGCGAAATCTTTACCCCCGGTGCCCCGCTGCAGGAGATCATCGACTTCGTGCAGCGCGAATGCGGTAAGCGAAGAGCTCTGGTTGGATAAGGTTCGCACCCGCGTCGCGCCGTCGCCGACCGGCGATCCGCACGTTGGCACGGCGTACGTCGCATTGGTCAATTATTGTTTCGCTCGCCGGCACGGCGGCGAGTTCGTGTTGCGCATCGAGGACACCGATCGCGCCCGGAGCACGGCCGAAAGCGAGCGCGTCATCCTCGAGGCGCTGCGCTGGTGTGGGCTCGAGTGGGACGAAGGCCCCGACGTCGGCGGTCCGCACGGACCGTACCGTCAAAGCGAACGCTCGAGCATCTACCGCGAGTACGCGGGGAAGCTGCTCGCGGCCGGTCACGCCTTCAAGTGCTTCTGTACGCCGGAGCGCCTAGAGGAGATGCGCGTTGCGCAGCGAGCGGCCGGCCAACCGTCGCGCTACGACGGGCTCTGCCTGAGTTACTCGCCCCAAGAGATCGCGCGGCGCGAGGCCGCGGGCGAACCGTACGTCATACGGCTGCGCGTTCCCGACGAAGGCGTCTGCATCGTCGAAGATATGCGGCGCGGTCCGATCGAGTTCGAATGGCGCAGCGTCGACATGCAGGTCCTGATGAAATCCGACGGCCTGCCGACCTATCATCTCGCCAACGTCGTCGACGATCATTTGATGGAGATTACGCACGTTTTTCGCGGCGAAGAGTGGGTCTCGAGCGCACCTAAGCACCTGCTGCTCTACGGTTACTTCGGCTGGACGCCGCCCAAGATGATGCATCTGCCGCTGCTCCGCAATCCCGATAAGAGCAAGCTGAGCAAACGCCGCAATCCCACGGGGATCCTGTTCTTCCGCGTGATGGGCTATCTGCCCGAAGCGCTGCTCAACTTTCTGGCGTTGCTCGCCAACGCGGCGCGCGACGGCGAAGACGAGCTCATGGATCTCGCTGCCATCGTGCGGCGTTTCGAGGTCGAGCACGTTCCGATCGGCGGTCCAGTCTTCGATTTCGCCAAGCTCGATTGGCTTAACGGCCGCTATTTGCGCGAGCGTCTCGACCCGGAATCGTTCGCGTTACGCGCTCGAGAGTGGGCGATTACGCCGGAACGTTTGACCCGGATGGCGGAACTGGCCGCGCCGCGCGTCGAGCGGCTTAGCGATTTGGGTCCGCTGCTGGCCTTTCTTTTTTCGGGGCGTTTGACGCTGCGCCCGGAAGACTTTCGCGGCGTAAAGCTCGACGAGACGGAGATGCGCCGCGCCTTCGAGATAGCGCTGGAAGAGTTCGACGCTCTTCCGGCCTGGAACGCGTTCGCCGTCGAAACGGCGATCAAGAGCGTCGCCGAGCGGCTCGAAAAGAAAGTGCGCGAGGTAGCGCGTCCCTTCTACATCGCGATCACGGGAAGTCCGACCTCGATTCCGCTCTACGACTCGATGGAGCTGTTGGGACGCGATCTGGTGCGCGAGCGGCTGCGCGATGCGCTAGCGCTGCTCAAGCGACAGCCGGTGACGGCATGATTCGCGCCATCGTCTTGGCCGCGGGTAAAGGGACGCGCATGAAGAGCGCACGGTCCAAGGTGCTGCACGAGGTCTGCGGGCGGCCGATGCTCTGGTACGTGATTCGCGCGCTGCGCGGCGCCGGAGTCGATGAGATTTTGGTCGTCGTCAACGCCGAGCTCGAGGGCGAGGTTGCGGGCTTCAACGTCGCAAGCGTGCTGCAGTCCGAGCAATTGGGTACCGGCCACGCCGTCAAGGTCGCGCTCGACCGCCTGGAACCGCGCCAGGGCGGGCGGATTCTCGTAGCGTGCGGCGATATGCCGCTGGTAACGCAAGAGCTGCTGCGCGCAACGATCGAAACGCTCGATGCGCCGGCCGCGCCAGGCGCCTCGATGGCTCTCGTTACGGTCAAGATGCCGTTGCCTTCGAGCTTCGGGCGCATCGTCCGCAGCGGTACGAGCGTCGAACGCATCGTCGAAGTGCGCGACGCAACGCCGGCCGAGCTCGAAATCGACGAGATGAACGCGGGCATCTACGCCTTCGACGAAGGCTCGCTGCGCGAGGCCGTGACGCGGTTGCGTACCGACAACGCGCAAGCGGAATATTATTTGACCGATGCCGTCGCCGACTTCGTCAACTCCGGAAAGCGCGTTGCCCCGGTCGTGGCGACGGATCACCTCGAGGTGCTCGGGATCAACGATCGCGTCGAGCTGGCCCTGGCGCGTCGTGAGATGAACGCGCGCATCTGCGCGCAGCACATGCGCGATGGCGTGACCATCATCGATCCGCCGGCTACTTATCTCGAGCCCGAGCTGGAGATCGGTAACGACACGGTCATCTATCCCAATACTACGATCTCGCGCCTCTCCCGTATCGGCCGGGCTTGCACGATCGGGCCGAATGCGCGCCTCTCAAATGCGCACCTTGGCGATCGCGTTACGCTCCGGGAGAGCGTCGTCATTGACTCGGAAACGGGTAACGACGTGACCATCGGACCCTTCGCTCACCTGCGCGGCGAGACGGTCCTCGCCGATCGCGTACACGTCGGAAACTTCGTCGAGATCAAGAAGTCGAAGCTGGCACGAGGCGTCAAGGTGAGCCATCTCTCTTATCTGGGCGACACGACGATCGGCGAAGACACGAATGTTGGCGCCGGTACGATTACCTGCAACTACGACGGAACGAAAAAGAATCCGACGACGATCGGGCGGCGCGTTTCGATCGGGTCGAACACGTCGCTGGTTGCGCCGGTCACGGTCGGAGACGACGCACTCACCGGTGCGGGCTCGGTCGTTACGAAGGACGTTCCCGAAGGCGAGCGAGTCGCAGGAAATCCGGCACGCCCACTTCCGAAAAAGTAGCCCGGCCCTACCGCGCCCCGACGGACTCCCCGGGGCTTCCGCGAAGTCCGGCTCCCATGGCGTCGCGAATGCTCAGGTGGCTCTGCCTGGCAATTCCGCTGGTCGCGTTCGTGCTGTTGCTCGGAGGCGTCGCCTCGGCCGGGATGGTGCGCCCTAACGCGCTTGACCACCGCGTCGATTTGCTAACCCCCCAGACTTTAATGACCGAACCGGCGACGGCGCTGGTCGACCCGGCGCGCCAGGCCGCAGCGATGCGGCGCGCTCACTGGACGCTGGTCGGATGGCTGCTGATCCCGATCACCCAGGCGCTGGCGCTCTTTTACCTCTGGACGACCGGCGCCGCCGCGTCGCTGCGCGACCGGCTGCGCCGGCGCATCCGCGCCGAGTGGCAGGTACGATTTCTTTTCGGGGCGTCGCTGGCGTTGGTCGCGCGGCTCGCGTCGTTCATTCCTTCCTTTTACCTTTACCGTGTCGACCGCGCGCTCGACGTTACGTTCGAACTGACGCGCTTCTGGTTTGCCTTCTGGATCTACCACACGCTGTTAGCCATGATCCTCGCCGGTCTCATTGCCGCAACGGTTCTCTGGCTGGCTTCGCGGACGCACCAATGGTACGTCTATACGATCGTCGCCATTCTGGCAGTGAGCGTCGGCTGGTCGTACGCAGCGCCATACGTGCAATCGCCGTTTGCCGTACATCCGATTTCCAGCCCGCTCGGACCGCGGCTGCACGCGCTGGTCGAACGTGCCAAGCTTCCGCGCGTCGCGATCTTCGTCGCCAGCGCCGGCAACACGCCGCTGGGTGAAGCGGAAGTCCTGGGCCTCGGCGCGTCGCGGCGCATTCAGCTGACCGATACCCTGATCGCCGGCGGCACGCCGGAAGAAATCGAGTATGAAGTCGCCTACGACCTCAGCAAGATGGCGCGCCACGACCTTTTCGAGATCGCGCTCATCCAGGGCGGTGTCGTGATCGTCTTCGCCGCGCTCGCGGTGGTCCTCGCCGACCGGATACGCTTTCGTCGCGACGACGATCCGCTCTCGCGCCTCGCCCTCGTCGGTGCGCTGTTTGCGCTGGTATATATCGTCGCGGTTCCCGTGCGCAATGCGGCCTTGCGTTCCTACGATCTCGGCGCGAACCGCTACGCCGTCGCGCTAACCGGCAATCCCGCGGCGGCCGTGCGCGCGCTGGTTCGTTCGACGGACCAGCAGATGGAAGAAGTCTGCCCCGAACAGGCCGCTACGCTCTTCCTTTATACGGAACCCGGCATCGGCGAGCGCATCGCCGCCATCAACCACGTTCCCACCGGCTGTCGCTAAGGGGCGGCCGGCTCCCAGGTATTGACGTAGCGCATCGCCGCGTCTACGCCCTCGTCGAGCCATTTTTCGACGCCTTCGGCCGCCGCCGCCACGATCTCCGGGAGCGCGTCGCGCTCCGCCTCGCTAAAGGGTGCCAGAACGTGGTCGATGCTGTCGTACTCGGGGCGCCCGACGCCCACGCGGAGCCGAGGAAAGCTTTCGCCGATCGTCGCGATCACCGAACGAAGTCCGTTGTGTCCGCCGTGGCCGCCGGCCGGACGCATGCGTAACTTGCCGTAACGAAGATCCATGTCGTCGCTGACTACGAGCACGTTCTCGGGCGGCGTGCGATACCAGGACGAGATCAAACGCACCGGCGCACCCGAGAGGTTCATGTACGAAGTCGGCTTTACGAAGACGGCATCGTGCGCGACGTCGCGCGCCTGCATCGCGTTGTCGCGCCGCTTCCACGAGTCGACCCCGTATCGGCGCGCCACTTCGTCGACGACCATAAAGCCGACGTTGTGACGGGTCGAGGCGTATTCCGAGCCCGGATTTCCTAAGCCGACGACGAGTCGGATTCTGTTGCTCCGATGACCTCGGGTTCGGGCGTCGCTTCGGGTCCGGCCGCGGCCTCTTCGACGTCGCGCGCGGTCCGCGACGGCTCGATGGTCACGACGAGGGTTTCGGGCGGCGTCACCAGTTTGAAGCCGTTCGGGAGCGCGATATCGCCGGCGGTGACGTGATCGTGCACGCCCAGCGCCGTAACGTCAACCTCGAGGTTCTCGGGGATGCGGCTGGCCGGCCCTTCGACCTCGATCTCGTGTGTAATCACGTCCATCACCGCGCCGGCGTTGCGCACGCCGTCGGCAACGCCGACGGTAACCACCGCCAACATCGCGGCAATTTCTTCATCGGCGGAGACGCGCTGCAGGTCGGCGTGGATGACGCGACGCGAAACCGGATGGTACTGGATAAGGCGAACCATCGCCGTTTGGCGTTTGCGGCCGCCTTCGGTCAGCGTGATAATGGCGTTGCGCCCGCTGCGATGGATTAGGTCGGCAAAGGCGTGCGCGTCGAGCGCGATATGCTCGGCCGCCGCGCCGTGGCCGTAGAGCACGGCGGGAAGCTTTCCGGCGGCGCGCAATGCGTGCGAGCCGGTCGTGCCGAGCTTCTCGCGGCGCTCGACGGTGAGTTGTAGTTCCTGTTTGGCCACGGGGTCCTTTCTCTAGTCCGGTTCTTAGACCGGCGCCATTTCGGCGGGGGTTCCCAGGAATCCGTTGGCCGTTTCGTCGCCGGCAAAGAGTTCCGAAACCGAGCGGTTGGTGGTAATGCGGGTGATCGCATCGGCGAAAATCTGAGCGATCGAGAGCTGTACGAACTTCGGATGCGACGTGCCGTGATCGAACGGGATCGTGTTGGTGAACAGCACTTTCTCGATCTCGGACTGCTCCAGTACGTCCACCGCTTCGCCGGCAAAAATTCCGTGCGATGCGACGGTGAAAACGCTGGTCGCGCCGCGCGCCTTGATCGCTTCGGCCGCCTTGGCGAGCGTGCCGCCGGTCGAAATCATGTCGTCGACGACCACCGCGACCTTCCCGGTCACGTCGCCGACGATGTCGGTGACTTCCGCGACGTCGGGCTCCGGCCGGCGCTTAAAGACGATGGCGAGCGAGCTGTTCAACCGCTTGGCGAAGCGTTCCGCGCGATGCACGCCGCCGGCATCGGGAGAGACGATGACGATCTTGTCGTCGCGCAGGCCTTCCTTAATCAGATAGTTGCACAGCACCGGCTCCGCGACCAGGTTGTCGACCGGAATATCGAAGAAGCCCTGAATCTGAGCGGCGTGCAAATCCATCGTCACGATGCGCCGAGCGCCGGTGATTTTCAGAAGATTGGCGATGACCTTGGCGGAGATCGGCTCGCGTCCTTTGGTCTTCTTATCTTGTTTGGCGTATCCGTAATACGGGATCACGGCGGTAATCCGCGCCGCCGATGCACGGCGCAACGCGTCGATCATAAGCAGCAGCTCCATAACCGCATCGTTGACGCCCTTGCCGTTGGGTGCCTTACAGATCGATTGGACGACGAAGACCTCGGATCCACGGACGTTCTCGCCAATCTCGACCCGCGTCTCTTCGTTACGGAATTCCGAGACCAGCGCTTTCCCGACGTGAACGCGCAGGCGCTTGGCGATCTCCTCAGCCAACTGTGGATTGGAGTTTCCGCAGAAGAGCAGCGGCTGTTGCATGCTCGCTCGTTTCGCTGGCTGAATCGTTCGGCCCTCGGAGGTTGTTTAAGGGTGGGCGTGGCTCAAAAATTTACCCTGGTCTCTCCCTTCGCGCTCGCCGGCGATCAGCCGAAGGCGACCGAGGCTTTGGCGGACGGCGTCTTGCGCGGCGACCGGGCCCAGACGCTGCTCGGCGTGACCGGCAGCGGCAAGACGATGGCTATGGCGCGCACCATCGAACTGGTCGAAAAGCCGACGCTGGTGCTCTGCCACAACAAGACGCTGGCCGCACAGCTCTGCGCCGAGTTCCGCGACTTTTTTCCTAATAACGCGGTCGAGTACTTCGTCTCGTATTTCGACTACTACCAGCCCGAAGCGTACGTGCCCTCGACCGACACCTACATCGAGAAAGACAGCTCGATCAACGACGAGATCGAACGCCTACGGCACTCGGCCACGCAGTCGCTGCTGACCCGGCGCGACACGCTGATCGTGGCCTCGGTCTCGTGCATCTTCGGTTTGGGCTCGCCTTCGGACTACATGGAGATGTCGGCGCGAGTGCGCGTCGGCGAGACGATCGACCGCGACGTGCTGCTGCGCAAGCTCGTCGACATGCAATACCGGCGCAACGATATCAACCTGGTGCGCGGCACCTTCCGGGTGCGGGGCGATACGCTCGAGTTTGTCGGTGTCGAAGAGGAGCTGGTACATCGCATCGCATTCTTCGGCGACGAGATCGAGTCTATCGACGTGGTGAACCTGCTGACCGGCGAGTACGTCGAAAAGAAGACCGAGCTTCTGATCTTTCCCGCCAAGCATTTCATTACGCCCGACGAGAAACTGCGGCGCGCCGTCGTTTCGATCGAGGAAGAGCTGGACGAGCGTCTGGCCTACTTTCGGCGGCACGGCAAACTGCTCGAAGCGCAGCGGCTGGAAATGCGAACGCGCTACGATCTCGACATGCTGCGTGAGGTCGGCTATTGCAACGGCATCGAGAACTACTCTCGCCACCTCACCGGGCGCGAACCCGGCTCGACGCCGTGGTGTCTTATCGACTTCTTCCCGAAAGATTGGCTGCTCTTCGTTGACGAGTCGCACGTCACGCTGCCGCAGGTGCACGGCATGTATGGCGGCGATCGCTCGCGCAAGGAGGTCCTGGTCGAGCACGGCTTCCGGCTTCCGAGCGCCCTCGACAACCGTCCGCTCACCTTCAAAGAGTTCGACGAGCACATCAATCAGGCGATCTATGTTTCGGCGACGCCCCGAGCCTACGAGCGTCAACTGAGCGCGCAGGTCGTGGAGATGATTATCCGCCCGACCGGCTTGGTGGATCCCGAGGTCGAGGTGCGTCCGACCCGCAACCAGGTCGACGATCTCATGGAAGAGATCGTGCAGCGCGCGGCCCGTCACGAACGCGTGCTGGTGACGACGTTGACCAAGAAGATGGCCGAGGATCTGACCGATTTCTTGCTGGAGAACGGCCTTCGCGTTCGCTACCTGCACAGCGAGGTCGACACACTTGAACGCGTTGCAATCCTGCGCGATCTGCGCGCCGGCGTCTTCGACGTGCTCGTCGGCATCAATCTGCTGCGCGAAGGTCTCGACCTGCCGGAGGTTTCGCTGGTCGGCATTCTCGACGCCGACAAAGAGAGCTACCTGCGCGACAACATCTCGTTGATACAGACGATCGGCCGAGCTTCGCGCAACGTCGAGGGGAAGGTCATTATGTATGCCGACGTCGTCACCGAGTCGATGGCACGCGCCATCGGCGAGACGCGCCGCCGTCGCGAGAAGCAGGTCGAGTACAATCGCGAGCACGGTATCGAGCCGAAGTCGGTGCGCAAGGAGATCCACGACATCCTCACTATGGTCGGCGCAACCCGGGAGAATACCGCCAAGCTTCGCCTCGAAAAGGTGCCGCGCGACGTCGCCCTCAGAATGGCGCGCGACCTCGATCGAAAGATGCGCGATGCCGCCGCGAACCTCGAGTTCGAGAAGGCGGCGGCCCTCCGCGACGAGCTCATCGAGCTTCGCAAGCAGATCGGGGGCAACGAATCGCTGCTGTTCGGCGGTAAGGCACCGAAGATTTTCGATAAGGCCCTCGCCGAACTGGTCGACACCCTGACGCCCTAGCGCAGCCATGTCATCCTGAGCTTGTCGAAGGACTGTCGAAGGACGAAGGACGACACGGCGGCCCAGCCAAGACAGCCGTGTGGGCGTCTTAACCCATACGATTACCAGCATACCCGGACTCATCGCGGAGCTGCTTATCATCGCCGCGGCGGTGTGCTGCTTCGTGGGGCTGCACGCACTCTTACAGCGACGCCTTCGCAGCGAGGTCTTGCGCCGGCACAACGACGTGGCCGGGTTTCTCTTCTCGGTCGTCGGGGTGCTCTATGCCGTGGTGCTGGGGTTTGTCGTGGTGGTAGTCTGGCAGAAGTACGACGAAACGGTTCAGAACGTTCAGAACGAGATTGACGCGGTCGGCAATCTCTATCACTCCGTCGACGGCTTTTCTCAGCCGGCGCGTTCGGATATCCGCAAAGATCTGATGCAGTACTCAAAGACGGTCGTCCTCGTCGAATGGCCCGCGATGGCGCGCAATCAAGAGGTGCCCGAGGTTGCGGATCGGGTGTTAGAGGACGCGGGATATCGCGTCGATACCTTTTCGCCCGCCAACTTCAAGGAGTCGTCGGCTCAGCAGGCGAGCATCGCCAACATGCAGCGCCTCTACGATGCGCGGCGGCAGCGCTTGATTCACTCCGATTCGGCGGTTCCGACGGTCCTGTGGTTCGCTCTGATTGCGGGCGCGCTGGCCCTGGTAGCGTTCTGTTATATTTTCGGGGTCGAGAATCGGTCCGCGCAGCTGATGATGACCGCCATCTTAGTTGGATTGATTGGAATTCTCTTCGTTGTGATCGCCGAATTCTCAACGCCGTTCTCAGGCTCGGTGATGATCTCTAATGATGGTTGGCTCTTCCTACAGGAGCGTATTCAGTACATCCGATGAAAAAATCACTCTTAAGCTTAACCCTGGCGGCCTGCACGGCGTCGCCGATTCTAGCGGCCGCAGCGACGCCGGAGCCCGACTCGGCAATGCTTGCCAAGGCGAAGGCGACGCTCGTTCAACTCCAGTCCGGCAAGCTCGACCGCTCGACGCTGGCTTCGTCGACCAATGGTGCGCTCAGCGACACGCAGGTGACGCAAGTAGAGTCGCTGGTGGGCGGCCTCGGTCCGCCGGTCAACTTTACGCAGCAGCAAGCGATGTCGCAAGGCGGGAACAGCTACGCCGTCTACACGGTGACCTTCCAGAACGGAACCCGGCTCAACTATGTCTTTTCCGAAGACTCGTCCGGCCAAGTTACCGGCTTCCGGTTCACCCCTGCGCCCTAAGCCCCACGCGCTCCATTCCGTGCGCCGCATAGACATCGTCCTGTTCGATTTGGACGATACGCTCCACGACGACACCTACGCATACCACAGCGCCGCCGAGGAGGTCGCCCGGGAGGTTGCGGCGGAGCACGGCATCGATGCTCTCGCCCTCAAGGCCGCCTACATCGCCGAGGCGGAAGGCTTTTGGCACCGCCTCTCGGTCGACGATCTGCGCGTCAAGCTCGCCAGCATCCGGGCGAGCATGTGGCAGACGGCGCTCGAAAGCGTCGGCGTCGACGACCCCGCGGTCGCGCAGCGCAGCGCCGACAACTACAATGCGTATCGCGTAAAGTATTTCACCCTCTTCCCCGGCGCCGTCGACCTTTTGCGCGCGTTGCGAGAGCGCGGCATGAAGCTGGGCATCGTCACCAACGGCTTGGCCGAAACGCACCGTGAAAAGATCGCCCTGCTTCAGATCAGCGATTTCTTCGATGCGATATTTCTGGCCGACGAGGTTGGTATGGTCAAGCCCGACCCGCTGCTCTTTGCCCACGCCTGCCGCACCCTGGGCGGAGCGCCCGCGCATGGCGCTATGGTGGGCGACCGCTACGACCGCGACATCCGCGGCGCGCTCGATGCCGGGCTCTTCACGATCTGGCTCAACGTCCGCTCCGAGGAGCTGCCGCCCGGGGCCGTCCCTCCCGATGCGACCTGCGGCTCGATTGCCGAGGTCGGGCGCATACTTCTTGGCCCGGTGCGTGTATCGTAAATAGGTGTCTTTAGAGTCTATCGTTATCAAGGGCGCGCGCGAGCATAATCTCAAGAATATCGATCTCATACTTCCGCGCAACCGGCTGATCGTCGTAACCGGCCTGTCGGGATCCGGGAAGTCCTCACTTGCCTTCGACACGATCTACGCCGAAGGGCAACGCCGCTACGTCGAGTCGCTCTCATCCTATGCCCGGCAGTTCTTGGGGCAGATGGAGAAGCCCGACGTCGATTATATCGAGGGTCTTTCGCCGGCGATCTCGATCGATCAGAAGTCGACGTCGCGCAACCCGCGTTCGACGGTCGGCACGGTCACCGAAGTTTACGATTACCTGCGCCTGCTCTACGCACGGGTCGGTACGCCGCATTGCTATCAGTGCGGGCGAGAGATCAGCACGCAGTCGAGCGAGCAGATCGTCGATGCGATCGTGGATCTTCCCGAAGGAACGCGGCTGACGCTGCTGGCACCGATGGTGCGCGGACGTAAGGGCGAGTACGCCAAGCTCTTCGAGGAGATCGCCAAAGAGGGCTTCACACGCGTTCGCGTCGACGGCGAGGTCAAAGAGCTGCGCGAGAAGATCGCTCTCGACAAAAAGCGCAAGCACACCATTGAGGTCGTCGTGGACCGCTTGGTGGTCAAACCCGAGGTGCGCAGCCGGCTGGCCGACTCGGTCGAAACGACGCTGAGGCTCTCCACCGGCATCGTAACGGTCATTGCCGCCACGCCGGGACAGCCCGAGCGCGAGCTCACGTTCAGCGAAGCGTTCGCCTGCGTCTATTGCGGGCTTTCTTTTGAAGAGCTGGCACCCCGACTCTTCTCGTTCAACTCGCCCTACGGCGCTTGTCCGGACTGCAGCGGACTGGGCGAAAAGATCGAGATCGATCCCTGGAAGGTCATACCGGATCGCAGCAAGTCGATCGCCGAAGGCGCGATCGCGCCGTGGAGCCGTAACTTGGGTGGCGGGCGCTATCCCTCGATGAATCCGTACTACATGCAGCAGCTCGAGCGCGTCCTGCGCAGCGCCCGCGTCAAGACCACGACGCCGGTGGAACAACTCTCCGAGGACGTGCTCGACTTGATTCTCTACGGAACCGATCGCGAGCAGACGTTCGCGTATACGTCGCGCGGCGGCAAGACCTGGGAGTACCGCGCGTCGTTCGAAGGCGTAGTCAACAATCTGCAGCGTCGCTACAGCGAAACGTCGAGTGACTACGTCAAGGAAGAGATCGAGAAGTTTATGTCGTCCTCGGTCTGTCCGGCCTGTAAAGGCGCGCGATTAAAGCCAGAGGCACTAGCGGTCACCGTAGGCGACCGCAACGTGGACGAGCTGACCCGCATGTCGATCGAGAAGCTGGAAGATTTTTTCGGCCGGCTCACTCTTACGGCGCGCCAAGAGCAGATTGCACACCAGATCGTCAAGGAAATTCGCGCGCGGCTCGGTTTCCTGAGCAACGTCGGGTTGAATTATCTGACCCTCTCGCGCTCGGCCACGACGCTGGCCGGCGGCGAGTCGCAGCGCATTCGCCTGGCGACGCAAATTGGCAGCGCGCTCGTCGGCGTGCTCTACATCTTGGACGAACCATCGATCGGGCTGCACCAGCGCGATAACGACCGGCTGCTGGCAACGCTGCGTACGCTGCGCGATCTCGGCAACACGCTGATCGTCATCGAACACGACGAGGACACGATGCGAACCGCCGACATTGTGGTGGACATCGGCCCGGGGGCGGGTGCCGAAGGCGGCGAGATCCTCACGTCGGGCACGCTGGAAGACGTGATGAAAAATCCGCTTTCGGAGACGGGCGCCTATCTCTCCGGACGCAAGTTTATTCCAATTCCCCGCCGCCGGCGCGATCCACGCGGCTGGCTCGAAGTTCGCAACGCAAAGGCCAATAATTTACGCGGCATCGACGTGCGCTTTCCGGTCGGTGTTCTTGCCGCCGTAACGGGCGTGAGCGGAAGCGGCAAGTCGACGCTGGTCAACGAGGTGCTGGTGCGCGCGCTCAACCAGCATCTCCACCGCCAACCCCCCGGCGGAACGTACGGCACGGTCAAGGGCGCGGTACAACTCGACAAGCTGGTAGTGATCGATCAGTCGCCGATCGGGCGTACGCCGCGCAGCAATCCGGCAACCTATACCGGCACGTTCGATTATATCCGCGAGCTCTTTTCGTTGGTTCCCGAAGCGCGGATGCGCGGCTACACGCCGGGCCGCTTCTCATTCAACGTGAAGGGCGGACGCTGCGAAGCCTGTCAGGGCGACGGCATCATCAAGATCGAGATGCACTTTCTGCCCGACGTCTACGTGCCGTGCGAAGTCTGCAAGGGCAAGCGTTATAACGCGCAGACGCTGGAAATCAAGTATCGCGGCAAAACTATCTCCGACATCCTCGAGATGCGCGTCGACGAGGCGGCGGAATTTTTCATGAATATTCCGCGCGTTAGAACCAAGTTGAGCACGATTTGCGACGTCGGCTTAGGGTACATCAAGATGGGGCAGCCTGCGACGACGCTCTCGGGGGGCGAAGCGCAGCGGGTGAAGCTCGCTACCGAACTGTCGCGCCGCTCGACCGGCCGGACGTTCTACGTGCTCGACGAACCGACGACCGGATTGCACTTCGCCGACATCCACAAGCTGCTCGAAGTTTTGCAGCGCTTGGTGGAGCTCGGCAACTCGGTGCTCGTCATCGAGCACAACCTTGACGTCATCAAGACCGCCGATTACCTCATCGACCTCGGGCCCGAGGGCGGCGACCGCGGCGGCACGGTGATCGCATCGGGTACGCCGGAAGAGGTCGCCGCCAACGCGGCTTCCTACACCGGACAATATCTCGTGCCGGTCTTGCGCGACCAGCGCGCCGTCGGTCATCACCTTCCCGACGATGCGGAGATGTCGCGTCTCGAGCAGCAGAATCTGCTCGTGCTCGACGACCTCGCCAAAAGCGATCGCGTCCCCATCGAGGCGTAGCCGGACCTCACCCTGAGCGCAAGCCTTCGATGAGCGAATCTCTTACGGCGCGGGTTGAGTCGCTTCGCGAGCAGATCGAGGAGGCGAACTACCGCTACTACGCGCTCGACGATCCGGAGATTACAGACGCGGAGTTCGATGCACTGCTGCGCGAGCTCGTCACGATCGAAGAGAAACATCCCGAGCTGCGCGCACCCGATTCGCCGACGCAGCGCGTGGGCGCCGTGGCGTTGGAGCGCTTTGCCCCGTACGAGCACGCGCGTCCAATGCTCAGTCTGGCAAACGCAGTGACCGTCGAGGAGCTGCAGGCGTTCGACGAGCGGGCGCGGCGTATTGCCGGCACTCCGGTCGAGTACGTTTGCGAGCTGAAGATCGACGGTCTGGCGATCGCGCTCGATTATAAGGACGGATCGCTGGCTCGCGGCGGAACGCGTGGAGACGGACGCGTCGGTGAGGACGTTACGGCGAATCTGCGCACGGTAAAGACCATTCCGCTGCGGTTGTCGTCCTCGATCCTTCGACAGGCTCAAGATGACAAACGACAGGCTCAGGCGTTTGTGGAGGTGCGGGGCGAAGTTTATCTGCGCAAGAGCAACTTCGAGCGCCTAAATCATGCGCGAGAGCGGGAAGGGTTACCGGTTTTTGCCAACCCGCGCAACACCGCGTCTGGCGGCGTGCGTCAGCTCGATCCCGCGCTCACCGCAGAACGCCGGCTCTCGTTTTTCGCCTATCAGCTCGTGGTGGACGAAGGCGGACCGCAGGTACGCACGCAGTGGGAGTCGCTGCATCGCCTCGAAGCCCTCGGGTTTCCAGTGAATCCCAACATAGCCCGCGCGACGAGCCTCGATGAAGTCGTCCAATACTGCCGGGAATGGGAAGCGAAGCGCGACGAGCTCGACTACGAGATTGACGGCGTCGTCATCAAGGTGGACGATCTCGCCCTGCAAGAGCGGCTCGGCGTCGTCTCGCGCGATCCGCGCTGGGCGATCGCCTTTAAGTTCAAGCCGCGCGAGGCGCACACCAAACTCCTCGACATCGTCGTAAGCGTCGGACGCACCGGGACGCTCAATCCCAATGCGGTTTTGGAACCGGTCGCCATCGGCGGCGTGACGGTCAAGAGCGCGACGCTGCATAATGCCGCTTACATCGAGAGCAACGACATCCGCATCGGCGATACGGTGCTGGTTACGCGCGCCGGCGACGTGATTCCGCGGGTGGTCGGCCCGGTGCTGGCCGAGCGCACCAAAAAAGTTCGTCGTTTCACGATGCCCGACCGTTGCCCGGTCTGCGGATCGGACGTCGACCATCCACCGGGCGAGGCGATGTCGCGATGCACCAACGCGGCGTGCCCGGCGCAAGTCTACGAGCGGGTTCGCCATTTTGCGTCGCGCGGCGCGATGGACATCGAAGGGCTCGGCGACGTCATGGCACAGCAGCTCACCGAGATGGGTTTGGTGCACGACATCGCCGATCTCTACGCGCTCGACGCCGGGGCGCTCGGGCGCGTGCCGCGTACCGGCAGCAAGAGCGTCGAAAACTTGCTGCGCAACCTCGCCGCTTCAAAGAAACGCGGCCTCGCGCGCCTTTTGTATGGGTTGGGAATCCGCTTCGTCGGAACGCAGACGGCGCAGATTCTCGCCGGCGACTTCGGCACCGTCGAAGCAATCGAACAGGCTTCGACCGCCGACCTCCAGCGCAGCGAGGGCATCGGACCGGAGGTGGCGGGAAGCGTCGAACTCTTCTTCAAGCAACCGTCAAATTTGGCGATGGTCGAGCGCCTGCGTGACGCCGGGCTAGACATGACGGCGCCCAAACGCGAACGCGCCGCCGCCGGAAAGCTCGAGGGTAAGACGTTCGTGCTTACCGGCACGCTGCCGGATCTCACGCGCGATGCGGCCACCGAGCTCATCGTCGCGGCGGGCGGCAAAGTCACCGGCTCGGTCAGTAAGAAAACCGACTATCTCGTGGCGGGCGATGAACCCGGAAGCAAGCTGACGAAGGCGGAGCAACTCGGCATTCCCATTCTCGACGAAGAGGGGCTGCGCGCGCTCCTTTCCTAAAGGGCCGGTTTCGTCGCGAGCCGGGTCGAAGCATGAGCGCGTGAAAGACGCGTCCCAGCGGATTATTCCCGCCGACGTTTTGACGCCCATCGGAGCTTACCGCGCGCTCGCCGTGCCGCAGGCATCCTGCCTATTAGAGAGCGTCGAGAGCGGCGGGCGCATTTCGCGTTACTCGTTCATCGGTCTCGATTATCTCGCGTCCGAGAACTTCGATGCCGACGATCGTCTCTACGATCGCGTGCGCGAGTTTATCGAAGCCCATCGCGTCGAGGGCGATAACGCGGCCCGCGGCGGCGCGCTGCTGGCTTTTTCGTACGACGCTGCGCGACCGGCGGCGCGCCTTCCGGCGCGGGCGGCGTCGGCTCCGGCGATGCCGGGCGCATATGTTGCCATACCCTCGACGTGGCTCATCTTCGATCATTTCAGCGATATGCTGACGATTTGGACGTGTGGCGGCGATGCCGGCGCGCGCGAACGCCGCATCGACTACTACATCGAACGCCTACTCGCTGCCAGGCCCGCGCTGCCGCAGCCCTTGCGCGCGGGCGCGAAGATAGCGCCGTCGCTCGATCGCGAACGTTATCTCGAGCTTGCTAAGGACGTGAAGCAGCGCATCTTTGAAGGCGATGTCTATCAGCTGCAGCTCGGCATTCGCTTCGGCGCCGAGCTTGAGGGAAACGGCCTGGATTGCTACCGTGCGCTCCGCCGTCACAATCCGTCGCCGTACATGTTTTTTGTTGACACTGCGTTCGGCCAACTGCTCGGCGCGTCGCCCGAGTTTTTGGTGCGACTGGAAGGTCGCAAGGCACGCATTCGACCGCTGGCCGGAACCCGCTGGCGCGGCGTCGACGACGAGGAAGACGCGCGCATCGCACTCGAGCTGCTCGCCAACGAAAAGGAGCGCGCCGAACACGTAATGCTCGTAGACCTCGGGCGCAACGACCTCGGCTCGGTCTGCGAGTTCGGCAGCGTGCGCGTCGACGAGCTGCTGCAAATCGAGCGCTACAGCCACGTGATGCACATCGTCTCCAACGTGCTCGGGCGTCTGCGCCCGGACTGCGACGCGCTGGATCTCTTCAAAGCCGGCTTCCCGGCGGGCACCGTCACGGGTACGCCGAAGGTGCGCGCGATGCAGCTCATCGACCAACTCGAGCCCGTCTCGCGTGGCTTTTACGCCGGAAGTATCGGCCGCTGGTCGTTCGGCGGCGACTTCGACTCGTGCATCACGTTGCGCAGCATCCACGTCGCCGACGGTAAGGCGTGGTGGCAAGCCTCGGCCGGTATCGTGGCCGACTCCGATCCGGTGGCGGAATACGAAGAGGTTCTGCATAAAACGCGCATCGCTCGCGAAGTGCTTGGCATCGCGTGATTTCCCGGGTTCTTTTCGTCGATAACTTCGACAGCTTCAGCTACAACGTCGTCCACCTGCTCGCCGTGGCGGGCGCGGCGCCCGACGTCATGCTGAACGACGATCCACGTTTGCGGCCCGCGCTGCTCGACGGCTACGAGGCGCTGGTCGTCGGCCCGGGTCCTGGGCGTCCGGAACACGCGCCGGCGATGCTGACCCTGCTGCGCGCCGCCATCGAACGAAACATGCCGGTTCTCGGCGTCTGTCTTGGATTGCAGGCGATCGGTGAGGTGCTCGGTGCCAGCGTCACGCACGCGCCGCGTCAAATGCACGGTAAGGTTTCGCATATCGAACACAACGGTAGCGGGATCTTCGCCGGCCTGCCCTCACCGCTGGTGGCCACGCGCTACCATTCACTCTGTTTGGAAACGGCGACGATTCCCGAGTCGCTTATCGTCACGGCGCACAGCGAGGACGGCGTCGTTCAAGGCATCGCGCACCGGAGCGCGCCCGTGTACGGCGTGCAATTCCATCCCGAGTCGGTGCTAAGCGAACACGGCGAACAACTCGCCAAAAACTTCCTCGGATGACGGAATTTTCCGCACTTCTGCGGCGCGCCATCGGCGGCGAAGACCTCAGCCAGGACGAGGCCTCGGCCTTCATCGGCGAGGTCATGGACGGCAGCTACACGCCGGCGCAGGCCGGGGCACTGCTGGCGGCACTGGCGGCAAAGGGCGAGAGCGTCGACGAGATCGTCGGCGCGGCACGCGCCATGCGCGAGCGCAGCCTGCACGTCGAACACGGGTTGCCGATGGTGATCGACGTGGTCGGCACCGGCGGTGACCACGCCGATACGATCAACATCTCGACGATGGCCGCGCTGGTCGTCGCGTCGGCTGGAATTCCCGTGGCTAAACACGGCAACCGCGCCGCTTCGAGCGCGTGCGGCAGCGCCGACGTTCTGGAGGCCGCGGGCTTTCCGCTCGACGTTTCGCCCGAGACGGCCGCGTCGATGCTGCAGCGATGCAACTTCACGTTTATGTTTGCGCCGCGATACCACCCAGCGATGCGCAACGCGGCGCCGGTGCGACGCGAGCTCGGCGTTCGCACGATCTTCAATCTGCTCGGCCCGCTGACCAACCCGGCGGCCGCGACGCACCAAGTCATCGGCGTCGCGCGCGAAGAGCTGGTCGAACCCGTCGGTAACGCGCTGCGTGGCTTGGGCGCGCGCAGCGGCGCAGTCATACATGGAAGCGGCGGCATCGACGAGGTGGTCGGCAACGCCTCGACGCTGATCTATTTCTTCGACGAAAAGGGCGCGCGCCTCGAACGTTTGGAGCCCGAGGATTTCGGTATCGGCGAGCGTCGCGAGACGCCGGTGGGCGGGTCGGTCGAGGCTTGCCGCAACGCATTCGTCGAAATTCTCGGCGGTAAATACGGCGCTGCCTCGGACGTCGTCGCGCTCAACGCGGCCGTCGTTCTCTACGTCGCCGGCGCCGAGCCGGACTTGCCTTCGGCCTTCGAGCGCGCCGGCATGCTTTTGAGCAGCGGCGAACCGTGGCGCACTTTTGTGAAAGCCCGCGAGATTGCCCGCGGTGGCTGACACACTAGTCAAGTTCTGCGGCTGTACGGCCTGGAACGACGTCGCTCTGGCGATCGACGCCGGAGCCGACGCGTTCGGCATGATCTTTGCTCCGTCGCCGCGGCGCATCGAGTGGGAGCACGCGGTTGACATTGCCGGCCGCCGGCTCGAGGCGATCGCGCCGGTCGCCGTCTTCGTCGATCCCGAGCGTGACGAGGTCGAACGCGTCCGAACCATCCTTCCTAACGCGTTGCTGCAGTTCTCGGGCAATGAGCCGCCCGAGTTTGTGGCGCTCTTCGGCGAGCGCGCCATCAAAGCAATTCACGTGGGCGATCGCGATGAAATGCTCGCGGAGCGCGCGTCGGACTTTCCGCGGGCGCTGCTGCTCTTAGACACGCACGACCGCGAGCGCGCCGGAGGAACAGGAAAGGTCTTCGAGTGGCCGCGCGTTTCGGCGCTGGCCGCTTTGCGGCCCGTGATCGTCGCCGGCGGTCTCACTCCCGAGAACGTTGCCGGTTGCATACGCGAGCTGCGCCCTTACGGCGTCGACGTACGAAGTGGCGTCGAAAGCGACGGCCAGAAGGACGCGCGGAAGATGCATGCCTTCGTGCGCGCGGTGCGCGCCGCATGAAGCCGGACGTACGCGGTTATTTCGGCGCTTTCGGCGGCCGATTCGTGCCTGAGGTTTTGATCGCTGCGCTTGACGAGCTCGAGCTGGCCATGAACGAAGCTTTCGACGATACGGGTTTCTGGAACGACTACCACGCCGTGCTGCGTGACTTTGTGGGGCGCCCATCGCCGATCTATCGCTGCGAGCGTTACCTCGCCGGTGTTTCCGCGGTGCCGCTGGTGATGAAGCGCGAAGACACCAATCACACCGGCGCGCACAAAATCAACAATACGATCGGGCAGGCGTTGCTGGCCATTCGCATGGGTAAGCGGCGGCTGCTCGCCGAGACGGGTGCCGGACAGCACGGCGTGGCGACGGCAACCGTCGGCGCGAAGTTCGGGTTGCCCGTCGACGTCTACATGGGTGCGCGCGACGTGGAGCGCCAAGCGCTCAACGTTAAGGTGATGGAACTTCTCGGCGCTACCGTGCATGCCGTCACGAGCGGAACGCAGACGCTCAAAGACGCGACCAACGAAGCCTTCCGAGTCTGGGCCGCGCGAGTCGAGGATACGTTCTACGTGATCGGAAGCGTCGTCGGCGCGCATCCCTATCCGTATATGGTTCGCGAGTTTCAGAAAATCATCGGAATCGAGGCGCGGCGCCAATTGCTCGAGCGTTACGGACGCTTGCCCAGCGACGTCATCGCCTGCGTCGGCGGCGGCAGCAACGCGCTAGGCATCTTCACCGCATTCATCGACGACCGGGACGTCAAACTCTGGGGCGTCGAGGCCGGAGGCGAAGGTCTCGAGAGCGAGCATCACGCCGCTTCGATCGGCGCCGGCAGCGTCGGCGTGCTCCACGGCTCGCGTTCCTATCTATTGCAAGATGACGACGGGCAAGTGAGCGAGACGCACTCCATCGCCGCCGGCCTCGACTATCCGGGTGTTGGCCCGGAACACGCTTTTCTCAACGATGCGGCACGGGCGAACTACGTTGCCGTCACCGACGCGCAGGCGCGTGAGGCCTTTGGGGAGTTCGCGCGGCGCGAGGGCATCGTCCCGGCGCTGGAGAGTTCCCACGCTATCGCGTTTGCGCGCACGTTGGCCCGCGATCGCGGTCCCGACGATCTGATTCTCGTTAACCTGAGTGGGCGCGGCGATAAAGATTTAGCGTCGTGCTAGACGCGGTCTTCGAACGCGCTAGGGCGGCCGGGCGTATTGCCTTCATTCCATACGTGATGGCCGGCGATCCCGATCTCGCAACGACGCGGGCCATCCTCGTCGCGTTGGGTGAAGCCGGCGCGGACGCGATCGAGCTCGGCATCCCTTACGGCGATCCGTTGGCCGACGGTCCGACGGTAGCCGCAGCCGGGCAACGCAGCCTTACTGCCGGAACGCGTTTGGCCGCCGTACTGGAACTGATCGGACGGACCGCCGCAGCTCTGCCGCCGATCGTGCTCTTCACGTACTACAATCCAATCGATCGTTACGGCGTCGAACGCTTCGCCGATGCGGCGGCCGACGCGGGCGCGGCCGGAGCGATCGTTCCCGACGTCGCGCTCGAGGAGTCTGCGCCGCTTCGCGAGGCGCTGCTCGCTCGGGGTTTGGCGATGCCATTGTTGGTCGCGCCGTCGACGCCGCGCGAACGCGCGGCCCGTATCGCGCAGGCGACGAGCGGCTTTATCTACGTTGTGTCACGACTCGGCGTGACCGGTGCCGGGACCGCTCCCGATCTCTCGCCGCTGCGCCGTCAGCTCGCGATGTTGCGAGAGATCACGGCTAAGCCGCTTGCGGTCGGATTCGGAATCGGCGGCGCGGCGGACGTTGCGCCGATCGCCCCGCTTGCCGACGGCGTCGTCGTGGGGAGCGCGCTCATCGATGCGTACGCCGGATCGAGCGGTGACGAAGCGGCACAACGCGTGCGCGATTTCGTGACTCCGCTTATTACCGCCGCCCGGAAAGAACCGGCCTAAAGAACGATGGATCGATAGCGTCGGGACGATCGAAATCGGAGGCCTGCAGCGAGGCGAAGTCCTTGCCTGGATCCAGTGAGACACGTTTTGGGTTGATGACGTCGAGCGGCACGCTATTAGGCAACGCGCTGTAGGGCGCTTGCGTCGTCTTAAGGTCGAAGATATCGGCGATCGGGGGCGACGCCGCGTCGAACTGCGTTAGCGGACGCAGGCCGAAGATCGCTTCGATCGTCCTCAAGATACTCGTTTGATTGTAGAAGCTCTCGTCGACGGCGTGAGCCTTGTTGTAAGCGCTAATTACTAACGCCATGGTTCGGTGTCCGTCGACGTGATCCACGCCGTTTTGTGCGTCGTCTTCTACCACGAATATGACGGTATTCTTCCAATACGGCGAGTGAGAGATCGCATCCACGACACGTCCGAGTGCTAGGTCGTTGTCGGCCACGGCCGACGTCGGAGCGGGATACCCTGGAAACGATCCGGCGGTATGGTCGTTCCCAAGCTGCATGAGGACGAACGACGGCAGGCTTCCCGAGCGTTCGAAGCGGCGCAGCTCGCGAATAAACTCGTCGGCTCGCGCTTGATCGCTGATTCGCAACGTGAACGCCGGGTAGGCCATATCGACGTATGGCCGCAGCGATTCCAACGCGAGCGCGTTCTTGAACGAGGCCGTATGCGTGCCGTTGAGGCGGTCGTTATAGAACCGTCGCCAGGTCGCGTTCTCCGGCGTCGTCGCCGGTTCGGAGACGAGGAACTCGCCGTAGTCGCGAAAGGTTCGGCCGGAATCCAAGACACGCTGCCAGATGAATCCCGACGAGGTATAGGCCAGCGGATCGGTTCCGTCGCTCGGATAGGTCTTTGCCCACGAGGCGGTGTTGCGTTCCACGTAATCGGTCGTGCCGGCCTCATTGGTCCATTGGTGACCGTCGGCGCTCATCGTTCCGTTCACGTAAAAGTTGTCGAAGAGGCCGAAGCGTTGTGCGAGCGCATGATGATTCGGTGAGACACGTTGCGGAAAGGCACAGTAACGCGAATCACCATTTCCCTGTTTGACGTCCCCGAAGTAGTCGTCGTACGTGTGGTTTTCCTTAATGATAAAGACCACGTGCTTGAACGGCGGCAGGCGCGCGGATTCGGTTGTGCCGGCGCTCGTGGCGAAGGCGGTGGCGGAGCGCTGCGCGGTTGCGATTGACGACTGCGAAAGAATCTGCAGCGTCCCGGCGTAGTCGTAAACGTTGAAGGCCTCACGGCCCAATGCAACGTCGAGACGAAAGCCGAGATTGCGGCGGCTGAAACCGAAGTCGTTCCCGCGACTGCCCCATCCCTTGAGGCTGGTAACGTAGATCGTACCCTGCGCGCCGAGTGCGACGCCGTCCGGATACCAGCCGGTCGCGATTTGGCCGACGGGTTCGTACGACGAGGGGTCGAGCACGAGCACGCGGTCGTCGCCGCCCTCCGCGACAAAGAGCCGCCCATCGCCCGGACTAACGGCCAGCCCGCTGGGATTCGCACCGGAGCCGTCCTGCAGCGGCAGCACTAGCGTTCGTACCACCCTTGCATGAGCGGTGTCGATTACGGCGATCGAGTCGTCGTTGGCATTGAGCACGTAAAGTACGTTGCCGCCAGGCGATGTCGCCATGGCCTCGGGATGCCGTCCGGCCGGAATCGTGGCGACGACGCGGCGCGTCTCGAGATCGATCACCGAGACCGAACCAGGCCGTGCGATGCCGCGAGCGTCAACACGTACGCGAGCGCCACCCGAGTCGGCTGTCGGCTCGCCGCCTTCAGCGCGTTCACCACCGAGGTTGCTAACGTATAAGAGCATACCGCGGCGCAGCAGCGCAAATGGCGATATCCCGACGTGGATGGATCCGACGACGACGCGCCGCTGCGCGTCGACGATGGCGACCGAGTTATTACGGCTGCAGGCCACAAAGACGTAACGCTCGTCGCCGCTGAGCGCGATCCCGGCCGGCACCGACGGGTCCTGCTGCTTCGTCTTCGGATCGGTGAAGTTCCCCGACGGTCCCGCAAGTTTGATCGGAGGCTCCCAGACGAAGCGCCCGACAGGCCCAATCGTTGCGGAGCGCAAGACACCGAAACCATCGGGCGACCAGACGCGTTTGCCGCTGCCGCTCCAAACGATTCCGGTCAGACCGTTTCCACCGAGATTCTTGGGGTAGTCGACCAAGTCGTTGGGCAGCGCGAGCGTCTGATCGATCTTTCCGGTGCGAACGTCGATGAAGAGCAGCCCGTGCGACGTCTTGACGGCGAGCTCGTTGCCGGATAACGCGAGGTCTAGCGGACGCGCCGGGAAGTTGACGGTCTGACCCGCCGGCGCAAGCTTCTGATCCGTGGGCACCAGCGTCTTGCTCACGCGCGCGGCGTCGCTCGACGAGGTCGCGCACAGCGTTATCGAGAGCAGCACGATCCCCGTGCCGCGCGTAAGGAACCGCTGCGGTTTCACGCGTCGAAGAATACTTCGGCGGCGGGATAGTTCAGCGTCACTCGACTACGAAAGAAGGCGGTGGGTCCGATCTTGCCGATCACGCTTTCCCTTTCGAAAACGTCGTCGCCCGGACGCGTCGAGAACCAAACGCCGCGGGCTCGGTACGTGCCGATCGTGAGGTTGGGAACCCGTAGCAGATCGATGCCGTCGCCGCCGGCGCCGGCGATAAAGCGCCACGATGGGTGCGCGGCATGCCACGAACGCATTGCGGCATGCGTCACAAAGCTCGTCGCACGAACCGCACCCCATCCATCGCTCAAAGTGTTTTCGGTCGCCGGCGCGAGCGCGACGGTGGCCGCGATATCGAAACTCATCGTAACGCGCTCGTTCCCATCGATCGTTACGTCCACGCTGGGATATTGGCGGCCGTCAATGCGATTGCCGTCGGGGCCGGTTTGGAAATGCAGCATAGCTCGCCCCTGCGTTCCCGACGGCGCGTCGCTTGGTGCGAGCAGCCGCAAACGCCCCCGCGGATAGTCGAGCGATACGGTTCGTCCTTGAAACCAGGTCGCACCGAACTGCGCGTCGATGCCTGCGAAGATACTATCGGCCGGATCGGGATCGAAGATGGGAAGGCGTCCCGACAGCGCCGCCGGTTGCACCACCGGATCGGGCAGCGTAGTGTGGTTAGCGGCAACGCTCAGGCCCAGCGTGTCGACGCAAGCTTGAGTGACGAAGCCCGAACCGTCGGTGTCGAGCCAGATCCGAAGTCGATGAGCCCCGACGGAAGGTCGATAGAAGAAGCGGCCGTTGACCACGGCAGCGGGAAGGCTTTGGTTGAACGCCGAGGCAGCGAGTAAAGCGATCATCGTAATACGATCATGCCATCGCGCTCAGCGAGTGGTCTTGAACGAATCAAGCATCGGGAAGCGCTTCGCCGAGCGCCTCGGCGACATCGCTCGCGACGACCCCGACGCGCCGTACCGCCGCCGCGGCCTGCCCGGCAAGGCCGTGCCAATAGGCGCCCGCTCGTGCCGCATCGACCGGTGAAAGCCCTTGCGAGAGCAGCGTCGCGATGATTCCGGTGAGCACGTCGCCGGTGCCCGCCGTAGCGAGCGCGTTGCTGCCGGTGGGATTTATGTGCACCGTTTTCCCGTCGTAGATAAGCGTGTCGGAGCCTTTGAGCAGCGTCGTGACTCCGGTGCGGTCGACGAACTCGCGAATGCGCTCTACTCGCGAGCCCGGCGCGATCGTCCCGCGGCCGGAGAGCCGCGCGAACTCGCCGGCGTGCGGCGTTACGACGGCCGGCTTCCCGCGCAACAGCTCTAAATGCTTGCTGAGGTGAAAGAGACCGCTGGCATCGACGACCACCGGAAGCTCGTTGCGTTCGAGAAATCCGACGACGATTCGTGCGGTGCGGTCGTCCAATCCCAAGCCTGGGCCGAGTGCCACCGAACCATTGCGTTGCGAGATCTCGAGCAACTCCTCGACGACGGCATCGGGCGCTGCGTCGTCGTCGAGTGCGACGACGACCTGCTCGACGAGATGCGCGCGCAGCAAGTTTGCCGCCGCGATGGTGGTTGCAACCGTTACATAGCCGGCCCCGGCGCGGGCGGCGCCACGCGCACAGAGCACCGCCGCTCCGGGGAACTGCGCGGATCCCGCGACAATCAGCGGAGCCCCGGCGGTTCGCTTCTCCGTCTCGGGCGGACGCTGCGGCAGCAGTCGCATGAACGCCTCGTCATCGAGTGCGGCAAACGGTTGGGGTTGCGCGTCGAGGATAGCATCGCCGATTCCGATATCCTCGCACCAGAGCTCTCCGACGTTTTGCCTTGCCGGTTCCAGCAGCAATCCGGGCTTCACCGCCGCCAGCGTTACCGTTGCGTTTGCCTGGACGGCATCGTCGCTAACCGATCCGGTTAGTGCATCGATTCCGCTGGGGATGTCGATCGCGAGCACCGGGCCGCAGCGCCGGTCGAGCGCGCGCGAAAGTGGCCGGTAGTGCTCGGGTAACGGCAGACGCGCGCCGGTGCCGAACAGACCGTCTACGCCTACGGCATCCCTCAGCAGGGCTCGCGCGTGCTCCTCGTCGAGAGGCAGGGGAACGACGCGTACGCCGGCTTCCTTCGCGCGCCCCTCCGCGGCGCTGCGCGCCTCCGAACGGCGCCCCTCGGGATCAGCGGCGATCGTGCAGTCGTAATCCGGTGCTAGTAAGGCAAGAGCCGCGAAAGCGTCGCCGCCGTTGTTGCCCGGACCGGCGAAGGCCACGATCCGCGCACCGGGCTCTGCCATTTCGCGAAGATGCTGGGCAATGCGGGCGCCGGCATTGGACATTAGGGCGTCTTCCCCGAGTTGCGCGATGGCAGCGGCATCGGCCGCGCGCATCGCGTCGGGCGAAAGGACCCGGATCACGATTCTAGGATAACGACTGCGGCGGCGACCGACGAGGTATGCGTGATGGTCAAATGGATGGCGCGTAAACCGCGAGCTCGCATCAGCGGTTTGGCGACGTCGAGCAGCTCGATGATCGGTTTGCCGTAGCGCTCGTGGGCGACTCCGACGCTGCGCCATGGGATTGCGTGTCCGAAGGCTTTGCGCGTCGCTTCCTTCGCCGCGAAGAACCCGGCCAGGCGTTCCGGCCAGTTGCGCTTGCGCATCGCGTACTCCATCTCGCGTTCGGTGTAGACCTTACGGGCGAACCATGCGAGCCTACGTTCGTCGAAACGGTAGCGCGCGACGTCCGCGAGATCGATACCCACGCCAACGATCACCGCAACGACTTCGACGCACGGGCTGCTTGTACTCTCCTCAAATCTCCCGGGTCAGCAAGTTTTGGTCCGGGCCGAGGCGAACCCCCGGTGACGAGATGGACGCACAGATTCGGATCGTGCCGATCAACACCGTTGATGCTGCGTTCTTGAATCGTCTCGCCCCCTGCCTAGAAGAGCGCTTCATCACCTCGGCCCACGTCGAACGATCGCTCGTCGTCCCCCGCAGCTCGCTCAACGCGACGCGCGGCCAGCTCTTCTTCTCGACCTTGACGACCAAGGTGCGGCGGGCCCATCCCGACGCCGAAGCCGCGCTGCTGGCCATCACCGACTTCGATCTGTACAAGACGTCGCATCGCTTCGTCTTCGGCGATGCCGACGAGGCACAGGGTGTCGCCGCGGTATCGGTGCACCGGCTGCGATCCGAGTTTTACGGCGAGCCGGCCGACGGGAATCTGCTCTTCCAGCGGACGCTTAAGGAGGCGATTCACGCGCTCGGGCACGCCTTCCGCCTGCGCCACTGCTACAACGCGCGCTGTGCCATGTATTATTCGAACTCGGTCTTCGAAACCGACAATAAGATGCCGAACTTCTGCGAGGCGTGCGACCGGCGCTTATCGCGCGCGCGGAACGAACGCTCTTAATGTAGCTATCGCAAGGCGCGTGCGTCGGCTAGCGAAACGATCGCCCTGCCGCCATCGTCACGCACGACGCGCAGCCCCCCGCCCTCGGCGAGACCCTGCCCGGTCGCCTCGAAAACTTCGGCCGTATTATCCAGCCGCAGCCGATAGCGCCGCCCCGGCAGCCGCGCGGCGACGTCCCATCGATCGATTATGGTATAGGGTTCGTCGAGCATGAAGAGCGCGCGAGCGTACCGCGTCAGCACGGCGCGCAGAAGTAGCACGCGGCCGAATCGAGCGACGTCGTCGCAAAAAGCCGGCGGGGGTTCGATGCCGGCGGCGCCGGGCGTGCGATGAACGTTGATTCCTACGCCGCAAGCTACGCGCGCCGTCGGCCCGGTAACGCGAGACTGACAGAGCACGCCGGCGATCTTGCGCTCGTCGAGGAGCAGGTCGTTGGGCCACTGCAGCGTCGTCGAGATGCCGCACTCGTGCAGTGCTGCGCGAACCGCCAGCGCAACCCAGAACGGAACGAGCCACAAGGATTCGGTTGCGACGGCGCGCGGTAAGATCGTCGTGAAGAGCAGCGATGTTCCCGGTGCCGCGTGCCAGGTTCGTCCCTTGCGTCCGGCCCCTCGACTCTGATACTCAGCGACGAGCGTTCGTCCCGCAAAGCGGTCGTTTCCCAGCAGCGCGGCGGCGTCCGTGTTTGTGCTGCCGGTCTCCGATACGTAGGCGATCGAGGCAAACGGGGTCCCGGCCATATCGGTGGCCACCCCCGAATAGGGTCCCGATCCCTCCCCAATCATCCCTTGCATGGTTCGACAAGGCGCGCGAAACTCCGAGAGCGTAGCACGCTCCCATGACTATCGAACGAACGCTTATTCTCTGTAAACCCGATGCGGTCTCGCGCGGACTGATCGGCGAGATCGTTTCGCGCCTCGAGCGGCGCGGCTATATTATCTCGGCGATGCGGCTTATGCAGCTCGACGGCGGGCGGGCACGCGAACATTATGGCGAGCATAAAGGCAAGGGCTTCTTCGACGATCTCGTCAGTTTTATCACGCGCGGCCCGCTGGTGGCGCTGGCGGTCGAAGGCGAGGGCGCGATCGAGGGCTGCCGGCAACTCATCGGCGCGACCAATCCGCTGACGGCCGCACCGGGATCGATTCGCGGCGATCTGGCGCAATCGATCGGACGTAACCTCGTCCACGGCAGCGACAGCACGGCGAGCGCCGCCCGCGAGTTGAAGATTTTCTTCAACGACAACGATTTCGTCTCGCGACGTCACGACCTCGAGCGCTGGATCAACGAGTGAGCGCGCCGCTCATCGACGGAATCGAGGCTCGCGAGGTCCTCGATTCGCGGGGAAACCCGACCGTCGCCGTGCTGGCGACGACGAGCGACGGTGCGATTGCCGAGGCAATGGTACCGTCGGGCGCATCCACCGGCGCTAACGAGGCGGTGGAGCTACGCGACGGCGACGAGCGTTACGGCGGCAAAGGCGTGCGAAAGGCCGTGCAAGCGGTCAACGAAGTGCTGGGGCCCGAGATCGGCGGCATGGAAGTGACGGCGCAACGTGCCATCGATGATACGCTCGTCGGTTGCGACGGGACGGCGAACAAGTCGCGCTTTGGCGCAAACGCGATTCTCGGGATCTCACTAGCCGTCGCGCGCGCCGCGGCAGTGAGTCTGCGCGAGCCGCTCTACAAGTATCTCGGAAACCTTGCGGGCGATCCCGCAACGACGCTCCCGGTTCCGATGATGAACGTCATCAACGGCGGCAAGCACGCCGAAGGTGCGCTGGAGTTTCAGGAATGTATGATCGTGCCTATCGGAGCGAGCAACGAAGCCGAAGCGGTTCGATACGGCGCCGAAGTCTTTCACGCCATTGGCAAGATCTTGCACGAGCGCGCGATGCCCACGCTCGTCGGCGACGAGGGGGGCTACGCGCCACCGCTGGAAACGCCGCAGCAGGCGCTCGACCTCATCGTCGAAGCGATCCGGCGCGCGGGTTACAAACCCGGCAAGGATCTCGCCATTGCGCTCGATCCGGCGTCGAGCGAGTTCTACCAAGACGGAAAGTATTTTCCACTTTCGCGCGACCGCGCGGTCGACGCCGAGGGCATGATTGCGCTCTACACCGAGCTGTGCGATCGCTATCCGATCGTTTCGATCGAAGACGGGCTGGCCGAAGCCGATTGGGCTGGCTGGCAAAAACTGACGGCTGCCTTAGGCGAACGCGTGCAGCTGGTCGGCGACGATCTCTTCGTGACCAACGTGAAGTTTCTGCAGCGAGGCATCGAGGAGAAAGCCGGCAACGCAATTCTCATCAAGGTAAACCAGATCGGTACGCTGACCGAGACACTCGATTGCATCGCGATGGCGAAAGAAGCCGGCTTTGGGACGGTCATCTCGCATCGCTCCGGCGAGACCGAGGACACGACGATCGCCGATCTCGCGGTTGGGACGAGCGCCGGTCAAATCAAGACCGGCTCGCTCTCACGCAGCGATCGGACGGCGAAGTACAACCGCTTAATGGCGATCGAGAAGCAGCTCGGCGAGTCGGCTCGCTATCCCGGAGCCCGAATTTACCGCAGCTTGCCGTAATCGCCCGTTCGCGGACGGGCGAACATCAGTATCGGATTGTTTTTGTATTCCGTTTGTCCGGTCGGGCGATAACCGGTCTTTTCCGCAACGCGAATCGAGGCGGTATTTTCCGGAGCGATGATTGCGACGGTGCGATCCGTAGCGAGACTGGCATCGCCCCACGTCAACGCCGCGCGCAGCGCTTCGGTGGCATAGCCGCGTCCGGCAAAGCGCGGATCCAGCGCCCACCCCGCCTCGGGCACGCCGTTGATCGGTGGTTCGATCACGCGACAAAAGTCGGCGAAGCCGAGATCGCCGACAAACGCGCCGCCGTCGAGCTCTTCAATTGCCCAATAACCATAACCCAGAATTGACCAAAGGCCGGCGTATTGTAGAATTCGCAGCCACGTTTCACCGCGCGACGAAGGACGACCGCCGATATGTTTCGTTACAAGCGGATTTGCCCACATTGCAGCGCAGGCGTCGAGGTCGGCGGCGCGATGCGCGCGCAGGCGTAACCGCGCCGTCCGCAGTTCCGGCGTCAGAATGGGCGCGCGACCATCAACCAAATGAGTAGGATCCAGAGGATGCCGCTAGCCCAGAAGACCGGAACGGCCAGCGGATCGTCGATCGCGGCCACGAGTTCGGGAGATGGGGCGTCGTCGGAAGATGCTGCAGCCAGCATCGCGATTTGCATCTCCCTGCGAGCGTGGTAGCCGATGCCGAGGATCATGACCACGACGAAGACGACGTAGGCCGCGATCAACCATCCGGCGTTCAACGGGATTCCGAGCCGCCAAGCGACGATGAAGCCGACGATAGCGGTGAGCAACGAAACAATACCGCCGATGCGTCCGTGAAAGGCGGCCAAACTAAAGAGGCGCCGGATAAACGGCACGTCTTTGGTGCGCGCCGCCATCTCCAGAATCAATCCCGGCACGACCAAGAGGGCGATCGCAGCAAAAGCGAGCAGCACGTGCAAGAAATAGACGACCGTTACCATGGGCATCAATCTCCTTTGCCGCCGACCCTTCTCCACCGCGAGCAGCGGTACATTGCCGCGGGAAGAGCGTACCGCCGGAGGGAAGGCAGAGCAACCGTTTGACGTGCGGGCCTGTAGCTCAGCGGTAGAGCGGCCGGCTCATAACTGGTTGCGCGTAGGTTCGAATCCTACCAGGCCCAATACCAAATGCGAATCGACTCGGCACGACTCGGCACAATGGAATCACTCGCCACTCGCTTTGCGTCCGGTTCCGATCAGGGCGCCGAGCGAATCAGCAGCCGATTGCAGCATCGCCGGAGCGACGTGCATGTAGGTGTCGGCGGTTATCGCGACTGACGAATGACCGAGCGCGGTCGATACGGTTTTGAGATCCGCGCCGCTTTGTAAGAGCAGCGAGCCGTACGTGTGCCGCAGATCGTGTAGGCGAACGCGCGGGAGCTTAGCAGCGTCGCGAAGGCGAGCAAAGAGCATCCCAAATGTCGTTGGTATCCACGGCTGCCCGTCGTTCTCGAAGACGAGTGTATCGGCGTCCGGCCTTCCGGCCCCCGCTGATAGAAATCGCTCCGCCTGGTCGAGGCGATGGCGCCGCAGCCGCTCGACAACGAAGAGCGGAAGTGGAATCGTCCGACGCGACCGCTTAGACTTGGGCTCCTTGAAGTTAAGGGTATAGCGAACGCCCAATTTCGTGCGGGTGGCGACGCGCTCTAGCGACCGTTCTACGCGCAGCATACCGCGTTCCAGGTCAACGTCGCGCCAGCGCAGCGCTAAAAACTCTCCGCATCGGCAGCCGCTCCCGATTGCGGTCGCGACCGCAACGCCAATTTCGGTCTGATCGAACGCCCCGAGGTAAGCTTGGACCTGCGAAGGGTCCAGTGCGTTCATCTCCTTGCGTTCGACGCGTGGTGCATCGGTGAACTCGCACGGATTTGCTGAGATGAGCCGAAGGCGTTTAGCCCGGTTGAGCGCAGTTCGCAGTGTACTCCACACTGACTTCGTAAAACGGGCCGAAAGCCGGCCGTCGCGCCCGTCTCTGCGCTTCCAAGACGCCACGGCTACCTCTATGAGGTTCGGCTGGCGCTCCAGATCGACGAGCGGCACCTCGCCAAGCGAGGGGATAAGATGCTCACGAACGTGCGACTCGTACTGTCGGAACGTCCCGGCGCTAATTGCGGCCTTGATGCTCAGCAGCCATTGCTCGGCGAACGCGCTGAAAGTCATTGGGGCTGGCTTAATTACTTCGGCGACGGGAACATCGCGATGCGGGTTGCTCTTTTGCTCGAGCCACCACAATGCCGCGTCATCATAAGTCGCGAAACCGCCGACCTTGCGCTGCCTGCGAGGCCCGTCAGATGCGGCATCATAGCGAACAGTCCACGTCGCGCAGATCTTGCGTTGTCGAGTTTTCTTATCAAGGTAAGCTTCTTGAACGATCGAGGCTCCCAGGCGCTGTCGTTTCATGTTTTCCTCCTGTGAGAAATACGGGTTTTCCGAACCGGACGATTGTTGGGAAGAATGTCGCCGATCCAGGCGTGAACCTCACGAGCGACGCTTTCATCTACGGCAAGAAGCCGTTGTTGGAGTGAACCGTGTTTGTTGAGGAGGGCGCTCTCTAGCAACATCCACGCGGTGTATAGGTTTCGGGATGCCGGAAAATCAGGCGGATGTGCGCACCGAACGGGAAGGCGAACTTCGCCAAGTGCGTCCTCCCAGCGGCATGCGCGCGCAGCATTGTCCAACCGCACTAGATTATTCGAGCCCGCTCGGAGAACGGTCCACAGCGCCCGATCGCTATCAGGGCGGTACGCTGATCCCGGGAAGGCCGCACTCGCCTGCATAGCGACACGCGATCGGCTTCCCTGTTTCCACAACGTGTGAAGTAGAACGAGCGAGTGTTGCCCATATCCGCTTCGACCGAGTCCGATCAGCCAATCAAATCCGAGGGTGGAAAGCGTTCGCCGGATATAGTCAGGCTCTGGTGCAGCCTCTTCACTTACCCACCTCCGGATAGCCCGCGTCCACGTCGACACCGAATCCCCTGTCGCGTCCTTCGCTGACAGCCGTTCGGCGAGGTGCCGTACCCGAATAACGTCGCGATAATCGAACGGGTTGGCGATTGGTCCATCGATCGGGTCGGCGATTGCTCCATCGATCGAGTCCTTTACGAATTTCCGTAGCACGGGCGTGGGCCTCAAGATGCGCTCAACAAGGAACGGCATCCACCGCTCCACGACATACTTACTAAATCCGCGGGCGAGTTTTGGCATGCAGGACATTATTCTGTCTTTGCGTCCTAGTGCCTCCAGCTATCCTGAGGTTAAACAACGCTCACGGAGGCATCAGGTGGACGAAAGGCTTGCTTTAGGTATCGTGGAGGCAGCGAGGCTGCTCGGCATTTCGCCTGGTAGACTTTACCAGGCGGTCCGGGAAAGGCGGCTGCCCGCCGTCCGCCTGGGGCGGCGGATTCTCATACCAACATCGGGTCTGAGGGCCTTTCTCGATGAGCGCAAGTGAATCAGCGACGAAGCCAGGGCAGGTAGCAAGTACCACTAAGGCGCTTACGATGTCTGTCGCCGAGTATGCCGCCGTCTCCGGCTTGACGGAATACACAATTCGTCAGGAGGTCGCACTCGATCGGATTCCTCATAGGCGCTGCGGGCGTCGTGGACTTGTGAGAATCCTTAGGATACCCGCGCTCGCGGCGCTCGGGGTCGAGACAGAGTCGGCATGACGCTGTTAGATGCTGCGTTAGCGTATGCGAAGCGCGGCTGGCCCGTGCTACCGATCTACGAGCCCGTGGGGCATTCGTGCGCGTGCGGCTACGAAGAATGCCAACACCCCGCCAAGCACCCGCGCACGCCGAACGGTTACCTCGACGCCACTACCGAGGAGTCAAAGATACGCGCGTGGTGGAAGCGCTGGCCGCGCGCGAACGTTGGCGTTGCGACGGGGCTTTCCGGACTTATCGTGCTCGACGTCGATCCTCGGCATGGCGGCGATGAGTCAATGCGCGCGATAATCGCCGAATACGGCGCACTCGATACGTTGGCTGCGCTTTCCGGTGGCGGCGGCGAGCACTACTATCTGCTCGCGTCGATCGCGACAGCGACGCGCGCTAATGCCCTCGGCTCACGGTATCCCGGCATCGACGTGCGCGCACAAGGCGGCTATATCATTGCGCCACCCTCAAAACACATTTCGGGGCGCCCCTATGAATGGGAAGCATCATCGCCCGCCGAGCCGTGTGTCGTGCCCCGATGGCTTGTGAGGTTACTGGAAGAGCGGGAACTGAAGCCCATCGATGGGGCTGATAACGGCGGGCCGATCTTAGAGGGGCAACGTAATGCTATGCTGACCCGCTTCGCCGGCCGCCTACGCCGATACGGCTCGACTGCCCAGACTATCGAAAAGGCGTTACTAGCGATGAATGCGTGGCAATGTGTGCCCCCGCTTGCAGAACGCGAGGTTCACGCAATCGCGCAAAGCGTCGGGCGCTATGCGGTCGGGACGCACGACGGAGAATCTAAATCCCCGTTCAAGTTGCTCAGTGAGCTGGACGCTGCTAAGTTTTTTGCGAACCGGTACGGCGACCGCGTCCGTTTTTGCGACAGAGCCGGTGGCTGGCTTGTATGGGATGGCCGCCGCTGGAAGATCGATGATGACAGTGCAATCCTTCGCCTCGCTGGCACGTGTACCGACGTGATTGCCGACCTCGCGGGCGATCTCACGGATCTGGACGAGCGGAAGAAACTCCTGGGCTTCGCGATTACCCTGCGCAAGCGACGGGGTCTCGAGAATTTCACGGCTCTGGCAGCCACACTCGATGGCATCGCCATCGGTAGTCCGGAACGTTTCGATGCGAACGCATGGCTCCTGAACGTTGAAAACGGCACTGTTGACCTGCGGACCGGCGAACTGCGGGAGCACGAGCGCTCCGATCTCATTACGAAGCTCGTTAGCATTCCGTATGACGCGGGCGCGGCGTGCCCGCGCTGGGAGCGCTTCCTTGAGGAAATATTTTCGGGGGATGCCGAGACGATAGACTTCGTGCAGCGTGCGGTCGGCTATAGTCTGACTGGCTCAACCAGCGAGCACGCATTTCTGGTTTTGTACGGAACAGGCGCAAACGGGAAATCGTCGCTTCTAATCACGGTCGGGAAAATTTTGGGCGATTACGGCGTAAGTGCATCTTCGGAAACCTTTGTAAACCGGCAAGCCGGTTCGGCAACTAACGACCTCGCGAGATTGCGGGGCATGCGGTTCGTAAGCGCCATCGAAACAAGCGAGGGACGCGCCTTAGCAGAATCGTTCGTCAAGGCGGTGACTGGCGGTGATCGCATCTCTGCCCGGTTTCTCTATGCCGAGTTTTTCGATTTTGAGCCGGCTTTCAAACTCTGGCTTGGGACGAATCATAAGCCGGTAATTAGGGGCGGGGACGAAGGCATCTGGCGCCGAGTGCGCCTTGTCCCGTTTGGCAGGCGCTTTGAAGGCGGCCAGTGCGATCCACAGTTGCGTTCGAAGCTCGACGCCGAACTGCCGGGTATTTTGGCGTGGGCCGTACGAGGCTGCCTTGAGTGGCAACGGCGCGGCCTGAGCCCATCGACGTCAGTGGCAGAAGCGACTGATGTTTATCGCTCGGAAATGGACATCTTTGCCGGCTTCATCGACGAACGGTGCGAACTAGACGATGGCGCCAGTGTCGCGGTAGGCGAGCTCTACCGAGAATACCGCTCCTGGGCCGAGGCGAACGGCGAGAAGCCGCTCTCGCAGCGTTGGCTCAGCCAGCGCTTGGCTGAGCGCGGTTTCACGGGCAAGCGAACGAAGCGACAGCGCCTCTGGATCGGTCTTCGCATTGCTGTGGGTGACGCATAACCAGAAAGGTGACGTATGTGCATCCCTTTTCGATAAATCTCTCACGTGCGCGCAAGGGAAGGAGTTTATGTAAAATAGCTGCTCAAGCGTCACCCGACGCCCTATGCGTCACCGCGGAGATTTCCCACGGTGGCGTCATTCCTGTCTATCATTGGCTGAAACGTATCCGTTCCGTGGCGCACCGCGGTAAAATAGACACGTGACGATCCTGTGTCGCGTTCGCGGCCTAACCGTAGACACGGCGCGATCGAAAGCGGCGCAGTCGCGGCGCAAAGCGCCGGCATATTGCTCAGTGCGTTGCTATTCGGGCTGGCATCAAACGGGCGTACCGTACGAAGCGTAAGAGTGCAGCCTCGATCACGAGCGAGCGTCAGTGCGTACGACGTTGTCCGCTGCCACCTGCGCTAGCACGAGGCCAAGTAGCGCCTGCACGAGACGAGACGATAACGATAGACGACGTTCGTGCAGTGGCACCACTGGTCGCGCAGCAAGACCTCGAAAGGATTAGGTCACTTGCGCTGACCATCCGAAGCGCCTTCAAACAGCACCGCACCTAAAGCGCCGTGCGCTTGAGACTTTCTTTTTAAAAGTTTGGGGTGGGGTTCGACTCAAAAGAGTCTCTCGCGACATGCTGCGCGTTGGGGGGATCGGCTTTGCGCTGGCGGTGCGGCTTCTTACGCGCGCACGCGCGCTCACCCGCGAGAGAGGGGGGAGGCTCCCCGGTTTTGAGTCTCTCGCGACATGCTGCGCGTTGGGGGGATCGGCTTTGCGCTGGCGGTGCGGCTTCTTACGCGCGCACGCGCGCTCACCCGCGAGAGAGGGGGGAGGCTCCCCGGTTTTGAGTGGTACGGCTGCTTCTCGCTCCGGCGCGATTGGTTAAACGGAACCCCACAAATGAAAAGACGCCCTTGCGGACGCCCCCTCATTGTCTCAGTTGCCTGAGCGGTCTTCTAACAGTCTGATTATAGCAGGGTGTCGCTTGGGGCTCAAGAGGCGACTATTAAGAGGGTGGTGGGCATGGCGGGATTTGAACCCGCGACCTGTTCTTTCGTTAGAAGACCGCTCTATCCAGACTGAGCTACATGCCCTAAACACGGCCTGACAGTCTCCCGAACAGGACCACCCTCGCCTGGCTAGACAGCTAGGCAGGAGGCAAGGTTGCGGCTCAGTCTGGAGGTGATGGCCCTAACCGCAAAATGCGTGGGTCTGGGCTTGGCTGACAACCTGTCGTGGTACAATCACCTCATGGAAGCCAAAGCCCTCAAGCGCGAGGAGGCGAACGATGCCTTCGAGCGGTTCAGGGGGGCAGTAGCGGTGATCGCTACTGTTCCAAAGGTCGCATTGTCAGGGGCACAGGGGGAAACGCGGAAGCGCCCCAAGCGCCAGACACCCAAGGCCGACTGAAAGCAAACGTGTGTTCGGGACCCGTTCGGGTCCCTGATCGCTACGTCCCAATGGGCGGTATCTGGTTCCCAAGGACAAGTGGCAACCTGCGGGCAAGACTCCGGAACTTTCACGCTTCTCAAAGCTTTCCGTGAGACATTTGAGCAGGCGCAGACGTATATTCTTTGGTTTAATCCCGGAAATATCCGCAAACAACACAAGACGGCAGATCAAAGCATTCGAGAAGAAAGGAGGTGCCTAGTGATGCCGCAGATTAGCGACCTGAACGCATCTCCCAGCGACAAGCTGCGCGAGTTAATGCTTCATATCGCCAAAAAGTCCGAAACAACCCCATGCTTCGGCTCGATTAAAATGAACAAAGTTCTGTTCTACAGCGACTTTCTTTGGTACGCAGCGACGGGACAGTCTATTACCGGAACGACTTATGTAAAGAGAGATCGCGGGCCGGCACCCCGTGGCTTACTGCCCGTACAAGAGAAAATGCTGGCCGATAAAGCCGCGACACTTGAGCATCGTCCCGTGTTCCCGCGAGGATGGGAGAAGCGCCTCATACCGTCGCGCCCCGCTCAGCTTAACGGCCTTTTCGACGCAGATCAGATCGCGTTTGTTGATACTGTTATCGAATCCATCGCGCCACTAACCTCAAAGCAGGTTAGTGACGGAACCCATCAGCATCTTGGCTGGAGACTTGCTGACTACAACGAGGAAATCCCATATTTCACGGTATTCCTCAATGATGAGGTTGCGCTTCCAAGCGACCTCGTTCGTGGCATGAAACTAGCGGAGAAGCGTGGGTGGAAGAAGGACTCTATCTAACAATCGCCTGGGATCCCGAATGGGAACAGGACGCCCTGCGAATCGTTAGCAGCCTGCAAGAGATAGACCCTCTCGTGCGGGCTGCTGAACGTTTGGCGCAGCGGTTTATGGCGAAAGAAATCTCTATTCCTACCATACCGGGAACCGAAGTACGAGTATTTCGCTTGGACCCCGGCTGCAATCTACCAGCGACTCTTTGGTATTTTAGGATTGAGCGAAGCAAGGAAGTTAAAGCCGTTTTTATCGCGCTTGAAACTATCGAGCCCGACGATGACGCGGACGATGATATTGAGCTTGTTTTCGACGAATAGTTCCGCCATCGCGGAGGTCCATTCAAGCGGGGCGTTTATTTGTAGGGGCTCTGCAGGTCAAACGCTTACCTTCGGCTAGTTTCGCCGCCTCAGCGAACCGTGGTCCGTCCGTGTTCTCCCGCTCGTTGAAAAGGTAGACTTGCTCAGCAAGGTAGAGGTTCAGGTGCTTCGGACGTAGGGCGATATAGGTGCCCTTGGTCGTCCGCTTTAGGACTGAAAAGAACGACTCGCATTAGCGCGACGGCGACGCGCTATCCCGACGTACGTGAGCTCACGCCCGTCTTGCGCGTGCGCCTGCGCGCGTAGGTGGGGGAGGGGTACCTCCGAGAGAGTTCGTGCGGGCTGGGCACCCGGGTTTGGGTGAACGGAATCGGCGGATCGGGGGGCTTGCTACCGCGCTTGCCACGCGACCTAATACTTGCTATCTCGCCTTCGCCCGTTCGCGTTAGCGTGACGGCCGACGCGACGCCAACGCGAGCCCGTGCCATCGTCTTGCGCGTGGGTGGGGAGGGGGCGCCCCCCCCCGAGAGGGTCAGGAGCGAAACAGACTCAGCGCAAGCTCTTGGACGGGTAAAGGCGGTAAATCGCGGCTGAGCCCACATGTTATGGCGAGGTTCTCAATCCCGGCGCGACTGGCATACACATAGTTATACAGCGGATCAGGTTCCCAATGCAGATCGTCAAAGAATGGCCCACGTATTTGGTTCACCAGGAAGTTTTCCACGTCACGTGAGTCTGTTATTTCCACGGTGCGAGCTGCATTGCCGTGGATAAGCGCATATTCTTGAAGCCAGTAGGTTATATGTTCGTCGCCCTTGCCGTAGCCAATCACCAAGAGGTTCGGCGATTCTGACACCGCCCTAGCAAAATACGCATAGTAGTCGGCGTACGGTTGCACATTGATTTTTTGAAGTTTTCTCAAGCCGGAAACGATCGGGGATACACCATCAAAGTGTTCTTCAGGGTGTTCGAGAGCGATTCTCTTAGCCCAACCGCGAGATTCGCGGATTTCAGCAAGATCGTCGCCCTCGTCGAGGACGAAACGTCGCGAATGCGCAAACGGTTCTCCGACAGCATATTTGAACCGAAGTGAGCCGTGGAGATGACTGAGCGTTAGGAACCTCGGACCGAATTCTTGATTCCAAGTCGCGAACTCGTTAGGTGCGAACTTAGCATCAATGCCGCGAATGACCGTGCGGTATCCGTTGAACCATTTTTTCCCAGACTCACGCGAGAGGCCCTCGACCGCGACGTCCGCAAGCAGATCGTAATTGAGGGTAAAAATGTCCAGGTTGAAGTCGTCGAGAAATGGTCGTAGAAGGTGCGCAAGCACCGCCCAGTTGGCGTCGTAGTTTACACTATCGAACGCATCGGCAATCTTCTCGATCACGTCGAAACGCTCGGCGCATAATGCGTTGCGATCAAGCGCGACACCGTCGAGATAAGGCAATGTCGCCACGAATCGTCGAAGCATGAGGGCGGCACGATCCGGAGCTGGCGATCGTAACGCCTCGACCTCTTCGAGTGCGTGAATTACGTCTTCGAAGTTTGCTGCTTCGGTTTCGGAATCGTTTTGCAAGGCCTGGAGAAGTCCGCGGCTTATACCACTGCCCGCAACGATTTCAGTTAACTGCTGAGTCATTCGAGCGCCTGCGTATTGGGAAGCGCCCGCGCCAAGCAACACGGTAATTCGTTTTCCAGGATCCGGGTCGTGGCGGCGATCTGGAGCCGCCGGAATGCGCGTGAGCGATGGGGCCAATACATGTAGAAGGGACGGCCGATTAGGCATCAGCTTCTATTCTGTCGTTTCCCGTGCCACCCTAGAGGCCGGCCGCGCACATGTGACCGCCTGTCAGCCACGCATTTTCTGAGGCAGAAGTGATCAAGTCCTCAGCGCGCATTCGCGCCCGTGCGCGAATCCCGCATCCGAGCCACAGAGCGGCGCTGGCGCGGCTAGTCAAAGCCGAAGAATAACCTCGGTCTCCGGGGAACCAAGGCGTCCCATCGAAGCGTTATAGCCTCGACAGGCAGCTCGGAGGCAGAATTATGAATCGAGGCGTTATCGGCGCGCTTTGCACAGGCGTCACCTTAGCATTACTTGCAGGATGCGGCGGATCGCAGGCACCGATCGGCGCTCCGGGCGCGGTGCCGCAAACCTCGGCGATCGCGCAGCACGTCGCGCACGGCAAGTCGTGGATGCTGCAGGAAGCGACGCATGACGATCTGCTGTATGTCGTCGATCTTCCTAGTGACGTCTATATGTATACATACCCAGGGGGTAGCCTGGTTGGGCTTCTCAGGGCCGACGCTTCCGGAGGTTTGTGTTCGGACCAGAAGGGCGACGTGTTCGTGATAGACGAGAGCAACTCTGCGATTGTCGAGTACGCTCATGGTGGGACGACTCCGATTGCGTCTCTAAATCCCGATGCGGAGCCCGTAGCTTGTAGCGTCGATCCTCGCTCCGGTGACCTCGCAAGCGTGAACAAGGACTCTGATAGCAAGTCAAGCATCTCGATTTTCAGAAAGGCAATGGGCAAGCCCAAGAAATACTTCGATGATGGTATAAGCCTTGGCTTATCATGCAGTTACGACGACAAGGGGAACCTCTACGCCACGGCCGGCACAGAAACTCGCGGATTTCTCATCGCAGAGCTTCCCAGGGGTTCCAATACCTTTACAAATATTTCGGTCGATGCGTCGTTAGAAGGTGGAAATTTTCTGCAATGGGATGGAAAGTATGTCGCTATCACAAGCGCAGCACCTAGAAAACCCATCCAAGTGCTGCAGATAAGTATCTCGGGTTCGAGTGGAAGCGTTGTAAATACAACGACGCTTCAAGGGTCTGTCGGCTATTTTAAATATTTTTGGATACAAAATGACGCTATAATCACGCCGAGGGGCGCTGGAGGATGGAAAGCCAGGAAAGTCGGTCTCTGGAAATATCCGACTGGAGGAAAGTCGTTTAATTCGATCGCTTTGCCAAAGGTTAAGGGCGGCCTAGCATCAGGAATTACGGTCAGCCTCGCGCCGCACCGCTAATCATCGAGGAGCAAGTAATGCAAGCCCAACGCCTTTTCCGCTACGCCGCCTCGCTGTGCATCGCAACCGCGTTGCTCGCCGGTTGCGTCGGATCACAGCCGCCGATCGGCGCGCCGGGCTCGATGCCGCGAGCCTCGGCGATCGCACAGCACGCCGCGCCTGGCAAGTCGTGGATGTTGCCGGAGGCCAGCGGAACGGACCTACTGTACGTCTCCGATCCGGTAGATAAACAGGTCGACGTACTCTCATATCCCCAGGGCACGCTTCAAGGGACGTTGACGGGGTTTACTAGTCCGCTGGGCTTATGCAGCGACTCCGCAGCGAATGTGTGGATTGTTAATGAGTCGCCAGCTGAGGTCATCGAATATGGGCATGGCGGAACATCGCCGATCGCAACTCTAGATATCCCATTTCAAGCGCCACTTGGGTGCGCCATTGATCCGAAGACCGGAAACCTAGCGGTATCGGGAGTCGGAGCAGAAGTTTCGGTTTTCCAAGAAGCGCGAGGTCAACCAACGACATATGGTTCGGATGACTTCTATCACATGTATTTTTGCGGATACGATAACCATGACAATCTCTTCATCAGCGGTGATAGTCAGAGTGGTGCGAACATTGCTGAGCTCCCCGCAAATGGTAATAATCTGCGATCGATCAGCCTCAGCGAGACGCTAGCGCGACCGGGAGCAGTCCAATGGGACGGGAAGCACGTCACCCTTGCTAACCTTATTGGCGGTTCGAAGCTCCCTATATATCGTCTGTCCTTTACTGGCTCGACCGCGCACATAGCATCGACCACAATGCTAAAGGTCAAGCATCTTCATGGCGGCCAAGGGTGGATTCAAGGCCAAACCTACGTTCAGCCTGAGGGTTCGAACAACAGGATGATTGGCTTTTGGAAGTATCCGCATGGCGGTAGAGCCAAAAGCGTCATAAGCTTGGAAAATAAGTCGCGTGAACTGTTTGGCATAACGGTTTCCGTTGCTCCAAGCCACTAAAGAGTAACGATGAACGCTTTACGCTTTACCCTCGGCCTCTTTGCCGGCCTCGTCATCTTGGCCGGCTGCAGCGGATCGCAGCCGCCGATCGGCACGCCGGGCGCGATGCCGCAGGGCGGCGTGTGTCAATGCTCGCCGGGCGCGGCGGATCGCGCCGCCGATTCGGGACGCCCGAGGGAGTGAGGCAAAGCAATCTAGGCCAGGTGCAAGGTTCTCTTCCACGGAAACGGCAGCACACTCGATTCCGTTGCTAACTTGATGGAAAGAATGGAAATGTATCTTTATTACACGGCTCGCGCTGTCTGTCTGCGCATCCCTTGTCATAGTCGCGGGCTGTGCATCTCCCACGGCCTCGCCAAGTAGTGGGCTTGGCATACCTCAGACTTCACGGGTGCAAGACCGAACAGCGAGCCCGTCGTCTCGCGTAGTGCGACAGAAGCAAGCCTTGCTCTACGTAATGACCGATGCAAATTTCGCTTATGTTGCCGACTATCCCAGCGGCCAATCGTTGCACAAGGTGAGCGTCGGAACGAATCTCACGGGGACGGGTATTTGCTCAGACGCGAGCGGACACGTATTTATGACAGGGTACAACGAGGGTACATCCGTCAAAGGATATGTATTCGAGTTCGCTCACGGCGGAGCTAGCCCAATAGCAACCTTGGCTATGAGTGGGTCTCCCACCGGCTGTTCCATAGATCCGACGACGGGAAACCTCGCGGTCACAAGCACCTCCAATGGGAACTGCGACGGAAGCAAGGTAGAAATATATCCAAGCGCGACAGGAACTCCCACGACCTATGATGTCGCGGGTTTCGCTTGCCTCACGGGAGCAGCATACGACGGCCAAGGTAATCTCTTCGTCGGCGGAAGCGTAGGTGGATCTAACCCCCCGCCTTATGCGATCGCGGAGCTGCCTTCAGGTTCTTCGGACTTTACGAGCATCTCACTGAACGAACGAATAACATGTACCGGTTTTGAATGTGGTACACCGATTCAGTGGGTTGGGGATTATCTTGCGATTACCAAGCCAACGGCGGATCACGCAAGTCCGATGGTCTACCACGTACGGATTTCCGGCTCTGTTGGCACGGTCGTTGGGACCACGACATTTCATGGACACTTTAACCGCTTTTCAGGCACTGGTTCTTGGGTTCAGGGAGACAAAATAGTCCTTAACTACGGCCTGAACAATGTTGCACTCTGGTCCTATCCTGGTGGCGGAAAGGCTCTGAATACCCTTAAGGGCTTTAAGGGCTTCGCCCATCCGGGACTAACCATAAGCGAGTAATTCACCGCGCTAGAAGCACGTGAGGTCGAGGCGTAGAAACATTTTCGACACGTTCGCCCTTGGATCAGCTCAATAGTATTTCGAAAAACCGCGGCCCCCGCGCCTCACCGCTAATCACCAAGGAATAAGTGATGCAAGCCCAACGTCTTAGCTGCTACGCCGCCGCGCTTTGCGTTGCAGCCGCGTGGCTTGCAGGCTGCGGCGGATCGCAACCACAGATCGGCACACCGGGCGCGATTTCGCAGAGCCCCGCGATCACTCGCCGCGTTCAGCGTCCAGCGTTATCACTGGCGCCCGGAAACAGCACCGATGGCACCTTCCCGGCCACACGATTAGTCCCCGTAAATGGCACACTGTACGGGACGACCAAGCGCGGAGGCGCCTATTGTGATAAAAAGCACACGCTCTTCGCCGGCTGCGGAACCGTGTTCAGCATTACGACAAGCGGCACAGAGACGGTGTTGCACAGTTTTGGCAAAGGTTCTGACGGTCGTGGACCATCGAGTATGATCGGCCTCGACGGCGTGCTCTATGGTACCACCTTGGGTGGCGGCGTTTATGGCAAGGGCATCGTATTTAGCATTACGACGGGCGGCGACGAGCACGTGCTGTACAGTTTCCGTAAGAAGCCTGACGCTAATTATCCCGGCGGTCTTACGAACGTCCACGGAACGCTGTACGGTACCTCAGGCGGCGGCACTTACAACTTGGGAACAGTCTTCAGCGTCACGAAGAGCGGCGTAGAGCAGGTGGTGCACAGTTTCGGTCAAGGATGCGGCGCATCGTGCGACGGCGGCTCTTTTCCGCAAGGGCGTTTGCTTGAGGTCGGCGGCCAGCTCTACGGCACGACGGGCAAAGGCGGAACGGCGAACGAGGGAGTCGTGTTCAGCATGAGCGAGACTGGCGCAACCGAGGCCCTGTATAGCTTCAGCTTTGGCCAAAAAGGTCAGTCCGTAGGAGCAAACGGCGGCCTGATCGACGTAGACGGCGTGCTCTACGGTACGACGGCTACGGGCGGAACGTTTTCCGAGGGCACCATATTCTCCGTCACTACGAGCGGCATCGGGCAAGTGCTGCACAACTTCTCAGGAGATTGCAAGCGACGCATCGATGGCGCGCTTCCGCTTGCGCCCCTGATAGATGTCAACGGTACGCTTTACGGCACGACGGACGAAGGCGGAAATCCACTGAATTGCTATTATTATGAGGGTACTGGAACCGTGTTCACCGCAACCCCAAGCGGCAAAGTGAAGGTGGTGCACAGTTTCGGCAAGGGCACATCGGCATATGACGGCTCATCTCCGGAAACGGCTCTGACTAAGGTGCACGGCATCCTCTACGGGGCGACGGTTGAGGGCGGTCCCTGCGGCCGGGGCACTGTCTTCAGCATCACCCTAAGCGGCACCGAAAAGGTGCTACATAGCTTCTGCTAAGATCATGCGCTTATTATCAAGCCCGACCACATCATGAAAATCAACCGCTTCGCGCCCAACGGCTCGACCCCTGCGTTGCTAACCGGTTGCGGGGGATTGCAGCCGCCGATCGGCGCGCCGGGCGCGATGCCGCAAAGCCGCTGGACCGGCATATTGCTAGAAGCCCGGTTGAACTTGCTTTTCCGCAGTGTTTTTGCGAATGCAAGGCGGCAACAATGGTAGAACCAGTCTTTGGCGAGGCTTTCCCACTAGTGTTCTTAGCCGTCGTAGGGTTCTTAGCAATTGCAATCGGCGGTATCGCTAGTGCGGTTTTGAGACAGCGATGGACGCTCAAGGCCATTGGGCTGGATATTCTTGTCGGCCTAATAGCTGCGTGGATCGCAGCGTACCTTGGGATATACACCCTGGTAATTATTTCTTATCTCGGCTTGTTGGGGCGCGCGGGATCCCTGGTTTGGGGCATTGCGGTCCTAAGCATTGCTGTATTGAGCGTTGCCGGCAGACATCTGTGGGCGCAGCATAGCAAGAGCCTGGGGCCTCGCCCCACGCACCAAGGAGCAAATGATGCGGAACGCGAGTGTTAACCCGCACGTCGCCGCGCTGTGTGTCGTAGCCGCGACGCTTGCGGGTTGCGGCGGATCGCAGTCGTCGATCGTCGCGCCCGGCGCGATGCCGGCGACGACGCGAGTATCCGGTGGCATATCGGTCGCGCCCGCGAGGGCGCATGGCTCTGCGTATCGCCAAATCGTTGCTTTCGGGATGCCGTCGAACACTTGCCCCGATGGCGCATTGCCGTTTGGCAGCCTAGTCGCGTTCGAGGGCTTGTTCTACGGAACGACCTTCGGCGGCGGCCAGAACGGTGGCGGCACTATATTCGCGATGACGGAAAAGGGTTTGGAGCACGTTCTCTACAGCTTCACCGGCAAGAACAAGTACGGCGGCTTTGGTGGCGGTCCGAAAGCTGGCCTTATCGTCGCAAATCGCACGCTCTACGGCACGACGCCCATTGACGGAGACTATGATGCGGGAACGGTGTTCGCGGTAAGCATTTCTGGAAAGAACTTCCGCATCTTGCACAGTTTCGGAGGATCTGGTGACGGAAATATCCCTCAAGCGAGTCTAATTTACCGGGCAGGAGCGCTCTACGGCACAACCTCGCAAGGGGGTGAATACGGCAACGGGACAGTCTTTAGCGTTAACGCAAAGACCGGTTCGGAACAGATCGTGTATAGCTTTCGCGGTCGCCCCAACGATGGGCGGCAACCGCAGTCCGATCTAATCGCGGTCAAAGGCGCCCTATACGGCACAACCGTGTACGGCGGTGCCCAAGATGATGGCACGGTCTTCTCTATTGATCCGAAAACCAACGTGGAACGCCTCGTCTACAGTTTTACCGGTTCGGATGGGGTCAATCCTCAAGCGGGACTTATCGAGATTAACGGTACGCTGTACGGTACAACGGCCTACGGCGGCACCCGTTCCAACGGAGCCGTCTTCAGCTTGACTCCAACGGGAGGCGAGCGCGTGCTGCACAGCTTCGGCGACTCTCCCGACGGTCAGGACCCCTTTGCAGACGTCGCCGCAATCAACGGAAAGCTCTTCGGCACAACCACACGAGGCGGGGCCTTTTCTAGTGGGCTCGGCGGTGCGCTGTTTAGCCTCGACATTGCGAGCGGCAAGGAACGGGTGCTGCACAGTTTCGGCGACGGAAGCGATGGTGCAGTTCCCGTCGCGGCTGTCGTCGCAGTCGCAGGGACGCTCTTTGGCACGACAGTGGCCGGCGGCCCAAATTCCAGCGAGTGCGTGACCTCCGGAAACGAAGGGGCTGGAACAGCATTTAAGTGGCGATTGTAGTCACGCCGAGTGCTGGTTAAAGGAGCAAGTGATGCAGAACAAACGTCCAAGCCATTGTGCTACCGCGTTTTACGCCACAGCTGCATTGCTGGCCGGTTGCGGCGGATCGCAGCCGCCGGTCGGCGCGCCGGGCACGATGCCGCTAGGATGGGACGTGAGCAACGATTCTCGGTCTCGCGAATCGTGAACCAACCATTTTCGGTGAGAGGCGCGGTTTGGGAGCTAGCTGCCGTAGTCGTTATCGGCGAACTAACCATAGCCGCATATGGGGCCAAGTCTTGTCATGATCTTTCATGGGCGGTGTATTATGTGCTGTACGTGTCTCCAGTATTCTATATTCTCGAGCCGTGGACCGTACCGTTGATTTTAATTGCCCCTATCTTGGGCGGCTTTAGGTCTGAATGGTTTGGCCGTCATCGAACCTTTACGCTTACTGCATTTGTTCTGCTCGCCACGTTGATGCCTTTGCTTACAGCGGTGTACACTTCGAGCTCGCCATTTACTTGCTCGCCGCTGTAGGTGTATTTTGATCGCGCGATTGGCTTCCTCGCGCCCCTGTAACGCCCGCCCGACCATACCGCAGTAGCTCAGCGCCATGCGCTTAGCAGCGCGGCATCCCGCCGGCTGGGCGCAATGCTGACCTAAGTCTCCGGGGAACCCTGACGGCCCGTCGAAGTGTTATAGCCTCGACAGGCTAGCTCGGAGGCAGTATTCATGAATCGTGGTCTTATCGGCGCGCTTTGCTTGAGCGTGGCCTTCGCTTTGCTCACCGGTTGCGGCGGATCGCAGCCGCCGATCGGTACATCGGTGCAGCCGCGCGGCGCGGCGGCGCAAGTGAATGTGCGTCGGGCTTCGGGTTCGAGTGGCGATTTGTTGTATGTTACAAGTGTGCCAGACCTTACCATCCTGTCCTACGCACAGGGCAAGGTGGTTGCAAGAATTTCAGGCAACTATAGCAATAGCACGATTTGCTCCGATCCGAACAACGGGAACGTCTTTGTCGTCAATCCAGGCGACATTGAGGAGTACGCACACGGCGGGACGACTCCAATCGCCACGCTGAGTGACCCCTCCGAATATACCTACCTCGCCGGGTGTGCCGTTGACCCGACCACGGGAAATCTTGCCGTAGCGACGGGTTTTCCTGGCGGAGTCCTTATATGGTCGAACGCTCAAGGCAACCCGACGTGGTACGGAAGCCGAAAGTTTCGTTCTTGCCTCGACCCAATCTACGATAGTTCCGGGAACCTTTTTGTCAACGCAAACAACATACATGAACGCTTTCGCCTAGCAGAGTTGCAGGCAGGCCATACCGATTTCAACATTATTGATTATCCAAAAGGTAGCGGTGTGGATTTTGCGATTTTTCCGCCAGCAATGCAATGGGACGGACAGTACCTTGCATTTCAGGAGAACGAGTACTCGGGCTATGGGAACGTGCTGTTTCAGGTGCGGGTTAACGGACGTAGGTCGAAAATCGTGAATACGTCCCACCTCCTTCGCCAAAGCCAAGACCGAAACTATGTTCTTCATGACGGATTGCTGTTCGGACTATACAATCGGGAAAGAGACGGCAGCGATTACGCCGTTGCTGTATGGAAGTATCCGAAAGGTGGGAAGCCGATGGACCATTTCTATGGCGTCAAGAACGGGCCTTACGCTAACTATCCTCAGTTGACACTTAGCGTCGCCCCGAGCCACTAGGAGCCCGTAATGAAAACCTCCAGCCTAATCACCCTCTTTACCGCACTCTCAGTCCTCGCGGGCTGCGGGCAATCGGGGACTTCGATTCCGCAGGGCTCGGCAGTCCAGCAGGTTCGAGCGCATCGGGCGAGTGGATCGAGCGGCGATTTAATTTATGCCACCGGAGGGTGTCTTGGTACGTGCGTGGTTTCATATCCCACAGGCCGCTTAGTCCAAACCCTACCTGTCGGTGGGGCGGGCGCCTGCGCCGACGCCGCGGGTAACGTATATATCTCGAACGGAAGCACGGCCCTTTATGAATATGCGCATGGTGGCTCGACGCCCATCAAAGCGTTTACCGTTTCGAGTGGCACAGTCAACGGTTGCGCCATTGACACCCAGACGGGGGATGTCGCTGTAACCGGAGTGTTGTCTGATGAATACAATGTAGAGATTTTTCCCAGCGCTGGTGGCCCCACAAAAGGGTATGCTCTCGCCTCTGGTCTCGGTTTTTGCTCTTATGATAACGCGGGGAATCTCTTTGTCGATGGTTACTCCCGCCAGGAATTAGGGTTGTGGGAATTGGCAAAAGGCAGTAGCCAGTTTACTTAAATTGCGATTAGCCCGACTTTGCGTGGGATCGTTGGTCAGGTGCAATGGGACGGAAGCCATATATCGGTCGAACTCCTTGGCCCTCATAAGGGCGTCACGTTGTATCAACTTCACATTAACGGCTCGACGGCGACCATCGCCAAGACGATCAAGTTTGACCGCGTGTGGCACGCCGGGCAATCCTGGATTCAGGGTAATATGATCCTGATTCCGTACAACACGCATGGGAGCGAGTTTAAGAAAGTAGTAGGATTCTGGAAGTATCCCAAAGGTCGAAAGGTCGTCCTAAACGTTAAAAAGTTCATGACAATCGGCGATCTTCAAGGAGTAACGTTTTCCGCTGCCCTGTTGCACTAGGAGTAAATGAATGAGAGGCTCTCACTCAATCATCCTCGCTTCGCTCGCCATCCTCGCAGGTTGCGGCGGATCGCAACCACCGATCGGCGTGCCGGGCGCGATGCCCCAGAGCGATCCGTAAATGACTGACGAGAAGACCTGGCCTCGATCAAAGAATGGCTGGTACATATGGGCAGCAGCGACTGCAGTCATGATTGTTGCCGACCTGATGGCTTACGGCGTCAGGTTCTTTAATCTGTGGCCAGCGATGCTTTCAATAATTTTCGCTTTCCTCATGTTCTCGGGTAGGCGAGCGCAGGATTGGGTGATTGCATACTATCAGGAGCTAGCACCTCGCACCAGCAGACCTAACACAATGCCCGCGGCGAGGCGGTACGATCTCCTCGGAATGCTGGACAGGGGCCTTTGGGCTTTATGGGTTGTTCTATTGGCGTGCGCTCTCGCTTTTCCGATAGTCGGCGATTCTAACTTGAGCGATGTCTTTAATATAGCAATGATCGCACTTTTGGCCACGGCGGCTTCAATAAGAATGTTTATCGCCGCCGCCCTCTTCTGGCCAGGACGCAGGGGCGATTCGCCTTGAACATTGTGCGAGTCATCCGTTGCAGCGGATCGCAGCCGCCGATCGGCGCGACGGGCGCGATGCCGCAGAGCGGCGCTCTGATCTGAAACTGCGATTGCCTGAACTGTGCCAAAATATATACCGCTAAAGACTGAACCGGCTATCGAAGCAAGTCTCAGTAACATGCTAGATTTTCATTGGGGAGTACGTGCTGTAAGGGCCACATTTCTTATCCCGGGTAGGCCAACTGAGGCGCTGGAAGTATCCTTCGAAGACCAATGTATCGTGCGACTCGTCGACGAAATGCCTCTCTCAACTGAGGCGGACGAATCACCCAGTGAAGGTCTCATTCCAAATCACTTCGCGTATCGTGTTGAGGGCGCATTGTTTTTTAGAATGCAGTCCGAAGCGTTCAAGGAAAACGCTAAAGTGGGTAGCGGGTCGTGCGAGCATTATCGATTCATTACGGGCTGGACCTGTTTGGACGTTGTTACTGGCGCCCAACCCCGCTTTACGGTCGTGGCGCGCCCCGCAGATTCAGGCTAAGAACTACCCCGCTAGCCACGCCTCACCCTAACGCCCACCCGACCACACCGCAGCAGCACGGCGGAACGCACTTATCACCCGGCATCGTCGCGCCGGCCAAGCGCAAAGCTGTCTAGGTCTCCGGGGAACCGTCGAACATTCAGTCTTCGGACAAGCGCGCCGTGTGGCGTAATCACTCCGGAGAAGTGTCTTGCACCTAAAGTCAACGCAGCCAACGCGAACGATCCGCTTTCAACTGTGGAACGAGTACCACAACTTGCGTAATAGCCAGAGTGAGTAAATCACTCTTATGGTGCGGCATCGTTGTAGGTGGTGTCGGTGGAATGATCGCCGGTTACGGACTACTAAGGATCGACGTTCCCTCGGGGGTGCAGTTGTTTTCGATCGGTGCTCCACTGGTAATCTTTGCAGCGGTTTTGCTGATAATTTGGGCTTTAGCCTGGGGACGTAGAGGAGGAAGGTTTTAGCGCGGCTGCGCCATCCGGAACACCTTCAGATAGACGCTCCGCCGCCCGAATGCGATACGTTAGTTTTTCCGCTCGCTAGCGTCGCCGCGATCGCCGCATTGAGTGCGAGTATCCGGGCGCGCGTGACGAGGCGTGGTTCAAGCCCGAGATTGTACCGAGGCTCGATGCATTTCCGCTGTAGCGAGATCGGCAAGGCGACGGGGCCATCGCTCGCAGCCTGTTCGCGCGTCCGGGCGCGCGCGTCTCGCATCCGCGGCACCGGAAGGCGTTGCTCGTGCTGACCAGGGGCTAGCAACAACAATCCGGGTGCAATGCTGACCTAAGTCTCCGGGGAACCATAACGGCCCGTCGAACGTTGAGTGCTCGGACCAAGCTTGCTCGGAGGCGGAATCATGCATCGAGGCTTTATCGGTGCGCTTTGCACAAGCGTAGCCATAGCATTGCTCGCTGGTTGCGGCGGAAGTCACAACAACGGCGTGGTACCGATAGCAAGTGCCAATGCCCCTCTGACGCATCACAAAACCTTTCGCTTCACCGGCAAGAAGCAGCTTTTTAAAGTGCCAGCCGGAGTGACGACGCTTCAGGTCGACGCCCACGGCGGTAATGGAGCGGGCAAGGTCCTCGCTTGCGGCGGGCGCGTTATTGCGGTTATCCGAGTGAAGCCGAACGAACGGCTCGCTGTGTACGTCGGGAGCAACGGCGATGGTGAGGTCGGCGGCTATAACGGCGGCGGCTCGGGAAAGACGTATTCTAGCTTCGCGAGCTACGGCGGCGGCGGAGCGAGCGATATTCGCGAAGGCGGCGGCAAGTTGCAGAATCGCATCGTCGTCGCGGGGGGCGGCGGCGGCCAAGGTGGCTTTGATAACGCCATAAAAGGCCAGCACTACGGCGAAGGCGGCAACGGCGGCGGCAGTGCGGGGGGTAGCGGGCAAGATGGCTTTCAGAACATTTCCCCCAAGGGCAAAGACTGCAAAGGCGGCGGCAGCACTGCAGACAGCGTCGGAACCGGCTATGGCACGACCAGCTACGGTTATTACGGCCGCGGCGGCAGCGGCGGCACGCAGGCGAGCGGCGGAAGCGGGGGGCAGGGCGGCGTGGGCCATTCCGGTTCGGGGCAGTCTGGCGGCGACGGTTCGCTCGGACAGGGCGGTTCCGGCGGTACCGGCACGACGTATGGCGACGGCGGCGGAGGCGGCGGCGGTTATTACGCCGGCGGCGGCGGTGGCGGTGGTGGCGTAGGCTACGGTGGTTACTCAGGCGGCGGCGGCGGCGGAGGCGGCGGATCGTCGTACATCGAGCCCAGCGCGTCGTCGTTCCAAAACTGGCAGGGATGGAAGTTGCCGTACGGCATCGTCGTGGTTAGCTGGTAACGGTATGAAAACTTCAGCGCTCAACCGTTACGCGTTGGGCCTTCGCGTAGCGATTGCACTATTCGCAGGCTGCGGCGGATCGCAGCCGCCGATCAGCGCGCCGGGCGCATGGAATACGGGGTTTGCTTCGTGACCAGGCCTGAGAGCATTTTTGTAGGTTTTACTATTGTGCTTTTCGGGATGCTAGCAGGCATTGTCATGTTTGCGGCCGGTATCATCATGGCAATACGGCTCAATGATCTTCGTCGTACTTCAAGCGAGGTCGATGAAGTGCTTCAAGAGCGGCGGCGCATTGTGACCCCGTCGTTGGTGATAATCGGGGTGGCAGCTGCGCTCTTCGCGATCCTCCTGGTGCTCGATTTCTGGTGGAATATTGGCAGCGGCTTCCCGTTCAATCGCATCTTGATGCCGGTTCACGCTCACCCCTAACGCCCAACCGACCGCATCGCAGCCGCACAGCGCCACGCCCACCGCGCCGGCCACGCGCCGATCGGCACAAACGTGGGACTAGAGCTTCAGTTCGATGATTGACGACTAAAAGGACGTGCTGTCTTCATGCCGAGCAGATTTAAAGAAACTAAACCGCTTAAATGGTGGTGGCGGGCGCTTTTAGGCGTATTGTTCTTAGTGGTAGGAGAAGCTCTAGGCATCGTCGGCTATTTGATTCAATCGCGAACCTATCATCTACATCTAGTTTTCGCTTGGCCCACAAATCTCCTGAGTTAATGCCGTTTGTTGCACTTGCGTCGAACCTCATTCTGTTCCCCGTCTGTATCGTTGAAATTGGGTTTTCGCGCCATTGATTGGTTCAGAGAATGAGTTATCCATTATGACTTAGTGTAAAATGCCTCGCGCCCCACCCCTAACGCCCACCCAACCACACCCCCGCAGCATAACCCAACACCGCTAGCCCAAGCGCCCCCGCCCGCGCGCCGAACCGGAACTACGGAAGGCCTTGTGTAGTATTCCGCGGCAAAGCGCACCGTATCCATCAGGCACTGAATCGCTGTGTCTTGGTTTGCGCGAGCGACGCCTTCCGCGGAATGTCTCCAAGAATTTTTTTTGAAGTCAGCGTATCCCGTAATGAGTCGCGCGGGCCGGCCACCATCAATTGGGGGAACGGCCCAGCGGATCGGGGCTCGTTATGGCGTCTGCCACGCGACGTAATAGAAGTTATCTCGCGTTCACCTGATGCGCGTTAGCGTGACCGCGATACGCTACTGGCGAAAGCGCGAACCCCGTGCGATCGCTTCGCGCACGCCCCTGCGCGCGCGGGTGGGGGGAGGGGGTGCCCCGAGAGAGTGGTACGGGCCAGGGACGCGTTCGGGGTGAACGGCTTTGGCGTATTGCGGACGTAGGCTAAGCGACGTAATGGACATTATTTCGCGTTCGCCTGGTGCACGTTAGCGTGACGGCCACACGCCACAGCCGAAAGCGCGAACCTCACGATCACTTTCTACGCGTTCTGCGCGCGCACGCACGCGCGCGCCCGTGGTGGGGGAGGGGTACCCTCAAGGGAGTCGTGCGCGCCGGCCACCATCAGTTGGGGGAACGGGCTTGACGGGATCGCGGGTTTGGTGCGGCGTCACGCGACGTAATAAATGTTATCTCGCCTCCGCACGATGCACGTTAGCGTGACGGCGGTGTGCGTTAGCGTGACGGGCAGTCGCCAACCCGAGCGCGATGGTCGCGATCGTACCTTGCGCGCGCGCCTGCGCGCGTGGGCGGGGAGGGCGTGCCCCCGAGAGATTTGCGGCTGCGATGATACGTTCTAGGAATTAAGTGCAACCGATCTATAAACCAGTTTAACGATGCTCAAGGCGACAGCTTAAACACCGTTCCCCAACCGCCGTTGCCGCGCCATGCAGCGGTGCCGTAGAGTGCACCCAGCTTGTCGAAGATTAGACCGCCTTGTGGATTGGTGCCCTGGCGACTAGTGAAGCGATGGATGACTCTATGGCGGTAACTCGATCCCGATGGCGTCAACGTGAATACAGTACCGAATGTGCCAGAGGTGCTGTTCCCGTGCCCCCCCTCCGCAGTAGTTCCGTAGAGCATACCGTGCTTACCGAGGACCAATCCGCCGTATGGATATGAGCCGTCGGAACCGCCTTTGAACTTGTAGACAAAGCTTTGGCTATAGCCCGATCCTGAACGCGTCAGTTTAAATACGCTTCCGAGGCTAATGTCATACTCGCCTCCTCCGTAAAAGGCTGTGCCCCAGAGAGCGCCTTCCTTATCGAAAATCACTCCCGCGACCAGAAAGTTCCCGTACCCGCCCTTGGCAAAGTTGTAGAGCGTAGTCTCGCTGTACCGCAAGCCTGACCGCTTCAACTTAAAGACGGTGCCGCAGTCGTGATTTTGCCCGATGCAACTTTTGGACGTCGTTCCGTAGAGCGCGCCGTCTTTTCCAAAGACCAGACCGCCATTTGGAAACGCTCCATCAGCGCAGTTGGTAGCGCAAAAACTGTACAGGACAGTCTCGGTGTAGCCCGAGCCGGATGGCATCAACCTAAAGATCGTGCCACAGCCTTTCAAACTGCTCCAGCAACCTGCCACTCCTTCGCCGCCGGTAGCGGTCGCGCCGTACAGCGCGCCGTCCTTCCCAAAAACCAGGCTGCCTCTCGGGTTCGCGCCGTCCGTACAGTTGCTATTCGCACAAAAGCTGTACAAGACGCTCTCGGCGTATCCCGAGCCAGACGGGGTCAATTTGAAGACGGTCCCGTAACCGTGCTCCCCGCCTCGGTCAGTCGTGCCGTAAAGTGCACCATTCCCGTCGAGGATCACGCCGCCGGACGGGTATTCGCCGTCAAGAAGGCCGCCTTTGAAATCGTAAACGAAGTTTTCCGTATAGCTCGATCCCGACGGGGTCAGCTTGAAGACAGTCCCGAGGTCGTCGGTCCCCCCATGTTCCGTTGTGCCGTAAATGCCACCGGTTTTGTCAATGATCACACCGGATTGTGGTTCAGCTCCGTTGCCTCTATCAAAGTTGTAGAGGTCGGTGTAGGGCAATCTTCCATTCGGCACCGCTCCTGTTCTCGATAAGAAGGGTTCTGAAGTATCTCCGCGGCTTGCAGTCGTCTCGGCGTGCGTTACCGCCATCGAGCCTTGCGGTATCGTGTTGGGTGTGGCACTCTGCGATTGCGACCCTCCGCAACCAGAAAGCATGATAACGACAACGCTAAATACGTATCGTTGAAAGCTCGATGTATTGCCCAAGCGAATGCCCCCTTCAGGGCTCAAGCGTAGCGAGCTTTTTGGCGCGTCGAAAGGGCCAATAGTAGTAGTCTCTTCGTGGGACTTCCGGCCTGCCTCGCCAAGTAGCTACACTTGCGGCCGGCACGCGACAGATCTGGTGCCTGACGACCTTCTCTGGCAGCTTATCCGCTTCTCGAATGATTTGCCCGTGCTCGTGCCAACGCAGAATCCGCCGTGCCGTACGGCGCCAGCGCAGGGAAGCTGAACCCGGTATCCCGACCTAGGTTCCGGGGAACCATGACAGCCCGTCGAACGTTGAGTCCTCGACTAAGCTGGCTCGGAGGCGGAATCATGAATCGAGGCTTTATCGGCGGGCTTTGCTTTAGCGTGGCCTTCGCTTTTCTCGCGGGCTGCGGCGGGTCGCAACCAGCGATCGGCACTCCAGGCACAATACCGCAAGCCCCCGCGGTTACGCAGCACGCCGCGCGCGGCAAGCCGTGGACGTTCCAAGATAGTTCATCGAACGATCTAATTTACGTTGTCGGAGTCAATGGAGAAAAAATAACGACTTATGTCGTTTCGTACGCAAATGGTAGTATCGTAAGCACTTTCGAAGCTCCCAGCTACCCGAATAGCCTCTGTTCCGATAACCAAGGAAATGTCTTCATGCCCCTTAAGGGCGAGGTTTTGGAATATAGTCATGGCGGAACGAGCCCGGTAGCGACCCTAGATGACAAGGGCTTCCGGACGTTAGGCTGTGCTGTCGATCCGATAAGCGGCGATCTAGCCGTAGCAAATCTCGCGACCACCCACTCCGGTAATGGAAACATCGCCTTATACCACCAAGGTTCTGGAACGCCGAAGTTCTTTAAGGCTGACTGGATTTCTAACTATTTTTCGTGCACGTACGACGACAACGGAAACCTTGTTGTCGATGGCTCAAACCACTCGGGCTACGACCTCCTCGCTGTATTACCTAAGAATTCTAAGACGTTCCGTGCGCTACAGTTCGACTCAAGCCTAAATCTTGGGGTCCTGCGCTGGGATGGTCAGCATGTCACAGTTAACGATAATGCCCGCAACATCTACCAACTTGCTATTTCTGGCGGGAAAGCGACGGTTGTCGGAAAGACTGTACTATATACTGGTGGTCGCTTACACCTTGATTATTGGCTCCAGGGTGGCGTTGTGCTTTCCGCAACGGGACCGCATCACAGCATGATTGGCGAATGGAAATATCCGAAGGGGCGCAAGCCGGTAGTCCGGTACTCAATGGGAAAGAAGAGCGATTTAGAAGCCATTACCGTCAGCGTCGCGGCAAGCCGCTAGCACATCGCCCCTACCCCCGACCAAGGAGCAAGTAATGCAAGCCCAACGTTTTAGCCGCTACGCCGCCGCGTTTTACGCTGCAGCCGCTTTGCTCGCAGGTTGCGGCGGATCGCAGCCACCGATCGGTGCGCCCGGCGGGGTGTCGCAAAGCCAAGCGATTACGACGCAGACTCTCGGCCACGGTTCGTTGATTGCACCCGAGGGGAAGGGGCAGGATCTGCTTTACGTTTCGCGATCCGGCACTGCCAAGGTGTACTTTTACGCGTATCCGGGCGGCAGGCTCGTCGGAAGCATACCGGGCGGAGGATCCCAGCTCTGCAGCGATCAGAACGGCAACGTTTTCGTCGCCGCCACCGACGTCGGCGTCGTTGAATGGGCCCACGGGGGGACAAAGGTTATCGCGGTGTTCAGCGATCCCAACATCTACGCGCAGGCCTGCGCCGTTGATCCGGTTTCCGGAAATCTCGGTGTCGTTGGATACACCGTTGCGAGTCACGAAGGCGTGGTCGCTATCTATCAAAGCACACAAAGCACGCCCACAGTCTACACGGACGAAGACTCTGGAGGGCTATTTCACTGCACGTATGACGATGAGGGCAACCTGTTCGCAACTCGCCTTGGAAGGGTCTCCGATGGAACATTGGTCGAGCTACCGCGTGGCAGCGGCTCATTGACCTACGTTTCGATCGGCCACGCCTTTGCGGGATTGGGACACGCCGTACAATGGGATGGACACTACATCGCCGTTGGCGACCGATCTGTCAAACCAAAAGGACCCGGACAGGTTTATCAAGTTCGGGTCTCGGGTTCGATCGGCGCGGTCGTCAATACGGTCGGGCTATCCGAGCGGTCAAAGCGCCCTCCCGCGCTTTACGAGCAGTTTTGGATTCAGAGCAAAGCGATCATCGCACCCAACGTCGATAATACAATGGTTGGTTTTTGGCGTTATCCAAAAGGCGGCGAACCCAAGCACTCGCTCAAGCTAAGCAAAAGTGAGGGAGCGATTTCGGGACTAACGGTTAGCGTCGGGAAGTAACAGACGGAAGCACCCTGTTAGCGGCGGGGTCAGGTTTCCGATCGATCGAAATGCGATGAAGGCAAATGCCCATAGCAAATCGGCCGGGCTAAGTCGAAACAAAGGCATGCGCCGTGGCGTTCACAGACGAGGAGCAGAGCAATGAAGAGCTTTGGACTTAGTCGCTACGCCTTAGCCATGGGCGCGACTTCGGCTTTGCTGACCGGTTGCGGCGGATCGCAGCCGCCGATCGGCGCGCCGGGCGCGCAACAAAACAAGGTGAAGAGCTTGCCTCTAAACTTCCGTGCCGTCTTAGCAGCCGTGGGCATCGCGTTGTGCTCGACGTCGAGCGCAAACGGTCAGGTCGCAGACGCACTTACCGGAAAAATGCGTTGGTGGCAACAGGTAGCGGGGACCTGGCAGTGCACGCTTCACCTGCATCCTGCGGCTGGCCAAACCGAGGGTTACGGACCGATTCGAATGACGGCCACGCCAACGCAAGGCAACACCCTGCATGTACACTCTGACCTTATCGGGGTTCATGGTGATGATTACATTGGATACTCCAAGACGACTAAGGTATGGTGGGATGCTGGGGTCGATAACGGTGGCCATGCAACCCTCTCAACTTCGACGGATAACGTCGTTTACACCCAAGTGTCAGACTCTACGGGCAGCGTCGAAAAAGACCGCAACGTGTTCCGTGTAATCGTGGTGCTGCAAAATGGCATCTTGGTCAGCGGCAGGAATTGCGAACTAAGGACGTATGGGTTCCTGCAAGCGAGGAACTTTGCCATCGGATACGCTAGCAGCGTATCTTGGCGCAGCCGCCGATCGGCGCGCTGGGCGCGATGCCGCAAACCTCGGCAACCGCGCCGCACGCCGCGCGCGGCAAGTCGTGATGCAGCCTAATGCCAGTCGCAAACTCTAAAGCAAAGATAAACCTCGGTCGTAGTTGATGAAGAGTAAGCTCGACCGGATCCTACTCGCAGTTGTGGGAGCCGTCTTCATTGCTCTGATTGTAGCGTTTTTGTATCCGTTTGCGCAGACAGCAGTGTGCGGTCCTTTTGCTTTGCCGCCGCAGAACACACCTTGGCTATGCGAGCGGCTATTCGTGCACGATCCAGGTTATTAGGGGACGATTTACCGACGCGGAAAGGTCATCGCAAGCTCCCAGCAACGCCTCGCGCCTCACCCGCTAACGCCCACCGGAGCGCACCGCAGCAGCGAAGGCGCTGAGCTTGGCTTGCGTGCACTGCGCTTTGCTGCAACGCGCGTAGCTGCCTAGATCGCGCAGCCGCTGAGCGCTAGGCCCAGCTCCGATCGGCACCGCCGCCTGGCCAGCAGGGGGGCGTTTTGGCGGCTCAGTCGGGTTGCGCAAGTAACGTATGAACGCATGACGAACGCCGCACCATGGACTCCCGGCTCGTAACAATAGCGGTAAGTGACCCGTGGGCATTCCCAGACGAAAATGAGGGGCGAGTCGCGTTTGTCGCTCGTATCATCGGCGACGCCAATGGTAGTTGGCTGCTGTAGCTCAACACGCCAGTGGTCTACCAGGGGCAGACATGGCACTTTGCCATCCCTATAACACGACACGTCCGGCAACGAGGTTTTGAAAACGATTCAGCGGCGAACATCGTATTTATCAGCGACGCTCAAGCGTCTAGTCAGCATTACCTCTCCACTTTCAACCGTCAAGCTACACTGTTAAGTGCGTGGGTTATCGGATCGTTAAAGATTGGGATTGCATCCATCATACCGCCAGGAAGCGATTCGTTCACTGAGCCGCGATGGGTTCCACCTAAGAAGTAGTAGCTCGGCCGGAAAAGCCTCGCCGGTAACGCCCACCCGACCGCACCGCAGCAGCGAAGCGCTGAGCTTGGCTTTGCAGGCCTTGAGCCGACCAGTTTGCAATGCTGACCTAGGTCTCCGGGGAACGAATGCCCGCCGTCGAAGCGTTATAGCCTCAACAGGCTAGCTCGGAGGCGGCATTCATGAATCGAGGTCTTACCGGAGCGCTTAGCACAAGCGTGGTGGCAGCATTGCTGGCCGCTTGCGGCTCACCGCCCCCATCGTTAGCACCTGGGGCGCAGTTCGGGTCAACGGAGTCAACGAGCTCAGCTAGGGAGATGCACGACAGCAAGGATAAGGCTTTGCTGTACATTTCTTTGGCTAATCAAAATCAGATCGACATCGTAACGTATCCCAAAGGGAAGCTGGTTGCCTCGATTCCAGGCATCGAGGGTCCTGAAGGGCTGTGTTCAGATGCTAAAGGTAACGTCTTCGTACCTAGCCCGGATTCGGGGCAGATTTTCGAGTATGCGCATGGCGGAACAAGTCCAATTGCAACCCTAAGCGATTCGGGTAACGAACCGGTAGATTGTTCCATTGATCCATTTAGTGGTAATTTGGCCGTTGCGAATTTTGGACTTGGGAGTGTGGGTAATGTAGCCATCTATGAGGCCGCTACTGGGGGCCCAACTTTTTACGCCGATCCCGACCTCGTCCACTATGAGGCTTGCGCTTACGACAGTTCCGGGAACCTTTTTGTCGTCGGCTATGGTGGAACGGCGAGCTTTGGCGAACTACCCCGCAGTAGTGTAACGTTCCAAAACTTTACATTGCCCTTTCCCAATCCGCGGGGAATTAAATGGGACGGTACTTACCTCGCGATTGAATCGTTGTCGGCAACCGCCCCCAGCATCGAACGGATTTCCATCTCAGGCAGCAGCGTGGAACTGGTTCAGACGGTACCGATTTCTTGGAAAAAGAAGAAAAAGGGCTTTGCCCTGATGTACTTCGCCCTGAACCATAAGACGCTTGTCGGACCTTTTAGCAGCGAGGTTGGACTCTGGCCTTATCCCGCAGGAGGTAATGCCCAAAAGGTCTTTCGCGGATATCGTTCGGTACAGGGTGTCGCGATAAGCGACGCACCATGAGACAGCCCGGCATGAACAACCTACGGATAACACTTAACCTCTCTGTATTGTTTCTTGCCATCCTTGCAGCTTGCGGCGGATCGCAGCCGGCGATCGGCGCGCCGCACGCGATGCCGCAGAGCTAAGCGAGTCCCGCATCCGCGCCGCTGGGAGGCCTTGATCGCGCTGATCGAAGAGTAAAGTTCGGGTCCTACGCGAAGGATCGAACGATGGCAAGAAGCCTCAGCACGAGGCCGGGAGGCACGATCGCGTGTTTACAGCGCTAGCTAGATAATGGAGGCCCTTAGGCGTTTAATCGCGGCGCTTTGTGTTTTGATTATGTGCGCAAGTTGCGGCCGCAGGCTTACCGACGATCTAGCATTTCAAGCGCCGCAAAGTTGGGTCTACTCGGCGGTGCCGGGCGGCGGTGAGGTCTGGGTTAAGGACGGCGACTTGCACGGGTCAATCATGACGCAGGTAACAGAGAATCCGCTTCCGCCACGTCAGCCAGGTTGGAAAGACGTCACGATATGTGGGAATCATCCCGCCGTGCTTATGTTCCAAAATAACCCCGGCCAAATATGGGAGGCGGTCAGCACCACGTGGGCTTCTCAACGCTATATGGCCGTGTACGTCCGACCTGTTCACGTACCGCCTGACCGAAATGCTGAAGCTGCGATCCGAACGCTGTGCTTGAAGAAAGTCACAAGAAAATAGCTACGTCAGTGGAACCAGAGGAAGAACTCATTCCGGCGCGTGGGCGAATCCCGTGGCGTGCGGTGCCGTTCTGGCTGGCTGCGACTGGTGGCCTCCTTGTACTCTTTATCGCCGTCGGCGTTTACTCGGAGCGACTGTATGAATCTATCGACCTGGTCGGTCTGCTAAAGGCACCAATTTCAACGTTTCAACGAAATCTTTTCGGTGCACTGGCGTATAGAAGCTTGGCGGTGTTCATCCCATGGCTTGGCGCGTTGGCAACATTGTGGATAGCGTTCGCACGTCCAGGGTGGAGCGATCGATACTTGTGGAGCGCCGCCATGGTCTTTACCGCGATGGAACTCGCAACCGATGCGGGGCAGTTGTTCTCGCGTCACGGACCGTCAGGAACGGAGCATCTGTATCCGAATCCACTGATGGTTACAGGGTTGATTGCCTATAGCAGTTGGCTTTTAATCGCGGCTCGGGAGGGGCAGCCGAGTCCGGCGAAGCGCGTCGCGGAGGTACTTTTCGTGGTCGCGCTCTTGTTTATTATCGCCTTTCCGCTTCTTGCCGGATACATTCGGTCGGTAGATATTATCGGCTCTATTTTATTCGCCGGGGCCTGCTTTTCCGCGGGCGTTTTCGTCGCTCAGCTTTGTGGTGTTGATCTATTCAAACGCAACGATGCAAGTGCCGGATAGCCCAGACACACGCTCAGCGTTGGCTGCTGCATTCCTCACAGCCTATGGCGGATCGCAGCCGCCGAACCGCGCGCCGGGCGCGATGGCGCAAAGCGGCGCGACTCGCGTAGCCGCAAACCACGGCAAGTTATGGATGCTGGCTGATCAAAGCCAAATTCTAGTTCGGGTTAGCACAGTAACGAGCGCAGCTGATGAACGGCCCTGCGCTGCGGCAAAAAGCACACTTTTCATTTGCTCTCGCATTGATTATTGCAGTTTGCTGTAGTGGCCCCAGTGTTGCGGACGAAGAAGCGGGGCTTCAAATGTCTGGGTCAGCCACGTCGGCGCTCGCGATGGCATTTGAGGCGTCGGGTCTGGACGATAAGAGGCCGGCGCCTTTCGCGCTTCAGCCTTACGTAGTCACTATACAAAAGGCTGGTGGAGCGTTTGATGTTTGGTTCGGCGGGCAGAGTGACTCTATCCATAAAGAGATACTCGTAAGCGCCCAAACGGGTCGGGTGATGGCAGTTGCAGATTTGAAATCCACAAAAGGGGCAACCGAGGAGGTACTGCTTCCTGGCATCGTGGCTGGAGAAATTATCGAGGCGTATAGGCGTGCGAAAAAAGACGGCTTCACAGCCATCCAAACGAAGGCCTACAATCTTCGCTACTGGCCTAACGCAGATGGAAGCTACATTGCGTTTGTCCCAGTGCAGAGCGTCCCGTCGCTATACACAACGCTCCCAGCTCCAACGCCGTCGCCTCAACCGGGGTGCGAGTATAACTGTGATCACAGGGTATTTTATTTTGTCAACGTGGATAATGGGCGCGTCCGCATTCTGACAAACATTCCTTAGCTCCCACCAACACCTCACCCCTAACGCCCCCCCCCGGACCGCACCGCAGCTGCCGCCACGCACCGCAGAATCGCGCGGATCGAGGGCCGGGCCGGAGCAATGCTTACCTAAGTCTCCGGGGAACCATGCGCCCCCGTCGAACGTTGAGTGCTCGACCAAGATTGCTCGGAGGCGGAACCATGAATCGAGGTCTTGTCGGCGCGCTTAGCTTCAGCGTGACCTTCACATTGCTCGCCGGTTGCGGCGGATCGCAGCCGCCGATCAGCGCGCCCGGCGTGGTGGTTGTGGCTAGCGGCATGGTACGGAGCCAAGAATCCGTGGCACTTTTGAGACTTCACCTCGATGCGGTGATATAATCTACTTCGCTTGAGTCATGGACAAAGATTTCTACAAGCGAATCACGGCTAGCCTGGCATATATTCGTAAGAGGAATGTGCTACTCAACGGACTGGCAGCCGCATTAGTAATCGGTGCACTTGTGCTTCTTGTATTCGCGAGGCACGAAGCAACTAACGGGGGCGTAATTCCGTGGATTATATACTTGGCAGTAGCCGCGTGCATTGGCGGCATTATCTTGTTGAATGTAGCGTTCGAACGCGATTGGTTCTAATCGCAGGGAAACGATGCTAGAGCACGCTCTACGGCTCGCGCCCCGGGGAGCGGATGGCCGCCGTCGAAGCCTTATCGCCTCAACAGGCTAGCTTGGGGGCGGTATTCATGAATCGAGGTCTTAGCGGAGCGCTTAGCACAAGCGTTGCCATAGCGTTGATCGCCGGTTGCGGCGGATCGCGGCCGCCAATCGGCGCGCCGGGCGTGATGCCGCAGAGCCCCGCGGCGGGTATTGCTGCAGGCTCCACCGCCGCGCAACTCACTTCCCAAGACCTAATCTATGTTTCTGCCGCCACTGGGGCGCGCAAGGTTTCCGTGTACTCGTACGCTACCCGTAAGCACCAATTCAGCTTGAGTTTGGATGGGAGCGCTTACGGTGAGTGTGTGGACAAAAAGGGAAACGTCTTCATCACCACTAGGGGAGGACCCAGCGTCGACACCGGCATCATCTATGAGTTTGCTCACGGTGCGAAGGAGCCGATCGCTACGCTATCTGATCCCGGTAGCCCGAATGCCTGCTCTGTAGATTCTATTACCGGCAATCTCGCCGTTACGAACGATGCCGATCATAACAATCCCAACGGCAATGGCGATCTGGTCATCTACGCAAATGGGACCGGCTCCCCGACGGTATTCACCGATTCTGCGATTGTTAGTATGCTCTTTTGCGGATATGATCCGGACGGAAATCTGTTTGTCGACGGCAGGAGCGACGTCGGGACTTTTCGTTTGTTTGAGGTTCCATTTGCAAGCAACAATTTATCGGATGTCAACGTTGACGCGAATATAAAGAATAAGGGCGCCGTCCAATGGGATGGACAATATCTAACCGTCGCATCCTTTACGGTGCTACCGTCGCCCCTTATGATTTACCGTTTGCAAGTTTACGGCTCCGAGGCGACGGTGGTCGGGAAGACGACCATAAAGAGTAGACAGAACCGATTTGACGGGCCACTGTGGATCAACGGAAACACGGTCATCGCCCCTACTGGTAAGCATGCCGCGGACGTCGGTTTCTGGGCGTATCCAAGTGGAGGTAAGCCAACACGTCAGATCAAGAAGGTTGAGCCGATAGTACAAGGCGTAGTGGTCAGCCTCGCGTCTCAGCACGGTGCCCCCGAGTGAGTTCTCCGGGGAACGAATAGCCGCCGTCGAAGTGGTCTAGCCTCAACAGGCTAGCTCGGAGGCGGAATGATACGTCGGTTCGTTAGCAGTGCGGTTGCTACAGGTGTATCTCTTATTTTACTTACCGGGTGTGGCGGATCGCCGTTGCCGCTTCGCGCTCCAACTGCTTACGAGACCTTCACATCTGCGCCGAATCGTCAATTAAATAATTCCAAAACGAAAACGGGATACGAACTTCTCTACGACTTCGCCGGATCGCCTGACGGATTCGCACCTCAGGCGACGTTCTTGGAAGTTAATGGGCTTCTTTACGGCACGACGCGCATCGGTGGTGCCAATCAAAGAGGTACCGTGTTTATCTACGATCCCTCGAGCAACTCGGAACGCACGATCTACAGCTTCACCGGATCGCCGGACGGAGACCAGCCTTACGCCGGTCTCGTAGAAATTAACGGCGCCTTGTATGGCACAACCTCGCGCGGCGGCACCTATGGCTTTGGCACGGTCTATCGCATCACGAGGTCTGGCAAGGAACGGGTTTTATACAGCTTCAAGGGACCGCCCGACGGCGCGTATCCATATACTGGTCTGACAGCGGTAGACGGTGTGCTCTACGGAACGACGAGCCGCGGAGGATCTAGCCGTTGCCGCCCCAGCAGCAGCGGTCCCTACGGGTGTGGCGCCATTTTTAGAATAACGCGCTCCGGAAGAGAAAAGATTCTCCACCGCTTTCATGGTGGAAAGCAAGATGGGGCGTGGCCGTGGACGCCGCTTCTTCCGGTGCGAGCGACACTCTATGGCACCGCGTCGCTGCGGGGACCGCATGGCGCCGGCCTAGTCTACGCCATTGGACTCAATGGAGGTTATCGTGTCGTTTACAGCTTTGGAGGTCCGCCCGACGGCAGCGGCCCGATGGGCGAGCTGATCATCAAGGGCGGCAACCTTTACGGTACGACCTACGAAGGCGGCAACTACGGCAACTCCGGTGGCTGGGGAACGGTGTTCAAGCTCAGCGAGAACGGCAAGAAAGAACGAGTCCTCTATAGCTTCGGCAACTCTATCGGCGCGCTCCCGTTCGCCGGTGTGCTCTACGTAAACGGACGGTTTTTCGGCACGACGGCCATCGGAGAAGGCGGAACGATCTTCGAGATGACGCTTTCCGGCAAAGCTAAGCTGTTACACCATTTCGCCGGTCCTCCCGATGGCGACGCTCCTTTAGGCAATCTGACGCTCTTTGACGGAGTGCTTTACGGCACGACCGCCGGCGGCGGTCAATGCGAGCACGAGTCGGGCGGTTGCGGGACCATCTTTAAAATTGTACCGAAGTGACCGCCACCATCCGCCTCGCGCCTCACCACCGCGAATCATCGAGGAGCAAGTAATGCACGCCCAACGTCTTAGCCACTTCGCGGCCGCGCTGTGCGTCGTGAGCGCGATGCTCGCAGCCTGCGGCGGATCGCAGCCGCCGATCGGCGCGCCGGGTGCGATGCCACAGAGGCAAGCGATCGCGCAGCACGCGGCGCGTGGCAAGTCGTGGATGCTGCCCGAGGCCAAGAGCCAAGACTTGATCTATCTGTCAGTAGATGTCAACGATTCCGGCTACGTGCATGTCTACTCGTATTCAAGCCGCAAACTCGTCGGCCAACTGACTGGACTGATTTCGGCGTTTGGCGAATGCACCGATTCCGCGGGGAACGTCTTTGTCGTTGCTTATGCAAACTACAGCGCGAACTCCAGTGCCATTTATAAGTACGCGCACGGCGGCACGAACCCGATCTCCATGCTTTCCGATCCAGGCATTGGCATGGGCTGTAGTGTGGACCAGACTACTGGAAATCTGGCGGTGGCCAACACCTACGATCCATATTACAGCAAAGGCAGTGTCGCCGTCTTTTCGCATGCGCAAGGTCAACCGACGTTTTACTACAGTTCCACTTTTGCTCAGTTTGGAAGTTGCGGCTACGACGATGAAGGCAACCTCTATCTCGTAGGCTGGCACTCAAGCCATCAAGTCGGTTTCGCTGAGCTTCCCAAAGCGAGTCAGTCCTTGAAAGAACTTTCGCTCGACACACCGCTCTATCTTAGAGGCGGCTGGATCCCGTCAGTACAGTGGGACGGGAGCAATATGACCGTTACATCATTTCCTGAGACAGGTAGCGCCGGCAAGCTGTTAGTGCATCGCTTGGCGTTCTCGGGAAGTAGCGCAGCGGTTGTCGGGACCTCAAAGCTTTTGAGCCACCAGCATGTCGGGCACAGCGGCCAGAGCTGGATATTCGGCAATACCATCGTCGGCGTAGAGACATCAGGAAACTACGGCAAGGTGACCTTCTGGCATCCGCAAGGTGGAACGTTTACGCACATGATCAAGCGAGCAGTGTCGTTTGGAAATGCGTGGGGCCTCACGGTTTCTCCCACCCAGATGCGCTAGCAAATGGGCCCAACGCAAATCATGAGTGCTTTACGCTTAAACCTCACGCTTAGCACCGCCCTCGCCATCCTCGCCGGTTGCGGCGGATCGCAGCCGCCGATCAGCGCGCCGGGCGCGCTTCCGCAGCGCCATGCGATTGCAGAGAAAGCCGAACCGGGAAACCGGTCCACTTCGGGTGCTTTACTTTATGTAATAAGTTATGGCTACAGCGTGACGATGCTGTCCTACCCTGGGCTAGTTAATAACGGGTCATTTTCGCCCGAAGGTTTAGCCACAAATGTTTGCTCAGATCAAACTGGCAATGTGTATGTAACTACTGGAAACGGAGTAATATACGAATATGCGCATGGCGGCACGGCACCGATCAAGACGCTAATCGACCCAAATTATTCGCCGATCCACGGGTGTTCCGTCGATCCCGCGACAGGCAACCTCGCCGTCGCAAACGACGGCCCCTCCGGCGGGAACGTTGCGGTCTATGCGGGCGGTCAAGGTCAACCGACGTACTATAACCACTCTTCAGTCACAACCTACGCTGGTTGCGCTTATGATGGAGTGGGCAATCTCTTTGTTGCTGGCTTCGATCACCGGAACAAAAGCGCTGGCGGTCGCCTATTTGAACTTCGCCACGGCAGCAGCGAACTAGCAGAGATTGCTCTGGATCAACAGATCCCCGTTCCGGACATCAATTCCATTGAATGGAACAACCGGTACTTAGCGTACGGCGGCACCGAGCAGGGACAGAGGAATATTTATCGCATCCGCGTCTCAAAAGCGAAGGGAACACTCAGCGGGAACACCATTGCAAAAGGCCTGCATCCTGGATGGTGGATAGCTGGAAAAACGCTAATCAGCCCGTTTGGTCGTCAAAAGACTGAAGCGTTAGGATTTTGGACCTATCCAAAGGGTGGTGGGATTATAAAGAAAGCAGATCCGTTCGAGAAGAACTCCTGGATAACAGCGGTAACAGTTAGCCAGTGAGCACCAAAATAAGAATATGAACCATCGTACATGCCTAGCACCTATCGCAGTTGCTGCGTTGATCGGCTGTGGCGGATCGCAGCCGCCGGTTGGGACTGCCAGTGAACGACTGCAGCCTGACGCGCACGGCACAAAGACTTTCAGCTACACGGGCGCGGAGCAGCATATTAAGGTTCCTCGCGGCGTAACGCAATTGATGGTTGTAGCGAGCGGGGCCAGTGGTCCGACCGCAAGTAGCTCCGGCTGCGGTTATGAAGGGGGAAGCGGCGGGTTAGTAAAGGCAACGATTCCTGTAACGCCCGGTGAGAAGTTACGAGTCTTCGTTGGTGGTGAAGGCGACCGCGGCTCCGCCTGCGGTACATCGGGTAAAGGCGGCTTCAATGGCGGTGGCAATGGCGGGGAAGGCGTGAGTGCATCAAACGGAACTGGAGGTGGCGGTGCGTCCGACGTGCGTGAAGGCGGCGATTCGTTATTGAACCGCATACTTGTGGCGGGCGGCGGTGGTGGCGGAGGGGAAAATCCCAGCTACGGCGCTGGACGCGGTGGCGCGGGGGGCGGCAGGGTTGGCGCCCACGGCGGAAGCGGTTACCGGTGCTCTTCCGATGGTCACGGTGGTAGAGGCGGAACGCAAAGCGCTGGCGGTCACGGCGGCCGTGGAGGTCGTATCACCTGCGGCAATTACAAGCGCGCTGCGCACGGCTATCCTGGCGGAAGGGGAATCGGCGGCGATGGCGGTGCCGGCTATTATAGTGGTGGCGGCGGCGGCGGTGGCGGCGGATACTACGGCGGCGGCGGTGGCGGTGCGGGAGCTGAGAATACATTCGGAAGTGGCGGCGGTGGTGGTGGCGGCGGCGGTTCCTCGTTTGTGGAAAGCAGTGCAACGCATGTGAAGAATATCCGAGGTGGCGCAACAAGCGGTAACGGGGAGGTCATCATATCGTGGTAATCACAGCACGCTTTTGCAACTCGCTCAACATCGTTGCCATAGCGCTGCTCGCCGGTTGCGGCGGATCGCAGCCGCCGATCGGCGCGCCGAGGGGTTGAGGTGGTGGAACCACGCCCGATATGATCGACAAGGATCTCAATCTAGTCTCAGCAGCGCTTCGGTCAAATGCACGCGTTCACAGCGGGGGCGAGGTGTTTTGGCCTATGTCTTGCATAGAGCAAGTGCTTCGGGAACTCGCTGATAAAAACCGAGCCATTCTCGGATTTGACATCGCAACTCTCGATTCCACTGCAGACGGGTGGGCGCCGTGCATCGTCGCGGAAAGCACCTATGACATCGGTTCTGCTGCGGGCGCAAGACCGTGGGGAGAATCCGTTGCTCTCTCGCTTCAGTTGGCCCTACGTGATCTAGAGCAAACGAGAGGACAGGCACGGTCCTCCACCGATGACGATGCGTGGTATTCAGTGGTCGCTATTGACGAGCAATGGTGGGGCGAGTTGCTCCGCACGCATCCGCGGAACAAAAACGGCTTGTTCGAAGTTGGTCGTATCCAGCCTAGGACGAGGAGCAACGCAGATGAGGACTAACGATTTGAACCGCTACGCGCTAAGCAGCTGCGTGTTTGTCGCGACGCTCGCAGGCTGCGGCGGATCGCAGTCGCCGATCGGTGTGCCGGGCGCGATGGCGCAGAGCCGTGCGATCGCGCAGCACGCCGCCCGCGGCAAGTCGTGGATGTTGCCGGAGGCGAACGGGGAGGATTTGATTTACGCCCCAGGCGGATGCGGAGGTGAGACCTGCGTTCTATCTTATCCCAAGGGTAAAGTCGTTGGAGTCATATCATGGGTTGGCTCTCCGATTACCGGCAGCGGCGCATGCTCCGACCCCAGCGGCAATGTTTTTATCTCGAACAATAATGAGATGGCGGAATATGCGCACGGCGGGACGACGCCAATTGCAACTCTGAGTTTACCGGGAAATAACGCGTTTGGCTGTTCTATTGACCCTGCGACGGGAAATCTCGCCGTAGTCTTTTCAAGTAGAAACGGCGACCTTGCTATTTTTCCACACGCTCAAGGAACGCCTATCACATACTCGTCGCACCTGGAATCGTTCTATTGCGGTTATGATAACGCTGGGAACCTGTACGTTAATGGCTACAGCAACGGAGTGCGCGGATTTTCGGAGATGACTAGCGGAAGCGGGACATTCAATAAGCTCTCGATAGATGATTCAGTTGGTACCCCGGGCCAGGTACAATGGGATGGCTCGTACATCACCTGGCAGTCCATTGAAGAGAACCATCCGAAAATATCTCGGTTGAGCATTTCAGGCTCAACAGCAACCGTGGTCAGTACAACGACGCTCAGCGGCATCGGTCGAAGGGCTATGCCAACCTGGATTTATGGAGGAAAGGTCGTCGTCCCTTATTCAGACCACGGAGCGTTCGCAACGTTTATTGGGATTTGGCCATACCCAGCAGGTGGCGCCCCCACAAAAAGGATTCGTAAGTTGAAGGGCTATCCCAAGAACCAGCGATCGTTCCTCGCAGCAACCATTTCCGTCGCTCCAAGCCGCTAAGGGGTTACGCATGACCGCTTTACGTTTACCGCTCACGCTGTGCGCCGCGCTGGTCCTCGTTGCTGGTTGCGGCGGATCGCAGCCACCGATCGGCGCGTCGGGAGCGATGCTGCAGACCTCGGCGATCGCGCAACATGCCTCGCACGGCAAGTCTTGGATGTTGCCGGAGGCAAAAGCTGAGAAGCTCGTTTACATCGCAGCCGGGCAGATCTATGTGTATGCTTACCGCAGCAGCAAACTTGTCGGTACTATAGCACGCATTGGCGATACACATTATGAGTGCTCCGACAAGCAAGGTAATGTGTTTGTTTCAGTAGACCAGTTTGCCAGCAACACCGGTATATACGAATACGCTCATGGCGGCACGAACCCCATAAATTACTTTTCTGTCCCGGAAGCGTTCGCTTGCGCGGTTGACCCGATCACGGGAAATCTCGCCGTCATTAACGGAGGCCCGACAATTTACATTTTCCCCAACGCCTCGGGCTCGCCTGAAGTGTATACCGCGTCGAATATCTATTATACGAGAGGCATCGCATACGATGGCTCCAGTAACTTATTCATTAATGGGTCAGACATTAAAGGCCATTTTGCGCTGGTAGAGCTACCGGCCGGAGGCAACGATTTTGAGTCCATTACCATTGCGGGGAGTGAGGGCGGTAATGCTCTCAACCCACTTGCGTGGGACGGCCAGTATCTCGCGCTGGGTTCCTATCAATCAACCAAAAAGATCCACGACCAAGAGGTGGTTCTGCGCCTTGCAATATCAGGTTCGTCTGCAGAGATTGTGGGGAACACACCACTGGGCGCACAAAGAGAGCCTTATCATTTACAGTTTTGGGCCAACGGCAACGTGGCAATCCAAGCCTCAAACAAACCGCGCAGCCATTCGTTAGTTCAGTATTTTACGTACCCTGAAGGTAAGGCTACAAAAACCCTGAGGGTGCCGCCCTTGGGAGCGCCTTACGGCATAACTGTTAGTGAGTAGTGTCGCTGTACCAGCCGTCGCGCCTCACCCCTAACGCCCACCCGATCGCACCGCAGCAGCACAGCGCTGAGCTTGGCTTTGCAGGCATTGCGCTTCGCGGGCACCGCCGCGTAGCCGCCAAGATCGCCTAGCCGCTTAGCTGCGCAGCCCGCTCCGATTCGGCACGGCAGCGAGGCCGGCTGTCGGGGGCGGCGTTTTGCCGGCTCTGGCTCCTATCCCGCAACGCTGCGGCACCGTGGCGTTTCTTGCACTTCTTGTCGCCACGGCTTGCTTAAAGATCGGCGAAATTTTTTCGCGGTGGGGCCACGACGAAATGGGTGGTGCGGGCCAGCGACGCGTTCGGGGTGAACGGCTTTGGCGTATCGCGGCCGTAGGCTAAGCGACGTAATCACACTGATCTCGCATTCGATCGCTCACGCCCGTATACGTGCGCACGCGCGTGAAAGGGGGAGGGTACCCCTCAAATGAGTCGTGCGGGCCGGGCACCCGGTTTTGGGTGAACGGGATCGGAGGGATCGAGAGCCCACCACCGCCAGTGCGCGCGACGTAATAGTCCTTATCTCGCACTCGCTCGATGCGCGTTAGCGTGACGGCGTCCTCCGCGCGCGTTGCACTCGAAATCGCACTGGACGCCGACGCACACGCATGCGCATAGTTGGGCGGATCGTCAAGTGAACTGGCGCTTCAACCGAAACCGCTGGAACCAAACCTTTGTTGCCGGTGGCATGGCCCGACCCCCACAGTACGCACGCAAGGATGATGACCCGGCCCCGACCTTCGCGCAAATTAAGACGGAGGTCAAACGAATGCGCCCTAGAGACCGCGCCATGCTCTTGGCATGGCTGGCGCTTTACTTTGATGACCAGGGCGAGTTGTATCCACCCGCGCAAACCACACGCCGCGACAAAGCGACTATTGCGAGTCAGGATTATTGGCTCGTGAGAGTTCCAAGCAAGTGAAATTCGGGGATACTTACTATGTCGTCGCGCACCCCTGGGGCGCAATTATTCTCCTGGTTGCTGTGGCCTCTGCAATAATCTGGCTTGCCGCCCGTCGCCTGTAGAAGTCGAACGACCTGCCCGCCGCGAACGTTCTAACCCCTAGAGGGAGGTCGTATGGGACTTCGGAGTTGGGGTCGTTTGACCGTACTTATAGGTGCGGCGCTTACCGTTCCAGGCTGCGGACAGATCGGAAGTGCCGGAGCCGTGCCTCAAGGTGCCACGACACAGGCAAGGGCGCATCGAGCGACAAGCGGCGATTTGATCTATGCGACTGGCGGTTGCGGCGGCGTCTGCGTGCTGTCGTATCCGCAAGGTCAGATTGTAAACAGCATTCATACGACTGGCCAGCTCGGAGCGCTGTGTTCCGACGCCTCGGGAAACGTCTTTGTTTCGAACGATACGCAGGTCCTTGAATATACACATGGCGGTACATCGCCAATCGCCACACTTAGTCTGCCAGGTCACGCGGGCTATGCCTGTTCAGTTGACCCAACGACGAATAACCTCGCCGTCGTCTTCAAATCCGATAGCGGAGATATTGCGGTCTTTGCCAACGAAAGCGGCACGCCGAGCATCTATGCCTCTACCATTGATTCGCTTGTGTGTGGTTACGACAATGCCGGTAACCTTCTTATCGGCGGATTCAATGGACTGTACCCGGGGCTCGCAGAGTTACCGCAGGGACAAGGGGCGATTACGGTTCTTTCGATTAGCGGAACGCTAGGAAACCCGGGCCAGGTACAATGGGACGGCTCTCACATGACCTATGAAACGATCAGCTCGCAAAGGATTAGCGTCGCGCAGTTATCCATCTCTGGTTCTCTCGCTACAGTTATCGGCACCACTCCAATCAAAGGCGTCAAATTCGCGGCACAGTCTTGGATTTACGACCGTAAGATTTTGGTGCCATCTGGTGGGAAGGCAGTGAAGGTTAACAAGATTGGAGTTTGGGCCTACCCAAAGGGTGGCAAGACCAAAGACGCATACAAATTAGCAAATCCCAAGTCCCTGGATTTTCAGGGCGTAACTGTTTCCGTCGCCCCAAACAGTTAAGGGAGCAGCCATGAATGCTTCGTGCTTAGCCCTCGGCCTAGGTTTCGGCCTTAGCCTCCTCACCGGCTGCGGCGCATCACAACCGCCGATCGGCGCGCCAGGCCCGATGCCGCAGAGCCGCGCGACTAGCACGCATAATGAACGTAGCGGAACGCCCCAGAAGACTTCGAGCGTCCCAGACGGATCCGGGCCCTCCTCACGATTGGTCGCCCTGAACGGCGACCTCTACGGTACGACTTCGATCGGCGGCGCCAACAACCAGGGAACTGTGTACCGCATCACCACCAGCGGCGCGGAAAACGTGGTGTACAGTTTCGCAATCGGCTGCCAGAGGCGGAAAAAATGCGCCGACGGTTTGAATCCCACGGGTTTACTCGTCGTCAACGGCACACTCTACGGCACCACCGGAGGCGGCGGACTTGGACCTTGCAAGAACTATTACGGACCCAACGGCTGTGGGACGGTTTTCACCATCACGCCGAGCGGCGCCGAGAGTGTGCTGTACAGTTTCACCGGCGGTGGCTGCATCCACCACCCTCGTTGCCCCGACGCTGAATATCCCAATGGGCTGACCGCGATCGACGGAACCCTTTATGGCACGTCGTGGTACGGCGGCAGGTTCGGATTAGGAACCGCGTACAGCATCACGACGAGCGGCGGCGAGAAGGTACTTCACAGCTTCGGTCGAGGATGCTTTTGCGGATACCCCAATGAAGGGCTGATCGAAGTCGGCGGCGCGCTGTACGGCACAACGTTGTACGGTGGGATGCAGAAGGCCGGGTCCGTCTTCAGCATGAGCGAGACCGGCCGCACCAAGGTACTTTACAGCTTCGACGCCCCTCCAGGGGGCGGCAACGCGGGCGCGAACGGCAGCCCGATCGACGTAAACGGTGTGCTCTACGGCACGACCGGTGGCGGCGGAGCGTATCATAATAAGGGAACCGTCTACAGCATCAGGACGAACGGCACGCTCAATGTGCTGCACAGCTTCGGAATGGGTTGCCCCCCGAAAAAGAGGTGCTCCGATGGCGAGTACCCGGATAGCGGGCTGCTCGATGTCAACGGCGTGCTCTACGGCGAAACGGCCGGAGGTGGTAGCCACGCTTCGGGAACGGTGTTCAGCATCACCACAAGAGGGAGCGAGAAGGTGCTGCACAGTTTCTCGCAAGGTTATGGCCCGGGCGCAGGTTTAACTGCGCTAAACGGCATCCTCTATGGTGTCACGGGCGGAGGTGTCTGTGACGGCGGCACGGTCTTTAGCCTCACCCTTAGCGGCAAGGTAAAGAGGCTACACACGTTCTGTTAAGGCCCTGCGCCTGTTAGCGAGCAGCACATCGTGAAACACAGAACCATCAATAGCTTCGCGCTCATCATCAGCGCCGCTGCATTGTTCGCCGGTTGCGGCGGATCGCAGCGGCCGATCGGCGCGCCGGGCACGACGCCGCAGAGCCGCGCGATCGTGCAGCACGCCGCTCGTAGTAAATCGTGGATGCAAGAAACGAGCGGGGATCTGACTTACGCGTCGGGCCCTGACACGTATATACTTTCGTATCCGACGGGTGGCATCGTCAATAGCTTCAGCGTTCGAGAAGCGCTAAGTCTCTGCTCAAACAAAAAAGGCGAAGTCTTTTTTCCTGGCAGCGAGCAGGTGCTCAAATATGAGCATGGGGCCACGTCGCCATCTGCAACGCTGAAAGATGCCGGGTATTTCGCAGCGGCCTGCTCCTCTGATCCACAAAGCGGAGATCTCGCGGTAGCCAACTCAACAGGCGCGGTTTCGGGCCCGGGCAGCCTCGCTATCTACACGAAAGGCAAAGGTAAACCAAACTTTTATTTTGATCCCACCATAAAATACTACGATTCGTGCGCCTACGATAACCGGGGAAACCTTTTCGTTATCGGTGGTTCTGCCTCGGCCGGAGTCGTATTAACTGAAAAGTCGCGGGGTTCGGATACCTTCACCGACATCAGCGTTAGCGCATCGGTCCCGAATCCCGGGCAACTACAATGGGATGGAAAGTACTTAGCTCTCGCAGCCGATGGCAACCGAACGATATATCGACTCGCCATTTCGGGCTCAACCGCAACCGTCGCCGGGACAACCACACTTTCCGGACAGCGAAAAGGCCTGACATTTGTGATTAACGCCAACCGGATTTTGGCACCGAGCGGTAAGTACGGCACTCAAGTCGGCGTATGGCGCTACCCGCAAGGCGGACAGCGCCTTACCGTTTCGCAAACCCTTTACTCAAAACACGCCCTCATTACCGGCGTCACCGTTAGCCTCGCGCCTCACCGCTAACCGCCATGAATGCTCTACGTTCAACCTTTAGCGTTTTTGCCGCCTCCGCCGCGCTCGGTGTCTTTGCTGGCTGCGGCGGATCGCAGCCGCCGATCGGCGCGCCGGGTGGTATGCCAAATGCTTCGTACCCAGCGCCGCGCAACAAACACTCACAAACGTTTAGTTTCACCGGAGATAAACAACAGTTCCAGGTGCCTGCAGGTGTTAGACAGGTTACCGTTGTCGCGAGCGGTGCAAGCGGTCCGTATGGCGCCACCAGTAGTTACTGCACAGTCGTCGGAGGCTTAGGCGGTGTGGTAAAAGCTACGATCCCGGTAACGCCGGGAGAAACGTTGGCGGTGTTCGTTGGCGGCGAAGGCACAATCGGCGCGGCGTGCGGCAGTCAACACGGCGACGGCAGCGGTGGCTTTAATGGTGGCGGAGATGGTGGTCGGTCGGGCTATGGCTATATCGGTGACGGTGGAGGCGGCGCGTCCGACGTGCGGGAGAGAGGCTCCGCGTTGAGCGATCGGATCCTTGTCGCCGGCGGTGGCGGCGGCGGCGCCAGATATCATGGTGGCACCGCCGGTGCAGGCGGGGGTCGCCGCGGCGGTGCGGGAGGAATGGGATCTGGTCCTGGGCCGGTTGGCGGCGGCGGCAGTGGGGGAACGCAAAAGCGCGGAGGGCGCGGCGGTAAAGCCTCGCCGTATTACGGACCGCCCGAGGCGGGGCACCCCGGCCATCACGGCTCGCTTTGCGCGGGTGGCGAGGGCGGGGAAGGCGGCATGTCGCTGTCGGGCTACGGTACGTCCGGTGGCGGTGGCGGTGGTGGTGGCGGCGGCTACTACGGCGGCGGCGGTGGTGGCGGCGGAGGTGGCGGCGAGGACGGCGCCCCCGGCGGCGGCGGTGGCGGCGGATCGTCGTACGTTAAGCCCGGAGCGATCAACGTAAAAAACAAAAAGGGCGCCGCGCCACCCGGTAACGGCCAAGTCGTAATTTCTTGGTAGGGCCAGCTATGATAACGACAGCTACAACGTCGAGCCGAAGCGCGTTATGCGCCAGCATCGCCGCTGCGTTGCTCTCCGGTTGCGGCGGATCGCAGCCGCCGATCGGCGCGCCGGGCCCGATGCCGCTAGGATGGGACGTGGGCAACGATTCTCGGTCTCGCGAATCGTGAACCAACCATTTTCGGTGAGAGGCGCGGTTTGGGGGCTAGCTGCCGTAGTCGTTATCGGCGAACTAGCCATAGCCGCATATGGGGCCAAGTCTTGTCACGATCTTTCATGGGCGGTGTATTATGTGCTGTACGTGTCTCCAGTATTCTATATTCTCGAGCCGTGGACCGTACCGTTGATCTTAATTGCCCCTATCTTGGGCGGCTTTAGGTCCGAATGGTTTGGCCGTCATCGAACGTTTACGCTCACTGCATTTGTTCTGCTCGCCACGTTGATGCCTTTGCTTACAGCGGTGTACACTTCGAGCTCGCCATTTACTTGCTCGCCGCTGTAGGTGTGTTTTGATCGCGCGATTGGCTTCCTCGCGCCTCACCCCTAACACCCACCCGACCGCACCGCGCCTTCACACCGCCACGCATCAGCGCCTCGCAGCACCGCGCCGATCGGCCTCGCAGTGCAGCTTTGCACGCCTCGCAGCACGGCCACACCTCGCAGCGGCCTCGCAGTTCTAACGTTTGAAACTTGGCTTAGCTTAGCAGCGCGGCGCGCGGCGGACTAGCTTGACGGGAACCGCCGAGCGCCGCGCCATGCCGCTAAATCCTAGGCCATACGGCCCGGATAGACCGCCTTTCGCCCTTCCCTACTTCCGATTAACTTCGAGTACAATGGCTAAGGATCACGAAAGAGGGGTTTACACGGAGTTTGCTTCGAGCCTTAAGCGATGCGCATTTAGCATTGCCGTCGTTGCGCTTGCGGGCTGCGGAGGATCGCCGTCCCAGAGTGCAACACGCGCGATACCGCAAGCTCTAACAGCCGAGCACGAGCACGGACGATCATGGATGCTACCGGAAGAGAAGAAGGAGGATCTACTATATGTAGCTGACTCGTTCTGCGGCTGCATTCGAATCTTCTCGTACCCTAAGGGCAAAGTGGTGGGCGTGATACAAGACGTAGCCCCGCAACTGCAGGGCGAGTGCAGTGACAAGGCGGGGAACGTTTGGGTCACGAGCTTTAGGACCGCACAGCTCGTTGAATTTGCCCATGGCGAGCCGCTACCTATCGGCCACCTCTACGTGTACCCCCCTCCCATCCCTGGGGCTGTTCTGTCGATCCGGTTACGGGTAACGTCGCGGTGACTAACACCGATGAGACCATCGCTATTTTTCCACACGCTGAAGGAAGCCCGACGATCTACTCCGGGGATTTCAACTACTGCGCGTACGATGCGGACGGCAACTTGTTTGCAGATGCAAGTGGTCCTGCTGGACTCTTTGAGTTACCTAGCGGGGGTAGTGCGTTCACGCAAATCACACTTAGCAAGGCAATTGGTGGCCAGAGTATTCAGTGGGATGGCCAGAACTTGGCAATTATTTCGGAGCGAGCAAAGGGGTCCAAACTGCCCATGGTGCTCTACCGTCTACATGTTTCAGGAACGCAAGGAACCGTAATAGGCGAAGCCGTTCTGCGGGGTCACCACGACGACGGGACGTTTGCTCATCAGTTCTGGGTGCAGGGTGACACGATTGTTGGGCCAGGGCCAACGGTTAACAATCAGTCCTCCCTTCTTAACTTCTGGCGCTATCCCGACGGCAAAGCTAAGAAGTCAATTCAGGTCACGGAATACCCTGGGATTGGGCCACCAGCTTTTTATGGCGTGGCAGTAAGCCTCGCGCCTCACCGCTGACCCCCGCCCGCACCGCAGCAGCCCCGCGCCACGCGTTAGCGCCTCGCAGCACCGCGCCGACCGGCCTCGCAGCGCAGTCGCACGCCTCGCATCACGGCAGCCACACCTCGCAGCGGCCTCGCAGCTTAGCGTGCGGCGCTCAACGCGTCGCGGCTTGGATCGCGGCGGCTTTGGAAGACTTTGGTGGCAAAAAAAATTCGCCTAAGGCTTTACGCCACTTAGGACAAAGGCGAGATAGGCTATCAGCGCGATCGCTACCACCCACCCAAAGGCGTTCGGAACGCCAACTGCGGCGGGCGCGTTCCTTGCGCGCGGCAGTAAGACGAAGATGCTAACACCGACGAGGATTGCTAGAGCAACCCCAAATGCATCCATGCGCGAGGCGCTTTTACGCTTTGACGCGTCGTCCTTCTTGACGCGCTTACCTTCCGCGATCTTGTCGGCTTTGATCTCAGCGGCTTAGCTCGCCAGGGCAAGGCTTCTACGCTCTAGGATTGGATGGGGCGGCTGCGCGGATTGGGGGGCGCACAATTTTAGAGCCCTAACCCCTTTCCCCGAACGCTGCGGTGCTACGGCATTTCTTGTATTAGTTGCCCCACGTCTCAAAGCGCGCTATCGATTTGGATTTTGAATTTTCGGGGGGCGGCGCTCTCAAGTGAGTCGCGCAGGCCAGTCACCATCAGTTGGGGGAACGGGCTGGGCGCAATCGGGCTTCCCGCTGCCCGGTGTGCGCGACGTAATATGTGTTATCTCGCCTGCGGCCCGATGAACGTTAGCGTGAAGGCGGTGTGGACCGCCGCGGGGTGCGCTCACCGATCGTACGGGGGCGCAACACGGGCGACGTGTGCTTCACTCGCGCGCGGGTGCCTGCGCGCGTAGGGGGGAGGGGGTGCTCCCGAGTGAGGTCCTGCGCGCCGGCCACCTCAGTTGGGGGGAACGGGCTGGGCGCGATCGGGCTTATCGCTGCCCGCGTGCGCGACGTAATCGCTGTTATCTCGCCTACGCCGGCGCACGTTAGCGTGACGCGGTGTGCGACCAGCTCGCAGCGCTCACCAATCGTGCGGGGGCGCAACACCGACGACGTGCGCTTCACTCACGCGCGCGGGCCCGCGCGCGCGTAGGGGGGAGGGGGTATCCCCCCGAGAGAGGTCGCGCAGGCCGGGCACCATGGTTTGGGTGAACGGGCTGGGCGGATCGCGCTTACGGTCGCCAATGCACGCGACGTAATAGAGATTATCTCGCCTACCCCGGCGCCACGTTAGCGCGACGGCGACACGCGATCCCGACAACGTGAGCCTCGATCGTCTTGCACGCGCGTGCCTGCGCGCGCAGGGGGGAGGGGGGTGCCCCCGAGAGAGTCGCGCGGGCCGGCCACCCCGGTCTGGGGGAACGGGATCGGAGGCATCGGGAGCCCGCTACCGCCAGTGCGCGCGACGTAATACATGTTATCTCGCGTTACCAGGTGCACGTTAGCGTGACGGCGCTGTGCGACCGCCTTGGCGCGCACTCACGGATCGTGCGGGGCGCAACGCAGACGAGGTGCGCTTCACTCGCGCGTGCGTGCCAGCGCGCGCGACAGGGGGGAGGGGGTGCTCCCGAGAGAGTCATTTTGCGGTTGGTTCGGCTGGTTCCAATGCTAGACCCAAGGATCCCACGGCTCAGGTTCATTCGCATCGTAAACCCCCGCGATGACGCGCGCCATGTGGTCCTCGGCCATTGCATCTAAGATTCTTTGGTGCTCGCTCACTTCAGGTTGGCGTGGGCTGAAACGTTTGCGCTCAGCAAGCAGCTCGGTGATATTTACGCGTCGGCGCACGCTGGCATGCGTGTCGGGGGCTGTGTCGATCGGTTCCGCGATCGGCGCTTCGGCGAGTGCGGCCGAGGCTTCGACGCTCGGATCCTCGCTGGGCTTTGCTCCGTCTAGGTCGGCGGCGATGCGCGCCTTGCGCGCGGCGACGGAGGCCTCTCCGCCCCGCCGGCCGATGCTGCGGTAATATCGCGGATCACAGCCGTGACGTCGTTTGGTAACGGCCCCACCTTTGCGCGCCAGCGCTCTCATGTACTCGCGAAAGGCTGCTTCAACTCGATCGTTCATCATTGCGACCGCAGCATAGCATACCGACGCTTAGCGATTGCCGTTTCGTGGCGTTTGCGAGCCTTCTGAGCGCGCTTTGAGCCGCGCGATGACATTGCCGGTCATTGCGCCCGCGTTCAAAGCGTTCTGCGCCTCGCATTGCCCTTGGGCGACAACGCGGCTGCCTCGCTCCAAATCTGCCGGTGTGTAATTTACTGACTCGGCACAACTCGGCACAATGAGGCTCTACCGAGTGATACGAACCGCACCGAGCCGAAGGGTTTGGTGGCCTTTCGCAGCACGAATGCACGTCGGATGGGTCGAGTCGTAACGGGTCGTAATAGGCTTTAGGAGATTCGAATCCTACCAGGCCCACCATGGACGCGGATTGGTGCCGACGAACGGCTCATCAAGTAACGCGACCGTGTCTACTTATAAAGGAGCAGCGTCTAAATGAACTCGACTGGTCTAGTGAAGTACACTGGTGCCCTACTTGCACTCGCGATCTTGTCCGCATGTGGTGGCGGCTCGTCGGTAGCGCCGTCAACCGCCCAGCGAACCGTGCGATACGTCGGTAAAATGCTCTACGTGAACGGAAGGCCGGTAACGGCAGCGCGTCTGAGCCCGATGCCCCGATATGCGACGATGGTTCCCGACCATCATGGAAAGAAAAAATATGAGTACGTCTTCAACTACTACGGAACGTACGCCAGCATTTTCGACTACCCAAAGAGCACGCACCAGATCGGTCAGATCAATGGCGACGGTGGTCAAGGGTGCACAAACGTCCTCTACGGTTATGGGAAGAAGATCATGTGGAACATCGGCGGTCCCACGCAGGTCACGGAGTACAAAGTTCCCGACACGCCGATCAAGACGCTGTCTTTCCCTTATTCTTTTCCAACCAGTTGCGCTATGAATACGAGCGGCGATCTTGCGGTGGGGGTCTTTTTCGAGTCGGGCCCTGGTGGCGGGGACGTCGTGATCTTCAAGAACGCGAGCGGAACGGGCACCGCTTACAGCACGCCGTTGGAGGCAGAGTACTTCGACGGCTACGACAATAAAGGTAATCTCTTCGCCGATGGCTTTACCAGCAGCGGTTACTTCGGGCTCGTCGAGCTGCCGAAGGGCAGCACGAAGTTCGTGACGATCAACACGAGCAACACGGTGGACTTCCCCGGCTCCGTGCAGTGGGACGGCACATACCTCACCGTCTTCGATCAAGTGGCAAACGCGGTGTATCAGTACACGGTCAGCGGAACGACGGCGACGCTGAAGGGCACCGTACAGCTCTCAGGTTCCAGCGACTGTGCGCAGACCTGGATCGTTAAGGGCCTTCTTTATTGCGGTGATGCGGGTAACGACAACGGCGAAGTGTTCAAGTACCCGGCCGGCGGTTCACCGATCGCGGTGCTTACCGGCAACTTCGATACCCCGCTCGGTGTGACGGCGGCGCAGAAGTAGTCCGCGTTTCCAGCGACACAATTTGGAGTATCGGCTTAAATATACGCGCGCGGGACCGAGTTCCCGCGCGCTTACCTTCAGATCCCTCGACGGCAATTCAAGCCACCACGAGCGAGCCCTCATAAGTTACCCGCCCCGTTCGGCGAGGCAAGCGCTAGGCAGGCAATCGTGAGGTTAAGCCGAGGGTTCTTCGGCGCCGCAGGCCGAATGAAATGCCCGCCCGCCACGTTCTACTCCTAAGGAGATGCCGTCGTGCTACGCCGTTTTGCTGCTTTTCTAATTGCCTTCGCCTGGCTCGCCGGTTGCGGCGGACGGGCGAGCGGGCCGGTGAACCCGATCCCGCCGAACTCGTCGCAGACCGTCTCGCAAAAACCGCCGACGAACGTCAACGAGCTGCCCGAGCCGCCCGTTGTGAACTCCGTCAACGGCGTGGCGAAGGTCGATCTTCAGGTGACGTTCAGCGGTGCGACCGGGTTCCCACAGTTCGTTTTTGACGGATTGGGCGGCACCGCGCCGACGATTCGCGTAAATCCCGGCGATCGGATCGAGATGACGGTCGAAGATCAGCTCTTGCCGCGCAAGGGCGAGAAAGACAACATCAACATCCACTTCCACGGATTGGGCTCTTCGCCGCGACCGCCGGGAGACGACGTTCTTGGAACGATGGCGCGGCCGGGCCAAACGCTGCATTATGTCGTGCACGTTCCCAAGAACCAAGAGCCGGGACTTTATTGGTATCATCCGCACGTGCACGGCCAGACGACGTATCAAGTCGGTTCCGGCGGCATGTCGGGCGCGATCATCGTCAACGGTCTCGAGAAGCATATTCCCGGCCTGGCAAAGATGAAGGAGCGCATGATTATCGTGCGCGCCACCGGCGTTGGTGAGAACGCACCGCCCGCCGGCGGCGATGCGGATGAAGACTCCTCGGGCATGTCCGACATGAGCGGAATGTCCAGCATGGCTTCGCCCACCGCCAAGCCGAAAGTCGTCAACAGCGAGCCCTGCGGTTCCGATCTCGGGCTTACGACGACGCTCAACACCGCTTTCCAGCCCGTTATCACCATTGCGCCCGGCGAAAAACAGTTCTTCCGCGTCGTGAACGCGACCGGACACAAAACGCTTAAACTCTCGACCGGCGGCGACTTGGTGCTCGTGGCCATCGATGGATTTGCACTCGATACGTGGCCGGCAACGCCGCCAACGGAAACCGTGAAAACCATTGTGATTCCGCCGGCGGCCCGCGCCGAGTTCGTCGTTACCGGTCCGAAAAATGGATACGGTTCTTTCCGTACGCTCTGCTACGACACCGGCTTTAGCGGAGACCGCGACCCCGAGCTTCTTCTCGCCAAGATGCGCGCGCCTAAGGGTAAGGGCAGCGACACGTCGTTCCACGGTAAATTGACCGTGGGCGCGCCGTTGCCGCAAAACGTTTACGATACGCCGTTGCCGCCGCCGGCCGCAAAGCGCGTCGTGGTTTTCAGTGAAGGCCCGTCGCACTTTTTCCTCAACGGTAAAGAGTTCCATATGGGCGCTCCCCCGATGTTTATCGTGCACACCGGAACGGTTGAAGAGTGGCGCCTCGTCAACGTGACGGAAGAGACGCACGACTTCCACCTGCATCAGGCGCACTTTTTGGTCAAGCAGATCGACGGTGTTCGGCTCGTGCATCCGTACTGGGCGGACAGCGTAGTTCTCCCACACCGGCGCAAGGACGGCAAACCGGGGACGATGGTAATCACCGCCGACTTCCGCGACCCAACCATCAGGGGAACGTTCCTCTTCCACTGTCACATCCTGGACCACGAAGATGCCGGGATGATGGCAAAGATTCAGGCGATTTAGAAGGATGAAGGCGATGATAAATGGCCGTTTGGGGCTCGGAACTCTTATTGGCGCGGCGCTGCTAGCCGCATGCAGCAACGCCGGAACTTCGCTTGCACCGCAGGCGCAGCTGGGAGCGGCACCGTCAGGCGCAACAGCGATGGGTACCACACATTCTCGATTTAATAATGCGGGGTCGTGGGTTTCGCCCAGTGCCGCGAGCGGCGATCTGCTCTACGTTTCGGACGCGCGCGGCAGCGTTTACATGTACACGTATCCGGCCGGAAGGTTCGTAGGATTGATTAAGGGCTTCCACTCGCCCGCAGGACTCTGCTCGGACAGCAAGGGCAACGTGTTCGTCGTAAACACGAACGATCTCGACGTGCTCGAGTTCAAGCACGGTGGAACGAAATCGATTCAAGAGCTCAACGACTTCGGACACTACCCGGTCGGGTGTGCCGTCGATCCGAAGAGCGGCGATGTCGCGGTGGCCAACTACGCCAGCACGCTGTCGCTCGGGCCGGGAAGCGTCTCGATTTTCCACGGCGGCCACGGGATTCCGAGCTCGTACCAGAATGAGGCGTTCAACGCGTACTTCTTCTGCGGTTACGATAATAAGGGCAACCTCTTCGTGGATGGCGCCGATTACGGTAGCTACAATACGAAGTTCGCGGAACTCGCTTACGGCAGCAGTAACCTGAACAGCGTTACCCTCGATCAAACGATCGGCTATCCGGGCGGCGTAATGTGGGACGGCAAGTATCTCGCCGTGCAAGACACCTACACGCGCACGGTCTACCGCTTCGATATGGCCGGCTCTAAGGGCACGTCCGTGGGAAGCGTAAAGTTCAAAGGTAACAATACCGGCCTTTTGACGCAGTTCTGGCTGGACGGCGGTTCGATTCTCATGCCGTTCGGCACGCTGCCCCGGGCAGTGCGCAAGGTTGGCTATTGGCCGTATCCCAAAGGCGGTCCGGTGTCGCAATCGTATAGCGTCAAAAACTCAAACGAACTCGTCGGCATAACGATTAGCGTAGCGACGAAGTAATCGGACGCCGGTTGAAGCGATGAAGCACGTCCTGATCAAGTATCGGTTTGAGGGTGGCGCTCAGGCCGAGTGGCACGATGAGGTCGCGCGCTTCGTCAAGGCGATTGAAGCCGATCCCGAGCTTAGCGGCAAGATCACGTACCGTGCGATGAAGACGCCGGACGGCGATTACTACCATCTCGCAACGGTCGTCGATCAGGCGACGGCCAATCTGCTCGGCGAGCGCGATTTTTTTGAACGCTACACGGCGCGCGTGGACGAGATCTCCAAAGGAACGCTCGAAACGTCGCCGCTTGAAATCATCGCGCAGACCGAGCATCAAGCATGAGGGGCTAGCGCGACGGCTCGGCAACATCTTTCAGCGTTTTTTCACACCCGGAAGATAGTGTAGCGGATTAAGATGCACGCAAAAATCGGCCTCATCGCTATCACGGTCGCCCTCGGCCTTACGGCTTGCAGCGGGTCGTCACCGGCAGTTCCTCCGCCGTCTCCCGGGATGCCGGCTGCTGTGGGGAGACCGCTGGAGCACGCTGCC